>ENA-UOJE01000878-UOJE01000878.1-human-gut-metagenome-genome-assembly--contig:-C23-NODE-878-length-30532-cov-29.197920_pt1 | contig 30532 bp, 44 predicted proteins | sample MGYA00242341_ERZ723888 | MGnify/ENA metagenome assembly ERZ723888 | reverse complement strand
GACGTAGCCGCCGGACGACGCGCGCTTCGCGCAATCGGTCGCCGCAAATGTTCTTCTTGCCGTTGTAATCATATATCTTCATTGCCGCCGCGATCCCTCTTCATTCTGATTATTTGCAAACGGTGTGTAAATATTCCGCTTTATTCTTGATTTTAGCGCGCGGAAGCCGTATAATTGTGTTAAAGGTCAGAACAGGCGAAATCTGCCTTAAAAATTTACAATTTGAAGAGGGTGTTTATTGTGAAAAAGCCGATCATTATATGGATTGTTGCGGCGTTGTTCCTCTTTTGCTCTATACCGTTTTTCGGTCAAGGAAGTATCGTTGAAGGAATTTGCGGTATTGCCATAGCCGCCGTGCTGGGCGTTTTTGGGTATCTTACGATGAAAAGGACGCAAGCCGCCGCCGAAGCTGAACGGGAGAGGGTGGAAGCCGAAGCAAAGCGCAAAGCCGAAGAAGAGGCGCGACGCAAGGAATATGCAGAAACGCACGAATTTCTAACTTGCCCCGTTGCGGGCGTTACATTTGACAACCACCAGCGCCTTCTCGCGTCGCTTTACAGGGATAGCGAAGGCGTAGGCATTGACGGATCGCTGGAAGAATGCGAATACGAAGGCGCGCCCGCCGTCCGCGTGATTGCCGAAGGGGATATGATAGGATATATCCGCAAAAGCGATCTTCGGAAGGTTCTTCCGATCCTTGAACGTGTCGAAGATGTTACAATCACGATTGACAATTTCGACGACGACGGAAGCAAAGTTTATAATGCAGAAGCCCATATCGTTTATCATATTTGAAGCCAACAAAAAAAGCCCCGCGAAGGCGTGAAGCCCTCGCGGGGAATTTTTGTATCAGCAGGAAGCCCCGCCGCCGAAAGCCGCGACGCGGAAAGGGGAACGCGGGCGGCTCTGTCGGTGTTAGTCTGTATCCGGTTTGCCTTCGGTTTCAATCAGTCCGATATATTCCGGAAGATTGAAAACGGCGGCTTCGATCAGTTTATCCAAGCTGTCCGGATCAATGGTAAATCCTTTTTCTTGCAGGAATTTCACAACGTAGGCTTTTTTCTCTTCGCCGCGTCCGGTTCCGTTGTAAAGCTGTTCAGCGGCTTCAACGGCAACCGTTACCCACAATTTGATTTGCTCCAGCTTGTCTGCATCGATTTTGCCTTTCAGCCACGGGATCACAAATGCAGTAATCACCGCTACGACAAGGGCAATAATAGCTTCCATAATTGGCGTAAGATCAATCATTTATAAAACCTCGCTTTCGTCTGTATCCGTTTCCGGTTCGATTTGTTCTTTTTTCTTTATCCTTGCGACGATCACTTCGGAAACACGTTTCAGCATCAGTGCGCCGCATTCGATCACGACGGCGGAAAAGTAGTATTGAATAAGCGTCGTTTGCTCCATTCCTGTAATGAGAAAAGAAACATACTGCGCCGCAATGAAGATCACCGTCGTAACGCCGATTGCAACGATCGTTTTTGTCGCGAAGCGTTCGTTTGCAAGAAATTTCTTTTGACGCTTTCCGCGTCTTGAATGTAGCTTCATATTTTCCCCTTTCATTGCACGAATTCGCACGGCGTGCGATCTGATAACGCGCGCGTGCGTTTCCGTGTGTTAAACAAGTGTTAGGTCGGACAACCTAACCGCCGCGACAACCACGCCGCCGTATGTAATCACGGCACGATCTCCGCTGATTTCCTTTACAATGTGATTGCGGTTATACACGAAGGAAGCAAGGCTTTTCCCGTCGTAGGTTTTCGCGCCCTGCTTCAAGCGAACCTTGCTTCCTACCTTCACAGAAGCCGCCGCCGTCCCGCCGCTTCCGGTCGTGATAAATGCGTCGGAATATCCCGCCGCTTTCAGCTTTGCAAGCATTGCTTCGGCGTTCGCCTTCTTGCTGAATGCTCCCACCTGTACTTTGTAATAGCCGCCCGTATTCACGACGTAGGTATCAAAGCCCGCCGCCTTCAATTTCTTTTCCAGCGCCTGTGCGTTTGATTTCTGCTTGAACGCGCCCGTCTGCACCTTGTAAAGCGCACTCGTTCCGGAAGAAGGCGTTTCCGGCTCCGCCACCGAAGCGCCCAGCCTCCTGTTTACCTCCGCCGCGATCGCGCCGTGCCTGTTATACAGATAATCGCCGGGGCAAGCCTTATTCGCGTAATCCCTGTGAACTGTCATATTGCAACCGTTCTTGTGGTTTATGCGGTCGCTTTTCTTTGTACTCCATACCAGCTTTTTGATCCCGTTTCTACGGCAAATATCCGTTACAAGATCAAGAAGCGCGGCGTATGCCTTATCGGTAACGGCGTAAGGGTGTTTTGTGTCGCTTGCCACTTCGATTGTAACGGCTCTTTGGTCGTTTGCTTCGTTTGAACTGCACCACGAACGATCCTTTTCTTTAACGGAATTTCCGATCGAACCATCCTTCCCGACAACGTAATTCGCGGAACATTCCCGATCGGTAGTTGCGAAGTAGTCGCAACCCTGCTTCGCTGTAACCTGTCCGACGTAGCAATGAATTGTGATCGTGTCGATTTTATGATTTCGCGGGCTTGTTCTGTTCTTCGTGATCCTTGTATAGCCCGCCAGCGTGCTGTTGCTCATTCTGGATACCTCCTAAACACAAAGACGGGAACGGCTCATTTATAAACCGTTCCCGCTCCTTTTTCATTTGTTATCAATTTGTTGTTCGATATGGTCAAGTCGCTTATGCGCCTGTTTTGCCGACGCTTCAACCGAAACAAGCCTTCCTACGAAATCCGTATTTGTCTTTCGCTGTTCTCGCTGTTCTGCTTTCACGTCGTCGATACCGCCTTTGATATATCCCAACTCCGTAAGGATCGTTGCGTCGCTCTTCGCTTCTTTCGTTTTGTCTTGATCCCGATTTCGGACGAATGCGACATAGCCGAACACAATAGCGCAAACCGTGCTAATTACGGAAAGGGCGGTTAAAATTCCTTCTTCCATCGGTTATGCCTCCCTTCCTGTTACTTCTTCCCATTGCCACAAGGAAGGTGTATCGGGCGGATATACGCAATTCGGCATATCTGCTTTTGCAAGATATACTTTTCCTTTGTAGCTGTAATATTTCCCATTCTGGACATTTACAACGATCCCCGCCGTTTCCGGATAGGGGATCGGATCGTCAATTGTTCCCGTGTGCGTAAGCTCCACAAGGCGGTAATAAGCGAAGGTAGTTTCTACGGGATAAGAAACGGCGTTCGACGTGTGCGCGGCGATAATCTCGTAATATCTCCCGTTATACTTGATGATTTCGCCCACGGTGTTATAGGCGTGCGCGTCCTCATATTCCGGATATTCGATAACCTCCGCCGATTGCAGGATCATAGCGTCGGAAATGACGTTCGTTTTCGCCGCGCGATCCTGTGCGATCTGCGCCTTGAACGACAACGCAAGAAGAGCGGCGGTACTTTCGCCCGCTGTCTTTACTTCCTGCAATTCCTTCTTGATTTCCGCGTTTCCGCCGCCGTCTTTGTTATGTTTTACGCTCATTCAAAATTACCCCCGATCCCCGATACCCAGCAAGCGGTCAGCGCGTCGCCGCGTTCTACGGTTACGCGGATATTCAATCCGAACTGAACCGCCGTGTTTGTTTTGTTCTCGAATACGTGCGCCAGCCCTGCGACAACCGCGTTCGTGCAATCCTCCCAAACGGGCGCTACGTCGTAAGGATTGTTGCACGCTTCAACCTTAAACGTGCCGCCCGCCGGAATATCCCTGTTTACTTTGATATTGCACCGCGTCGGCTGTCTGTTTGCCTCCAGCGGCTCCGAAATGGAAATTACAAAGCTGTTGATCGCCTTTGTGAACGTAAGTGTTCGCGTTGCGCTGTTTCCGGCGCTGTCGGTCGCTACAATCTCGATCGTGTGCTGGGCGTTTGTCAGCGCGGTAAAGGTGTCGCCGCTTACGGAAAGGGTAAGCGTTGCGCCCAGCGTGACATTGTTTCGTGTGTTGAACGGGCTTCCGTCGATCTTTTCTACAACGTTTACAACGTCCTTATCCGGATCAGTAACGCTATATTCATAGGTGAAATCCTCGCGCTTCACGCCAAGATCGGCGTTCTGCCCGCTGATAACGGGCGGCTGATTGTGAATTACCGCGATCGCTCCGCTTGTCGTGTACGCGGAAGAATTTCCCGCCGTGTCAACCGCCTTCACGCGGTATTGCAGGGTGTTCCACGCCGTCGATACCATTTCCGAAAATGTGCGCGCGGCGGAACTCTGAACCTGTGTCCACGATCCGCTGTTTGTGCTTCGCTCGAAAACATAGGTCAGCGCGTCGCCGTCCGGATCGGTCGCCGCCGCGCAAGAAATTTCGATATTCTGCCCGCTGTAACATTGTTTCGGCGCTGTAATGCTGGGCGGCGCAGAAGGTGCGGTATTGTAGATAATTTCATAATTCCCGCTTGAATTCGGATTGTCAGATACCAAGATTGAAGATTTCAGATTACAAAGCGGGCGAACGCCCCTGCTCCCGTAGCAAGCGCCGCTGCTGTTCAACGCGCCGTCGGAAATGACGTTGCGGACGTAGCCGGCGAACGACGAATAAGGCGTGCGAAGCCACCAATACCAGCCCTTTGAAGCCGTGAAATTGCTGTTTGTGTATTCCGAATTTTTTACGCATTCCGCCGTAGGGTAGGCGACGCGGGAAGCGTCGTTGCTGAATAGGGCAAGGCGTGAACCCTCTGCAATTCCGTTTTCGTTTGCAAGCCCCACTTCGGTGGTGGACGCAAGAAACATTTTCGCTGTGAAGGTTTCATAACTGCCGCCGTCCGTTGAAGATTTTACGACGGTGAGCGTTGTGTTCAAAAGCTCCGCAACAAACTTCGGATCAAGCATTGCAAGGAAGCCCGCCCAAGCGTCGTATTCGTTATAATTGTCCCATACGTTCGCGTTCGTCGGCGGCGCGTCCTGCCCGTGCTTTGCGCTGTACCATTTTCCCGCCGTTGCGTTACTGTTCAGCCATTGCAAAATATTAGAATGAATGTGCCTGTTGTTGCCGTAATTTTTCCGGTCGCTGTTGCTGTTACTCGGCTCCTTTGCGTCTGAACACATAAGTTGGATAATCTTTTCGGCGATCAGTGTAACGGAATTCGCCGGATACCCGCTATGGTTCTTATCTGCAATTTTGAATACTATCTTCGCACCGAAGCGCGATTGATACGCCGAAAGAACCGGAACTTCGATTTTTGTTCCCACGGCAAGGGAACTCAATGCTTTTGACATTTTTCCGCCTCCTTTGAATTGAAAAGCCTGTTGTAATAGTGATCCGTTCGCCGGATCAAGTGATAACAATTTCCCTTTGCGGCGTGTCCCCGCCAGCTTTGGTAGGATTGTTCGACGGTCGCCGTCGTGATCTTTCCCCGCTCCACAAGTCCGCGCATTTTCTTCAATTTGCGCTTCATATTGTTTTTGCTTCGGCGGCGTACCTTCCGGATAACTGCGCCTGTTTCGGTCAAATAAGTGTGAAATCCCAAGAAATCCACCCCGTTCCGAAGCGGGTAAATGTTCGTTTTGTTGTTCAAGGACAAGCCGATCGCGGCAACGTGTTTTTCGATCTCCGCGCGGCAATACTGCAAATAGGCTTTATCTTCGTGTATCAAGAAGAAATCGTCCATATATCTTCCGTAGTATTTAATGCCCAGCTTTTCCTTGATGAAGTGATCTAAATTATTGAGGTAGAGAAGGGCGAAAAGCTGTGAAGATTGATTTCCGATCGGTATTCCGACATTTCCTTCTGTGCTGTCGATTATCATTTCAACAAGCCACAAAACGTCCGGATCGGTTATTTTCCTGCGGATTAAGGTTTTTAACACGTCGTGCCTAATGGAATAGAAGTATTTTGATATATCACCCTTCAATATCCACCCGTCAATTCCGTTTTTCCGGTAAAACCTCCGCAAGAATTCTTGAAGCCTGTCTAACCCGTAATGCGTTCCTTTACCTACTTGCGAAGCGTAGTTGTCCGTGATGAATGATCTTGTAAGGATCGGTTCAAGCACGTTATCGCAAAGCGAATGTTGAACAATCTTGTCTTTATAGGCATTCGACATAACTACGCGGCGCTTTGGCTCGTACACCTCGAACGTATTGTACGGCGAAAGCGTGTATTTCTTCGTTTGTAGCTGGTAGCGTAACAGGTTCAGTGCTTCAAGAAGGTTTACTTCAAACTTTGCCGCCGCTCCTTTCCACCTCTTGCCTTGCCGCGCCTTTCGGTAGGCTCTGTATAGGTTCTCGAAGTTATATATCTTCTCGTAATCTGTCATAAAAAATATCCTCGCTGTTTGTAGCCTTTGCCTTCCGCCGCGCGGAATGCTCCGGCATCGGCGATCCTGTATTTGCCCCCGCTGTGGATCGCGGCGGCGGGATACACCTTCCTTTGATGATGGTATTCTGCTTTCGGCTTGCGCCTACTCGATCTCATTTTCCACCGAAGCGGGCGAACGCCCCTGTTCCCGTTGTAAGCGTTGTTGTTGTTCAACGTGCCGTCGGAATTGACGTTGCGGACGTTGTTGGCGTTCGACGAATTAGGCGTAACAAGATGTACCCCAAACGGTTCACCCTCTCGCACGATCCCGCTTTTTCCACGCGGCTAACATATACTTCACGTCAAGCGCAAGTTTAGACCAATATTCGCAACTGTTCGTTGATATGAAGCCCTGTTCGTGCGAAAGCTCTATGAAAAATAGAAGCTCCTTGCAATAGGTCATTGCCTTCGCTTGAAGCCTCTGCCGTTCCTTGAATTCCTGCGCGTCCAGAAGGTTTAATTCGTTCGCCTCCAGCGCGCATTCGTAAATATCCACCGCTTTATCCTGTATCCTGTTCACAAGGGTAAATCGGTATTTCTTTGGGAAGCGTTCTGTCGAATTTGTGATCGTGAATGTGTGCTTGATTAAATCTTTGCACTTCACGATTACGTTAAATTCCGAAGGTTCCTTTCTTCCTCGTTCCTGCCTCTGCATTTATGCACCGTCCTTTTCGTATGCGGTCGATCATAACGGTATCTTCGGCGCACCCCTCGAAATCAAAACCAACCGCCGTAACGAAAAGCGTTGCTTTGCTTCCGGTTACGGTCGTTCCCGTGATTGTCAAAGTATCTTCGCCGCAATGCTCGCACGGCGGCGAAAGCTCGACAAACAGATTTCCTATAATGCACGATAATTCCGCCCGTGTGCAAGCGTACCGTTTTAGCATTCGATACGCTGTAAGTTCTCGTTCCATACGCCCGTTGTATTAACGCCGGAAAGGTCGTCAAACAGGATAAGGAACGGATTTTCGGTTATATCGTTGAATACGACGGCTTCGATCAGATCGACGCGGGCGGAAAGCGCCGTAATCATATTCAGAAGATTTCCCGCCGTGTTTTCGTCCAGCACGTCCTGCAAGCCCGCGAACCAAGTATCAAAATCGGTTTGCGCCTGTGTCTTGAAATCCGCGAAATACTCTTCCAGCGCGTCGTATTGTGTATCTCCCTGTAATTTCAAGGAATTCATATACGTAACAAGGGAATTGTATTCCGCCGCGCTGTCGCTCTGATACTCTGCGAACCACGCTTCAAGCTGTTCGTTAAATGCTTCTGTGTCGATCTGTTCTACAACGGCGGCAACAACGCCGCAAACGGACGTATCCAGCCGCTTGTCCGTGATCCTCGATCCGGTAATTGATGTAACGCCCGCTCCGACGTAAATATCAGCCAGCGCCAATTCGTAAATATCCGCGTCCCGCTCGATATTCGGCGCGGAAGGCGAAGCGGACGGGGAAGAGGATTTCACCTTTACCGAAATAAGGCGGTTCGTCAAGTCCCAGCGGACGACAACGCGATCAATTCGGTTCAAAACGCCGTCAGCCGTCGCCAGCGTCAAGGAAAGGTCGCTTGTGTTGTCGTAGAAATAGCCATTGATCCACGCTTTTCCCGCCTTCACGGTTACTTGCATTCCGTTTCCAGCTACAACTTGAAGCCCCGTTGAAGGAACAGGGAAAACGCCGTTTCCGATGAACGAAGCGAAATACGAAGCCCAATCTTCGGCTTTATATTTCCGGTCGCCGGATACGCTGTTAAAAAAACTCGATTTTTCCATAGTTATACCCCTTTATTTTGTAATCTGACGTATTTGCGTTAAAAGCGCTGGCAAGCTCTCGCCGAAGGTAATATCTATTTCTTCAACGTTGTTTTGGTAGGTTTCCGCAATCTCCGTTATGCGAACGTCAATGCGAATTCCCCAGCGCTTATTCACGCAAGTAACGCGGTCGCCTAAATCGTAATCGGTTCGGTAGATCAGATTTGCGAAGGTGTTTACCTTTGAACCGAACGAAAGCGTTTCCGCGTACTGCTCCAATTCCTCCGCGCCTCGGGCGGCAAGAAGCGCTAAATACTCCGGATCGGTTAGCGTTACTTTTTCGCCGCCTTCCTCTTCATATTCCTGCACTATATCGGTGGCGTTTATGAATACCTCTTCGCGCGTCAATCCTGCTGCCGATCCGCCCACTTCGGCAACCTTGCGCGCAACGCCTTCTTTCTCTTCGCCTCCGACGAACGCCGTTGTTTTTAGGTTTTCAATGCTGTTCGTGTATTCCTGTTCCACGATGTTGTCGAATTCCTGCGAAAAGATACAAGGTGCATTCCCTGCGGTATTGCCCGCTGTAAGATCGCGCCCTTTATAGACGGAAAAGACGTGCGCGCCTGTCCTCGCGTCCGTCCGCATTCGTATTCCCAGCTTTGCCGCCTTCGCCGCCGTTTCCGCCGCAAGCTGTGCGTTCGTGTACTGCTCCGAAGTGTAGTCAATCGTTCCGCTTCCCGTGTCGCTGTCGTCGCTGGCGATTGAAACGTCCGGAATTTTCCGCGCGCTGTCGGTCGGGCTTGTTACGTTTTCCCGTACAATGCGGTAAAGAATGCTTTGCGTTGTGTCCTTTGTGATGATCTGCTTCTTGATAATCCGCTTTCCGATCCAAGCGATAAGGAATTTCCCTTGAACCTCGATTTCCTCCAGCCCCTGCGAATTCTTCGTGATATGAACGTATCGGATTTGCGCCGCTTCATCGTCGCCGCGCTTCATAATGATATTGTTTTTCACAAGCATTCGGGAATGCTCTTCGGTGAAAGGAACAAGAAGTTTGAATTCTCCGCACGTCCAATAACGCCGCGTCCAGATCAGCGAAGCGATCTTTTCGACAATCCCTTGAAGTACCATATCGGAAGAATAAACGTATAATTCCATACCGCTACACCCCCAAATACAAGTTATTGTGATAAATAGATACTTCGAGATTTTCCGCGTTCGTGTCCGCCGAATATCGGAAAAGATTATCACCCACGGCAAGCTGTAAGTATGAGCTATCAACGTCCAAATAGCGGAAAGCGTCGCTTTCAACGCCGCCGCTTAACAGTTTCACGGATTTTTCGCCGTACCCCGTCGATACGGTCAGCACGTCGCCCGCTTCAAGCGAAATATTCGCTTTTATGAACTCCTGCGTATTGACGTTCAAAAGCTGTGGATTTGTCAGCGCACCCAGCGCGCGAAACTCGATCCGGATACCGCTTTTCACGTCGCCGGAATTGAATACGTTTACGATCAGCGAAGGCTGGCGGTAGCCGATTTCCCAATCCGGCGTTATCTCCAGCCCGTCCGGAACGGGGAATTCAAAGCCGCCGATCCACGTTGCTATATCCTCCCGCGTTTCCGCCTGTTCGCGCCAAAACGGATTAAGGCACGAAAGCTGGATTGTGAATTGCTCGAAAATCGTTCCGCGCTTGAAAATAGGCGCGTTGTTGATCGTGCAACCGATAACCCGCTTGAAGTCGCCCAATTCATAAGTAAGCGTCGCGGAATACTGCGGATTTAGTATCCTGTTCAAATTACGTCGCAAGTCCTGTATTGCGATTTTGTCCCGCTCCTTGATATGTCCTACGATGTCAATATCTCGGCTTTCAATGCGGTATCCTAAATAGGTATCGCCGTCCTGCCCCATACTATTTGTTGAATAAATAGCGTTCTGAACGTCGGACAATCCGGAAACGTCCTTGAAGTTTACGTGATAAGAAGAAGCAGGGGAAAAGACAATGCTTTCCCCCCGCTCGTTTGTGTAGGTCAATTTCTCTTGTATTTTCATTAGGTCATTACCTCCCGCGCGATCATTCTAAACTGCCGCGCCGCCTCGCGCTGTTGCTGGGCGTAGGAAGTTTCGTTTGCGTAGATGTTTTGCACCACCTCGAAACGTGTTTCCGGTCTGCCGCCTCTGCGCGGGCGCGGATTATCGTTATCGGGAACGGCGTTGTCCGTTGCCTTGCGGATTGATTTTTCAACGCCTCGCATTTCTCGCCCGAAGCCTTCGCCGATCCCCTGCGCCATATACGCGCCGATACCCGCAAAGACTTTCGACGGGGAAGCGATCTGCATTTCATCTTCAACCGCCGCGACAATTTCGCGCATCATCGAACGCACGCGGCTTTCAAGCCAACCGGACATATTTTGAAAGCCTTGCCAAATGCCGCGCACCATATCTTCGCCCGCCGCCGTGAATTCCGATACGAAGGAACGAAGCGCCGTCAAAACAGGCTGTACGATCTGCGCCACCTTGCTTGTGATCTGCGGGATACCCTGCACCATTCCGGAAGCGATATTCTTATCAATCGTAACGCCCGCTTCAATAAACTTCTGATTTTGCGCGTTGAAGGCGGTAATAATGCTTTGCGTGATCTGCGGTATCTTCGCGGTAATCTGCGGGATTGCGGTTATCATACCGGAAGAAATATGCCTGTCGAAGTCCTGTCCCGCTTGATTTAGTCTTTGTGCCTGTGCGGTCAGCCCGCTTATAACCCGCTCGACAATCGCGTTTACGGCTCCGGAAAGCCCTTCGATATTTGCTATGATACCGTCGTTCACCGCGCGCACCGCTTCGGCGGCTGTAAGCTGTCCCGCTCCGCCCATTGCGGCGGTCATATCAGCCGAAACGCCGTCCATACTTTCCCCGAAGCCTACGCCTACACCTTCGCCCATATTCGTACCGATTTCGGCGAATACGGTAGAAGGGGAATGAATGCCGAAAAAGCCTTTAATCCCGTCCACAAGGGAAGAAGCCCAGCCCGTTACCTTATCCCAAAGCCACGAAGCCGCGCTTGAAATGCCTTCCCATAAACCGTGAAGAAGGTTCGCGCCTGCGTTCACCATTTCACCGACAAGGGAACCGAACGCCGATACGATCCCGCTAACAATTTGCGGAACCGCTTTGACAATTTCAACAATGATTGTCGGCAAATTCTGAATGAGCGCCACGAAAAGCTGAACGCCCGCTTGAATAATCTGCGGGATATTCTGCACAAGCGCGTTTACAATCCCGCTGATAATCTGCGGGATTGCCTGTACGATCGTCGTTATAATCTGCGGAAGCGCCTGTATCAGCGCCACAAGAAGGTCAATACCCGCTTGAATGATAAGCGGTATATTTTCAAGAAGCGCCGTAATAATCCCGTTTATGATTTCCGGAATAGCCGCCACAATCGTTGCTATGATTTCCGGAAGGGCGGTAATAAGGGAAGTCAAAAGGTCGATACCCGCTTGAATGATCTGCGGGATCGCCGAAAGCAACCCGTCAATAAGGCTTGTAATCAGCGTAGGAAGCGCCGCTACAAGAACGGGGATCGCGTTTATGATACCCTGTGCCAGCCCTGTAACAAGCTGTAACGCGGCATCTATCAGCAACGGGATATTGTCGATCAGCACTTGCACAATATCGGTTACAAGCTGAACCAGCGAAGGAACAAGCGTCGGCAAGGCTTGCGCTATTCCCGTCGCAATATTTGCGATCATCTGAAAGGCAAAGTTTATGAAGGTCGGTAACATTTCGGTTAGCTTTTGGATCGCAAACGTTACCATTCCCAGCAATCCGTCCGTAAACTGTTGCGCCGCGCCTTCTGCACCCGTAAGCGCACCCACCAAGCCGTTTCCGATAAGCTCGACGAACGGCGTAATCTGTTGCAGAAGATCCGCCGCAAGCTGTTTCAGCTTTGTAACGATCGGTTCTGCGATCGCTCCCAATTCCGCCATTGCGCTATTAAGGGAAGCCGTCGCCTTCTGTGCGTCGATAATATCGCCGTTTACCTCTCTGTATTTTTTCGCCGCGTCGGAATATAGCCCGTTCAGCGTTTCCGTAATCAGCGCTTGCCGTTCTTGCTCTGTACTGCACTTATCAAGGCTGGCTTGAAATTCATCTTCCGAAACGCCCGCCCAATTCAAAGCATCTGCAAGCCCTCCCGTAATCGCGCCCGTTTTCGCGGTTTCGTTTGCGGCTTCGGTTAAGTTTTCAATAGGCAAGCTGTCGCCGAAGGTCGCATATACGCCCGTTGCTATATCCGTCCACGTCGCAAGCTCTTTTTCGTTGTTCGTAAGTTTCGCAAGGTGGGCGGCGGCTTCGGTCGCCTGTCCGTCGTCGCCTAAAATGCCGTATAACTCCGTATAGGTGTTCTTTGCATCTTCTGCCGAATGTCCCGCCGTTGTGAAGCCCGTTTCCAGCTTGCCCATATTTTCGCGGGCTTCGCGCGTACTTTCGGCAAGCCCCAAGAATGCACCCGCCGCCGCTCCGATTGCCGCACCCATTGCGGCAACCCCTGCGCCGATCGCTTTTCCCACTTTGCCTACGGTTTCGCCGACGCTCTCCCAATCAATCTTTGACTTTTTCAGTTTTTCGGAAGTGTCGTCGATTTCCTTTTGAATTTTTACCATATCGGCTTTTGTGTTGTTCAAAGCCGTTTGCATTTTCTGATATGCGGGATTTGTAGGTTCGATCCCGCCGTCGCGCATTTTCTTCAAGGCATCTTCTGCGGCTTTCGCCTTTTTTGCCTGTTCTTCAAGCGATTTTTTTAGAATATCCTGTTTCCGTGTCAGCGCGTCGATGCTTTCCGCATTGTCGCCGAATTCAGCCGTCGCCAGCTTCATTTCCGAACCGATTTCGCGAAGGGAAGTGTTGATACCCTTACAGGCGGAACGGTATTCTTTTTCGCCTTCAAGAATAATTTGCGATTTGATTTGTTCTTCCTTCGCCATTTACAACCCTCCTAATATGTCGTCAATATCGGCTTCCGGCTCTTCCGGCTTGAAGCGATCCGGATTGAATTGTTTGTGTATCCTAAAAAGCGTTAAAATTTTATACGGTGTCATTCGCCATACTTCGGCTTCGCTCCACCGAAGAAGCGTAACGCCGATATAAAGAAGGCGGGCAAGGTCAATTACTCCTTGCCCGCCGCCGCGTTTTTTCCGTTTTCGTTGTCCTCTCCGTCGTCCTCTTCCTCTTCATCGTCGCGGGCGGGCGGTTCTGCCGTCCCGTTGTTTCCCATCGAAAACGCTTTGAAGATAGATGATTTTACTTCAAGGAAATTGCCCGTATGAATGAGCTTGCCCACCTGTTTTTCGGTAAGCTCTTCTTCTCCGTCCTCTGCGCCCTCGTTCAAAAGCAGGGTAAGAAGCCAGCGAAGGTTTTTAATGCTGTCCTTTCCGGAAAGCGCCGTATCAAGGCGATCAAAGCCGCCGAATTTGTCTTGCATTTCGTCAATCACGTTCAAACTGAAAAGAAGATGTCTTTCCTTGTCAAGCGTGATCGGGAAGCGTCCGTCTTTAATTGCACTCATAAAACAATAAGCGGGAAGCCGTTTCCGGCTCCCCGCTGTACCCCCTTTCTTGTTATGCCGCCGCGTTGTTCGGCTCTCTTACCGTAGTAAACCACGCCGCCGCTACGCTCTCCGTAGGCAAAGCGACGTGTTCCGCCTTCCACAACCCGTCCGAACGTTTGATAAACTGTCCGACGATCTCCGGCGTAGTAAATTCGATACTGTCGCCCTTTGTCGTGTAGTTTTCGGACGGGATCGCAAACTTCACCTTGTAAAGCCAAATGTACTTGTATGTTCCGCCCGCCTTCTTTGCGCGGAAGCCGATTGCAAAATAAGGCGGTTCGTCGGTGTCCGCTCCGTAAACCACTTTGTCGTCGTCCTGCTTCTGCCCAAGAAGGGCGGCAAGATCAACCGGAAGAAGGTCATTGACGTTCAGCGTCAATTCTCCGGATACAAATTCCTTCACTACTTCGTCGGCTCCGTCGTCAGCGTAAAGGATCGCTTCTGCAACCTCCACGGAAAGCTCCGCCGAAATTGCCTTCGCCATCTTTACAGGCGCGCCGTATTCCTCCGCGCCGTCCTCGCCAATCGTAATAGGTGCGCGGTAAAGGTCGCGCAAACCGATTGTTGCCATATTCTTATACCTCCATATACTTAAATTCCACGGGAATATGATAATAACCCGTGCTTTCCTCGAACACTTCCGGATCAAACGTGATCCCGTAGAACCCCGCTTCCTTCAATGCCCGCTTTGCGCTCCGCATAAGGGCGATATAATCTACGCGGGAATAAATATCCGCCCTGTACGTGAATTCCTCCGCGCCGCTTTCATCGTCTGAAAAGTGTTTGTCCTGCAATACGACAATTTGATACGTGATAAACGTTTTTGCCTTTCCGTCGTATTTCAGCCGTTCTACGGGACAACCCAGCTTTTCAAGTGTTGTTTTCACAAGTGTATCAACGTTCATTTTGCTTCGCCTCCCATACGCGGCGCATTTCTGCGTTTACAGCGTCAGCCGCCTTTGTGTTCGCCGCTGTGAACCACGGTCGCGCTGGCATATTCTTTCGCCCGTATTGCAGGACAAAGCCTTTTGTCGCGTTGCGTACCCCGTGCCGATCCTTGCCGTCCGGATATACTTCAACCATCTTCGCGTCGTCCCGCTCCTTGATTTTGGATACGATAACCGACGCGGCAAGATCACCCGTGCTTCTGCGGCTCCGAAACATTTTCCGGATTTCCGCTTTTTGCGCTTCCTGCATTACCGCGCCGCCAGCTTTAAGCATTTCCGGTACGGCTTCTTCTGCAATCTGCGCTTGTTGAAGCATTCGTTCTTCCAGATCGTCAAGTCCTACAACGTTAAACTTCGCCATTTCCGCCGCCTCCTTCCTCTGCGCTGTTCTCCGCTTCTGCGGCGCTCTGCGCTTCGGGGAAGCTGGAAAGTGTCAATTCTATAAGCTCTCCGTCGTTGTGAATGTACGTCCGAAGAATGCGATAGCGTTTCCCGCTCGAAACGGGATATTCTGCGATCGTTTCGCCGTTATATTCCATTGCGTAAACGTCAAACTTAATTTCGGCGACGTGTCCAGCCATCTCCGCTTTGTAGAATTCTGAATACCCTACGGATTTTTTATCAGCGAAAACCGTTGTCGCCGTTTCCGGCTTCGTTATAGGGAAGCCGTGTTCGTTTGTCCGCTCCGAAGTTTCGGCAAGCGCAATCAGCGTTATTTGATCTCTCCATCCCATTAGCCGCCACCGCCTTCCGTGTAGTCGTCGGACAGCGACAAGGCACATTTCAAGTAATCGTATGCTTTTCTGTGCCTTTCTCCTTCGCCGCCGAAGTTATCTTCGGATTTTGCGTATAGAATAATTGCGCGGTCTAAAAGGGGATCGCCCAGCGTTTCGCTGGACGATCCCGCATTTTCCGGAACGTTGATACCGACAAGCCGAAGATCAGCGATACCGGAAGCGATATAATCTTCGATTTCGTCGTTAAATACGGCGGCTGTTTTCCGCAAAGCCAGCTTTACCTTGTCAAGCATCATCGTTCAGCCCTCCATTACTCCGCCGCTTTCGCCAGCTTCACAAAGGCTTCACCGATCGCGGGCGTGCAATCGAAGATCGCAATACCGCTGTATTTGTAGCTGTTCGTGTCGATGTCGTAGGCGTTCTTCACGTTAATGTTTTCCGCAAGGTTCGCGCATACCTTCTTGAAGTCGCCCAAGAAGGCTTCGTGTTCCTTTACGTAGTCGGACAGAAGAACCGGATAGCCGTAAACAAAGTAGTTGTTGCCCTGCACGGTTACAATATGGTTCTTGCTGTTGTCCTGCAACGGTATAAAATCGGTGAACAAGGTTTTCTTGCTCATAGCGAATTTTGCGTTACGGTCGTATCCGGCGTTCAGAAGCCCAATCAGCGTCTGGACGTTTGCGGCGGTAAGGGAACCAGCTTTTGTTACGGTAACGCTGTTTTCCGCTCCCCAAGTGTTTGCCTTGTCAATGCCCTTCGGCTGGGAAGAACCCGTGCCGTTAATGAAGAAATCTTCAACCTTGCGGGCGATCGCCTCTGCAAGCATATCAACGATCCAGCTTTCAAAAGCCGCAATGCTCATTGTCATAACGGTATCGGAAATCTGAACCAGCTTGATAATCTCGTATCCGGTCAGCGTTACGGTGGTAAGGGTATCAGCCGCCGCCGTGATAGCCTCGTTTTCCTTATGGATTGCCGCGTCGTTGTTCGTACCCTCAACGGCGAACTTCACCGCGCCTTTGACGTGCAGAAGGGTAACTTCATTCAGCATCGGCGCAAGTTTCTTTACCTTGCTGATAATCTCGTTCGCGGTCTGTGTCGGCACAACCTCCGCGCCCGTGCCGCTGGCGTTCGCGTATGCGCGCTTCTCTGCATCGGTAAGGGGAAGGCGGCGAAGGTTTTTCAGCCACGCGGAACGATATTCGGGCGTGCCGAAAGGATCGTCCGGATCGGCGTTATCCTGCTTCTGCTCGAAGGTACGGGAAACAATGCCCGCGCCCTTTGCGATATTGTCCAGAATGCCGTTGCGCTTCTCTGCGGCGGCGATCAGTCCGGCGCGCTCTTCGGTAAGCTCCTTCGTTTCCTTCTCCAGCGCGTCGATTTCCTCGGCTTTCATAGCGTCGCCGCGCTCTTCGATCTCTTTCTTGATAGCCGCAAGGCGCGCTTCGATTTCTTTAATTCTCATTGTGTTAAACCTCCATCATAAGTTTGATTTTTAGAATTTGCTTCCGGCGCTCCAGCCGCTCCTGCTGTTCTCTTTCGATCACTCCGTCGAAATAGGAACGCGCCGAAATATCGGTATCGGCGTTCGCCGGATAAGATACCGCCGAAACGTCGTAAACCTTCTTGATCTTCAAGATCGTTCTTGTGTGCGTGTCCTTGTTATATGCGTCCTCCGATACGGTGAACGCCCACGACATTTTGCAAATAAGCCCCGCGTCGATGCTTGCATAAAGGCGCTTCGCCTCTTCCGTAAGGCTCAAATTTGCGGCAATAAATAAGCCGCTGTCCTGCGGTTCCAAAAGCAGGGAAGGCGGCTTGTTTTTTGCCATCTTGTTTCGGGCGAATACCATTCCGGAATGGTCGAACTGCATAATCACGTCGGACAGGTCAGCGCCCACAAGGGCGTTCCGGTCGATCACTTCGCAATATTTGATCCCGCCGTATTCGTACATAACATACGGCTTATCAAACGTTGTCGCGAAGCCCTCAACGTAAAAATCCGTGTCAAACCTCTTGTTCTCCGTCCCCTGCGGGATCATCAACGGCTGGAACATTTGACGGTATTCCCGCCCCTTCACTACTGGCATTCGATGTAACCTCCTTTCCTAACTCTGATACTTCCGCGTATTCTTTGCGAATATAATACTTGTCCCCACCCTCGACGTGCGACATATTCCAAATATCCATAACGCCGTTTCGGTTGAGCAAGCCACGGTCAAATAATTGTGTGCTGATATTCAGCTTCGTATTGTTGCTTGCGTATTGAAGCCTGTTCGCTGTAAAGGTAATCGCATTCCCGAAGGATAATTCCCGCTGTGTATAGGTCATATTTGACATAACCAGCGAAAGCTGGATCGCGAAAGGCTCGATCTTGCCTTCGTAGTAAGCGTTCCATTCATCTTCGGTATAGCTGTTCTGAATGATTTTAGCGTTCGTTCCGAAATAGTTAAATACATTTTCGTTGATTTGCGCCATCTGCGCGGCGTTCACGGTGAACGGCTTGCTTTCGATCGGCTTTACGTCCGCGAATTTGCTATCGTAGATCACCATTCCGGATTGATTATCCGCCGAAAGGTTATCCGCCGTGAAGCGCTTGCGCTCTTTCGTAATATCTTCCGGCTTTAACATATTCGCAACCTTCGCCAAGAACCGGACGGAAGCCGAATTTTTAACGCCGTTGATAATGCCTTGATTTTGTGTATGGATCAACTGCATTGTAGGACGAAGCGCGGCGTTGTTTTCCCCGAAGAAGTCGTCCTTGTACTGAAATTGCGTCAGCACTCCGACGCGCTCGAATTCGATTGCCGCTTTCTGCCCGTTCGCGAATGTGTATCGCAAGAAGGGCGCGCCCCTGTATTCGACAACCTCGCAACGCTGGGGAAGTAGGGGATAATAGCCCGCTATTCCTCCGTATTCATCTTCGATCGGAACAATGAACGCCGTATTATTCACCGAAAGGATTGTCGCAATCCGGTAAATAAATTTTGACGTGTCCATAAACGGATTAGGTCGGAACTGCAAAACCCTTTCAAGGTTCTTGTATGCCGTTCCGCTGATCTCCGGTTTCAATTTTGAACAGAAATTCGCGAACGAATGAATAGCCGCCCGCGTAAGCTCCATTTCGTAAAGGCTTTCCGGCGCGTTCGTGAAAACGGGTGAATACCCGTTAAGCATCTTGAAATATCCTTCCGCTTGAATATCCGAACGCGGCTTTCGGAAAATTGTTTCAAAAATTCCCATAGTTTTTATCACCCCGCATTTTTCAGCATTTCGCCGATCTCGTTATAATACTTCTGCCGTACCGTCATAGCGTCGATCACGGAAACGAAGCCGTCAATACGCGCCCGCTGTTCAATCTTCACCGGACGGAATTTCCGTGTTTCCATATTGTGTTTTAGCGCAACGTTTAGGAAATGCGCCTTCAACAAGTTATTATCCGCGATCTTGAAATTTCCGTCTTTGATTATGCCTTCAAATTCCCGAATAACGGGCGCAAGGTTTTCACCCTGCCATACGTCGTCTGTCTGAAATCCCGCTGTTTTCAAGTCGTCAATCAGATATTGCGCGCTATAACGGTCATAGCCGATTTTTAGAATATATATGCCGTACTGATCCCGAAGGGTAGAAAACCATTCGTAAACGTCCCTGTAATCAACGTGATTTTCTCCGGATAGCTTCACGATCCCTTGCTTGACGAATATATCATACGGTACGCCGTCCACCGCCTGTGCGGTTTCCAGCCTGTTCGCTGGCATAAAGAATTGTGCGAAGGCATAAAGAACGCCGCCGCGCTCGATAATCACGCTTGCGGCGGTAAGGTCTGTCGTCTGCGATAGGTCGATACCGCCCACCGCGTAGCTGTCTTTGAAATCCTCCAGCTTTATTTTTTCACCCGCTCGATCGACAACGACATAATCAAGCCAAGCGACGGAAGAATTCTGCTTGATATTGCAGTATTTGCAAAGGAATTCCGCCCGCTTTGAAAGGCTCATTTCCGCGACGGCGATTTCCTCTTTGAAGAACTCCGGCGAAACGGAAACGCCCATATTCGGATTTGCTTTTTTAAGCTCTTCAAGGTCGTTCCATTTCTCCACGTCGTCAATCATATAAAGCAGGGGAAGAAGGCGGCGTTCCTTGCTTCCGCCTTTTAGAAACGCCGTAGATCGTGCCATCAATTCGTCGAAGATACCGTCGTTTTCATATCCCGCCGTACTGATAGACAGGATCAGCGGCTGGCGGCGTGCGCCCAGCGCGGATTTCATTACTTCGTATTGCTTCAAGCCGCCGTCGCCGCGCCAGCTTGCAACCTCATCATTTACAACCAAATGCGGGTTGAAGCCGTCCGATTTCTTCGCGTTGAATGCCAGCGGCTTTATTGCCGTGTTGCTTTCCTCGATGTAAATATCCGAACGGCGCTTCTTCGCAAGCTCCGAAAGCTCCGGTTCTTTTTTAATCATCTGGAAGAAATTATCGTAAACGATGTTCGCTTGTTCCAGTTTTGGTGCAAGACAATAAATCTTCGCGCCGTATTCGCCATCAAGATATGCCATATAAGCGATCACGGCGGACGCGAAAAGCGTTTTTCCGTTTTTCCGCCCGATCACAATAAACACTTCGCGGAATATCCGCACGTTATCTTCATCAACAATCCCGAAGATCAGCGATACCGCCGCTTTCTGCCATAGCTCCAATTTCAGAAGGTCGGTTCGCCCTTCGCAATGGTGACAGAAGTTTTCAATAAACCGGATCGCCTTGTTTGCCTTCTTCGCATTGAAAAGAAAAAGCCCGTTTTGAAGCCCGCTAACGATGTATTCATAAATCAGACGCACCCATTTTCCGACGACAATTTTTCCTGTCGTTATGCCGTCGAAATACTCGTAAATGTAATTTGAAAACGGCATTTCTATTCGTCCCGCAAGGCTTGCAGACGGCTTTCTTTTTTCTTTTCGGGCGGTACAAGCTCGCAAAGCTGTTTGATTATGGCGGCGTGGTTTTTCGTCATAGCAATATGCGTTTTTACTGCGTCACTCTGCTTTGTCCCGCTCTGATTTGCGCCGTTTTGGTATTCGACGGTGTATCCCTCTTCGTTGATAATTTCTTGTAGCTCTTCAAGGGATACCGCCATAAATGCGGCGTTGCGGATAAGGCTTTCGACTGTCTGCAACTTGTTTTTATCCAAGTCGCGGAAAACCCGCTTCAATCGGGAAATCTCTTTCTTGATTTTTTGATCTTTCGTTAATTCCTTTTTTGTCGCCATAAATATCACCCCTTTTCGGCGGATACCTACACCCCTTTTTCACGTACACCCGTTATGCGCGCGCCTGCGGAGTTTTTTTAACCTCCCGCCCTCGGTGTTCCACCCTCCCTAAATCCTCGGCGAATAGGGGGGAGTACCACGTTTCCGTTTTCGTCAAACGCATATCGCTTTTTTCGCTTTGATCTGTGATGTTCTTTGTTATGGCAATCTTGACAAAGCGCTTCGAGATTATCCCACGAAAGCGCAATGTACGGATCGTTTACGTTCTGCTTCGTCAAGTATGTTTTGTGATGTGCAATCTTTGCGGCGACGGGATCGTCCGGTGTAGAACAGCGTTCGCACAAGTATTTCTTTGATTGCAAGAAGGCATCACGGCAAGATCGCCAAGCGTCGCTGTTGTAGAACTGTTCTGCCCACGGCTTCATACTCGCACCTTCCTTTCCCGCGCATAATAAAAGCGCCCTTTCGGATTGTTCCGAAAAGGCGCTTTTTGTGCGCTTGCGTCTTGCGTAAGAATTCATCGTAAACAGTATAGCATATAAATATACCCCGTTCCACCCCTCGATATTGTCGCGATATTGTCATTTATTCGCCCGCCTTGCGCCTGTACGTTGCCGCACTCACCGCCGCCGCGATCCCGAATACGCATACCGCCATATCATTTACTATCTTGTTCCGCCATCTGCAAGCGGTCTTTACGCCTTTCAGAACGCCCACTTCTTCAAGGTCAAAGGCTAATTCCTCCCACGTGTAGGGCTTGCCGCTCTCGCGCGGCTTGCCTTCGTAATCCTCGCCGAAGTAGTACATACGAACCACCGTGAATTCCTTGCGGTCGCGGTATAGGTTTATAGCCCTCTCCAGCCTCTCGAAGCCGTACTTCGTTTCCCGATATTGCCGCCTTTTTTCCTCCTGCATTTCCGCAACAATATCCGCTTCGGTTTTTTGCTCGTAATATCCTGTGCTTTTGCTTCCCGCCGCGAAGGTCTTTCGCCCTGCGTGATACTCCACTTCGCAATAGGCTTCTTCGTCGGCGACAAGCGCCGCCAGCTTCTTGTAGTTATACAAAAGCGTTTCCATAGCCTTGAAGTAATTTACATATGCGCCCACCGTGTCCTTGTACGCTTCATAAGCACCCGCGCGGGCGGCTTCGTTGATTGCTTCGCGCAACTCTTCGGAAATGCCCGTTTTTTTCTTTGCCATTTTCAGCCCTCCGTTTTCTGCCGTAGATAGTCGATAATCACGCTTGCGGCTTCCTGCCAGCCCTTGCAGATTGCCGCCGCGTATCCCTGTTTCAAAAGCCCGTCGATCCAGCGCACCTGTTCTTCGCTGATCCTCCCGCCGCGCTGTCGTTTAAGCTCAATGTATAGCCCGTGATTTGCCCCGCGTGCAACCGGAAGGCAAAGATCGGGAACGCCGGATTTCACGCCCTGCGCCCGAAGGCGCGCCGCTTCGATCTTGTTTCGGCTCCCGCCGTTCGGAACGTGATATAAAAGCGCCAATTCCGGAAAGCGCCCCGATTGAAGCGTCGCCCACTCGAAAAGCGCGATTTGTTCTTCCGCCTCCGTAGGAACGGGAAGGGTAAGCGTGCTATTTTTCCGCATTTTGCTTCGCCTCCCATTCCTCGAAGAAGAAAAACGGCTTTTCCTGCACGAATGCTTCGTCAAACTCGCGTTGCGCGCCTTTGCTCTCTTTCCAATCCGGAAGGAAGCAGACTTCGGCGCATTCGTCCAGCATTGCGCCCGCCATTCGCATATAGGCTTCCCACGTGAAGCCCTCCGAAGGCAATAACGCCGGATTGACGACAATAAAGCCGCCTTCCTCCAGCTTCTTCTGCGCTTCATAGAATTTTGAGCGGTAGAACGGATCGCCCGTAATCTTCCCCGCAAGGTAAACCGTCTTTTTCTGCATTGTTTTTCCTCCCTTCGTCAAAACAGCGTTGTTTGCGTTGCCTTTTCCTGTTCCTCCAGCAGATCAAACAGGCGGATTTGCGCTTTCTCTTCTTCAAGCCGCCTGTTCGCCGCCTCGAAATATTTTGCATTGATTTCAAAGCCCACATAATCAAGCCCGCCGATCCGCTGGCAAGCGACAAGGGAACTTGCGCTTCCGGCGTGCGTGTCTATAATCTTCATACCCTTTCGGGCAAACAGGGATAAAACCCATTCATACAGCTTCACGGGCTTTTGCGTAGGGTGGATCGTCCCTTCGATCTGCAATTCAACGCGGTTCAACGTGAAAATCCTTGTCGGCGTGTCAAAGCTGGTGTATGCAAGCTCGCAATCGGACATTGAAAGCCCGCGTTGCCCCTTGTCCCATATAAGCCAGCCTTTATGCGCCTGTTTCAGCATCGGAACAAAGTAATTCCCGCCCCATATGATTTGATTTTGTGATACCCGTTCAAGCTCTCTGAAATATTCTTCGGTCGGTGGCTTCTTGTCCCAGCCTTCCCGCGAATGCTCCTTCCTGTTGTGTTTTGGATTAGTGCAAACGCGCTTTCGCTGTCCGTCAATCCCGATCCCGTAAGGCGGATCGACAATCGCAAGATCGAAGAACCCGTCCGGAAATTCCTTCATTCCCTGCATACAATCCAAATTGTAAAGCCTGTTCAATTCAAGCAATGCCGATCGCCTCCTTTCTTTCTTCTCCCACCCCTCCGCCCCTCCCGCTGGGAGGGGAACAGGCTCAAAGGAATAAACCCAGCGCCCGATCCGTTATGCACATTTCCCCAGCTTTCATTGTGGAAAAGTTGAAGCCGCCTTGATAGATTTTCTTTCCCCGTCGCCGCCCTGCTCCTATCACTCACGGATCACCCCGTAAAGGTCAAGCGGCTTCGCCGTGCTTCGCAACCTTGACGGGCTGAACCGTTCGTGATCTCTGATAAACAGGCGACGGGGAATAAACGAAAATCTATCTTCAATGCTCCTTCTGTGATCGAAGCTGTGCTTCGTCGCCAAACGTTACACATTTACAAGGCTTTATAAACGCTGATCCGAAATCAGCTTTTGCCGTCCTTTGCCGCTCGTTTGCGTTTCCGCTTCGGCGGCTCTAACACATACTTAAAATAAAGGTATCCATACTTTGTGCTTTTCGTTTCTACTAATATATAGCCCTTCGGCGGGCGCGGCGGCTTGCTCTCTGTGTAAATCCTTTTCGCAACGGTCGGCGTTTCCCGTTCCGGCTTCCGCGCGTTGCGCGTCTGCTTCCAACGGTGTCCGCCCTGCTCCGGTGTCCAATGGTCGAAAAGGTAATTCGCAAGCCCCGTGTAATCCTGTCCGTGATCTACGCCGTCGTAATAATTGTGTTCGCGTAGATGGTCGATCCGGACGATACTTCCGTAAATCCATTGTTTCTTGATCGCTTCTTCCGGTACGCCGTCCGAAAGCATATGCGCGTGAATTCTGTTCGTGTTCTTGCCGCGTCCTAAATAAATAAAGATCACGGCATCGGGGAAAGCGTATTTCAGCCGCCGCACGAATAGATCGCGTATCCGCTTTGCTTCCTTGAAGGTATGTACTTCGTTTTCGTCGTCCAGCGTCAGCGTGCTATATAATGAACGCGGGGAAAAGTTTTCATTTACCAGCCGCGCGTGTTTTCTTCTTGATATTCCGATCCGGTGTTGTTCCCGTTCTTCCTCTGTCTTAAATCGCGGGCGCGGTTCGGCTTTCTTTATATCGGTAAGCCTGTCCGATATGTTGAAAACTTCCTGTTCGCATACAGCGCCCGAAAATATCCTTCTTTTTACTCTCTGCATACGTCAAGCCGCCTTCCTTTGACAAGAAGCCGCCTTCGTGCTATAATAACAAATGTATTGAATAGCCTTAAACGGCGCACCCCTCAACGGGGAATAACCGTCCTGTACGCCCATACAGGACGGTTATTTTTTTGTCTATCCGTTGTTAAGCCCTTCGCCCTGCAAGAAATCTTCGCATTTTGTTTCCTCGCAAGGCTTGAAGCGCATTCCGTCCGCGCAACCGATGCACGGGAAAGGGCGTATCCCGTCCGGCGCGTATCCTTCGCGGATTTTCTCGCATTCCTCCAGCCGCGCGCATTGATCGCACCAGCACTTCCTGCAATCCCCGATTTCGGTTTTTACCGGATCGCGCTTTAACGGCTCTTCTGTTTCGTGTACTTCTTTAATATCGTTTGCCGCTTCCATCACGTCGTAAGCGTCCACGCCTTCCTTAAAGCCCCGAAGGAAGGCGGCGAACATAAACCCGATTGCCGCGCCAGCTTCTTCAAGCGTTGCCGCGTCTATCTTGATTTCGTCCATTTCCGTTACCTCTCTTCCTGTCGATCCTGCAAGTGCGGATAATTGCCACGATTACGCAATATACAATCAGCACCGCCACCGCAATACAGGCGATCCCGCAAAGCAGGAAGAAGGCGTTTTGCATAAATTCAAACATTGTCATATTGCTTTACCTTCCTTCCCCGAAAACCTCTTCTGGCTGAACGTCCCACGCCGCCGCAATATGCTTCATCATATCCACCGCTTCGGCGCGTTTCTTCATATCCCCGTCAAGGTAAGATTTCAAGATTTCAGATTTCAGAACACAAAGCGGGCGAACGCCCCCGTTCCCGTCGTAAGCGATGTTGCCGTTCAACGTGCCGTCGGAAAAGACGTAGCGGACGTAAGAATTTTTCGGGCTGTCCGGTGTAGCCGTCCACCACCAAGCGTCCGGAAGCTCCGGAATGTTGCCGCGAAGAAGCCTGTATTCGTCGCACGTGATAAGCCCGACGCGGACGCGATCGCCGCCGTAGTCCTTCAAACCGTCGTCGGCTGTCAAGTCTATATTGAAATGCTCGAACATTTCTTCCGGCGCGCCCGCTCCGATCAACTTTTGCAGGAATTCGCCGTTCAAGAACGCGCGAATATCAGACGCGGCGAAATCGTTTCGGTTCTGCGCGTCAAAAGCGCCGTTTCCGATACACTCCGAAGCAATGCACTTCACCCAGCTTTCGGCGGTCTGAATGATTGTGAATGCGATCCCGCCGATCGTGATTTCCTGTTTCGGCGCGAAGCCGTGTTTGTTCTCTGTCATATTGAAAAGCCCCTTTCTTATATATAATAGGTATATCCGCACCCGCTCGCGGGCGTTTAACACTTCTTGCCGCCGTGTCGATACGGGCGGCTTTTGTTGTATTCGTGCTTCTGCGAAATTGCCGCGTCAATGTCAATTCCCGCATATCCGCAATAATCAAGAACGCGGATAATCACGTCGGCAAGCTCGATCGGTATTCCTTCCGGCTTCCCGTTGTTTCCGGTGTAAACCTCCGTAGGCAAGCGCCCGTTGCGGTATTCCTCCAGCGCTTCGGATACCTCCAATGAATGAGCGCCAGCACTTCGGGAAAGCCGCGTTTTTCGTCCCACCAGCCGTGATCGACGGCGTTTTCGTGAATTTGCCTTGCAACCTCGTTAATTCCTGTCATTGTTTGCGCTCCTTTCTTCTCCGCTTTTGTTTTCGTCTGCGTCCTTCTGGCAATCGCACGTTTCCCCGTTGTCAAGGTGTGCGCCGCAATGGTCGCATATTTTGTACTTCATTTCTTCGTTACCTCCGTTCTTTGGAATAATCAGACGGCGCAATCCGTCCGCGCATAGCGTCAAGCCGTGTTCGTGAAGGTAGGCGCGGCGGCGTTCCGCCTCTGCCGCTTCCCATCCGCAAGTAGGACATTCGGAAGTGTTGCATTTCTGAACCTCTTTCGGATTGATACCTAAAAGGCAGATATATTTGCTTTTCTCACTCATTTTTCACCCGCTCCCCGTTATAGATAACTACCATAGAAGGGAAGGGCGCGGGATCGCTGGCGTTCCCGTCGTCGTCCGTGAAGCGAAGCCGCCCGCGAACAAAACGGATTTCCGCTTTCCCGTATATGTAATCGTGAAAATAGGTCGTATCGGTTCGAGCGGGAATAAGCAGTACAACGGCGTACCCCCCCCCGCGTGCTTCTTCGTATGCCTTCTTTACCCACTTTCCGATCTCGCGTCCGTAAGGCGGATTGCAGAAAACCGCCCCGCCGCGATCCCAGCTTTGCGAAAGCCCGTCCGTTTCCGGCGTATAGTAAAGCGTGCATTTTGCCGTTTTGTCGGTCGCCGCCGCGTCAAGCACAAAGCCGAATTCTTCGTTCAGACGGTCGAAGAAGTCTTGCGGCGTACACCAATCCATTTTCTTTGAAGATAGAAGCGCACTATTCACCGCCGCCAGCCTCCTTTCCGGAAATCGGTTTTGTTTTCCCGTCTGCGAATGCTTTTAACGCCTTCGCCTTGCTGGTGTATGTTTCCGCCGTTTCAATCCCGCAGATCGGGCAGTACACGAAGTATTCTTTGTTTTCTTCGTCGGCGTATATAACCGCGTTTTCAACTTCTCCGCCGCAATGTGGGCATTTTGTCTTTTTTTCTGTGAACCCTCGCTTCTTTTCGGTTTTCGGCGTATCCTCTGTATGTTCGTCGGAAAAGAGGCGTACAACCGCCGCAACCTGTTCAAAGTCCAGATAAACGGGCTTGTTCTCCGTAATTCCTTCAATGTTGTATCCGGTCGCTTGTCCGAAGCCGTTTTGCTTGATCGTGAACTTGTCGCACTTGATAGCGAATTCCGAACCGCTCTTCAAGATAACGCGGATCGTCATTTTAGGCATTGTCCGCCACCTCGCTTTCGTCCCCGACGATCTCTCCCGTAGCAGGATCGACATTCAAGGAATATTGTTCCGGTTCAGCGGCACGCGCCAGCGCTTTCTCCCGCTCCCGAAGGTCAAGGGAAAGCGCGCATTGCTCCGTAAGCCTCTTCAAGTTATCGACAAACTGCTGGCTAATTACGTCATACGGCATAATCACCGCTTGAAGCAGGAAGCCCGCTTTCGCTACGATGTAGGGCGTTCCGCCGGGCGTGATCCGCTCGTATAGCTCCAGCACGTCTAAAATATCGGATACGGGCGAAAGATAGCGGCTTTCGATGAACACAAGCCCGCGCCGCGTCTGCAACGGCTTCAAGGTCTTTCCAGAATAGGCGATCGAAATTGCTTCCCGCTCGACAGGCTTTTCGTTCGCGTCTGTGTCCTCGAAGCTGATTTCCGAAGGAATGCCCGCTACTTGAACGAACCAATCTTCCCGCTGTTTTTCCGGAACGTCGAAAATTGTCAAAAGGCTTTCTTTGTCCAGCGCCGGAAGCCCTGTTACCGGATAAGCCGCCGCGCCGTCGCCGATGTATTGAACAACGCCGCCGCCTTCGGTGTACCGCTCATAAATAACGGCGTATTTGTTCTTCTTGCAGATCGCCGCGATATTTTTAATCTTCATCTTCCGCCACCTCGCTTTCGTCTGCGTCGTCCCGCTCCGCAATCGGCGAAAGGTCAACGCGGGGAACGCGGATCGCCAGCGCTTTCTTTGTAAACATATTGAATAGCCCTCCTTTTGTCTAATATCTGCCGTAAACCCGAACGACGGTGAAGGGCTTGTCCGCCTTCGTCGCCGTTACGATCGCCGAAGTCATAAAGGATACGCGCAAGAAATCCCGCGCCGCCCGTTTTGCAAGCCTCCACGTAATCATTCGCGCGTTAGGTTCCTGCATTGCGTCGCCGTCCAGCGGATACTCGCAAATAAGAACCGTGTTCCCGAACGGTCGCCGCGCTGGGCGTTCCTTCATAAATTCTTTGTTGCCCTCTTTGCACTTCACAATTTCAAGCGCCTTCGGAAACTGCCATCCGCAGTCCTGCTTCTTTTCTTTTGCCATTGTTCGCCGCCCCTTTCTTCAAAGCTGAACTAAATTCAAAACCGCAAGAAGCCGATCCGTAATCTGCTTCCGGCGCAACTGCTTCAATATCGTTTCTTCGTTTGCGTCGTAGTTTTCTGCAAGCGTTACGAAATACTTCAATTCCGGATTTGCCCTTTGCCGAATCCCAAGACAGAAAAGAAGGTGATCCGTTACTTCCGCTTTGATCGGATAAACGGCAATTTCTCCCGTGTTCTTGTCGATTTCTCTACAAACGCATATCATTTCGCCCATATCCGCGCCCCTCTCTAATCGTTATAGGGATTTTGCAAGCACCAATCCCACGTTTCAGCGTCTTTCCAGCCGATCGTGAAATGATTGTTCCGCCCGTCGCCTGTGAAATACAGGTATTCAGCCGGAAGGACGCGCCCGACGTTCGTTTCCCCGTCCCGCTCTGCGTGATAGCGGATCAGAACGTCAGCCGCCAGCGTCGCAAGCTCCGGAAGAACGGGATAATCTGTCGAATATCCGGCGAACTGATACGGCGCTTCTAATACCTCCAGCACGGTATCCGGAAAGCGGGGATCGTCAACGCGGTTCAGCACGCACCAAACGCACGCGGCTTTTTCCATATCCGAAGCAATCCCGCGCGCTTCTCCGTAAAGCATCTTTGCAAGCGCTTCAACCTCTGCCGCGTCCGGTATGTAGTCCGTTTCTTCCGTTTCCGGTGCAAGCGTCAAGATTGGGGAAGGGGATATAAGCGCCGTAGGTTCTCCCGAATACTGTTCCGTTTCCGGTGTCCCGCTCCACGGCATAAATGCGACAAGCGGGATCGCGACGATTACCATTGAAAGCGCCGCCGCGATCCGTCTTTGTTTCCTCTTCACAACGCCACCCCGCTATCCGCTTCAAGGGACAGCCACCATTCGGGATTGTTTCGGAAGCGTTCGTTCGGGCAAGCGTCGCAATTCTCCGCCACGCACCCGCTACAATATCGCTTTTGAAATTCCGTATCCCACGGCGCTTCTAATACCGGAATGGAACGCAAGAACCGCCCAAGCCCTTGCGCGTCCGCCGTGAGTGCTTCAAAGTTTGTTTTCCCGCTCGACGTTGCCCGCCTTTCTGCGCTTGCCGCCATACCCAGCGCCGCCCGCTGTTTCAAGACGGCGTAATTCTCGAACCACATTTTGTAAAGCTCCGCTTCCGTTTTCCGGATCGCGTGTTCAAGAACCCGCACCGCCGCTTCGGACAAGTCCGCGATCGTTTCTTTGATCCGCTTATAGTCCGCATATATGGCGCAATATTGCTCATAGGTGTAAAGGTAAGATGTGCAATCGTTCTTCGGGCACTCCTTTTTCAAGGCTTCGCCGAAATCCGCCAGCGGCTTGAAAAGAATTAAAGTGTCTGTCATATTGAATAGCCCTCTTTCTTGAATTGCGGCGAATTAGTTTTCCGCCGCCCTCTTTTTTCTTTCGTTCTCTATGTTTAGGTTCATTTTCCAATAGTGAAAATGATTAAACATTTCTTGCGTGCAAAGAAGCCCGTCCGCCCGCCGAACGTCAATTCCCATTGTGATTTGCAGGAATTCGGCAAGCCCACAAAACCGCCCACAAAGATTTGTGATGGCGTTCAATTTCTGTTCTTCGGTGTAATCCCTGTTTTCGTATGCCGCTTTGCCCTCTGCAACATACTTTTGCATACGGTCGATCAACTCGATAACGATTTCTTCTTTCGTGTCCTGCAAACCCTTGTCGCTTACGGTAAGCGCTCCTAACTGATACTTTTTCATATTGAATAGCCGTCCTTTCGTTACTGATTTGCGGCGCGTCTGTTGCCCCTGCGCCTAATGTTTTCTTGTGCCGTCGTCTGTGCAAGATCGGCGCTATATACAGGACGCTTGTTTTCGTCAAGCTCTCCCGTGTACCCGCGTTTAAGCTCTTCGTAAATAGCGGCAACGCTTCTTCCGATCTTCGCGGCAATGTCCACCACTCTGTCGCCGTCGCTGTATAGCGCTTCGATTTCGCGGCGCTGATCGAACGTCAAATACGAATATCCGTCCATTTTCAAGCCTCCTTTCGCCGCTCTGAATAAAAAAATAAAGCAGGAAAACCGTTTCGGCTTTCTCTGCTTTTAATGTTACTTCTTTCAAACGAAAAAGTCAAGAGTAAAAGCAGAAAAAACTAAAAAATATTTTTAGGCGGCGGC
>ENA-UOJE01000875-UOJE01000875.1-human-gut-metagenome-genome-assembly--contig:-C23-NODE-875-length-30580-cov-9.622670_pt1 | contig 30580 bp, 30 predicted proteins | sample MGYA00242341_ERZ723888 | MGnify/ENA metagenome assembly ERZ723888 | reverse complement strand
ACAGAAAGTGAGCTTTGCTTTTTGAACGCCGGTGCTCATCCAATGAAAATCGGGATCCGTGGAATTGAGGTGCTGGATGATGCCATAAGCGTAAAAAATGCCGAGAACGGATAGAAAGACGACGATAAAGGGAATGGCAATCACCAGAAGAGGCGAAAAAGAAAGCTGCGAATACAAAGGAAAAACCAGAATAGCGCTCCAGAACCCACAAAGAACAAGCAGAATGTGGTGCAGACTGTCGTCGGCTGCACGGGCTTTTTCATGCTCCTGATCCAGAAGAGATTTTGTGGCAGCGAGCTCCCGCGTGGTGCACTCCAGCTGAAAGGCAAGATCCATATAGCCGATGATCTGCCGGCCATCTTCGTCCGCGTATGCGGTTTCGGCTTTTCGGAGGCGAGAAAGGTTTTCCTCATAGTCGGCACGCATGGCGGGATCCAGCTTCTGGATAGCGGACGCAGCCTCATCATAAGAAATATCGGTAGAAAACATAAAATTGCTCCTTCATACAAATAAACCGTTCCGGCTGATGCTGGAACGGATTTTTTATTTACGCTTCTTTTGCACCCAGGTCAGGCGCAGAACATTTTTTATAACGGCCGGTGAGCACAAGATCCTCCACATACTCCACGGCCTTGGTCTGGCCCTCCTCGTTGAGTTGGTCAAACGAGGACAGCAGAGCAGACTGCCGAGGGGTGAGTACAGTTTCACCGTTTGAGGTATCGCCGGATAGATCGTCAAGGGTATACCCCATGCAGTGGACAACCGCAGAAACGGTGGACAACTGAGGGTCTTTTGTCTGTCCAGCAAAGAGCTTATTCAAGGTTCCTTTAGGGACACCGGAAGCCGTTGCAATCTGCTCAATTGTCATGCCGCTGTTTTTTTTCAGTTGGACAAGCCTTTCAAGCCACACGGTAAAAACCTCCCCGTTAATTGATAAGCCCATTATAAAAGAGAAAAAAGCACAAGTCAATAATAAATTACCGAATTGTATAAAAAATTGCAAAATGGGGTTGACTTTTACCGAATAAGGATATAAAATCGAAATAGAATTACCACTTACGGTAAAATCAAAATAGAAAGGAGAAAAGGCAATGGATAACTTAAAGGCTGAAATGCAACGGAATGGATTGACCGTCAGGGACATCATGCGAACGATCGGCTGTTCCGAAAAAACCGCAAGGAACAAGATCAACGGTGAAACGGATTTTACTTATCCAGAAGCGGAAGAAGTGCGTAACAGACTTTTTCCGGGGATGCGGATGGAGTATCTGTTTCACCAGCCGGGGAAAAGCGCATGAAGGGAGGGAAGAAGGTGGAGGAAGAAACAAAAAAGCCCTGCACGCCTGTGGAAGAGGCGGGCAGAGACTACAACGAACTGGGGCTGTACTTACACAGCAAAGAAAATAACCGAACACTGGAAGCGGCACAGACCCTTTGGGAATTCCTGCCGGGGTGGATGGCGGCCAGAAAGATGGCTGTGTATGACCCTGATTATAACAGGTCGCTTTCCGGGGTGATTGCCGAGAATGCAGAAATCATTCTGAAAGCAGCTCAAGACATGGCCGGATGGGGTCAGGCAGAGTGCGAACCGGCCAGGAAGGAAGAAACTCCACAGGGATAAGCCCCTGCCGGAACATCTGATAGATTGCGCCAGTGCATTGCTGACATTGCTCAAAGTTTGTGTCGTTGCAGTGGTCACAGACGTTAGGAACCGAGAAAACCGGAAACTTTCCGGGGACAACGCTGCAGCAGATTTCGGATTCCATTGCAGGCAGAATTCCCAGAGCGTCAAAGGGACATTGAATTTCAAACATGATTTTGTAAAGCACGGGTGGCTTTCATCTCCTTTCAGTGCAAGTATAGCACAAATCGGAGAATAAGGGCCAGCCGGGGAAGAATGCATGAAACCAAGGAGGACAAAGAGATGGGCAAGAAGAACGAGGCGGCCCGGATGCTGGCAAACCTGAACGGGCCGTGGAGCAATGCAGCCTGCATGGGCTATTGTCTGATCGCTATGCGCCGGGCAAACCTGCGCCCCGGCGCACAGCGCCGGGTGCTGATGGTGCTGGGGCAGTGTTTTGACGATGTCAGCGTGGAAGACGCCGAAAAAGCAGGCTATGCCAATACGGAGGGATAAGGACATGGAACGTTTTGTGATCGTGATGCCGGTGGACACCAGCGCTTACCTTTTGCCCTGTGACGACGGGGACACCTGCAAGCTGGAGACGCTGCAGAAGCTGGTGGGCGGGCCCATTGAGATGGCCGACACCTGCCTGGCTGCCAGCTGGGCACGGGAGGATGTGGACAGCATCCAGATGGCCGTGAACGAAGAGGGCCTGCTGCAGGAGCTGCCTTACAATGAGCACGCCACGGATCTGTACGCGTTCAACTACATGAGCAGCATTGTAGGTCCGGCAGTGCTGATGGCAGCGCGGGGCGACGAGCTGATCGGCTTTGCAAAGTCGGTGGCCGAGAGCATCTGCGCCGAGTGGGAGGTCCCGCTGGAAGCACCCGGCGAAGGCGAACGCTTCCAGACCTTTAACCCGGACTGACAGGAGGCGCGAATGGACGGTGAAAGCGGGCCGCTGAAGATGTGGCAGATCTGGGCGCTGTATGACATTGCCGCGGATTTTTACGCAGACCCGGAGAACCAGGCTGCGTTTGAAGCATGGCAGAAGCAGCGGGAGAAGTGCAAGAAAACAAAAAGGCCCTGCCGGCGTGACAGCACCGGCAAGGCCAAGGGGTGATGAAAGCAGCATGCACTCATCACCAGAAGTTTAACACAAACGGGAGGTTTTGACAATGCGGAAATGGATCTATTACTGCGGCAGCTGGGCCAGCCTGATCGGCTGCCTGCTGGTGGCAAGCGGCCTGGAAAGCTACACCGGCTGGGCCATGGCCGGGTGCTTTGTGGGGGCGCTGGTGCTGCTGGCGCTGGCTGTGGTGCTGGCGGGCCTGGGCAACTGCGCCGAGCAGGAAGAGGACGAAAAGCCCCGCAAGGAGCGGCAGCCGCAGAAGAAGCAGGCGGCCAGCCGCAGAAAGGCGGGCTGAAGGATGGGCAGATACCGCGTGAATGTGGAGTGCAGCCAGAAGCTGCCACAGACCAAAAGCGAATACTTTACACACTGCAGCTACGAGGTGCAGGCCATCAGCAAGGGCGTGGCAAAGGCCATGGTCGAGGACAAAGCCCGGGCAGAGCACGGGGGCTGTACCTGCAAGGCCTACAGCGTGGAGGTGCTGAAGTGAGCCGGCCGGAGAACATGACGCCGGACGAGGCAGAGATCTGGCAGCGGATGGAGCAGCACGGCGAGGAGCTGGTGCGGGACATGGGCGCTGCCCTGATGCAGGCCGACAAGCTGCCGGAGTGGATGCAGGAAGCAGCCGTGAACATGCTGTGCGACAAACTGGCAGACGCCCGGGCGCTGGCGGCCAGCTGGATGAACGACCACGGGGAACCGTGAAGGAGGACAAGGATGAAAAGCAAGATTGAAATCAACATTTCGGTGATCGACGACGGCCCGGTGGCGATGCGCTGCCAGGGCCAGAACACAAGCAAGGGCAAAGCGCTGGACGCCCTGGAAGATGCCTACCTGAGCACCGTGGCGCAACTGATGAGAAAGGACCTCTCCAAGGCCGAGCAGGAGGAAGCCGCCAAGGAATTTGGCGAGACGATGCAGGACCGGCTGCTGGCCATGGTGCGAGGAAAAGGTAAACGGTATATGGTCAGCAGCGAAAAAGAGATGAGCTTTATGACGGAGCTGATGCGGCGGCAGGGGGAGGTGCAGCCTTGACCTACGAAGAGTACCGACGGGAGTTGAACGAGGCGCTGGAAAAGGCGGACTGGATGAACCCGCGGGACAAAAACGGCCTGGCGTACCGGGTACTGGCCCGTGCGGCACGGGACAAGGCCCTGCCGCTGGCCCAGTGGCAGAAGCTGCACGACGAATACTACGAAAGGACAAAGAGATGAAGAAGAAACTGAGCCTGACCGAGAAGATCAGTCTGGCAGAGAACAATGCGGTGGATTTTATGCACGCCTGCGTGACCATTGCCCTGCACGACGAGTACGAGGTGGGTGTGCAGCGGCTGCGGAAGGTAAACCTGCGGCGGGACGCGATCAACGAGGAGATGCTGGAAGTGATGGCCCAGCCCCGGAAAAGCGGCCGGGAGCAGGCCGCAGCCGGGCAGGCCTGGCTGGTGAGCCTTTTGCCGGAAGGGGCGGAAACGGAGTTCCGGGTGCCGCTGGGCAAGGGCGCGGCCCGCAAGCAGAAGGAGCTGCAGATCCGCATGGCGGTGGACAACGCTGCCACGCTGGAGTGGCGGGTATACGCGGCGGCCTGCGCCGAGGTGCTGGGATTTGGTGCCAAGCGGCTGAACGACTTACATAAAGCGGTGCTGGAGAACTTCCGGCAGCTTTCCGCCTGGGCCATAGAGGACGGCGTGGACGTGGCGCTGGAGCGTTTTTGCCGCTGCGCCCGGGATGCCTACAAGACCGACGTGCAGGTGGAGGACATCCCGGACGCACAGGCGCTGCATCAGCAGCAGCGCCAGACCCGGCAGGCACTGGACGGGCTGGCAGAGCGGGCCTGGATGGTGGAGGCCAGCCGCAAGCGGGTGGGCTGCCTGCCGCTGGCCCCGGCGGAAGTGGAAAAGCGCATCCAGACCGTGCTGCAGGCCCCGGCCATGCCGGAGAGCTGGGAGAGGAGGCGGGCGAGATGACCCTGAAAGAAGCGATGGGCTACCGGGGCGAGAACGCCGACACCCTGGCGGAGAAGATCGGCATCCGTGCCGGAGAGGTGCGCAGATGGATGGGAGAGAACGGCATGCTGCGGATCTCGGGAGCGAGAATGCAGCAGCTGGCTGCCGCACTGGACGGCGGGGTGCTGGTGACGGCGGACGGTGCGGAAGTGGAGCTGTACGGGAACGGAGGCAACGCATGAGCAAGGACAAAGGCAGGATGAGCCGCAAGCGGATCAGCAAAAAGATAGCCGGAAGGTTTGGCGGGCAAGTACCGGAAGTACGAGACATTGTACGCAAGAATCTGGTGGACCCGCTCAAGCGGCGGCAGGAAAAGATTGTGACCGCAAAGCACCGGGCCGGGAAGCAGGAGGGAAAAGCCGTATGATGGTGTACAAATACCGCCTGCACGACCCGGACAGCGGGAAGGTGCTGTACGAGGGCACGGCGGCGGATCTGGCCGCCCAGGGCGTGGTGCGGGCGGAGAAGATCCTGCCGACGCTGTGGCGGGACCAGCAGCGCCAGCACAAGCGCCGCGGCAAGCACCGGTGGGACATCACCCGGGAAAAGGTAGAAGTAGCCTACAGCCGGAAAGCCTACAAGGTGCGGCTGAAGCCGAAAAAGACGGCGGCCGTGCAGGCAAAGCCGCCGAGGAGGCCCACAAAGCCGAAGGGGGCCGCCGTACTGACGCTGAAACCGGCGGCACCCAGGAAGCCCCGGGTGCGGCTGAAGAAGTACCTGGCAGACCCTGACCCGCTGCAGCTGGATGTGCGGGACCTGGAAGGCTACAACGCCCAGGCCCGGGAGCATGGAAAGAAAGAGCTGAGCTACGGGTACTGGGCGGCCGAAGGGAAACCGGCTGCTCCGGCATGGTAAGGCCGGTATGCACGCCGGACTGCCCGGACCGGCACCCAGCCTGCAGCGACCGGTGCGAAAAGTACCGGGCCTGGAAAGCGGAGGTGCAGAAGGAAAAGGCCTATACAAAGAGCCAGAACGATGCGGGCAAGATCAACCGGAACGACTTTGACGCGGAGTTCTGGATGGGCGGAAAACACAAATAAAGAGCCCCCGGCGGCGCTGGATGCGCGCGGCCGGGGGCTTTGGCGACGGCGGGAACGTCAGGCCGAACGGGTGCTGCCAGATGGGAAAAATCTGGCGGCAGGCGTTTGAACTGAACAGGCCCTTCCTTTTTATAATAAGCGTCCGGGGCGGGCGCTTTGGGGGGCTTGTATACCCGTTAATCTTGTGACTGTGTGGGCCACAGAAAAGAAAGCAACACGAAAAGTTTACCGGACAGGGAGGGCACCGGGATGCGAAAAAGCTACATCCGGGAAAAAAGGACCCTTTGCGGGGACACATACCAGGCCGTGGGCATTTACCCCGTGACGGATCAGGAGCACCGCCAGCGGGGCAAGAAGCGCAAAGAGAGCGACAAGGGCCAGAAAAGCCGGAACAAGGTCGCCAGTCTGCGCCGTCGACTGCGCAAGGTGCTGGCCAATTTTGACCAGAACGGCTTTTACCTGACCGCTACATACGAGGACGCCTACCTGCCCGAGGACGAGGAAGGCTGCTGGCGGGACGTGAGAAACTACGCCCGGCGAGTGCAGCGGGCGGCACGCAAGCGGTTTGGCGTGCGGGGGACCTGGCTGAAGTTGATGCTGTGGGCCGTGCGCAACGGCGAGGCCGGGCGGCTGCACATGCATGGCTTTGCCCAGTGCCCGGGGCTGAGTGAGGCAGAGCGGCGGGAGCTGCGGTATATGCTGGAGGATCTATGGCGGCGGCGTGTCCCCGGCACACGGGAGTTTGAGCCCATGGGCACCATGAACGCAGACCGGATCATCATGAAGAAGATCCTGGGCATTGACGGGCAGGGTACGAGCGGCACGGTGGGGTACATCTACGGCCACGGCTTCCGGCGGTGCCTGGAAACCAGCAACCTGACCCTGCCGGAGGAGCAGCCGGCAGCTGACACCAAGTGGAGCCGCCGCCAGCTGCGGGAGGCCTGCAGCGAACACGCGGAGGACCCGGCGTGGTGGGAAAAGCTGTTCCCGGGGTGGGAGTGCGTGAAGATCCAGATCTTTGACCCCGGCGGGCTGCACGAGAATGCCGAGCCCCGGCCGGAGGGCTGGGAAGCCACCGAACCGCAGGCTTATGTGATCCTGCGGCGGCGGGAGTTTGCGAAAGTTCGCACATGACAGACAAGAAATATTTATTTTGCGCGTAAAATAGGCGGTTTGTGCGGGGAATGTGTGAGATATCAGCCCAAAACGGCAAAAAAAGCGGGAAAGGCGGCGGGCAGTGACCAAAAAGCAGCGGAAAGAGGTGCGCAGGGCGCTGCGGCAGTACGACGGGCGCGGCAAGTGGGCGGCGGTGCTGGACCGGGTGAAGGAATACTATGCGCGGACAGACCCTGCCTGCTGGGAACTTTTGCGGATGCGCTACCTGGAGGGCATGCGGGAAGAGGACGTGATCCGAGCGCTGTACATCGGGCGGACGACCTACTACAGCAAGGAGCTGGAAGCGCTGAGCACGGTGGGGATCTATGCGGCGGCGGCAGGGCTGCTGGAGGCGGAATGACAGCTGCGGGAACGAAGAGAGATGGCTGAGCGCTGCGGCGCGCGGCCTTTTTGTACTGCAACGGCGACGACCGCAGCCTGCGGCTGAAGCAGGGAGGAGCTGTTGGGGCAGCGGCCAGCAGGATGCAAGGCCCGCCCAAGGGCCGCAGCAGACGCTGGGAGCTGAGGCTGGGGCAGTGTTCTGGTTTTTCAAAGCGCCGCAAGGCCGCTGCGGAAAAGACAGCAAACACAACCCGTGCTCCACTCCCCCAAAAAGTCCGTAGGTTTTTTGTGCGGCGGTTTGCGATAGACTGGAACCATGAGCACAGAGGGAGGGCCTGGGATGGCACAGCGGAAATACTGCAAAAATACCGTGCCGGGTCGGCAGGGGCGCGGGAAGAAGTACCCGGCCAGGGTGCGGGCTGAGGTGGTGATGGCCATGATCGGTTCCAACTCCATCTGTGCAGTGGCCCGGAAGTACGGCGTGCCGGAGAGCACCATCCGCAGCTGGATGGCCGAGGAGGCCGGAAAGTCGGACGGGGCGTTTGCCGAGGCCAGGGCCCAGGCGGCGCGGGAGATCGCAGCCCGGGCGGCGCTGGGAGCCCGGGCCCAGGTGGGCTACCTGCAGCAGCGGGTGGCCGAGAACCAGCGGGCCAGCGAGATCTGCACAAAGCTGCGGGCAAAACTGGACGAGGATGCCCGAGCCCGGGACTTTGCGATCGGCGGGCTGCTCAAGAGCGAGGCGGAGAACCTGCAGGACGCGGCAGAAACCGGCCTTGTGGTGTACAGCGAGCCGGGCAGCTACGACCGGCAGCTGGAGGACGATGAGCGGAAGGAGCTGGAACAGCAGCTGGAGCGGTACGAGGCGCTGGCCATGACCGACAAGGACGCGGCGAACGTGGCCACGGTGCTTTTGAACGCTGCGGCCAATGCGGCGGCGCTGGTGCCGCGGGACGAGGGCAGCAGCCAGAGCGCTGCCCCGGCGGTGCTGATGGAAGCAAAGGACGACACGCAGCAGCAGGAGGTGGTGCTGGATGGCACGGCAGGAGATTAACGGACGGCCCATCATCTGGCGGCCGCAGCCGAGGCAGGCGGCCTTTATGCGGCGCAGCGAGGACGAGGCCCTGTACGGCGGGGCGGCCGGCGGCGGCAAGAGCGACGCGCTAGTGATCGAGGCGCTGCGGCAGGTGGATGTGCCGAACTACCGGGCATTGATCCTGCGCAAGACCTTTCCCCAGCTGCGGGAGCTGATCGACAAGACCATGCAGTACTACAAGCCTGTGTTCCCGAAAGCCCGGTACAACGCCAGCAACCACTGCTGGACCTTCCCCAGCGGGGCGAAGATCTATTTTGGCAGCATGTTCCGGGCCCAGGACAAATACAACTACCAGGGCCAGCAGTTTGATTTTATCGGGGTGGACGAGCTGACCCACTTCACCTGGGAAGAGTACAGCTACCTGATGAGCCGCAACCGCCCCAGCGGGCCGGGCACACAGGTGTACATCCGGGCCACGGCCAACCCCGGCGGCATCGGCCACGGGTGGGTGAAGGCCCGGTTCATCACGCCGGCACCCCCGGGCACCCGGATGGTGCAGCTGGTGGACGTGAAGAAGCCAGACGGCACCGTGGAAAAGCTGCGGCGCACGCGGGTGTTTATCCCCTCCACCATCTTTGACAACCCGGCACTGCTGAAAAATGACCCGGGGTATCTGAACAATCTGGCAAGCCTGCCGGAGGCAGAAAAGCAGGCGCTGCTCTATGGCAGCTGGGACAGCTTCAGCGGCCAGGTGTTCACCGAATGGCGGAACGACCCGGCCCACTACGAGGACCAGCGGTGGACCCACGTCATCAAGCCGTTTCGCATTCCGGTGCACTGGAAGATCTGGCGCGGGTACGATTTTGGCTACTCGCGGCCCTTCTCGGTGGGGTGGTACACAGCGGACGAAGAGGGCAGGCTGTACCGCATCAAGGAGCTGTACGGCTGCGACGGTACGCCGAACGAAGGCCTGAAGATCGACCCGGTGGAGCAGGCCCGGCGCATAAGGGAAGCGGAAGAGAACGACCCGATGCTGAAAGGCCGGGTGATCCAGGGCGTGGCGGACCCGGCCATCTTCAACGAGAGCCAGGGCGAGAGCATTGCCCAGATGCAGGAAAAGCACCCGTACTACCTGGTATGGCACCCGGGGGACCACACTCGCCTTGCCGGAAAGATGCAGATGCACTACCGGCTGGCCTTTAACGCCGAGGGGCGGCCCATGCTGCAGGTGTTTGATACCTGCAAACACTTCATCCGGACCATCCCGAACCTTGTGTACGACGAGAGCAACGTGGAGGACATTGATTCTGACCAGGAGGATCACATTTACGACGAGTGCCGCTATGTGCTGATGGAAAACCCCATCAGCCCGCGGCAGATCCAGAAAGAGACGGTGCTGCGGGACGACCCGCTGGATCTGGACAAGCACAAGAGCAGAACGCATGTGATGCGGGTGTAACTCCCTCACCACTGGGAATGGGCAAAAAAGGAGTGACAGAGTGGACGGAAAAGAACTTTTGCAGGAGCTGCTGCGGCGATACCCGGACCAGAGGGTGAGCGAAGACCCGGCGGGGGCCGGGATGCTGAGCAGCCTGGGAGCGCAGCAGCCGGAGCCGATGACCGGAACGAGCCTGCAGGCGACGAGCGGCAGCGCCCCGGAGGACAGCGGGGACACGGCACAGGCGATCGGGCCGGAGGAGATCGCAAAGGCGGGGGAGACCCTGCAGAAATACAAGGCGGGCAAGGCGTCGCTGGACAAGCGCATTATGGACAACGAGCTGTGGTTCCGCATGGGACACTGGAAGAACTGCGAAAACAAGATGATGGAGGGCAAGCCCAAGCCCTCCAGCGGGTGGCTGTTCAACAGCATTGCCAACAAACACGCCGACGCCATGGACAACTACCCGGAGCCCAACGTTTTGCCCCGGGCGGCGGACGACGAAGAAACGGCCAAGGCACTCTCGAAGATCATCCCGGTGGTTTTGGAGCAGTGCGACTATGAGCAGGTGTACAGCGACACCTGGTGGCGCAAGCTCAAGACCGGCACCGGCGTGAAGGGTGTGTTCTGGGACCCGACGCTGCGAGGGGGCCTTGGCGACATCAGCGTGAAGAGCGTGAACCTGCTGATGCTGTACTGGGCCCCTGGCGTGAGCGACATTCAGGAGAGCCCGAACCTGTTCAGCCTGAGCCTGGAGGACAACGAGCAGCTGGTGGCGAAATACCCCCAGCTGGAAGGCCACACCGGAAAGAGCCTGGACGTGGCCGAGTACATCCACGACGATCAGCTCGACACCACCGGCAAGAGTGTGGTGGTGGACTGGTACTACAAAAAGGCCCGGCCGCAGGGCGCGCCGGTGCTGCACTACTGCAAGTACTGCAACGGCGTGGTGCTGTACGCCAGCGAGAACGACCCGGCCCTGGCCGAGCGGGGCTTTTACGACCACGGGAAATACCCCTTTGTGTTTGACCCGCTGTTCATGGAAGAGGACAGCCCGGCGGGCTTTGGGTACATCGACGTGATGAAGGACACCCAGACCGCCATTGACGAGATGAACCACGCCATGGACGAGAACGTGAAACTGGCAAGCAAACTGCGCTTTGTGGTGAGCGACTCGGCCGGGGTGAGCGAGGAAGAACTGGCGGACTTCAGCCGGGACATCGTGCATGTGGTGGGGCGGCTGAACAGCGACACCTTTATGCCGCTGCAGACCAGCGTGCTGAGCGGCAACTGCATCACCTACCGGGACGACCGGGTGAACGAGCTGAAGGAGGTCAGCGGCAACCGGGACGTGAGCCAAGGCGGCACTACCAGCGGCCTGACCGCGGCCAGCGCCATTGCGGCCCTGCAGGAAGCGGGCAGCAAGCTGAGCCGGGACATGCTGAAAAGCGCGTACCGCTCCTTTGCGAAGGAGTGTTACCTGATCATTGAGCTGATGCGCCAGTTCTACGACGAGCAGCGGGTGTTCCGCGTTACCGGAGAGACGGGGCGGACCGAGTACACCCCCTTCAGCGCGGCGCAGCTGCGGGCCGTGCCGGGCGGCGAGATCGGAGGGGTGCAGCTGGGCGACCATGAGCCGGTGTTTGACATCACGGTGAGCGCGGCCAAGAAGAGCACCTTCAGCCGTCTTTCTCAGAACGAGACGGCGAAAGAGTGCTACCAGATGGGCTTCTTTGCGCCTGCCAACGCCGACGCGGCCCTGGCGGCGCTGGACATGATGGATTTTGAAGGCATTGAGAAGGTGCGCCAGCGGGTGAGCGAGAACGGCACGCTGTACCAGCAGCTCCAGCAGATGGCGCAGCAGATGCAGAAAATGGCGGCCATCATTGACCAGCAGAACGGCACCAACGTGAGCGAGGCGGCAGGAGCGGCTGCGCAGGCGGCGGGCAGCACGGGTGGCGGCAGCGGCAGCAGCAATGTGACCCGCAGCACCACCAACAGCCTGGGCGCTGCGGTGGGCGAAGGGAACAACAGTCTCTCGACACAGGCGGCCAAGCGGGCCATGAATGCGAACAACCCGAACAAGGAGTAAAGGAGAAAACGGCATGATCAGAGCGACAGTTGCAAGAACGGTGTGGGCCAGCGGCGTGACCGGCTACGAGGTAAAGGCCGAGGGCCACGCCGGCGCAGGCGAGTACGGGCAGGACATTGTGTGTGCTGCGGTGAGCGTGCTGCTTCAGACGCTGGCCAACGAGGTGACGGAAGCAGCCCGGGCGGGCCTGCTGGCCGTGGGCGTTGTGGCCCATGGCGACGGCTGGATGAAGGTGGAAATGACCCCCACCGACCAGACGCAGGACATGGCGGACGCCTGGGTGGAGCTGGTGCAGGACGGCATTGACGCCCTGGCCGAGAGCTACCCGGAGAACGTGGAACTGGAGGTGCACTATGTGTATGCCGATACCAAGGAACTGGAACCTGACAAGCTGGCGGACATGGTGAGCGGCAAGATGAACCTGCAGTATTTCGCAGAAGGCGGAGACGGCGGCGCAGGGGCTGCAGAGGGCGGTGCGGCGGAAGCGGCCGCCCCGGCGGTGCAGGCACCGGCTTTGCGGCCGGCACAGGAGCGGCTGGCACGGCGCAGCGGGGCGCTGAAGGGGAAGGCGGCAGGCGGGGAGAAACTCCCCCAGCCGCCTGCGGGCGGCAGCCCCCTCAAGGAGGGGGCCTCTGGCAGTGAGGGTGACCCGGCGGAAGCGGAGAAGCACCAGGAACCTGCCAAGGAGCCCAAGGCCGAAAAGACCCCGGAGGAGCGCCGGAGAGCCTTTGGCGAGATGGTGCAGGGCGAATACAGCGACGTGTTCCAGGAGATGATGCAGCGGGCCATTGATAAGGCCACGGAGAACATCCGGCAGAATCCGCAGGTGGCGCGGCTGACCCAGGCACTGGCCAATGCCTACGGCGTGGACACCGAGGACATGGACGGCCTGATCGAGGCGGTGGAGAACGGCCGCGTGAAGGACGAGAAATATTACGAGGACCTGGCCCAGCAGCGGGGTGTGAGCGTGAAAACGGCCCGGGAGCTGGACAAGATGGAGAGCGACCTGAAGCGCAGCAACACCCGCAACGCCCAGCTGCAGGCCATGCAGCAGGAAGCAGCCCGCCAGCAGCGGGTGAGCCAGATCCAGGCACAGTGGGAGGCCCAGGCCGCCCAGCTGAAGACCCAGTACCCGGATTTTGAGCTGCAGGAGGTGCTGGCCAACGAGCAGGTGGCCGACCTGATGCGCCGGGGCGTGAGCCTGCCGGACGCTTACCGGGCCGCCTACTTTGACCACATCATGCAGCAGGCCACGGCCCAGACCGCCCAGAAGGTGGAGCAGGGCGTGGCGGCACGCATTCAGCAGCGGGCCAGCAGACCCGGCGAGAACGGCACCCGGCCAGGCGGCGCGGTGACCACCCATGTGGACGTGGCCAGCATGAGCCGCCGCCAGCTGGAGGACCTGGAACGCAGGGCACGCCGGGGCGAGAAGATCACACTGTAAGACTTCCCACACGAGGGTGTGAGAACATAAACCTTTGAAGGAGGACCAAACCATGAAATGGAAGAAGATGAACCTTCAGCTGTTTGCGGATGCGCACGAGCAGCTGCAGAACACCACCGGCAGCTCCGGCATGAGCGCCGAGATGAAGACCTTTTACGAGCGCCGCCTCATCGACCAAGCGCTGCCGGCGCTGGTGCATGACCAGTTCGGCGACAGCTACCCCATCCCGGCCAACAACGGCAAGACCATCGAGTTCCGCAAGTATGACGCGCTGCCCAAGGCCACCACGCCCCTGACCGAGGGCGTGACCCCGGAAGGCCAGGCCCTGACCGTGACCACGGTGACCGCTGAGGTGCACCAGTACGGCGGCTGGGTGCCCCTGACCGATATGGTGCAGATGACCACCATTGACAACAACGTGGTGCAGGCCACCAGCGTACTGGCTAGCCAGTCCGGCCGCACCATGGACACCATCGTCCGGGACATCCTGTGCGGCGGCACCAACGTGATCTACGCCCCCAAGATCGGCACAGGCGGTGCAGAGACCCCGGTGACCAGCCGTGCAGGCCTGGACGCCACCGCTCAGCTGACGGTGGACCTGATCGACCAGGCGGTGGCCCAGCTGAAGGTGCAGAACGCAGACCCCATCGGCTCTGCTGGCGGCAGCTATGTGGCCATCATCCACCCCTATGCGGCCTACGACATCAAGAAGGACCCCAACTGGGTGGAGGCCCACAAGTACGCCAGCCCTGAGGAGATCTTTGAGGGCGAGATCGGCAAGATCAACAACGTGCGCTTTGTGGAGACCAGCGAGGCAAAGATCTGGACCGGCACCGGCTGCCCCTCGGGCCTTGCGGTGTTTGGCACTCTGGTGCTGGGCGCCCACGCCTACGCCACCACCGAGCTGGAGGGCGGCGGCCTGCAGCACATCGTGAAGCAGCTGGGCTATGGCGACGACCCGCTGAACCAGCGCGCCTCTGTGGGCTGGAAGGCCGTGAAGACCGCCGAGCGCCTGAGCGAGCAGTACATGGTGCGCATTGAGAGCTGCAGCGCACGCTACAGCGCCAAGGCGAAGGCAAACTGAGGAATGGAGGATGAACAAATGGCAGTAAAGAAAGAAACCGCGCAGCAGGCTGCGGAAGCAGCAACCCAGGACGACAAGGCCAGCCAGGGCGTGCAGGCGGAGAAGCCCGCCACCGAGGTAATCCACCTGTTCAAGGACAACGGCCGCTACTCCAGCGCCCGTTTTGTGAGCGTGAACGGCGAGGCGTACCTGATCCAGCGCGGCGTGGACGTGGAGGTGCCTGCGGCGGTGGCCGAGGTGCTGCGCCACAGCGAAGAGATGGACAACGCGGCCAACGCAAAGATCGAGGCGGCCCAGGCGGCGGCGCAGAACGTGCCGGCACTGCAGAAGCTGTAAGAACAACGTGAAGAGAACACCCGGTACGGCAGGCACTTGCTGTGCCGGGTGTTTTTGCTAAGGAGGCGGAACGATGACAGCCGGAAAGGCGATAGAACTTTGTGACCAGATGCGGCCGAACAACGACTTTGGGGACGAGATGAAGCAGACGTGGCTGCGCCAGTGCGACGCGCGGCTGCGGCAGACGGTAGTGAACCGCTCGGCCTGCGGGGACTTTGACGCTGTGGGCGCGGACATGGCCGGGGACGGGCTGGAGTATGACACCCAGCTGCTGGCACCGGATGCCTTCAGCGCACTGTACCAGCACTGGCTGTGCGCCCAGATGGACCTGGCCCTGGGCGAGACGGCCCGGGCGGTGAACGAGCTGCAGATGTACAGTGACTACTGCCAGGAGTTTGCAGCCTGGATGCGGCAGAAATACCCCCCGGCGGGCGGGGTGCAGTGGAGGTATTGAGAGATGATCGACGGGACGAACCTGAACCAGCTGACCGGCAGCCGCCAGCTGCTGCGGGCCTTTGGGGGCATCAACGAGACGTACAGCTGCAGCGAGGCGGAGCTCTCGGCGGCGCTGAATTTCTCCGGCCGGGGATTTCCGGCGCTGCAGACCCGGGCCCTGCGCAAAAAGGTGCGGGACGTGGAGAAGGTGAACGGCATGTACCACCTGAACGGGCTGCTGATCTGCCGGGGCACGGGGCTGGAATATGCCCCGGACGGGCAGACCGGCCGCACGGCGGCGGTGACGCTGGAGAGTGTGCTGACGGACGACCGCAAGGCGCTGGCCGGCATGGGCAGCAAGGTGCTGATCTGGCCGGACAGGCTGGCCTTTGACACCGAGACCGGCCAGCTGGAGCCGCTGGGGGCAAAGTGGGAGCTGGGCGACCGCAAAATGACCGTGTGCCCCTGCGACACGGAGGGCAAGGTGTACGAGGTGGCCGGTGCAGGCGACACGGAGCCGGAGAGCCCGGAGGACGGGCAGCTGTTTTTGAAGGGCGACCCGAAGAACCTGTACGACTATGAGAGCGTGCTGGAAAAGTGGAGCGCCAAGAGCGGCAAGTGGGTGCAGGTGCTGGTGAACACGGTGCGCATGACCTGCCCGGGGATCGGGAGCCTGCTGAAGGAGGGCGACACGGTGACCCTGACCGGCATGCCGCAGGCGGTGTGTGACGCGCTGGCGGCAGACCTGAACGGAGAGATCGTGGTGCAGGCGCTGGAAGGAGACGACCTTGTGGCCAGCCTGACCCCGGCCCAGGACAGCAGCCGGTACTATGGCAGCTGGACGGTGACGGCCACGGGCACCAGCTGGCGCAGCCTGGACGGGGCACGCACCGAGAATGAGGGCCTGGCCGTGAGCATCACGCTGGAGCGGCGGGTGCCGGAGCTGGACTTTGTGACCGAGCAGGGCAACCGGGTGTGGGGCTGCAGCAAGAAGGAAAACACCATTTACGCCTGCCGCCTGGGTGACCCTACCAACTGGTACAGTTACCGGGGCATTGCCTCGGACAGCTATGCCGTGAGCGTGGGCAGCGACGGGGCCTTTACCGGGGCGGCCAGCTGCATGGGGTATGTGCTGTTTTTCAAAGAAAACTGCATCCACAAGCTGTACGGCTCCAAACCCAGCGACTACCAGCTCTCCAGCGTGCGGTGCCGGGGCGTGGCAGCCAACGCCGCCCACAGCCTGTGCGTGCTGAACGAGACACTGTACTATCTCTCGCCCGGCGGGGTGATGGCCTGGGACGGCAGCCTGCCCAGCAAGGTGTCCGGCGCGCTGGACACCGGGAAGCTGACGGGGGCCGCGTGGTGCGCGGCTGGAAGCCTGGACGCGCGGTATTACCTGTACCTGCGCCGGCAGGGGGACAGCGCCGGGCGGCTGCTGGTGTACGACACGGAGCGGGGCCTGTGGCACGAAGAGAGCGCCGTGGGCTACGAGATGGCCAGCACCGGCCAGCAGCTGTACCTGTGGGATGGCCGGGCCCTGTGGGCGGCAGACCCCGACCGGGAAACAGAAGGGGAAGCCGAGGCGGCACTGCAGTTTGAGGCGGTGAGCGGGGACATTGGACTGACCGAGACGGATGACAAATACATCAGCCGGATCACCCTGCGGCTGGACGCGCAGGTCCACAGCGTGGTGACGCTGGCGGTGAGCTACGATGGCGGCCCCTGGGAGACCCTGCGCACGGCAGCGGCCACGGGAGACCACGACCGGCTGAACCTGCCCTTTGAGCCGCGCCGACACGACACCCTGCGGCTGAAGCTGAGCGGCACGGGGCAGATCGCGCTGCGGAGCATGGCCTTTACATTGGCGGGCACCACCGGCGGCCGGGTGACCGGGGCCGGGCCGAGAAAGTGAGGAAGAACGATGGCGAGTTTAGCGGGGCTGAACGGCATCAGCCTGCCCAGCTTTGGCAGCAGCATGGACCCGGAGGACGCCCGGGCCCTGCGCAACTACCTGTACCAGCTGCAGGAACAGCTGGGCTACGTGCTGACCAACCTGGACAGCGAAAACATGAGCGAGAATTTTTTGAACCGTAAGGGGGAGACGGAATGAGCAGACTGAGCAATGCCCGGACGGAGCTGGAGAACTACGAAAAAACCCGCCCGGCGGACTATGTGAGCCAGTACCAGCCGAAGATCAAGGACGTGATGGGCCAGCTGGACGGCATGAAAGAATTTGACTACGACCCGGACGCCGACACGGCCTACCAGCAGTACAAGAGCCAGTACACCCGCTCGGCCAAGCTGGCGAACCAGAACGCCCAGGCCAACGCGGCGGCCCAGACCGGAGGCTACAGCTCCAGCTACGGCACCCAGGCGGGCCAGAACGCCTACACGACCACCATGAACAACCTGGACAACGTGCTGAACAGCCTGCAGGACCAGAGCCGCAGCGAGTACACGGCCAAGCGCACCGGGCTGGAGAGCCGGCTGAGCGGACTGCAGAACGCCGAACAGCAGGACTACCAGAACTACCAGAAGGACATGGCCAACTGGATGGACGGGCTGCAGTACCGCCAGAACGAGTACGACAAGGCCAGCAGCGAGAGCAACCAGCGCACCAGCCGGTGGCTGAACGGCATCCTGAGCGCGGTGCAACTGGCGGCGCAGATCTTACCGTTCTTTTTTGTGTAAGGAGGGGACACCATGGGAACCATTGCGAGACTGAACACGGCAAAGAAGAAGCTGGCCCAGGCCGAACAGGCTATGCCGGGGGCCTACCAGAACAACTACACGGACAGCATCAACCAGAAGCTGGTGCAGCTGGCGGATGCCAGCCTGACCGGCAGCACCGGCGTGGACACGGACGCCCTGAATGCCGCCTACCAGCAGTACCGGGCAAACAGCGTGGCCAACGCCCAGAACGGCGCGGCGGCCGCTGCCGGCACGGCCAATGCCCTGGCGGGCGGGTACGGTGCGGACTGGGCCAAGACCGCGGCGAACCAGGCGGCAGGGGAGCAGATCGCAGGCGTGGACAACAGCCTGAGCAGCCTGCGGGCGGACGCTTTGCAGAACTGGAAGCAGAAGATGAGTGACACCACCAGCGTGCTGGACGACCTGCTGGGCCAGCAGAGCCTGGAACGCAGCGAGTATGACGGCAGCGTGAGCAATGCCCAGAACTGGCGGGACTACCTGAGCGGCCGGGTGGACACGGCACGGCAGGAGAACAGCGATTTCTGGAACAATGTGTGGAACGTTGTGAAGGGAGTGGGCAATGCGGTAAAGACCGGGTACGATGCCTACCAGGGCTATTACCAGTGGGACAAGGAGTTTGAACTACAGAAGCAGCAGTATGCGGACAGCCTGCAGCGCACCCAGCTGAGCGACCAGATCAGCGCCATGGAACAGGCGCAGGCCTTTAAGCAGGCGGGCTTTGATGACCTGGCGGCCCAGACCCTGACCAAGTACGGACTGGACAGCACGATGCTGGACGCCTGGGAGGGCATGAGCGATACCCAGAAGGACAAGATGGCGGCCCTGCTGCAGGGCGCAAGCCTGGCGGGCAGCGGCAACGACACGGCAGCAAAGAATTACCTGCAGATGGCAGGACTGAGCGGGGACAGCACGGACAGCTACGGCACCATTGCCGGGCGGCTGAACAGCTCGAACCTTGCATACCAGCAGGCGCTGCTGGGACTGCAGCAGCGGTACAAGACCACGGGCACCGGAAGCACGAGAAGCGGTGGGAGCAGCTCGGGAAGCAAGAGCGGCGGCTACACGACCAGCCAGCTGCAGCAGATGGCAAACAAATTTTCCAGCATGAAGGGCACCGAGCCCCTGTACGACTTTTACAAGCGGACCCTGACCAATGCGGGATGGATCAAGGCAGACACCGGCACCAAGGCCAGTACCCAGAGCGCGGCGGGCGGAACCGGAGCGGGAAAGGCGGGAACCACGACCAGCAAGCTGCCGGCAGCGACCACCAAAACGCCGTGGAGCACCAGCGGCACGGTGGACGGCGTGGCGGGGGCGTCGGTGAGCATGGCCAGCCCGAAAGGCGGCAATTACAATACGGCGCTGCGAGAAGCACAGCAGATGGCAAACAATGGCTATGACATGGCCCAGATCACCGAGTATCTGATCCGGAAAAATTACAGCGACAGCACCATCAGTCAGGTGTCGCAGACTATGGGATGGTAAAGGAGGAGCAACATGAGCCTGAGTGTAGAACAGGTGCGCCAGATGCGGGAGCAGATTAAAGCGAATGACGCCGCAAAAACCGCAGCCCAGAAGAAGACGACCCAGACGGCCAAGACCACACCGGCGGCACCGGCAGCCAAGAGCGCCGGCACGGGCCTGAGCGTGGCCCAGGTGGCGCAGATCCGCAGCCAAATGACGGCTGCCCCCGCCAGCACCAGCCGCCTGCAGACGACGGCCAGCACCCCGGCCTGGACCGGCGGCACGCGGCAGGTGCTTGGCACGGTGAGCGCGGACACGCTGGGCAAGCAGGTGCTGGCGGATATGGCCAGCAACACGGGCAGCCCGGTGGCCACGGACCGGCAGGAGGACTACGAACCGGGCTGGAACTATGTTGGCAGCGACAACGCCCCGAAACAGCGGGCCATTGCGCAGGGCACCTACGGCAGCTACGCCAAGGCGGCGCAGAAGGTGGGAAACGCCCTTGCCAAGGACCGGCAGACCGACCGCTTTGACGAGCTGAACCAGTGGATGGATGCCGACCCCCGGCACCGGGAGGTGGTGGACCTGCTGCGGCAGAAGGAGTACACCACCCAGGAGGACAAGGGCGTTGCCCCGGAGCAGGCCGTGCAGGTGACCGGTACAAAGCAGCGGTACAGCCCCGGAGACCTTTTGAAGATGGGGTACACGGCCCAGGAGATCAACGAGGCCCGGGCATACATCCGGGAATATGATGCCTTGCCGGTGACTGACCGGGCGGTGCGCCGCACGGCGGACACCACGAAGGGCATTGCAGCCACGGTGGCGTCGGCGGTGCCCATGGCGGGCGAGATGACCACCCAGGGCGTGAAGGACATCCGGGCTACCCAGAAAAACGAGGCGGCGCTGGACAAGGAACTGGAAGGCGATGCCCGTGGCAAGGAACTGAAAGACCGGATCACGGCGGTGGACATGGACTATAACCCCCAGTACACCGACGAGGATCTGCGCGGCATGGGCTACAGCCAGAGCGAGATCGACGAAATGCGCAGCCGCATTGCCGGGACGGTGCAGAAAACGGCGCTGGATAAAGACACGAGCCTTGGCTACCAGCTGTACCACTACGGCCAGCAGCGCACGGAAGCGGCCCAGGCGGGCATGAGCCCGGCGGCCAAAACAGCCATGGGCGTTGCCACCAGCGCGGCGGAGAACCTGGCTGTTGCGGGCGTGAGCCCCTACCTGGTGCTGCCGGTGCTGAGCGCCCAGGGCGCGGCCGAGAGCATGGGCCAGGACGTGGAGAAGGGCACCAGCGTCGGCCAGGCTGTGGGCGTGGGCCTTGCAAAGTTTGGCGCAGGCTGGGCCATCAACAGCGTGGGCGTGGCGGACATGGCCCGCAGCATGGGCGTGGACTATGCCCGGGACACGGTGGCCGGAAAGCTGGCCGATCTTGTGCGCAGCTCGAAGCTGGTGAGCGGGCTGGGCAACAGCCAGCTGGCCGCCAACACGATCTCCGGCGGCGTGGACAATGCGGTACAGGCCTTTGTGGAGACCTATGCGGACAAGATCATTGATGCCACGCTGGGCGGCGACCAGCAGGCCGCCGACGAGCTGCTGCAGAGCGACACCTTTTTGCAGGCGCTGCAGAGCGGCCTGACGGGTGGTGCCTCCGGCGCCCTGGGCGGTGCCGTGGGCACGGGGCTGGGTGCCATGAGCCGGACGCTGGACGCCCGGGCCGGAACCGAAACGGCTGCCCCGGTGCAGGCGGACACCGAGAGCCGGGCGGCGGATGCCGCAGCGGCGCAGCGGGCGCTGGAAGCGCGGGCCATGGAGCCGGGAGAAGCTGCACGGCAGCAGGCAGACCAGGCCGCCGCCGTGCAGCAGACGGACAATGCAGATGCTGCGGAAACAACTGCCCAGAAGGATGCGGCCTCGGCGGTGCGCAGCGAGAACCCGGCGGTGCAGCAGCTGGCGGCCGCCCTGCAGGCGGACAACCTGACGGGCAAGACCATCAACCTGTTCACCCCGAACGCGGCCAACGAAGCAAACCGGGCGGCCTTTGCGGAGGAGTACGGCATGGAGCTGCCCGCCACGGCCAGCGAGACCCGGAAAGCCCTGCGCACGCTTGCCCAGCAGCAGACTGCCGAGCAGGCCATGCGGCAGGAGGCGGAGGCTCCTGGCACAAATGTCGGGAACAAGGCAGCGCAAGTGAAGAACCCTGCCGCCGATCAGCGCCAGAGCACTGTGGAAAAGGCCGGGGAAACCGTGGAAAGCGGGCAGGGCTACAGCGTGAGCATGAGCAACGACACCATGACGGTGCGCTTTGCGGACGGCACGGAAGCGGTGCGGACGGTAGACCCGGAAAACCCCAGGACTATGCTGTTTGACCCGGAACAGCTGCACCAGCAGGCGCAGGCGGAAAGCCGGGCCGCTGCGCAGCAGGAAGCACAGGAGACGACACAGCAGAGCCGGGAAGCACCGGACGGCCTGCGGCGGACGGTGGGGCTGCGCCAGCAGACCCTGACTGAGAAGCAGCGGGCCGTGCAGCGGACCCTGACGGACTGGAAGGTGAGCAAGGGCGCGGCGGAGACCATCAGCCGGATGGTGCCGGACAGCATTGCAGACCTGGAACGCTACACGGCGGCAGCAAGCAGCATGTACCGCATGGGCCAGATGGACGGGGTGAAAACCTTTGACAAGGCGCTGGAGCTGGCGGGCGGCATGAACAACCTTGCCCCGAACACGAACTATGTACTGCAGCAGCCCGGCGGAGAGCAGGCACTGCGGGCGGCCTTTTTGCAGGGGCAGGGCGAAGTGGAAGCCGGCACGGTGGAGCGCGGGGCCCTGGGCGGTGCCCTGACCGACCAGAGCACCAAAGGCGAGGGCCGGGTGATCTGGAAGGGAAGCGACCGCGCGGCGGACGATGTGGCAGCCCAGGTGATCCGGCTGAACGCGGCGGGAACCGGCACGGACGCCATTTTGAAGAGCGTGCTGCTGGGCCCGGACGGAAGCCCCAGCGAGCGGGTGAAAGCCTATGCGGACACCGAGACGGGCCGCATCTTTTTTGGCGACCGGAACGGAGACGCGTTTGGCACGGTGCTGCACGAGGACTACCACTGGTACAACGCTCTGGACGCTGAGGGTGCCAAGGCGGTGCAGAACACGGCGCTGGAGTACCTGGCGAAGAGCGAGGGCTTTGAGAACGTGGACGAGCTGATCCGGGACAAGGTGAAGGATTATGCCGCCCAGGGCCTGACCTACGAGCAGGCTGCAGAGGAACTGGTGGCAGACAGCTGGCGCGGCATTTTTGACAGTGCCGAGAGCGTGACCCGGTGGGCGGAGTTCCAGCGGGCGCAGGCGGAGAAGAACGCCGGCAAGGCAGGCACCATCCACAAGGTGATGACCGCCGTGAAGGAGATGCTGAACGGCATCATCAGCCGGGCAAAGGAAGCGCTGACCCTTGACCCGGAGAACCGGGCGGCCCTGAAAGCCCAGCGTTTGGCCGAGGCGGAAAAACGGGCCCTGCAGGACGCCTATTTTGCCCATGCGGAAAAGGCCATGGACAACCTGCGGGCGGCAAAAGAAAACGCCGCAGCCCTCAAGAGTGAGGGTGCGGCGCAGGGGGTGCGGTTCCAGCTGCACGAGGGAAAAGATTCTCTGGTGGAGCAGATGAACGGCCATCTGGACGAATTGGAAGAAATGAAACCGGTGGCGACAATCGAAGGAACAGAGGTGTCTTTCGGAAAAACGCGAAACGAAAACATTTCCAATGTTGAAGAATTCTTTGATTCTATAGGAAACAAAGTGATTCGTGAAAACTTCGGAACGGTGGAGTTGACAAAGAGCGGTGCACGTGCAACGGTGCAGCATGGGAACAGCAAAGCAAAACAGGTTGCGGTTGCTGCAGTCCCCGAAGTAATTCAAAAAGGAAAGCAAATCGGGTATGAGCAAAACTGGCAGGGACGAGGGTATGATACTTATGTCTTTGCAGCGCCCGTCGAAATTGACGGAACAAAGCTGTATGAAGGCGTGATTGTAAGAGAATACACCCGGCAGAATGGCATGAAGAATTTCTATGTTCATGAGGTATGCTGGACAGATGGAAGCTATGTGACGTTTGACACTGAGGGAAATATGACAAAAAAAGAAGATACTCCCACACAGCTCCCGAAAGCTGTGCGGAGCACCCTTGCGGATGCTCAGGAAGTATCTTCTGACACTACTATAGCACAAACCTCTGCCAAAAGCAAGGAAAACAATGCAGCTGTGCAGAAAAATGTGCGGTATCAGCTGGCGGAGCAGGATGAGCTGGCAAAGCTGCGCACCGAACAGCAGCAGCTGACCAAGCAGCGCAGTGCCCTGAAGGAAGAACGCAGCGCATGGCTGAACAGTGCCGAAGTGCAGCGGATCGAGGCAAAGAAAAAGGCGCTGGGCGTTTTTTCTGCAGAGGGCAAGGCCTACCGGGACAGCGCAGAATACCAGGACTACCTTGCAAAGCGCAAGGAGTACAACAGCCGACTGGCCGCGCTGGAAGAGCGGGACAGTGCCCTGACGGAGCAGATGAAAGCAGCCAATGAGCGTCTGCAGCAGCGGAAGGACGCCCAGGCCAAGGACGCACAGCGTGCCTACGATGCCAAGGCCAAAGCGTACGGCGGCAACGCAGAGTACCGGCGGGTGCTGGCGAAGGAGCAGTTCGGCGTGACGGAAGAGTTCCGGCGGGCAGGGTACATTCTGCCGGACGGCCAGATGCTGGATTTTGCCCAGAATGACCGCAGCCGGGACACCGACCACCGGGAAATTCTGGAGGTGTTCGGCCCGGCGGAAGTGAAGAACGGCACGGAAGCGCTGAATGAGTTTTTGCTGGACGGCAATGTGCGTGTGATGGCGGAAGCGCCGGGCGTGGACATTTCGGCGGACACGGCCCCCACGGCGCAGCAGCTGGAACAGATCCGGAAAATGGCCGAGCAGCTGGGCGGCGAGCGCAGGCAGTTCACGCTGGACATCTCCACAGCAGACGGCAGGGTTGCCGCCAGCAAGGAATACAGCGGGCGTGTGGATGCGGACAAGGTGGTGCGGGAGATCCGGGAGTATTACAAGACCGGAGAGCTGGCGCAGGAAAGCAGCCTTGCAAAGTTCCGTTTCCAGCTGGCGGAGCAGGCCGGCCGGGAGGCAAAGAAGAACGACCAGCGGCAGGCGAGCCGGGATATTGCGAACACGGCGGCGGCACTGGATACCCTGAGCCAGTTCTTTGGGGTGACGAGGGGTGTGAAGGTGAGCCAGGACAGCCTGGACGGGCTGGCGGCACGGTGGACGAAAGCCAACGCCAGCCGGGCCGACCGGGTGAAGCTGGCGAACGAGGCCCGGGTGCTGGTGGACTACCTGAAAGCGGACGGTGCGGACATGACAAAGGCCCAGGCGCTGGCCGAAACGCTGGCGGGCGAAGTGCTGGACGGGGCGACCTACCGCAACAGTGAGCTGTGGGACGAATACCCGGAGCTGCACCGGCTGGAGTACACCGTGAACAAGACCGGCAAGGCCAAGGCGGAGCTGGTGAAGCGGTACGGCAGCTGGAGCGCGGCGGTGGCCGAGGCCCGCAGCCACGGTGTGGCCCTGCGGCAGGCCGACGGCGTGCGGGACGGAAACCCGGCGGAGCAGTACGAGAGCATTGTGAACGACACCCGGGCCGTGGGCGGCATCCAGGACGGTGCGCGGGCGCTGTGGAAAGCGGCGGCCCAGCAGGCCGGTGTGGAGGGTGTCATGAGCATGGAGAGCACCGAGTGGCTGGACGTGCTGATGAATCTGCATGACAGCATCAAGCCGGAGATGCGCAGCCGCTTTGCGGACGAGGCCGAGTACGAGGACGCCCGGGTGGAGCTGGCCGGGCGGATGATCGAGGACATTATGAACGTGCCCGAGATGACCGACGCCCAGGCTATTTTTGAGGGCATGCAGAAGCAGGCGCTGCAGATGGCCAAGGCGGCGGCCGGAGACGAGGCAAGGGCCGCCGAGGTGGAGAAGGGCATGCAGGGTGTCCAGAAAGTGCAGCGGCAGGAGTTTGCCCGCCGACTGGCCGCCAACCGGCGCACCGAGACCCGGAGCGCTGTGAAGATCGACGGAAAGACCTTTACCAACCTGGGCGACGTGAACGAGTACATCACCTACCAGCGGGAGGAGTTCCGCCGGCAGCTGAAGCAGCAGGAGCAGCGGCTGAAAGCCCAGCGGCAGGAAGACATGGACGCGGCAAAGCTGTGGTACAAGGAACGCATGGGCGAGCTGCGGGAAGAAAACGACTACCTGGCCGACCAGGTGAAGCAGGAGCAGCGCCGGGCCGACCGGGCGGAGCGCTCGCTGATGATCCAGGACAGGGAGATCCAGGACTGGGAACTGATGAACCAGCAGAAAGCTGCGGAGTGGTACCAGAAGCAGACGGAGCGGAACGCCATTGCGCTGGAAGTGGCCCGCCAGCAGCGGGACGAGGACATTGCCATTGCGAAGAAAGTAGCCGAGAACCGGGTGCAGCGGGCCCGGGACGCCCGGAAGGCGGACGAGCTGAAACGGAGCATCCGGGCGAACGCGGCCCAGCTGAACCAGATGGTGCTGCGGCCCCAGCAGGGCAAGTATGTGCAGAAGGGGCTGATCGTGGAGGCGGCCGAGGTGGCCAAGCTGGCGAACCTGGTGACCCTGAACAGCAAGGCTGTGAACCAGCTGACGAGGCTGCAGGACAGCATTACGGCCAGCATGGGCAGCGAGGGAGCCCCCAACGCCATGACCGAGGACTGGAAGCAGAGCAAGGTGCCGGAACTGATCCAGACGCTGCGGGAGGACCTGACAGCTGCGAAGAACGCCCGGCTGGACAAGCTGCACGAGCAGCTGGCCCAGGCGGAAGCTCTGCCGGACAGTGAGAAGGCAAGGGCATTGCAGGACCGGCTGAAAGCGCGCATCCGGGACACGGAGAACCGTGTCAGCCTGCCCATGACAGTGGACCAGCTGCGGCTACTGAAAGCCATTACCAGCAGCACGCTGCATGTGATCCGCACCGAAAACAAGACGTTGAGCCTTGCAAAGGCTGAGGAAGTGAGCGCCATTGCGGACGCTGCTGCCTACGAGGTGAAAACCAGCAAGGGCAACCGCCCCGGCGGGCGGTTTGACGGGCTGCGGAACACGCTGACCAAGTACCAGCTGGACATGCTGGGCGGTGAGCGGGTGTTCCGCATGCTGGGCGGCTACGCAAAGAACGGCCAGATGGAGAAGCTGGCAAGGATGCTGAACGACGGCCAGCGCCGGCAGAGCGAGATCACCATCAAGGGCGAGAAACTCTTTGCGGACGTGACGGGCAAGACCCACCTGAAAGAGATGGACGCCTTTGCCGGGCCGGGGGCCGAGACGGTGGACATCGGCCTGACCGACACCAAGGGCAACAGCGTGCCGCTGAACCACGCCATGCTGTGCAGCCTGTACATGCATCTGCAGAATGCGGACAGCCGCCAGCACCTGCTGAACGGCGGCCTGACGGTGCCGAACATGGAACAGTACACAAAAGGAAACATTGAACGGGCCTACCAGGAGGGCCAGACCGTGCACCTGGGCGGCTTGCAGAATGCCGACGGCACCCCGATGGTGGACACGGTGCTGCAGACGGTGGAAAACGCCCTGACCGACTACGACCGGGCGTGGATCGCGGACATGCAGGAACTGTTCAACCAGTACACCACAAACCTGATCAACGAGACCAGCATGCAGCTGCTGGGCTATAACCGGGCGGGGGTGAAAAACTACTACCCCATTGCGGTGGACAAGAGCGCCCTGGCGACCCAGATCGAGGGGCTGAACCTTGACGCCACCATTGAGGGCCGGGGCTTTTTGAAGAACCGTGTAAAGAAAGCGGTGCAGCCCATTTTGCTGGAAGAGTGCAGCAATGTGGTGCAGCGCAGCATCCGGGACACGGCGGCTTATGCGGGCCTGGCACTGCCCATCCGGGACGTGCAGAAGGTGCTGAACAGCAACGTGGAAACAAAAGATGGCGTGTACAACCTGAAAAACGGCATCATCAAGGAGCAGTGGGGCCGCAGCGCGGTGGAGTACATCAACGACCTGCTGACCGACCTGCAGACCACCCAGCGCAAGCGGGACAACGGCGTGAGCCGGATGGCGGCCCGGCTGCGGGGCAACTACGCCGGGGCGATCCTGACTTTGAACCCGGGCGTGGCCATTGCGCAGGCAGCCAGTCTGCCCACGGCGGCGGCCGTGCTGGGCAGCGACACCATGGCGTCGGTGGTGCCCTTTGTAAAGAACTTCCCCCCGAAGCAGCGGGCGGCGCTGGAGACGGAGATCTCGGAACACGGGGACGTGCTGCTGGAGTGGCGCAAGCGCGGCAGCCAGCGGGGAGAGCTGGCCAGCATTGGCAAAGCCCCCACCCGGGCGGAGAAAGCCATGGACAAGCTGCCGAAAGTCCTGACCGGGTGGATCAACGGCGCGGACGAGGTGACGGTGGCGGCGCTGTGGGAGGGCAGCAAGGCCTATGTGAAGAACCACCCGGGCGAATTTGCCGAAGGGGCCGCCCAGGAGGGCAGCGAGGACTACTGGCAGGCCGTGAACCGGATGTACCAGAAGGTGATCGAGCAGACCCAGCCCAACTATACCGTGATGCAGCGGGCGGGCATCCAGCGCAACCCGGACGAGTTTGTAAAGACCTTTACCATGTTTACCACCCAGCGGTTCCAGAACTACGGCATCCTGGCCGACGCCGTGATGGACTACAACGCCCAGAAAGCACGGTATGAGCAGGGCCAGACCGAGGGGACCCAGGCGGAGCTGCAGCGGGCCGGAAAACAGCTGCGGCGGGCGGCCGGAAGCCAGGTGGCGCAGACGGCGGTGTTTGCCCTGATGAAGATCGGCGCGGACTTTTTGCTGCACCGGTGGGACCGGGAACAGGACGAAAACGGGGACGTGACGTTGAAGAGCCTGCTGAACCGGTTTACCGGACTGTTTACCGAGAGCGCGGCCGGAAACTTTTTGTTTGGCAGCGAGGTGTACAGCCTGGTGGACAACGCCCTGAACGGCAAGGACTATGATGTGGTGAGCGCCACAAACATCAGTGCCGTCAACGATCTGGCCGGGGACGTGACAAAGTTTGTGAGCGAGCTGCGTAAGGACACGGCAGACATGGACGAGGCAAAGCTGGCCGCCCACCACGGCAAGGTGGAGAAGTACGCCCTGACCCTGATGGAGGACGGGCTGGAAATTGCCGGCGTGCCCTTTGGCAACGGGTGGAAGATCCTGGAAGCCTTCAAGGGCTATGTGCAGGACGCGGTGAACATGTTCCACGGCGGGAAATTTACCTTTAACAGCCTGCCCAGCAGCGCCACCGGCCAGTATGACCGGCTGTATGACGCCTATGCCAGCGGCGACAAGGACGAGGCGCAGGCGGCTATGGAGAAGCTGCAGGAGATGGGCAAGGAAGAAGAAGCCTACAAGCAGCTGAAGACCCGCCTTGTGAAGTACGACGACCGGGTGCAGCAGGCGGCCCAGGCCCAGGTGAACAGCAACGACAGCCAGCGCCAGCAGCTGACGGCCGACATCATCAATGATCTTTACAGCTTGCTAGGCGTTGGAAAGGGGAAGGAGGACGCACAGAGAAGAGAAAAAATCATTGATATGGTGACTGGAGACCGGACAGACGGCAAGGGAAGCGGCGGTGCCATCAATGAAGCAGCCAACAAGATCCTGAAGGGCAACAACGACAGCGTGACCGACGACCTGGTGGCGGCCGTGGACAGCGGCCGGACGCAGGATGTGCAGGAAGAGCTTGACCGGCTGCTGCGGGCCGGAAAGAGTGTGACAAGTCTGAAGAGCAAGATCACGGAAGTGTGCAAGCCGGAATATCTGGCCGGCAGTGAGTACGACCGGCAGAAGCTGGAGGAGATGCTGCTGGCCCTGACCGATGGGGACGGGAACGCCCTGTACGAGCAGAAAACCTTTGCCACCTGGCTGAAGAACGCCGAAAAGGCGCAGACCACCACGGTAAATGACCCCTACGCAGACCTGAGATAAGAAAGAGCACCCCGGCGGCCGGAAATGGCTGCCGGGGTGCTCTTGCTTTGGCAGAAAGTCCGCAGGTTTTTTGTGCAGCGGAGTGCGGTAGACTGGAAGGGCGAAAGGAGGAGACGCGAATGCGTGTGAAGATCTTGAAGCGCAGTTTTGCCGGGGCGGAGTTTGCCCCGGACGTGCGGGTGCTGAAGGTGGGCGGCCAGAGCAGCGCCGGGGTGGAAAAGCTGGAATTTGAGCTGCCGGCAGAATGGCAGGGCCTGAGCGTGACGCTGCATGTGCAGTGGCTGGACGGCACCCTGCCCGCACCGGTGCTGCTGGACGACGAAGACAGCGTGGCGGTGGACAAGACCCTGACGGCCAGCCCCGGCGGCCAGTGGATGCTGCTGGCCCTGGGTGCGGACGGTTACCGGGCCCTGACAAAGCCCACCAAGTACGAGTGCTACAGCACTCTGAACACCGACGGAGACGTGGAAATCAGCCCCACCCAGTACGAGACCTTTGTGGCCCGGGTGCTGGAATACTCCAACACGGCACAGCAGGCCGCAGCCAGCGCAAAGGCCAACGCCGAGACGGCGGCCACCGCAGCAACCCGGGCGGTGAATGCCAAGGGCCAGGCAGAGACGGCGGCCCGGACGGCAACGGCAGGGGCTGAAAACTCTGAAAATTCAGCGGCGAGGGCAGAGGCAGCAGCCCACCGGGCAGAGCTGGCGGCACCGGAGACCGGGAAGGTGGTGAGCGTCAACGGCAAGGGAGGCGCGGTGCACCTGACGGCTGAGGATGTGGGAGCCATGCCGGCCAGCGGTGCGGCGGTGGTGCAGAGCATCCGGCTGGAGGGCCGCACCCTGACCGTGACGATGGCCGACGGCAGCGAAAAGAGCTTTACCACCCAGGACACCACCAGCCTGCCGGCCATGACCGGGGTGCTGGGTACAGAACACGGCGGCACCGGGAAGGAGACCCCGCTGACGGCGGAGGACGTGGGCGCGGTGGAAGCGGGGAGCGGCGTGTACCTCAAGGCGCTGACCGTGCAGGGCAACACAATGACCGTGACCAAGGGCGACGGCAGCACCGAGACCGTGATGCTGGCCCAGGAGTACGTGCTGCCTGCCGCCACAGCGGACGCCCTGGGCGGCGTAAAGGTAGGGGACTACCTGGACATCGCCCCGGACGGCACCCTCAGCGCCAAAACGCTCAATGACAAGATCG
>ENA-UOJE01000874-UOJE01000874.1-human-gut-metagenome-genome-assembly--contig:-C23-NODE-874-length-30598-cov-25.432996_pt1 | contig 30598 bp, 38 predicted proteins | sample MGYA00242341_ERZ723888 | MGnify/ENA metagenome assembly ERZ723888 | reverse complement strand
CGACGTTGTGCAACATACCGAAGAACCTGACCACGCACTGCGCAAGACATACGTTTGCGACGCTTGCGATCGAATACGGGATGCCGATCGACATCATCGCCAAGATACTGGGTCACACGAATACGAACATGACGCGGCGCTATGCGAAGATTTCGGAGGCGAATATCAGTCGGGAGATGAAAAGAATCGGAGAGATGCTGTCATTATAACGTGAGACAAAGGGGCGGGAAAATCAAATACCTCGCTTCTTGTTTACGCTTGGTTTCCTCCGCAGTTATATAATTACGATGATATTGCGACGCTCGACAATGTGGCCAAGATGCTGGGACACTCCAATACGAACATGACCCGCCATTATGCCCGAATCCTCGATTCATCCATTATGCGGGACATGCAGACCGTAGCCAAAGCGATGGACCTGTAAATCGAACGGTCAGCGAAGGCCACGAGCGGCCGCAGCGCATAAACGGACATCGCACGTCGTTACGGTCATCGAATTATGTCGAACTTAAATCGAATCTTATGGATTACATGCTCATCGAGACGGGAGCCTGCAACGAACTGCGGGCGCTCGTCGACCGCCTTCTCGAACGCATCGCCGCCTATCACGCCCGATGTATGCCTTCCGCCTCTGCGCGGTGAATGACCTCCGATGAGGTCTGCAAAGCGTTGAGTCTTTCCAAACGCGCCTTGCAGCATTACCGCACCACAGGGGTTATCCCTTACTCCTCGCTGGGCAACAGGATCGTCTTCCGCGAGACGGACATCGCCCGGATTTTACAAGCGAACTTCATTCCGGCAAAAAAGCGATGAACGACGGCATCATCCTGCGCACGTCCCCCGAATTTACAGCATTGCGCAAGAACCTCCTCCAAGCGATCGAACGACTCGACGGACTGCTCGCCGAGCTACGGCCTTCGATTCGTTCGGAAACGTACCTGACAAGTGAAGAGGTGCGCATGATTTTCGACCTCTGCCCCCGCAGTTTGCAGAATTACCGCGACAACCGGCTGATTCCCTATACGACCATCGGAGGTAAGATTCTCTATCCGCAATCGGCGATCCTCGAACTGCTCGAAGCGAATTTCGTCGACGTGCGACGATAGACGACAAGAAGGAGGAGGACGATTTGCCCTTCTCCTTGTCATTTCGGGATATGACGTATGGAATCGTCGGGTGCGATCTCGAAAATCTTGCCTGTTCCGAAATCCAGCCGGATCGGATATTTGCGCAGGTAACGCACATACTTTCCGCCGAACGACTTCCGTATGGCTTCGGCCATGAACACCAAACCCGTGCAGACGGTTATCGGGACTTCGTACTGCGGATACCGGTGCATGATCTCGATGCGGCACTCATCCATCTCTTCGAGCGAGAACGTCTCGCCGTCGATAATGCGCAGGATGCGCCGGCACAGTTCGTAGTCGCGTTGCAGGCGGCAGATCTTCTCCGTATGTCGTTGCAGATAGCGGCGGCAGCCTCGCGTGAGATTGCCGCAGGCAATGAATGACAGATTCCGGTACCGTCCGTCGTCATTTGCCGCATCCAGCTCTTTTTTGAGCCGTGTGGCCCGTTCCCGCAGGGCCGTCATATTTTTCGTATTCCGATTATCCATTGACATGTCGTATGAGGTTATTCTTGTGTCAGAAAGTCCCGGACATATCGTCCGTGCGAACAAATATCCCGCTCGATGGCCATACCGAAGGGCAGGCGGATCGACTGCAACTCGGAGAGCATCAGATAGCCCCATTCCCATTCGAAAAGGCGGCAGTAACCGAACAGACGCCAATCGTCGCTGTCGCGTTCGGCCTCGGTGACGAGCCATGTCCCCCGACCGCACGGGTTGAAATACTTGACGAGCACTTCGGCGTCCAATCCCTTCCCATCTTGCGAGCGGATGGGATGACTCTCGAATTTCGAGAGAATTTCTTCTGTAAGCAATTCCATGATGTCATATTGATTCATACTGCCGGAACCGCCCGGACAGCAAGCTCGCAATAGCTGCCGGAGCGCGACTCAGGCAAGAGCCAGCCTCTTGACGTGTCGTGCCCGGCGGCTATCTTGCTGGACGGAGGGCGGTGCGATCCCTTTCGACGGATTTTTTCGCTTGTTCTTCTCGCCGGAAATGGTTATCTTTAATAGAATTTATACGACCTCAACAAACCGCCAACAACACACAACGGCTGATGAAAAGAAGAAGCAACGGTACACCGCTTCGGACGTGCCTTTTCTTTTCACATCCGTTTGTTGGGCGATACGCTTTTGTTGAGAAATTGCTTAGATTGTATCTTGCAATATATCAGACTGTTATCCATATTAACGATTCAATGCTTTTTCACCCCTCATCAAGTCCGCCGGGGAAGCGGCAAAGGTGAACGCCGCAATCCGTAGGCAGGTCGGACGGACTTTCGGTCTGCCGACCGATAAGGAAAAGCCAATGTTGTTGGCGAAAAGAAAAAGGCGACAGACAACAACCGACATCACCGCCGCAGGCTTTTGGGGAACAAAAAGCCATAGGCTCATTAGGGCGTTTTCTTCACGCACCGCTGACGCTAATGCTAAAAACACCCCAATGAGCCAGCGGGGTTGCACCCCTCTGAACACCCCGTTTGCCCCGTGCGGCTATGACCGCAGGCAGACGGACACCGACAAACAAGTTTGTACAACCTCAAAAACAAGAAACAGACATGGGATATATCAGCATCCAAATCAACAAGGCGAAAGGGGGGGGCTGACACGGGCGCATCCGACCACATCGAACGCAAGACCTCGCCCAAGAACGCAGACCCCACACGCACCCACCTCAACCGTGAGCTGGTGCAATTCCCCGACGGTGTGGCAGACCGCACCGGAGCGATAAGCCACCGTATCCGCACGGCTGGCATCAGACGGAAGATAACACCCGACCAAGTGAGGGCAATCCGCATCGTGCTTTCGGGTACGCACGAGGACATGATAAGAGTGCAGGACGAGGGCAGGCTTGACGAGTGGTGCGATGACAACCTGCAATGGCTGCACCGCACGTTCGGCAGGGAGAACACCGTTTCGGCAGTGCTGCACATGGACGAGCACACGCCGCATATCCATGCCACGGTCGTTCCAATAGTGACGGGAGAGCGCAGGAAAACCAAGAAGAAACAGACGGAGGGCAGACGCACCTATCGCAAGAAAACCGACGCCGTGCGCCTGTGCGCCGATGACCTACTGACACGCGAAAGGCTTGTTGCCTACCACGACAGCTACGCCGTAGCGATGGCGAAATACGGCTTGCAGCGTGGCATCCGTGGTTCGGAAGCACGGCACACCACCACCGCCCAATACTACCGTGACCTGAAACGGCAGACGGGAGAGCTTGAAGCCAACGTGCAAAAGTTACAGACCGAGCAGCGGCAGGCGGAACGGCAGCAGGAGGAACACAGCCGCCAGCTTATGGAACTGCAAGCCAAGCACCGTAGGGAAATGATGGACAAGGAAGCGGAACACCAAAAGGAAGTTCATTCTTGAAATCCATCATCCAGAAAGCCAAGAAATGGTTTCCGCTGTTCCAAGAGTTGGTGTACATGGAGAAGTTCTGCCTCAAGATCGGCTTCAACGAAAGGCAGACCGCCACGCTCATCAGCGGCAAGCCGCTGTTTTATGAGGGCGAACTCTATTCGGAGGAACATAGGCGTAAGTTCACGACCGAAAGGGCAGGCTTCCAAGCGGTGAAGGACCCGAAAGACAAGTCTAAACTTGCACTTGCCATCAATGGACAACTGATTGTCGAGTGGTTCAAGGAGCAGTTTGATAAACTATTTACATCCATACGGAGGACAGTTACACCGCTTAGAAAAAGCAAAGGTTTGGGATTATAACCAATGCCATCCTCCCGTTGGTCATTTGTTCGTTAAAAAGGAACTATCTTTACAGGATTCCTGTATTCTGTTATGATACGCAGCAAGTCTTCGGTTTTTAACCATATAGTGGCAGTATTCTCATTGGGGTGTACGCCGATGATGGATGGAGGAGTTAAGAAAGCCTCGTCAAGGAAGAAATGTGTCTTGTGTTCCTTGTCGTTCAATATACCCAAAGGGGTGACAGCCCCAGGCATAAGTCCTAAAATCGTTTTCAAGTCTTCTTCTTTTGCCAAGCTCAGCGGACGTGTTCCGTATGTGCGCCTGAATGCCTTCAAATCCACTCGCTTGTCACCTTTTACCGTTATCAAATAGTAATTGCGTTTCTTGTCATCGCATACGAACAGGTTTTTTGCCACAGCACCGGGGTACGGAAAATGTATTTCAGCAAGTTCTTCCATGTTGAAGACTGCCCGATGCTCCGTTACCTCATAATCAATGCCAAGGCTGTTCAAATACTCGTATATGGACAGCTTTCCGTATATTGGCTTGTCATCATTTTCCATTGTCTATCTCCTTTATCACCCGGCAAGGATTACCCACCGCCACACAATTGGCAGGAATGGAACGGGTTACTACGCTGCCTGCACCGATGACGCTATTCCTGCCGATAGTGACTCCCGGCAACAAGATGGCACCTCCGCCAATCCATACGCCGTCCTCTATCTTGACGGGCAAGGCGTATGTGCGGCAGATTGCCTCGCCTTCCGACCAGTTCTGCACCATACGTTCACCGACTTTGGTAGAATGAGTGGCTGTATATATCTGCACATTGGAAGCAATCAGCACATTGCTGCCGATGTCAATGCGGTTGTTGTCCACGAAAGTGCAGTTCATGTTGATAATCACTTTGTCGCCGATAAAAATATGCTTCCCGTATTCGCAATGGAAATCAATGTCTACATGCACTCCCTTTCCCATGCTACCGAACATTTCGCGCAACAAGATCTGCTTGCGCTCTGTATCGGCATAATCAGTGGCATTGAACTGCACCAACAGCCGCCTTGTGCGCAAAATCATTTCTACAATCTTCGGGTCTTTGCCTCCGATGAAGGGTTCGCCCGCCATGCATTTCTCGTATTCTGTTCTCATTTATATGCAATTTAATCCGTTTGCAAAGATAGCGGCAAGATTTGATTTTGAATTTACCCTACGTTAAAAAACGCCCGTTAGCCCTTATTCGGCTCAACGATTGTTGCGTGATACCCAAGAAAGAAGCTATATATCCCAAGTTCACCCTTTGGAAAAGTTCGGGGCATTCTTTTGTCAGATGTTCATAACGTTCTTGGGCAGACCAGTTTAATCGGCGGATATGTATGTCTTGCAAGCGAAGGAAGTTTTCTTGCTGTAACACCCGCATCCAATTTGCAAGGTCAATGTAAGACCGATACAATTCATTCAATTTCCTTATTGAAACAGAATAAGCCGTAGTTTCTTCCAACGTTTCTACATATTCAAAGCCAGCTTTGTTGCGATATAAGTCCCATGAGCCACAAGCGGCATCCCCTTCCTTTGAGAACCACGTCGTTATTTGTTTCCCACTATGTAAAACATAAGAACGTGTGATGCCTTTTTCGATGAAATAAACTTTCCTGTCCAACTTTCCGGCATGGATGATGATTGTTTTGGGCGGAAATATAAGTCTCTCAAAAAAACACACCAATGCTTTCAATGCTTCATCCGAAACTGGATAATACGTTCTTATTTTTCTGATAATGTTTTCCATAAACTCATTCTTTTTGCAAAGGTACAAAATGAGAACGGCAATAAAGGCAAAATAACTCTCAGTGTTTATTCAACTTAATAAAATCATGTGCAAGTAGGGTGTATTCTCAATTTAGTTTTGTATTTTTGCATCCGTAAGAGTTACTCAAACAAGCAAAGCGATGCAGACCACGGCAATCGGGACGGTTGCCAACTCACCCCCCCCAAAAAAGGAGGTAATTCTTCTAACTCTCTTAAATTCAAATAAAGTATATTTCTTTTGCAGAATTACGAAATACTTTTGCAGTAAGAAAACAAGTATGTATATGAAACAGAAACAAATAGAAGAAAATCTTGGTCCGATGAAACTTATATTCAACTACGAGAACGTGTTTTACAGTTTCTTTTACGACGACCTTGGAGGCTGCGTCCACCGTTCGCGGGAATATGCCATGAACTATGTCTATTCGGGCGAGATGGTTCTTGATGACGGCAAGGGGCAGATACACGTGGGCAAGGGCGAATGCGTCTATATTCCGCGCGACCACCGTATAACCATGTACAAGAAGCCATGCGACGGGGAGCGTTACTGTGGCATATTTCTGAGTTTCACCCGGAGTTTTCTTCGGGAGATGTACCCCAAATTCGGGCAGAACAAGACTTCCGTCCGCACGCCCAAGCTGGACGAAGGGGTGCTCAAATTGCCCAAGACAGCAGAGATAACGAGTCTTTTCGCTTCCATGACCCCTTATTTCGATCCGGAAGTGAAGCCGCAGGACGATTTCATGCACCTGAAATTACAAGAAGGCTTGCTGGCTCTGCTCCATATCGACGAGCGGTTCGCTCCCACCTTGTTCGACTTCAACGAGCCGTGGAAGATCGACATTCTCGACTTCATGAACAAGAACTACATGTACGAGTTCTCGATGGAGGAACTGGCGCACTATACCGGGCGGAGTCTCGCCACCTTCAAGCGGGATTTCAAGAAGATCAGCGACCTGACGCCCGAAAAGTGGCTTATCCGCAAACGGCTCGAAGTGGCCTACGCCATGATGCAGGAGGGCGGGAAGAAAATCGTGGATGTCTATACGAGCGTGGGGTTCAAGAACCAGTCCCATTTCTCCGCTGCCTTCAAGAAGCAGTACGGCATACCGCCTACCGCCGTAACCGCCTGCTGATAGGTTGGTAAAAAGGGTTCGCCTCAATATTCATGTCCTTTTCCATATTTCTTTTCAAACAAATCCGTATTCTTGTTTCCCCACTCGATCATCGAGTCAATGATTGGGATCAATGTCATCCCCAACGGGGTAATGGCATATTCCGAGCGGGGCGGCAATTCGGGGAAAATAGTCTTGGCCACCAGCCCGTCCTCCACGAGTTCTTTAAGTTGCAGATCGAGTACACGAGGTGTGGCTTCAGGAAATATCTTGTGGAGTTCGCTCGGACGCAATGACTTGTGGCGTAATTCGTCTAAGATACACGATTTCCACTTTGAATCTATCAGGCTCATGGTCAGCCGTAACGGACATTCCAAATCGACAGGTATCTTTCTTTCGTACATTTTTCGTTATCAAATTGTTATGATGCAAAAATAGTGATAATTGCCGTAACTGGTAATATACCGAATAATTTTTCAGTACATGAATAATTTTTCGGTACTTGTCCATATAGTAGCTGTCATGTAACTTTGCGATAAACAATAACGCATTAAACAACAAATAATTATGAGAGCGAAAATCGAAGAGTACAAGGCGGTTGAAGAAGCTGCCATGAAGTTTGTAAAGAGTGTTGCGGAAGGTAACAGTAAGTACGCCAAGGAACTGTTCACCGATGAAGCCGTGCTGTTCGGCTATCTGGACGGCAAGTTGAAGCATGGCAGTATCGAGCAGTTCTACAAGAATGTGGATACGGTCGGTGCGGGCGATGATTTCAAGGCACGTATAGATGTGGTGGACGTGGAGGAGACGCTCGCCGTCGTCCGTGTACTGGAAGAGAAATGGGGCGGTCGCATCGACTTTACCGATTACCTCCTGCTGATGAAGATGAACGGAGAATGGAAATGCGTGGCGAAAGCCTATAACCAGAATTCCAATACGATACAAAAATAAGAGGCGGAGAAGCTATGAATATAGTGGTTGTCACAGGAAGTCCACGCAAGCATGGTAACAGTTTTGCCATGACGGACGCATTCATCAAAGAGGCGGAGAAATGCGGTCATACCGTCCGGCGGTTCGACGCCGCGTTCATGAAGATAGGCGGTTGCCATGCCTGCCAGACATGTTTCAAAACAGGCAAAGCATGTTCTTTTGATGATGACTTCAATCTTATTGCCCCTGCCATTCTTGAAGCCGATGCCGTGGTATTCACCATGCCTGTCTATTGGTATTCTATCCCAGCACAGATAAAAGGCGTGATAGACCGCATTTATTCATTCTGCGTAGCAGACAAAGACGTGGCAGGCAAGAAATGCAGCCTGATTACCTGCTGCGAAGAGCATGACCCCACTGCCATGGACGGAGTACGCATACCCATCGAACGGTCAGCGGCTTTATTGAAATGGGATATAGTAGGGGAAGTGCTTGTCCCCGGCGTGTTGGAACCGGGCGACATAGACAAAACAGACGGCTGCAAGCAATCTGAGGAACTGGCACATAAGTTTTAAATTATGAAGTATTGCTGATTAATGAAAGCCCGCACACCAAAGAGAACACTTACATTGCTCTGTCTGACATTCGAAAAGCCGTCCTCTTTGACCAGGATGGTTTAACGGTTTGCGACACTGGAACAAACTGAACCTTTCAACAATATTTTTTGAGCCTCACAACAATCCCGTTGTGGGGCTTTTGCTTTACTTTTGCATCCGTAAACGAAAAGTTCGCAGAACATAAATGAATAGATTATAAAACGACACATGGAAGATATTTTCAAAAAAGACCTGTCGGGTGCGATGGTTTCGCCCGAAGAACCCGGTTACGACAAACTTATCAGTACCATTTTCGATACGATGAAGACGGCTGCTGAGATGAATGCCAGAGGATGGCTCTCTGCCGAGGAGGTACGCGATTATCTCCGCCGCATTACGGGACACGAAATAGATCCGTCCACCACTTTGTTACCGCCGTTCTACGTGGATTTCGGCAAGAACATCCGCATCGGTAAAGGTTGTTGGATTCAGCAGGGATGCACATTCTTCGACCGTGGCGGTATTACCATCGGCGACGGTGTGTTCATCGCTCCGAAAGTGAACCTGATTACCATCAACCACGACCCCGATCCGGACAACCGCAGCGCCACTTACGGACGTCCCATCATTATCGAGGACAAGGTCTGGATAGGCATCAACGCTACGGTCCTCCCCGGCGTGCGTATCGGCTACGGGGCAATCGTAGGCGCCAACAGCGTCGTGACGCACGATGTCGAACCCATGACCGTTGTGGGCGGCAATCCGGCCCGGTTCATCAAGAGAATCGAGACGAAACAATAGATCTCGCTCCGGCCGTGAACCCATTCGCCCTATTCCGATCGTGTCATCGGTGTCATTTGACCTTTTCAGCAATAATCTTTGAGCCTCACAGCAATTCCGTTGAGAGGCTTTCGCTTTACCTTTGCCTTATGGATATCGGGAAAATATCCGACCTGTAAATAAGGCAAAACTATGAACATGAATTTCAATCTTTTCACGCCGACGAAACTACTTTTCGGACGTGGTAAACTGAACGAGCTCGGCAACCAGACGCTTCCGGGCAGAAAGACTCTGCTGCTCATATCCAGCGGTCGGTCCGTAAAGACGAACGGCACGCTTGACCGCGTGACCGCCCAGCTCGATAAAACCGGTACGGCTTATGTCATTTGCGGCAATATCCACGAGAACCCTACCAAGGAGGTGGTAATGGAAGCCGCCGCTTGCGCCAAGGAAAACGGATGCGATTTTATCCTCGCACTGGGAGGCGGTGCCGTGCTCGACTCGGCCGTGGCTGTGGCGGCTATGGCTACCAACCCCGGCGACCTGTGGGACTATGTGTGCGGCGGTACGGGCAAGGCACAGCCCTTGCAGCATCCGGGACTTCCCATCGTGACCATCGCCACTACCTCCGGAACGGGTTCGGAGATCAACTGTTGGGGTGTTATCTCCAATCACGGGACCAACGAGAAGATCGGTTTCGGAGACCCCGCGCTGAATCCCGTACTCGCTATTGTGGACCCGGAACTGATGCGCACCGTTCCTGCCAGGTACACCGCCTATCAGGGATTCGACGCCCTGTTTCACAATACGGAAGTAATGATTAGCCGCTTCGTGAACGTGTTGAGCGAACCGATAGCCCTTTCCGCCATTGAGCACATTGCCAAGTACCTGCCCCGTGCAGTAAAGGATGGCAATGACATCGAGGCACGCGAGGCGGTGGCCTACGGCAGCACCATTGCCGGACTGACCATGCAGCTCACCAGTACCACAGCCGAACATTCGATGGAGCACGCCATGAGTGCCTACCACCACGACCTGCCACATGGTGCGGGGCTGATTATGATTTCAAACGAGTTTTACCGTTTCTTCATAGAGCGGCACGCCTGCGACGGGCAGTTCGTCAAGATGGCGCGTGCGATGGGCATGAAGGATGCCGACAAGCCGGAAGATTTCTTGACTGCACTGGCCGGATTGCTGAAAGCCTGCGGTGTGGATAACTTGAAGATGAGCGATTACGGCATTACGAAAGAAGAATGCGGCACGCTGGCCCGCAACGCCCGCGAGACGATGGGCGGGCTTTTCGCCGCCAATCCCTGCGAAATGACGCACGAGGATTGCACGAGTATCTTCGAGAGGGCATATAGATAACAAATTTATGAAACCGGAATTATAGGAAGGAGACAACATAATGAAAAAAGTATTGGTCATTTCATCCAGCCTGCGTCCCGGAAGCAATTCGGACGCATTGGCTGAAGCCTTCGCCCGCGGTGCAGCCGAAGCCGGGAACGAGGTGGAGAGCCTCTCCCTGAAAGACAAGGAACTGCGTTTCTGTAAAGGCTGCCTCGCCTGCCAGAAGACACAGCGGTGCGTCATCAACGACGATGCGCCCGCCATTGTCGGTAAGATGCACGATGCCGACGCCATCGCGTTCGCTACGCCTATCTACTATTACGAGATGAGCGGACAGTTGAAAACGCTGCTCGACCGGGCGAATCCCCTGTTCCCGTCCGACTACCGCTTTCGTGCCATCTACCTGCTCACCTCCGCAGCCGACGACGATGCCCGAACGCCCGAACGTGCCGTAACGGGACTCGGCGGCTGGATCGCGTGCTTTGAACAGGCACGTCTGGCGGGAACGGTGTTCGCCGAAGGAGTCGATAAGGCCGGTGACATAGAGGGGCACGCGGCATTGAAAACGGCCTGTGAGATGGGAAAAAGTGTCTGACTTGACGTAAGCCGTAAATCCGTATGAAAATGTTTTTGTCATCATTTCTTTTTTTGGCTGCGTCCCTGTTTTCCGCAGGCTCCTGCAGTCCAGCCGATGATTCGGGAAAGACCGAAGAGCCGGTTCCTGCCCCGACGCCGCAACCCGCCGACGGACGTGCACTGGTGGTCTATTTTTCCTGTACCAACACGACCAAGGGTATCGCCGACCGTATCGCGGAGACGACCGGTGCGGCGACTTGGCGCATCGTACCCTCGGAGGCTTACACTTCCGAAGACCTGAACTATAACGATCCCTCTTCCCGTGCCAACAGGGAACAGAACGATCCCTCGGCGCGTCCGGCCATTTCCGGAAAACTGGAAAACCTGTCCGGTTACGATGTGGTTTTCCTCGGCTATCCCATCTGGTGGGGGAAAGCCCCGAAAATCCTCTTCTCGTTCTTGGAGAGTTGCGATTTTTCTGGAAAGACCCTTGTCCCGTTCTGCACATCTGGATCGAGCGGCATCGGTTCGAGCGACACCGACCTGCACGCATCGGCGCCGAATGCCGGGTGGAAACAAGGCAGACGTTTCGGGGGTAATGAGTCCGAAGCCGCTATCAGGGAATGGATAGAGGGGCTTGACCTCGGCCTCGGCGGGGACGACGGCACCGGTTCTTTCGACCTTGCCGCCGGAGTGAACGGGAAAGCCCCGACTGTGAGGCTTAGCAGCGGGTACGACATGCCCGTACTCGGACTGGGTACATACTGCCTGCTCGGCGACGTATGCGTGAGAAGCGTGAAATCCGCTTTGGCGAACGGTTTCCGCAAGTTCGATACCGCTTCCTTCTACAATAACGAGGAGGAAGTCGGACAGGGCATACGCGAATCGGGTGTGCCTCGCGGGGAGATCTTCGTGGCAACCAAACTCTATCCCAACCAGTATGCCGACCCCGAAGCGGCCATAGAGGAATGTCTGCGCAAGCTCGACATCGGCTATATCGACCTAATGCTGCTCCACCATCCGGGTACGGACGATGTGAAGGCATACAAGGCGATGGAGAAATATGTGGCAGAGGGGAAAATCCGCTCCATCGGAGTCTCCAACTACTATATCGAGGAGATGACGGAATTTCTGCCGCAGGTGGACATCAAGCCCGTGTTGGTGCAGAACGAGATACACCCCTACTATCAGGAGAAGAAGGTCGTGGAGTTCATGCACAGGCAGGGTATCGTGATAGAGGCATGGTATCCGTTCGGCGGGCGCGGGCATACGGCCGCGATGTTTGGTAACGAAACCATCAAGGAGATAGCCGAGGCACACGGCAAGTCCCCGGCGCAAGTCATCCTCCGCTGGGATTTGCAGCGCGGGGTGGCGGTCGTTCCCGGTTCAAGCAACCCCGATCACCAGAAAGAGAACATCTCCGTGTTCGACTTCGAGCTGACTCCGGAGGAAATGGAGCGGATCGCCTTGCTTGACAGGGGAGAAAAGCATGACTGGTATTAAAATAGAATGAAGAAAGGAGAAAGAAACGATGAAAGTATTACTGATTAACGGAAGTCCGAGGGGCAAAGGAAACACTTACATCGCCCTGTCGGAAGTGGCGAAAGCTCTTGAAGCGAATAGCATAGAAACAGAGATCGTCTCCATCGGCACCAAAGCGGTACAGGGATGCATCGCCTGCAACCGTTGTGCGGAATCGGGCAGATGCGTGTTCGGCGATGCGTTGTACACCACGGTCCGAGAGAAACTGGAAACGGCGGACGGCATCGTCATCGGTTCGCCCGTCTATTATGCGGGCCCCAACGGTTCGCTCTGCGCCCTGCTCGACAGGCTGTTCTATTCCGCGTCGTCGCTGCTGCGCTACAAACCGGCGGCTGCCGTAGCCGTCTGTCGGCGCGGAGGGGCAAGCGCCACGTTCGATCGGCTGAACAAGTATTTCACGATAAATGACATGCCCGTCGTAAGCTCCCAGTATTGGAACAGCGTGCATGGCCGTCTGCCGGGCGAAGCCTCGCAGGACGCCGAGGGATTGCAGACGATGCGCACCTTGGGCAACAACATGGCATGGGTGCTGAAAAGCCTGAAAAACGGCGGACTGCCGATACCCGAAAGGGAACCGGGAATCATGACGAACTTTATCCGGTAACTTCTAACATGGGAAACAGTATGAGACATTCATTCAAGACATCGGCCGTGGCCTTGTTCGCTTGCCTTTGCGGCATGGGCGACCTCACGGCACAGGAAAATCGACTTAATACAAACAGCATCATGGAAGAAAAACTGAATCTTACACAGGAGTGGGACAAGACGTTCCCCCAGAGCGACGAAGTGAACCACAGCAAAATCACGTTCCATAACCGCTACGGCATCACGCTTGCCGCCGATCTCTACATTCCCAAGAATGCCACGGGCAAGCTACCCGCCATCGCCGTCAGCGGCCCGTTCGGGGCTGTCAAGGAACAGGCATCGGGACTGTATGCGCAGGAATTGGCAAAGCGCGGTTTCCTCACCATTGCCTTCGACCCCTCGTTTACCGGCGAGAGCGGTGGCCAGCCCCGCTATGTAGCTTCACCCGACATCAATACCGAGGACTTCTCGGCGGCGGTGGACTACCTTTCCACCCGTGACGATGTGAACCCGGAACAGATCGGCATCCTCGGCATCTGCGGTTGGGGTGGTTTGGCAATCAATGCGGCGGCCATCGACACCCGTATCAAGGCGACGGTAGCTGCTACGATGTACGACATCAGCCGTTGCACCGCCAACGGATACTTCGATGCGGCGGACAATGCGGACGCCCGTTACGGGATGCGCCAGACGCTCAATGCACAGCGCACGGAAGATTACAGAAACGGGACATATGCCCTTGCCGGAGGCGTGGTCGATCCGTTGCCTGCCGACGCGCCGCAGTTCGTGAAAGATTATCACGCCTATTACAAGACGGAGCGCGGCTACCACAAGCGTTCGCTCAACTCCAACGGCGGCTGGAACAAGACCTCGAATCTGGCTTTTCTCAATGCGCCCATCCTGGCATACAGCGATGAAATCCGCTCGGCCGTGCTGGTGGTTCATGGCGAGAAAGCTCACTCGCGCTATATGGGCGAGGACGCATTCAAGAAGCTGAAAGGCGACAACAAGGAGTTGCTGATCGTTCCCGGTGCCAGCCATACCGACCTTTACGACAACTTCGACAAGATTCCGTTCGACAAGATAGAGGCGTTCTACCGCGAGAACCTGAAATAAATTGGTATGACGGAATCCCCGACCATTGCGCCGGGGATTTTTATTGCCTATGGAAAAGGTCGGGAATCAGCCTTCAAATTGACCTTTTCACCAATGCTATTTGAGCCGCAGGGCAATCATTCCGGACGGTCTTTGCCGTACCTTTGCACCGTAACGAATAAGATGATAAAGAAGATGGAAAAGATTTCAGGAACGGACAACAGCCTTGTGCTGCATTTCCCGACGGGAGACGTCGAATGCCTCGGAGAAAGTGCTCCGGCATGGAGAGAGATAGTGGACAACGCCAACATACATATAGAAGGAAACGGCAACCGGGTGAACCTGTATTTCGGCTCGGAAGAGGAAGCGGTAAGGCTGTTGCACAACATTGCCTTCAATATCCTGATTATCGGGGACAGCAACGAGATGAACGTGGGCAAGTCGCTGACCGTCTGCTACAATGGCGGTTGGGGCATGTTCGGGATGCACCTTGCCATCGGCACGGCGTTCGACCCGTGGACGGGCACTCCGCGCACGGCGAACAACTGCCGCATGGACATCGGCGAGCATGTCATCACCTGCGGGGCGGTCATCTACCTGCAGGAGGACGGCTCGCACATCACCATAGGACGCGACTCGATGATTAGTTGGGGTGTGGACATCTGGTGCACGGACGCGCATACCATTATGGATATGGAGGGCAACCCGACCAACCACCCGCACTTCATCGAGATCGGCGAGCACGTGTGGGTTGGCAAGGACGTCAAGATCGGTAAGAACGTGCGCATCGGCAGCGACAACATCATCGGCTGGGGCAGCATCGTGACCAAGAGCTTCGAAGGCAGCAACCAGTTGTTAGTCGGAAGCCCCGCCAAGGTCGTCAAGACCGGAGTACGGTGGGATGGCCGTACCATCAAGGAATACATGAAAGGGAGCGGAAGATGAAAAAGGTATATGCCATTAACGGCAGTCCGCGCCGGAACAGGAACACGGCCACGCTCCTTGACAAGGTATTGGAAGGATGCCGGGACGCTTTTCAGGGCATGGTGGAAACGGAGCGCATCAATCTCGGAGACCTGCACTATACCGGCTGCAAGAGCTGTTTCGCCTGCAAGCTGAAAGACGGGCCGAGTTATGGGACGTGCGCCCTGCGGGACGACATACGCCCCGTGCTGGAAAAGATACGGACTGCCGATGCCGTCGTGTTCGGTTCCCCCATCTATTACAATACCATAACGAGCCTGCTCCACGCTTTCTACGAACGGCTGTTCTTCCCATACCTGACCTATAAGAAAGGTTTCCCGACACTGGTGACGAACAGGATGAAAACCGCCTGCGTTTACACGATGAACGTGACTGAACAGGATATGCTGGAGCGCGGCTATCGGGACAACCTGCGCTCATTCGAGAGGTATCTGGAACTGTATTTTTCCAAGCCAGGCCTGCTGTACGCCTTCAACACCTGCCAGTTCGACGACTACTCCAAGTATGTCTGCGGGGCATTTTCCGGCGAGGAGAAGCTGGCATACCGCACGGAGTTCTTTCCGAAGGACTGCGAGGCCGCTTACAGGCTGGGACTGAACCTGCTAAAATGATAAGGAACATGACGAGACGACGAATGATAACTTTCCCCGACGGGCGGCAGGTATGCCCGCTCGGACAGGGGACCTACCAAATGGGGCGCCGACGCAGCGAGGAGATACAAGCTCTGCGCCGAGGTATCGACCTCGGACTGACGCTGATAGACACCGCCGAGATGTACGGTACGGAAGATCTCGTAGGCGAAGCCGTGCGCGATTGCCGTGACAAGGCTTTCATAGTCAGCAAAGTTCTTCCGGGAAATGCCAGCTACGAGGGCACGAAACGGGCCTGCGAACGGAGTCTGATGCGGCTCGGCACGGATTACATCGACCTTTACCTGCTGCACTGGATAGGGCACTACCCGTTCTCCGAGACCGTCCGTGCTTTGGTAGAGTTGCAGCAGGAAGGGAAAATCCGGCAATGGGGCATGAGCAACCTCGACGTGGCGGACATGGAGCATATCCTTTCCCTGCCGCACGGCAAGGAGTGTGCCGCCGATCAGGTGCTCTACAACCTGCGCGACCGGGGCATCGAGTACGACCTTATCCCGTGGTGCGGACGGTACGGTATACCCGTGATGGCCTATACGCCGCTCGGTGAAGGGCGGTTGCGCAACCACAAGATGCTGGTGGAGATAGCCCGCAGGCACGATGCCACGCCCACACAGATCATGCTGGCATGGGTGATGCGCACGTGGAACGTCATCGCCATCCCCAAGGCAAGCAGCATCGCCCATGTGGAGGAGAACGCCCGCAGCCTCGATTTGGAATTGACGGAGGACGATTTGAAGGAAATAGACAAGGTGTTTCCCGCTCCTACGCACAAGATACATTTGGCAGGGTGGTGATTGAAGATTCTATAAGCCATGCACATCTCCGTTACCACCTTACCGGGATATACACCAGCGGAAAAGAAATTATTGGCGAAAAGGCTGAAGGAAGCGGTGGCATCTGTGGGTATCGCTTCCGTCACCGTTTCCGTTTCCATAAAGGATTTGCCTATGGAGAAATGGGATACGTTTATTCGTGAACTGCCCGATAACGAAATAATTATCCCCGAACTCCTAAACAGGATGTGAGGATTAATAAGGATTTATTTATGCCTCACTTTTTCAAGCTGCCTGTAGAACACGATTAGAGTAGAATCAACACCGATTGTTTCCGTCAATTTTTCGTATGACTTGACGGTCAACCAATTCTGGGTACATTTTTCATTGACCATGACCGTAGCCACATGATGCTTATCTGCAATCGTTCTCAACTATCTGTTTTCTTCCCGGTATTCGTGCCATTGCACCCAACTAAGGGCAAACAGCGTAAAGAACACGAGCATACAAACGATGCCAGCCCATGCGTACTTATCCGCTTAGATATGGAACTGAATTTTAAAGGGCGCAGAAATCCATTCGTCCGTCGTTGATTTTGCTGTCCGTTTTCCGAAATTCGCTTGTCTTCATCTATATGCGCTCTGCCAGCATCTTGCGTATGTCTGACAAGAGGTTTTTCGTGTTCGGTATGCCGCGTTCGCGCATATCCTTCTCGTCGGCTTCCAGATTCGCCTGCAAGCTCGCTATCACTACATCGCTCAATGATTTCCTGTAAGCAGCGATTGATTCCTCGCTCCTGAATATGTCATTGATATTGTTAATGGCTTTGCTTCCGGCGAAGTGGATTATCGGCTCTAATTTTACCGCCAGCCTTTTCAACGTCTCGTCCTTGTCCGAAGCGTCTTTTGTGTCCTACTTCATCTTGACAGCCTCGATATCCTCGGCCAATGCCCCTATGAGGTCTATGAGATTCTGCATTTCGTCTTTCATCTTCTTCTCCTTCTTGGTTTAAGTTTGTTCTGATCATTGTCGCTGTCGCAATATGATAAAATAGCAAAAGATTATGAGAAATCGGATTAAAAGACTGAAATAGATGGAGTTCCAGTTTTAAAACATAATATATGTTGCAAAGTTAATAGCTCCTGATTTTAGAAGTCGTTGGATTCATCACCAAGCAAAATATTGCTATTTGTCAGTTGAGTTGTTATTACAAGATGATAATATTCTAGAAGATCACAGAGATTATATTCGATGTACAAATCCATCTAAATATAGTTTCAAGGAAGGAAACAAGGTAAATTTCGCAAATAGTATCGGTGATGATGCTGATTTTCTGGATTTCAAGATACTATAGATCAGCTTCGTAATATCGAAAATAAAGAATAAAATAGCAATAGTTTTTACCCTACATTGTTTTGCTGATATGCATTAACTTGGTACAATCTCTTCCTGAATGGGATTAACGAATAACGCCGAGAGGTCTCGACGATTAAACTAATTTTGCACCAAACAAAAAGCAAAGCCGGATTCAAAGAATCCGGCAACAATCAGAATAATCCAGTTCATACAGCTTTCTTATTTCTTTGATAATATGTAAAATATGTATACAAAGGTAGTGTTTTTCCAGCATATTCCATTTTACATTTGATAAAAAATGTCATATTCCTCTTCACTTATCAGATTTTCAGATTTTTTGTACCTTTGTATCAAGCAAGAGTTGTTTGGCAGAAAGAAATGCACCGCATATCACAGAATTTGCGACCGTTTCCAAGTCATCATCTCATTTTCTGTTACGAAAAGCCGCAGACCGCCGACCGACGGCCTGCGGCGGAGGGTCAGCGTTCAGCGCTTCCTACGGGCGTTCAGCCCGAATCTTCGAGGATGCGTCTCATGGCATTGCGTTTTAAAGGTTGAACAATCGGTTATCGGTAGGCCCGCACGTCGAATGTCGCCAGTGCGAGCCGTTCCTCGTCGGTTATCTCTCCGAGGGCGGGATCCGGTTCCTCGGGCAGCTCCACCGGCATGGCCGACGGCTGTGTATCGGCAGGGCTTGCGGGCGGCGGCAGCGGAGAAACGGTATATTCGCAGGGTGTGCCGTCTTCCCGTTCGGGCCCGAGTATGCAAACCGCACCGCCGGCGAGTCCCTCCCATTCGGGGAGGGTCGAGGGTGCGGGTGCGGCAGCTTCCGCCCTCTTCCCGTCGGCAAATGTAACGCGCCCGGCTGTCGATTCTTCTGTTTCGGCGGCTGTGGCCGCTGGTGGCCGTTCCATGCCGTTCATGTAGCGGCGCCGGACGAGCAGCACATCGGTATCGGCCGGTGGAGAAAGGACAGTCGGAGAGGGTCTGTCGGCAGGTCGTTGACGCCGCCGGAGGAAAGCCCGGACCGACAGATAAAGGGCGACGGACAGCAGACAGGCCATGACAGCCGGCAGCGGGTTCATCGTTGACGACTCTTTTCGTCCGGCATGTCGCGCACGGCACGCATCTCCCTGTCGTAGCGTTCCAGATGGTCGCGCAGAATGGCGTCCGTGAGCCACAGCAGCGGCTTGTCGGCACCGAGCATCGGTTGTGCCGCCGCGAAGTAGCGTTCGTAGGTCGTCTCGCTGACGTAGAGCGCACGCCGTTTGCACGTCGGCGGCGCTGCGAGGAGGAAGCGCCGGCGGTAGTCGGACGAGTTGTTGCGACGACGGGTGCGTCGCAGCAGCATCAGACTGAAGATAAGCTGCATCAGCATCAGCATCAGCAGCGCCAGTCCGGCAACAGCGTACCAGACCGGAGAGATCACTTGATGGTTGTACATAACGATTTGATTTAAGGATGAATGAAATAAAAGTCCGAAGACTCGTTTAGAGCAGCTTGCCAGAGTTGCGGGCCTCGTACAGCGCGTTGATCTCCTCGCTGTATGTTTCGAGGTGATGCCGCAGGATATTTTCCACGTAGGAGGTTACGGTCATGCGGTCGGAGCCGATCCTGCGCACCACGCCCAAAATCTTGCGCTTCGTGTCGCCGCTGATGTACACGGCCGCACGATCCTTAATGTATCGTTCTTTGAAATACAAATCCTCATACGTCGAAATATCATTCGGGGATCGTGGATCTTCCGATTTTGCGGAAGTGATCTTGTCATGAAGCGGCGGGGATGATTTTAGAGAGTTACGTTGTTGAATTTCGAGCGGTAGGCGATTCGCGTTGTCAGCAGGTGTATGCCCAGCCGTTCGATCGCCTCCGTGTAGCGGTCGTAAAGCGGCGTGCGCTCCCGACGGTCGACCATTGTCCAGAAAAGACGCACCTCCCGCAGGCGCTCCGATCTCTTGAAGACGACCTGTCGGAGATTGTGGATAAATCCGAGAGAGCTCTCGACGACCATTTTGTCGGCTTTCAACGGAATGAAAAGGTAGTCCATGTTACAAGCCAGCGAAAAGACTCCTTCGGTTCCGACTGTTCCCGGCAGATCGAAGAGAACCAGCTCGGCGGCGTATCGTTCCTGCGCCATGAACCGCTCGGCGTCATCGAGCGCTTCGGCGGGCGTGGTTTTCACGACAGGCCAGAGTTTTCGCTGCGAGGAGCGGAACTGGCGCAGGAGCATGAGTTTGAAGTAGTCGCTGTGTTCCAGCACATGCAGTTCGCGTTCGCGTTGGGCGTGGATGCTCCACTGCGGAAAGTCGCAGTCCACGACCAGTACGTTGCGCTTCATGACGTAGTGGAGCCACGAGGCGACGAATACCGTGAGCGAGGATTTTCCGACGCCGCCCTTCTGGTTGCATACGGACACTCTTACAGGGGTGTGTTCCATACGGTTTTTGCTATTAAATTAGGTCATACATGTGTCTTTGTATGTTGAAAAACATGCGTTAGACGATTCTCTTCTTCGACGTGTAATTCGAGCGATCATTCATTCACGAATTTGTCGGAAGATGTTCGCGGCGAATCGGTCCTGCCGGCTCGCACGGGCGGAAGCACGGCGGCGGACGATCCCGTATCCGTTCTTTCGTGTTTTCGTCCGCAAGATAATACGCCATCGTGGCCCCCGAATCGGTTGGCCGCTCCTGACCGCCGGAGGCCGTCCGAAGGGTTTGCCGCTCTCGCCGCGGCGTCGTAATATTGCACCTTGAAAACCGGGTGTCGCCGGAGTGATCCGCGTAGGATTTTCGATGCGGGAAACGAGCGATCCGCAGTGCGGCGTTTTGTTCCCGCAGCGGGAACAGCGAGCTGTACCTTTGTCCGACAAACCGGCGTTTGTCCGACAAAGGTGCTCGCCCTGCGGGGCCGCGGCATCCGGTAATGTAAAACCCTTTAAAACGAGAGAACGATGAGAAAGAACCGCGCATCGGACAACAAGAGCCGCAAATACTCCTTCCGCCTGACCGAGGAGCAGCATATCCGCTTCGAGCAGATGCTGTGAAGGGCGGGCTTGGAGCACAACCGCAGCCGCTTCATCGTCGGGCGAATCTTCGACGAGACGTTCCGCGTGGTCAGGGCCGACCCCACGAAACAGCGCTACCTCGTCCGGCTGAACGAGTATATCGCCCAGATTTCCCGCGTGGGCAACAACTACAATCAGGTCGTCAAGGCGATCAACACGTACCTCTCGCGCAACATGCTGCCCCGCCGGATCGACACGCTGGTGGCCTGCACGCGCGAGTTGAAAGCCCTCTCGGAGCAGGTATCGGAGCTGACTAAACGATTACGGGAGGAATGGTTGAAAGAGTGATCGGGCAAGGGGAGGACTTGCCCATCGCGGCAAAATGACTGTGATATAAAAATTTTAGCAATAGTATTCCTTTGCGAATTAGGCTTTCTATAAGAACACAAACAAGCCGGAAGAAGATTCTGGCTCGTTGTTATTTTGTATTTATAATATTTAAAGACATTTTAAAATCTTTTATATCTCCACGGACGTATCATTCGAGTATATCGCCGGCTTGCATAATAAGCGGAAATTTGTCTTCGTTCTTCCTCCATCCGTCGTTTCTGTTCTAATTTTTCAGCCTTTCTGTCTTCTAAAAAACATTGTACTCTTGGAGTCCAGTCTCCACTCATAACTGCGTTTACAAATGCCTTTCGTGTTATTTCCGCAAATTATGGCTTCAAATTCGTCGTCATTGGGAAAAGGCAATAAAGATTCCGTTTTATTTCGTCAATTGTATCGGGTGATTCATTGCCAAGAAAATCGAAAATTACCGGAACGTCGCTATGGAGCCATTGGCGGGGGAAACATTCATCGGCAAAATGATGTTGAAATATTCCTTCATTTACTTTGCTAAACTCTTTACTTGCTTTGACAAAGCGCGGGTAATCTCTTGTTAAACGCGTCCCATCCACTACCCACACCATATTTTTGTAAAAATTTTCCCGAGAAATACGCTCTTCAGGCTTAATATGTGAATGTTGAAATTCAATAACAAGACCATGCTCGGTACGCACATCTGCGATGTGTAGTTCCCCCGTTTGTTCATCGTGTAGGAAAATTTCCTGCCACACGATCGGAAATTTGTTTTTCCAGTTGCGGTGCCATTGTGTTTCCGTCTCCACCAGCTGTCGCACATTTTCGTATTGCGATGTGCCCAATGGTGTACTTTCTGAGTTCCGCATTCGGCAATAACCGGTGCTCCACGAACTGCATTCGGGGCTGGCAATGACCATCGGGGCATACGAGAAACTGACGGAAACGATTGGTACAGGTTCCACGTTGACCATATTTCGGGAACAGGTCAAAGCCGTTAGAAAAGAATCCCCAAATAAAAGCAAATAAATTCAAGAAAGTCCCCCAAAAGAAACGAGAATAATAAGTTTTTGTCAAAGTGTCACTTCGACCACCTCAAAGTGGCACTTCGGGACATACACTCTTAGGAGAGTATATCCTTGATGTTCTTTTCTACCTTGTTTATCCCATCCTTGAAAGAACGTACATCTTTTCCGAGTCCCTTCATCAGTTCTGAGATTTTTTTTTTGCCGCCGAAGAACAGCGGCACGATTAAGGCGATGAGCAGCACTTCCTACATACCGATACCGCCGATAAACAATAACCTTGTCATAGCGATACTTATTTTAGGACTTCATCCACCCACTCACGGATGCTCTTATCACTTGCGCGGTTCAACAGTCTGCCGTTGCGCCAGCGGATTTCGGGATAGGCGTTCTTCAATGCAGACACGCTGTTTTCTATCGAACTTCCATCGGATGTGGCGAAAGGTATCACGGTCTTGCCCTTGAGGTCGTGGCTTTCGATGAACGTGTTTACGATGGTCGGCGCAAGGGATGGGATAGCCGATGAATACACGTCATAATCTGCCATGTTTTCCTTTTTCCCCTTGATGGCGGGACGTGACTGAGGATTGTTCATTTCCACCGAACTGCGTGACTGCCGGTCGTTCCAATCGAGGTCGGCATCCGTGTAAGGCTGTTCGGGCTGAATCTCATAAAGTTCCTCGTCCGTGACACTCGCCAAACGTTGGGCTGCCGCCTTGGTTGTTCTCGTGGCGGAGAAATAGGCTGCCAATACTTTGCTTCCTTTCATGGTTTGCTCCTTTCTTGTTTGTGCGCAGGCGGTCAGGCATACGGCAATGATGGCGAGCGTGGATAATAATAAGGTTCTCAATTTATTCATAATCGTAAGTCTTATTTTTATAACCAATGTCTTCCAGCCATTCCGCAACCATCGAATGGCAGTTTGACGTCTGCGAAGAGCGAATCCAAAGACTTGGTGCAAGGAAGTTGCCTTCTGGAATCAGTCGCTTGGCATCCGCCTCCACACCGCTGATGCCGCTGCTTGCACTCGATACAATCAGACCGATGTTCTTGCCAGCCATTTCCGCACCATGACTGAACAGAAACGATTGCAACGGAGCCGCCATATTGCTCCACCAGAGCGGAGCTGCTACGATGACAGTGCCGTATTTCTCAAAATCCACCTCTATCGGGTCTATCGCCGGATATGAGATTGCGCTGTTTGGATTGTTACGGATTGCCTGAATCAACGCGCTACCTGCTGCATAATTGTTGGCGGCATAGTCGATGCCCTTTTCCGCAGGCTCCACACGCACCACATCGGCTTCGATTTGTGTGCGCAGGTCATTGACGATGGTATGCACGTTGTTCGTAAAACTGTAATAGACGATGAGTGTCTTTTCCGCGTCCGGATTGGGGTCGGGGCTGTTCGGCCCATCCGTATCTGTACCCGGTTCGTCCGGCTGTTCCGTCTGCGGCTTGTCCGATTCGTCATCGTCACTGCTGCAAGCATTGAATGCCAGGAATATTCCCAGCAACATTGTCAGATAAATCAGCTTTTTCATGCTCTTTGATTTTTATTTGGTTTCACTTCTTGCCATCTTGCTGCTTGGCATCATCTTCCGTCCATATCGCTTTTGCCTGATTGAACGCAGCCCATGCTTTCGGCCAACCAGCATAGAAACCGATATGCGTGATAATTTCGGCTATCTCCGTGCGAGTAATCCCGTTTTTCTTTGCTGTCTGCAAATGATACGAAAGCGAATTGTCCGTGATGCCCTGACTGATGAGCGATGTGATTGTCACCAGACTGCGGTCACGCAGACTGAGCTCGTCAGTCCGGCTCCAGACCTCTCCGAAGAGAATGTCATCGTTGAGTTCCGCAAATTTGGGAGCGAACTCGCCGAGCTGGTTGCGCCCGGCTGTCTGTACTACTTTTTCCTGTGCCATAACATTGATTGTTAAAATTGTAAATACTGAAATTAAAATGATTCTGTTCATGATTTTTATTGAATGAAATTATTGATTTGGTTTGCAGGATTGAGCGGCATCTGGTCAGACAGTACCAGTGACTTGACCATGTGTAGCGTCCCTTGCTTGTACTTTTGGAAGTGTTCCGATACAATGTGCTTTTTGTATGCTTCACGATTAGCGTATGTTTCAAGAATAGTTACCATGCAGGGATTCTCTTTCTCGCTGACTGCATACATGGTTAATACGCCCGGTTCTGTGCGCAGCGAGATTTCGCCCACCTCAACCGCATATTTCATGTATTCGTCAAGGAACTGCGGATAAACCTCTATTTTAGACATGCGTATGATTCCATCGGCAGACATAGGTTGCTTGGCGCACATTCCCGGTTGTTTGTCCAGATTTAGGCATTTGCCGATTACCTCTCCCGTAGCAAGATAAGAGTATGTCGGGAACTCGAATAAAACAGGTTTCAGTTTCGTATAATCCAATTTGCCGTCGTTGTCAAGCACGTCAAGGGCGGCGTAAGTGTTCGTTACGGAACAGATGAAATTGTCGAAGCCGTCCGTCTCAAAGATGTCCACCACGTCGCACTCCATCGTCAGTGGCGAGGCATCAATCACGGGCGTACCGTCCTCGCCCCAATGATAGGCGAATACCTGTGACTTATCCACCGAAGCACCGCTTACACTGCCCACATAGTCGGATTTCGGCAGCATCTCACGGCTTACGAGATTGATGGAAAGTTTCTTCGATTCTCTGATTCCTTGATTGGTGTAGTGGCTCTTGCTCGTACTCACAATGATGCGGTCATGCCCTATGATGCCCGTATGTCCTACGATGAGCCAGTTCACCTTACCGCCCACTTCCGCACCGACAACCGTCAGCGGCTTCGGATAAAGAGCCAGCAGGCTCCCGATGTTCTTCTTGTCCATAATCGTTTCGTTTTGTTGTCCCTGCGCTGATGCGATAGTCGTGCAGAATGCCAATGCAAGCAACAAGGACAGGATAGATAAATGTTTCATACTTGCTAATCTTCAATGCGTTTGATAAACCGTGCTGGGACACCGCCCACTACCGTGTTTGCCGCTACGTCTTTCGTAACGACCGCGCCTGCCGCAACAACGGCATTGTCGCCGATGGTCACGCCTTGCAGGATGGTGGCGTTGGAACCTATCCATACGTTCCTGCCCAATACGATGGGTGCGGGATAGGTAGTTTTCCGCCTTTCAGGAGCCAGTGCATGGTTGAGTGTGGCAAAGACCACATTATGCCCAATCTGGCATCCGTCGCCGAGGGTTACTCCGCCGTGGTCTTGGAAATGGCAGCAGGCGTTGATGAACACGCCTTCGCCCACGGTGATGTTCTTTCCGAAATCCGTGTAGAACGGAGGAAACACGCGGAGCGTCTGCGGCACTTCATAACCGAACAATTCGGAAAGCAGTCCGCGTACTTCGTCCGGCGTGTGGTAGGCTGCATTCAACCGGAACGTGATTCGCCGCGCCTCGTCGCTCATGTCGTTCATGAAATGGTGAATCTCCTCTGTATCAATAGGATTCCCTGTCGTTGCGTATATCTTGAAATCTTCTATCGTCATACTTATTGTCTTTCAAATTTTCCAGTTATATCTCCTCCGATGTTCAGAGCCTCAATTCCATTATCGTCAATATGTCCAATCTTAATCAGGTCATTGCTATGCGACCAGTTCTTGCAGAAAATCGCCATGTTGCCCCACGGTGCATAGATTGTAATGTCGCCGGACATAGGCGCACAACCTCGTGCCACACCATCAACCGTCAATGCCGGATTGGGATAAAATACTTTCTCTGTCGTATTGTTGAAGTCATTCAACGTCACTTCCAACGGCAGACGGGAAAGAAAATCCCGTGCGGCGGCATTGTCCTCCATAGTTGCCGTAATTGTCCGGTCGCCTACTATAATGTTCATTTTCATGGATGTGGCAGTTTCATTATCACCATCCTCGTCCGGCTGTGCAGGAACTGGCTGTGTGGGGACTAATGTTTCTTCGTCACCGCTTCCGCATGCCGCCATTGAAAGAACGGCAAGAGACAGAAACGTAATCAATAGCAATATCTTCATATATTTCCTAGTTTTTACATTCTATACCATATAATCTCTCAATCTCCGCAATAGAACGAAGGTCAAGAATCAAACTCTTGTCCGTATTCATGGCAGTGATTGTTATCATATCATCTTCCGTCAAAGCAAAGTCCCCGACATTGAAATTTTCTATCATGCGCTCTTTATGTACGGATTTTGGAATGGCAACCACTCCGCGTTGCTGAAGCCACCGCAATACGACCTGTGCCGCTGTTTTTCTGTATTTCCGTCCGATAGCTGACAGGATAACGTTTGTAAACAGTCCTTTTCTTCCTTCCGCCAACGGTGCCCATGCTTCGGCCTGTATGCAGAGCGACTGCATCATTCTTATGGTTTCGGTCTGCTGCGTATAAGGATGAATCTCTACCTGATTGACAGCCGGAATGACTTTTGCATTGTGGCACAAGTCTATCAGCCTGTCCAGTTCAAAGTTACACACTCCGATGGCGCGGACACGTCCGGAGTTATAGAGTTCTTCCATGGCACGCCATGCCCCGTAGTAATCTCCGAATGGCATGTGAATCAAGTAGAGGTCAAGATATTCCAGTCCCAATCGTGAGAGCGAGGCATCGAAAGCACGCAGCGTACAGTCATATCCCATTTCCGAAATCCATGCTTTCGTTGTAATGAACATCTCTTCACGTGGAATGCCGCTTTTGCGTATGGCGGTTCCAACGGCCTGTTCATTCCCGTAAACCGATGCTGTGTCGATAAGTCGATAGCCGACTGACAGGGCTTCGGTGACAGCCTGTTCGCAGATGTCGGCATCCGGCACTTGAAAGACACCGAAACCTTGCATCGGCATCTTTATCCCATTGTTCAATGTCACGTAGTCCATAATCTGCTGTTTTTATTTGTCAATCTGGCTTTCCGTGAACGGGTCGGCACGGTGTCCCATGAGGTCTATCCGCGCATATTCCTTGTCAAATTCCTCCATCTCGTAGGGCGTGAGCCGGACGGAGGCTGCGCCGAGGAAATCATCAAGATGCGCGGGATTGGTCGTGCCGGGTATCGGGGCAATCCACGACTTGCGAGAAAGCATCCATACGAGGGCAAACTGTGCCGGGGTAATGCCTTTGCGCTCTGCCCATTTGCGGACAAGGGCGACGAGCGGCATGTTGTGTTTCAAGGCTTCGGGTGTGAACTGTGGCAGGTTCCAGCGGCGATCACCCTGCTTGAAACGGCTGTCCTCGTTGATTACGCCTGTGAGGAAGGCACGTCCCAACGGGCAATAGGGCACGAAACCGATGCCCAGTTCTTCCAGCGTGGGGAAGATTTTCGTCTCCGGCTCACGCCACCAGATGGCATACTCGCTCTGCACCGCAGAAAGCGGACATACGGCATGGGCGCGACGGATGGAGCGTGCGCTGGCTTCAGACAATCCCCAGTGTAACACTTTCCCTTCCTGCATAAGTTGTTTAACCGTTTCCGCCACTTCCTCCATAGGTACTTGCGGATCCACACGATGCTGATAAAGCAGGTCGATATGGTCGGTACGCAGACGGCGCAACGAACCTTCCACGGCGCGGCGGATATGGTCGGGACGGCTGTTGAGTGCGGTCGGCTTGCCTTCCTCCACACCGAAGCCGATCTTCGTCCCTATCTTCACTTTGTCGCGCACGGGTTGCAAGGCTTCGCCTACCCATTCCTCACTGGTGTACGGTCCATACACTTCCGCCGTATCGAAGAACGTCACACCCTGTTCGTAAGCCCTGCGGATGAGAGCAATCATGTCCTTCTTCTCATACTTGCCACCGTAGTAGCCCACCATTGGCAGACATCCCAGCCCGATGGCGGACACGTCCATGCCGCCGAGCCTGCGATGTTCCATGTTATTCCTCTTTTCACTATTTGTCATAGCCTTTCCTTTACTATTGTTACTTTCGGATTGCGCAAAAGCCTTCGTCAATCCGCTCCATTCACTGACTGCCAGCAATGCTGTCACCGATGACCTTTTCAAAAAACTTCTTCTGTCCATCATGCTATGTATTTAAGTTTTTCACCTTTCGTTGAACTATAAGCATCCATCAACCCTTTCATGATTTCTATCTCATTGTCTTCCAAATGAAAATCAGACATTGCACCGTGAACAATACCACTTTGTATAAGGAAACCTCTTACGGCTTCCTGTGTACTGACATGGTAACGGCTTGCGATGTAACATACAGCATCGTCTTCATATAGTTCCGTTGGGATATCCATGTCATGTTTCATCGTCATCTATTTTATATTACGTCCCAATTCGTATGCCCTACGACTGTATTCCGTATTGTTCACCGCACCTGTCGGCCACATTCCCGGTGCCACCACCATACCGCTGTCTTTCCAGTCCAGATAGTGTAGCAACGTATGGTAATGCGAAATCATCGGCTCTGCCTCTTTGGGGGCGATATTGGCGTATGCCATAAGGAACGCTGACCGTTTGGATACACCTTTAATTTGTCCGTTGATGGCATAGAAACGGTCTATGACTGTTTTCAGCTGTGCGGAGAAACCGAAGTAATACATCGGTGTGGCGAAAACAATCATGTCGGCAGCTACAAGATGCGGACGCAGTTCCGCAAAATCATCATCGAACACGCACTGCCCGTTCATGCCGCAACGGTTACAAGCAATGCAGGGCGATACCTTATGTTGGACGCAATCAAAACGGTATACCTCATGTCCGGCTTCTTCCGCTCCCTTGATGAATTGTCCTGCCAGATAGTTGGTGTTCCCGTTACGGCGCGGACTTCCAGTTAATACTACAATTTTCATTTTCTTGTCCGTTTTATCGTTAAACATTTCCGTGGCTTCCGCTATGCCCAACTCCGAAAGCAGGGTGGCTTCGGCAGTCAAGCCAACAGTCTTTATAAAATTTCTTCTGTCCATGTCAATTCGAGTCCTTTCATGTAGTTGCTTCTCTGTTTTGATGTTGTAAAATTAGGATGATTCGGAAAGAGTGGCGTGACGATAAAAAGGACATCCGTATCAATTTTACTGATTTTGATGATGCTCTTCCCGTGATTCTGCAAGAAAAGATGTATTTTTGCATTTGTCATTCAAACAGATACATCGTTATGCGCAAGATATATAGAGTAAGGAGCACAAGCGACTACAGCCGACACCTCGGACAGACGGACACACATCCGTTAGTCAGCGTCATTGATTTTGCGGAGGTCTCGCCCATTCGCCATAGCCTGAACAGCTACAGCGTGTACGGTATGTTCATGCACGAGCACCTGCCAGTGGAACTGACCTACGGTTGCGGTAAATACGACTATACGAGCGGCACGCTCATCTGTGTGGCTCCCGGACAGGTAGGCGGCAAGGAGGACAACGGCGAACGGATAAATCTGGACGGTTGGGCATTGCTGTTCCATCCCGACTTGTTGCGTGGTACTCCGTTAGAGAAAACCATAAAGGAATGTACTTTCTTTGAATACCGAATCAATGAAGCACTGCACATGACGGATGAAGAACGTGATGTTTTCGTGATGCTGATGCGGCAGATAAAGAATGAGTTAGCGAACAATCGCGATACCCTGCAAGACCGTATCATCGTGGAATATATAGGTCTTTTGCTCAATTACTGTATGCGTTTCTACAACCGCCAGTTCATTACGAGGAAGTTGGAAAACTCGGATGTGTTGATGAAGTTCAACACTCTGTTGCACGATTATTTCGACGAGAAATGGCAGCTTACACTCGGTTTGCCCACAGTGCAATACTGCGCCGACAAGCTCTGCATGTCGCCCAACTATTTCGGCGACCTGATAAAAAAGGCTACGGGCGACACTGCAAGTAACCATATCCGCCAATACGTTATCCAACTGGCAAAAAACGAACTGGCAACGGGTGTTACCATTGCGCAAGTGGCATATGGGTTGGGATTTGAATATCCGCAACATTTCAGCCGGATGTTCAAAAAGCAGACAGGAATGACACCGTCGGATTATTGTGAAAATCTGTAAGAAAGGTAATACTTTCAAATGGAGTCGATATTGATATTCACATTGTCGCTTACAGACTTTTAGTTATTCATCCATAATCTTCTGTGCTCTTACATGTTAGTGCGCAAACTTCACTATATATCAATCCTATAAAGTGGTAAAATACTAAGGTGAGCTAAAAGCTAAATAGTGATACTAAAATGGCACTAATTTGTGAATTTAGTCTTGAGTA
>ENA-UOJE01000871-UOJE01000871.1-human-gut-metagenome-genome-assembly--contig:-C23-NODE-871-length-30678-cov-7.646540_pt1 | contig 30678 bp, 28 predicted proteins | sample MGYA00242341_ERZ723888 | MGnify/ENA metagenome assembly ERZ723888 | reverse complement strand
CGTAGTGCTTCTCCTGCGCGTCCTTCAACACTTCATTCAATGTCACCAGCATCGTGAAACCTCCGTTTAATCTTCAATCTCCGGAATCCGGCGGATACGTGTATCGGTGAAAATATCGTATTCATCCACGCTCTTGGTGCTGAATTCCGAAACCACCGCTCCCTTGTCTCCAGCCTGAAACCAATGACGGGTATCCGGCATCATCGTGTATTGATCTCCCTCGTGCAGTATGATTTCATGCCACACGGTGTAATATTCCTCGCTGCCCGCCGGCGGTTTGGCTTGGGGCGCGGCAGAGGGTTCTCCGTCTATATACAGATACACGGTGCCGTAACGACAACGAAAGGTCTCTTCCTTGCCGGGATATCCCGGAAGTGGGGCATGGCGATGTTCCGGACAAGTCTGATGAGAAAACAGCACCATCTCCTTGGCACAGCACCGTTCAGTGTTGACATAGGTAACAATTTCCAAGCCGGTGTTCCACAAATCCTCCAGACCAAAGTCCGCTACTTCCAGAGTTTCTTTTTCCTGAGGGGTCAGAATAATGTGCGCCTTGTCGTAAAGTTCTAAAGCCTTACAGCGGGCTTCCTCATATAATTCCTTTTTCATCTTGCTATTTCCTCCCTCTTAATCATTTTATCCAACCGTATTCCGGGCCATAAAATCTTCAATTTCCGCGATGGAGCGGATTCCAGTGGAAGCGCCCACCGCCATAATACAGTGGGTTCCCACAGCGTTGGCAAAAGCACCGCTTCGGCGGAAATCCCATCCTTGTGCCAGTCCGGCCAGGAAGCCCGCACAGAAGGAATCGCCTGCGCCCGTGGTATCCACCGGTTTGATAGAGCGATATGTAGAAAGCTTGAATCGCTCTTCTCCAGCCGGACAGAACAGAGCGCCATCCTTACCAAGCTTAATAATCACATTGGCAACACCCATTTCAAAAAAGCGGTCGGCGATCCGGTCGGGTTCCGTTTCTCCCGTCAGCTTTTGGGCTTCCTCCAGGCTGGGCATGAACAGATCCAAATGCGGAAGAACTGGCTGTATTTTGGGCATCCAGACATCGTCGAAATCCCAGGCGGTATCCATCACCGTGAATTTCCCTTTGCTGCGGGCCTCTTTCATAAACTGCGCACAGGGCTCACCGTCGAACTTTGTCAGCAGCATGGCTCCGGCCACAAACACGATGTCGCACTCCTCCATCAGCTGGGAATCGATATCTTCCCGCGTATAGGCGGCAGCAGATCCAGGATTATAAAGAAAACTGCGTTCGCCGGAGGAGTTGACGCATACAATAGAAACCGTCGTGCCGACGGTTTCATCCGCCACAATTCCCCGAATATCCACGCCGGCATTCCCAGCCGTATCCTGCACGAAACGTCCGAAGCTGTCCTGCCCAACCTTACAGGAAAGGGTAACAGGGACTCCCAGCTTTGCCAGATCAATGGCTGCATTGGCGGCGCATCCTCCCACATGTGTGGAGACGCCGTCCACCGCTCTCAGGGTACCGGGGGTTGGAATGCTGTCTGCCGGCGTGACGATAACATCCGCCGTTACGCTGCCGGCGCAAAGAATCCGCTTCAATCCATTCATCCTTTCTCAGAGCCGAAATAGTAAATTGACTTTACCATTGAGGTTATTATATAATACTTTATATTCAAAAGTCAATATGCAATGATAAGAAAGGACACGGAATTATGGGAGAACGGCGCGGTATGAACAATACCCATTTGAAGAACCGCAATCGCGGCTTGGTGCTTCAACTGATTGCCTGTGAAGGGCCGCTGTCCAGGGTGGAAATTTCCCGCCGCGTGGGTTTGACGAAGATGGCCGTGGGCAATATGGTAAGCGACCTAATTGCGGAGGGTTATGTGGATGAGGACGAATCTGCGGAATCCACCCCTGCCGTTGGGCGCAACCCTACCCTGCTGCATATCTCCGCCGGTGCTCCGGGCGCCATCGGCGTATATCTCTCCCGGGAAAACCTATCCGTTATTCTAGCGGATACCACCCTGCGGATCCATTCCCAGCGGTCGGTTGTCCTAAAGGATGAAACCGACAACAGCCTAACCCAAAAACTGCTGACCCTGGTATCCGAAATCCGCAGGGAGGCGGAAATCCCCGTGTTAGGAGTCGGCATTTCCGCCATTGGTCCTCTGGATACAGTCAACAAAACCATACTTCGGCCGCTGCGTTTTTTCGGTATCTCCAATTATCCCATTTCTCATATATTGGAGGACTGCACCGGTCTGCCGGTTTATCTGGATAACGATATGAACGCTGCCGCTTTAGCGGAGCGTCTGTATGGAAGGGGCCGCCGTCTGGAGAATTTTCTTTATCTCGGTTTGGCCGACGGTGTCGGCGCCGGCATTATTTCCGGCGGTCGTTTGTATCGGGATCATAACGGCTTCGTGGGAGAAATCGGACACAACAGCATCTGTTATGACGGCCCCCTGTGTGACTGCGGCAATCGCGGCTGTCTGGAAATTTACGCCAGTATCCCCGTCATTCAGCAGCAGTTACTGGCCGCCGGAGCTCCCAGCGCGGAGCCGGAGAATTTTGAAAGTCTGACCGCACTACCAGCCTGCGACCAGGTTTTTCGAGATACGGCGGACAAGCTGGCGGTAGCTTTGATCAATATGGCGAATCTCCTCGATCCTCAGGGGATTATCATCGGCCACGAAGGCGCTTTCCTTCCTGCCGTTTATCTGCATCAACTAGAATCCACCGTCAATGATAAGATTCTGGCCGCCGGTTATCAGCATCTCACCGTAGCGCCTTCCGCTTTTGGCAGCGGCGCCCCACTAGTGGGCAGCGTCTGCTGCGTATTTCAGGAATTGTTCAGCGGCCGATTGTTCGGCTAAAACTAAAAAATAGGGAGACGTTTGAAAACGTCTCCCTATTTTTTAGATATCGTTGCGGATCAAATCCTCGTAGGTTTCCGCTTTTACCACCACGCGGGCTTCCCCTTCCTTCACCATAACGATAGCGGGACGAGGGAGACGGTTATAATTGGAGGACATGGCATAATTGTAAGCTCCGGTGGCTAACACCGCCAGAATATCCCCTGGCTGGCAGGACTGAACCGGCGTGTTCTCCTGAATCAGATCGCCGCTTTCACAGCATCGGCCGGCCAAAGTTACCACCGCATCCGCAGGCTTGTCCGCCTTGACGGCGTTGACAACGGTATAAGCCGCTTGATACAGGGCGTAACGAGGATTGTCCGTCATTCCTCCGTCGATGCTCACATAGGTTCGAATACCCGGGATTTCCTTGATGTGTCCCGCTGTATACAGGGTAATGCCGGCGGAGGCCACAACCGAGCGGCCAGGCTCAATCACCGTGTAGGGCACAGGATAATCCAGCTGCGCCGCCTTAGCTTTTACCGCCCCGGCCACCAGCCGCATATACTTCCCATACGCCTTGGGCTGATCCTCCTCCGTATACCGGATGCCAAAGCCACCGCCCAGATCTAGTTCCTCCAAAGTTGCGCCGGTTTCCCGGCGAATCTGCGCCATGAAATCCAGCATTACCTCCGCCGCGTGGACAAAGGGCTGCTCATCGAAAATCTGGGAGCCGATATGGCAATGCAGACCTTTGAGTTTCAGCCCCGGCAGCGTCAGCGCCCGCCGGGCGCCTTCCAGCGCCTCACCGGTTTCCAAAGTAAAGCCGAACTTGGAATCGATCTGTCCGGTGCGGATGAAATCGTGGGTGTGGGCGTTGATTCCCGGGGTAATCCGCAGATAAACCGCCGCTGTTTTTCCCATGCTGCAGGCTGCGACGGAGAGCTGTTCCAGTTCCAGCGGATTGTCCGCCACGATACGGCCCACGCCAGCTTCCAGCGCCAAACGCAGTTCCTCTTCCGACTTATTATTGCCGTGGAAATAGAGTCTTTCCGCCGGGAAACCGGCCTGCAGGGCGGTGTAGATCTCTCCGCCGGAAACCACGTCCGCTCCGCAGCCTTCCTGGCCGACGATGCGATACAGCTCCTTGAAGCAGCAAGCCTTGCTGGCATAGGTAACCATGCCGCCGTTTTCATAATTTTCATCAATAGACGCCTTGTAATCCCGCAGTGCGCGGCGAATGGCGGTTTCATCCATGACATACAGCGGCGTCCCGAACATCTCCGCCAGTTGGACGGTATCACAGCCGCCTATGGTCAGATGTCCTCTTTCATTCACGTTCAGGCAATCGGAATAAAACATTTTTTCCTCCCGTCCTGCGTGGCCGGAACCCCATTGTACCGCCAAGCATTTCACTTCTCAAAATTTCAATGTGGTAGGGTTATTCTTCCTCTTCGCAGACCGACCGGACAATCTCCCGCAGATCCTCGGCATTTTCTCCATTTTCCGCTGAAAAGGGCACTATCGTCAGTCCGCTATAATCCGCCAACTCCTCTTCCAGTGCCGCCAGCCTGTCGCGCCTTTGCGATTTATTCAGCTTATCGGACTTGGTGAGAACCAAAACAAAAGGAATCTCCGCCTCGGTAAGAAAATCGATCATCATCCGGTCGTCCGCCGTAGGCGGATGCCGCATATCCACCAGCTGCAGCACCAGCCGCAGATCCCGTTCCGCCTGAAGGTAGCCCTCTATCAGGCCGCCCCAGCGCCGCTTCTCCTCACGGGATACCTTAGCGTAACCATAGCCGGGCAAATCCACCAGCCGCGCATTATCCAGACGATAAAAATTGATGGTGGCAGTTTTCCCCGGAGTGGCGCTGGTGCGCGCCAGCCCTTTCCGGTTCAGCAAGCGATTGATCAAAGAGGATTTGCCCACGTTGGAACGGCCGGAAAAGGCTACTTCCGGCACTTCAGGCGACGGCAGCTGATCCAGCAGCGCCGCGGAGGACTCATATACCGCAGATTCCCATTTCATAGGCCTCTCCCCTTTCCTATATCTTTTACTGGGTCACGGAAGGCGCCGCCTTAGGCGCTTTCACCGGGATCGCCGGCAGAGTCTCCACGGCTTCCTGGCCTCTCTCCTGGCAGGGATCCGCCAGCAACGCAGTTTGAATCACTGTATCCAGATGGGACGCCGTCACAAAACGAATGCCTTCCCGTACCACCTTTTCCACGTCCGCCAGATCCGACTCATTTTCCGCTGGGATAATCACCGTCTTCATATGGTGGGTATAGGCCGCCATCGTCTTTTCCCGCAGGCCGCCGATGGGCAGCACCCGTCCGCGCAGGGTAATCTCTCCAGTCATCGCCACGTCCCGCCGCACCGGAATGCCGGTAAGGGCGGAAACGATGGCCGTAGCCATGGTGACGCCGGCGGAAGGGCCGTCCTTGGGCACCGCCCCTTCCGGAACGTGGATATGCACGTCTTTATTCTTATAAAAGTCCCGGTCAATGTGCCAGTCTGCGGCGCGGGAACGCACATAGCTGATGGCGGTTCTGGCGGACTCCTTCATCACATCCCCCAGGGAACCAGTCAGTTCGATTTTGCCGCTGCCGTCCAGCACAGCCACCTCTACCGGCATGGTCTCTCCGCCTACGGCAGTCCAGGCCAGGCCGTTCACCACGCCGATCTGATCCTGCAAAACCTCCGCATCCGGCTTATAACGGCGGGGACCGAGATAACCCTCGAGGTCCTGCTGATGTACGTTCACCGTTTTGACCTCGCCGGAAACCAGCTTCACCGCCGCTTTGCGGCACAGCTTGCCGATCAGTCGTTCCAGGGTACGGACGCCCGCCTCACGGGTGTAACCGTCGATCAGCATCCGCAGGGCATCGTCTGCCAGCCGGAACTGCCGCAGATTCATGCCGTTTTTCCTTACCTGCTTCTTCAGCAGATGATGGCGGGCGATCTGGAATTTTTCCTCTGCCGTATAGCTGCTCAGTTCAATGACATCCATCCGGTCATACAAGGGGGCCGGAATAGCATCCGCATTATTGGCCGTGGTGATAAACAGCACGTCCGATAAATCAAAGGGAATCTCCAGATAATGATCCACAAAGGCATTGTTTTGCTCGGTGTCCAGCACTTCCAGCATAGCGGCGGAGGGATCTCCCCGCATATCGCTGCCCATCTTGTCGATTTCATCTAGCAGAATCAGAGGGTTGGCCGAACCGGCTTGCCGGATGGCGTTCATAATACGGCCGGGCATGGCGCCTATGTAGGTTTTCCGATGTCCCCGGATATCCGCCTCATCCCGAACGCCGCCCAAGGAAACCCGCACGTACTTCCGCCCCATGGCGGCTGCGATGGATTTGGCGATGGAGGTTTTTCCCACGCCTGGAGGGCCCACCAGGCAGATTACCTGTCCTTTGGATTCCTTCGCCAGGCTGCGCACCGCCAGAATTTCCAGAATACGCTCCTTGATCTTTTCCATGCCGTAATGATCCCGATCCAGCACTTTGCGGGCGGCAGTAATTTCCAGACTATCCTTGGTGGTGACGCCCCAGGGGATTTCCAGACAGGTATCCAAATAGTTGCGCACCACAGTGGCTTCATGGGAACCGAAGGGCATTTTGGAAAGCTTATCGCACTCCTTCAGCAGTTTGGCCCGATTTTCCTCGCTGAGATTCAGCTTGCCGATCTTTTCCCGATATTCATCCGCTTCCTCCAGCGGATTGTCCGCTTCTCCCAGTTCGGAAGAAATAACCCGCATCTGTTCCCGCAGATAATATTCCTTTTGATTGCGGTCGATCTGCTCATGAACGTGTTCCTGAATATCCCGTTCGATTTACAGTACTGAACTTTCACTTTCCAGAAAATCCAGCAGCTTTTCCATCCGCTTTTCAACGGATATAGTTCCCAGAATCACCTGCTTTTCTTCGATGGGCAGGGCAATATTGGAGGCGATATAATCTGCCAGATACCCCGGTTCCTCTGCCGAGGCTACCCCCAGCATCACATCCGGGGCCATTTTGGAGGCCAATTCCGCATAGGCTTCAAAGCGGGAACGGCACTCCCGCACCAACGCCTCCCGGCGCATGGTGTTGGTGATGCGGATTTCCGGGCACTCCTTGGACACGCAGACAAAAAACGGTTCGCTCTGGGTCAAGGAATCCAGCCGAGCGCGGTAAAGCCCTTCCACTAGCACCCGCAGATTATCCCCTGGCAGCTTGAGCACCTGCCGGATTTTGGCCACCACGCCCACATTATACAGCTGGGACTCATCCGGATCGTCATTGGCGATATCTTTCTGGGCTACCAGAAAGATGGTCTGGTCTCCTCCCATTGCTTCATTCAGCGCCAAAATAGACTTTTTTCTGCCCACATCGAAATGTAGCAGCATTCCGGGAAACACCACCAGCCCTCGCAAAGCCAGCAGCGGCAGCGTCTCCGTGTGGATGACATGTTTTCTGATACTCATTATTCACACCTTTACCCTTCACAGGGTACCCTGACCAGGGGATCGCTTGTCACGGCCTTAAGACAGCAAAAGGAACCATAGCCGGCGCTATAACAGCGGACTACCGTCCCTTTTGCTCAGGGCACTGCCCTAAATAACTATCAGGCCGTCACTTTTTTTCTGGTATTGCGCCCCTTAACCGGGGCTTTCATTTTCGTCGGCTTTTTTTCGGGATTGTACACAATCTCCGGATCCTCGCCTTTTTCAACACAGCCTTCGGTAATAGTGATCTTCTCAATGGTATGATCGGAAGGCGCTTCAAACATCAGTTTGGTCAGCTGCTCTTCCATCACCGAACGAAGTCCGCGGGCGCCCGTGTCGTGCTTCAGCGTCTTTTCCGCGATGGCCCGGAGTGCTCCGTCGGTGAATTCCAGCTTCACGCCGTCCAAATCGAACAGCTGCTTATACTGCTTCACCAAAGCGTTCTTGGGTTCGCAGAGAATCTTCACCAGACTATCCGCATCCAGCGCCTGCAGCGTGGTAATCACCGGCATACGGCCCACCAGCTCGGGAATCAGGCCGTAGCGGATCAGATCCTGCGGCACCAGCTGACGGTACAGCTGACCCAATTCCATATCCTTTTTGGACTTGACCTCGTTTCCGAAGCCCAGAGAGCCGGATGAGACCCGCTTTTCGATGATCTTCTCGATGCCGTCAAAGGCGCCGCCGAGAATAAACAGAATATTGGTGGTGTCGATCTGGATGAATTCCTGCTGGGGATGCTTTCTTCCACCGGTAGGAGGCACATTGGAAACCGTGCCCTCCAAAATCTTCAGCAGCGCCTGCTGTACGCCTTCGCCGCTGACATCCCGGGTGATGGAGGGATTTTCACTGCGGCGGGAAATTTTATCAATTTCATCCACATAGATAATCCCGCGCTCCGCCTTCTCCACATCGTAATCCGCCGCCTGAATCAGCCGCAGCAGAATGTTCTCCACATCCTCACCCACATAGCCGGCTTCGGTCAGCGTTGTGGCATCGGCAATGGCAAAGGGAACATCCAGCGTTTTAGCCAGAGTCTGCGCCAAGGCGGTTTTACCCACACCCGTGGGGCCCAACAGAAGCACGTTGCTCTTGCCCAGCTCCGTCTCCGCGGAGGAACCGAAATAAATGCGCTTATAATGGTTGTATACCGCCACGGACAAGGCCACTTTGGCCTCCTCCTGACCGATAACGTATTCGTCCAGGCTCGTCTTGATCTCCTTGGGCTTGGGCAGACGAGGCGGAATCTCCTCCCCTGCCGGACGGCGCTTGGCGAAATTGCCGCCGTCCTCCAGAATCGATTCGCAAAGCTCCACGCACTCATTGCAGATATACACGCCGGGACCAGCGATAATCCGATGCACATCGTCCTGAGTCTTGCCGCAGAAAGAGCAGCAGATGGTCCTGGTATCTTCATTTTTGGGCATTGTCAACGCCTCCTTTTTCCTTCAACTAGGGTGATGCTGGCTCAGCGTTTGTCAATGACCTTATCCACCAAACCATATTTCACGGCATTCTCCGCCGTCATAAAGTTATCGCGTTCGGTATCCCGTTCGATAACCTCCAGAGGCTGGCCGGTCATCTCGGAGAGCAAACGGTTCATACGGCCGCGGATAAACAGAATATGATCCGCGTGGATTTTGATATCGCTGGCCTGTCCCTGGGCGCCGCCCAAGGGCTGATGAATCATAATTTCACTGTTAGGCAGCGCCAGGCGCTTGCCCTTGGCTCCCGCCGCCAGCAGGAAAGAACCCATGCTAGCCGCCATACCGATGCAGATGGTGGATACGTCGCAGCGGATATAGTTCATCGTATCGTATATTGCCATACCGGAGGTGATGGAGCCGCCGGGGCTGTTGATATACAGATGGATGTCCTTATCCGGGTCCTGGCCTTCCAGATACAGCAGCTGAGCGACGATCAGGGACGCGGTAACATCGTTGACCTCGTCAGACAAAATAACGATCCGGTCGTTCAGCAACCGGGAGAAAATATCATAGCTGCGTTCGCCTCGGCTGGTTTGTTCCACCACATAAGGGACCAAACTGCTCATCTTTTCCATAAATTAGCCCGCCTTTCTGAAATGAAATTGAGATGCGAAAACATTTTCCCGTCAAAAGCCGCACAACAGCTTTCAGTATTGACGGGAAAATGTTTTTTAATCGGATTCGCGCAATTATTCTGCGGAAACTTCCGCCGCTTCCTTCACCAGATCCATGGCCTTGCTGACGGCCATATCCTTCACCAGTTCCTTCTCCGGCAGCACGCTCTTGACTTTCTCTACATCCATCTTGTACTGCTCGGCATACTTGGCATATTCCGCTTCGATTTCCTCTGCGGTGGGAGCCAGTTCCTCCAGCTTAGCGATCTTTTCCAGCGCCAGCCGGACCTTTACCTGCTTCTCGGCCTGCTCCCGAAAGCCCTTGCGGAAAGCATCCATGTCCATACCGGTGTACTGCAGATAAGTCTGCAGATTCAGGCCCTGAGACTGAAGACGGTAATCAAAATCCCGTACACTGTCGTTGACTCGGTTTTCAAACATCGCCTCCGGAATCTCGGCCTGCAGGCCCTCCGCCAGCTGATCCAGCAGCTGGGTCTCAAAAGCGTCCTCCGCCGCGTGCTCCCGCTGGTGGGTGAGCTTTTCCTTCAGATCATTTTTCAGCTCTTCCAGAGTGTCGAACTCGCTGGCATCCTTCGCCAGATCGTCATTGAGCTCCGGCAGTTCCTTTTCCTTGATCTCATGCAGTTTGCATTTGAACACCGCCGGCTTGCCCGCCAGTTCCGCAGCGTGATAATCCTCCGGGAAGGTAACCTCCACATCGAATTCCTCATCGGTGTTCTTGCCAACAATCTGCTCTTCAAAGCCGGGAATGAACTGATGGGAGCCCAGCACAAGGGTGTAGTTCTCCGCCTTGCCGCCGTCAAAGGGCTGGCCGTCCACATATCCGTCAAAATCAAAGGTAACCGTGTCGCCTTCCGCCGCTGCGCGTCCTTCCACCGTTACCAGGCGGGAATTACGGTCCTGCAGCTTTTTCAGTTCCTCAGCAATATCCTCTTCAGTCACCAGCGCCGCTTTTTTGGCAGCCTTCAAACCTTTATACTTTCCTACCTGCACTTCCGGCTTCACCGTGATAACAGCCTTGAAATTCAGGCCTTCCTTGCCCACGGAAACCACGTCCAGATCGATTTTATCTTCCACATATTCATAGCCGGATTCCGTCACAGCCGCGTCCAGCGCGGAAGGATACACGTCGTTCATGGCGTCCTCATAGAACACGCCTTCGCCGTACATCTTTTCCACCAGATGCCGCGGAGCCTTTCCCTTCCGGAAGCCGGGTACGTTCATCCTGCCAATATTCTTTTTGTAGGCCTTGCTGACAGCCGCTTCGAAGGTGGCCGCATCCACTTCGATGTCCAGTTCGATCCGATTGGTTTCCTTCTGCGTCGCGCTTTTCAGACTCATGTTCAACTTCCTCCTAATTTCCTGCTTACACAATGCAAATCATTATATCATAAGGTTTGATCTTACGCTAGTTCTATTTATGAATTTACGGTAAATTTCTTAAAATTATCTATTCGGAAAGCCGCAGAGGAGCAAAGGAAAGGGCGTCTGCCGATATCAGCCTGAGCCGGATACCCTCCTTCTCCCCGTTGAAAGCGCTGCGGATGCCGTAGCCATGAATATGGCCGTAATAACAGCGCCGGATACCCTGCCGCAGCAGCTCCTCCCAAATTTCCCCGCAGACGGCATCGGCGTACAACGGGGGATAGTGAAGAAAAACCACCGGATCCCCCTTCAGGGCTTTCGCAGCCTGGATGGAAGCACGCAGACGCCCCACCTCCCGCATCAGCACCTTTTGATCGGCGTCGGCCTCCGCATCATAGAACCAGCCCCGGGTGCCGCACACGGCGATGCCTTCCGCCTCATAGGCGTCGTTGTGGAGAATATGCAGGCTGTTCCAGCCGTTTTGCTGGATAAAAGCGTCCATCTTTTTCCGGGTGGTCCACCAGTAGTCGTGGTTCCCCTTAAGGAGAATCTTTCTTCCGGGAAGGGAATGAACAAAGGCGAAATCCGCCGCCGCCTGTTCCAGCGACATCCCCCAGGAAATATCCCCGGGAATCACCACCGTGTCTCCTTCATTCACCAGAGCACGCCAGTTTTTTTCAAGCCGCTGCGCATGGTCGTTCCAGCCGGAGAAAACATCCATCGGTTTATCCGTTCCGAAAGACAGATGCAGATCGGCTATGGCATAAACCGCCATACGCACCTCCACAGATTATTCGGTAATTTGCAGCATGGAAAAGACCACGTCCTTCATGTTCTCCCGGTCGCACACGCTGGTGAAACGGGGAGATTTACCCTGCAGCGCCGCCAACGGCGCGGGGATGGAAGCGCCGGTCTTCCCTTCCAGCTCCTGCAGCCGGGCAAACTCATCACCCTTGTCATCGCTGCAGCCAAGAGCCTCCAGTACACTGGCGGCAAATTTATAAGGATTGGCCGTGGAGGCAATCACCGCCGGGGTATCGTCTCCCGTTTCCCGCCGGTATTCCCTGTACACATGCATCGCCACCGCGGTGTGGGTATCCAGCAGATATCCATGCTGATTGAAGGTGTCCCGGATAGCCTGGGCGGTTTGTTGATCGTCGCACCAGCCGGCGGCGAATTTGTCCTGGATCGCCTCCCGCATTGCCGTCGTCACCTCATACCGTCCATCCTTCACCAGTGAAGCCATCATGCCTCGAATTTCGCTGGCGTCGCCGCCGGACAGATCGTACAGCAACCGCTCCAGATTGGATGAGATCAGAATATCCATAGAGGGGGAGGACGTGGTGTAGAAGGAGCGGTTGCGGTCGTATACGCCGGTCCGGATGAAATCCGTCAGCACCCGGTTGCGGTTGGAGGCGCAGATCAACCTGCGGATGGGCAGTCCCATCTTCCCCGCATAATACGCCGCCAGAATATTGCCAAAATTCCCCGTGGGCACAACGACGTTGATGGGATCGCCGGCCTGAATTTTCCCGCCGGCCAGCAGGTCGCCGTAGGCGGAAATATAGTAGACGATCTGCGGCACCAGCCGCCCCCAGTTGATGGAGTTAGCGCTGGAAAAGAGCATGTTGTGCGTCGCCAGCGTCCGGCCGATGGCCGGATCGGTAAAAATCGTCTTAACCCCTGTCTGAGCGTCGTCAAAATTTCCATGGATGGCGCAGACCGCTACGTTGTCCCCTTCCTGGGTGGTCATCTGCAGCTTCTGCATGGGGCTGACGCCGTCCTCGGGATAAAACACCAGTATCCGGGTGCCGGGAGCATCCCGGAATCCTTCCAGTGCCGCCTTGCCCGTATCGCCGGAGGTGGCCACCAGAATCACGATTTCCTTGCCGTCTAAAGTCTTCTCGGCGGATACCCGCATCAGATGGGGCAAAATCTGCAGCGCCATATCCTTAAAGGCGCAGGTGGGACCGTGCCACAGCTCTAATATATGTACGCCATCCTCCAGTTCCCGCAGCGGAGCCACCTCCGGTACGCGGAAATGCTCCGGCGAATACGCTGCCGCAGTGCAGGAAGCCACTTCTTCCGGCGTAAAATCCGTCAAATATTTTTCCAAAACAGCATTAGCCCGTTCCGGATAGGAGCGGCCGGCCAGTTCCTGGATTTCCTCCATGGTTAACACGGGAATAGATGCGGGCACGAACAGCCCGCCTTCAGGAGAAATTCCTTGGGTAATCGCCTGTGCGGCGGAAACCGCCGCCTGATTGTCTCGTGTGCTGGTATACGTCATTTTTCTTTGCCTCCCATATTCCGGAGAAACCCTGCCTTAAGCAGTTGCTTTCATACTAAACCATCCGCTCCGCCTTGTCAAAGCCGATGAAAAAAATCGTTGCTATTACTGAAAAAAAGCCGATCCAGGCAGACAGCATCGTAATTTTTGCGACATAAAAAATCATACAGACGCTCCATAACCTGGATACCGCCCCATTCCGGCGGCAGATCCGTGCCGTCAAAGTCACAGCCGAAGGCCACCGTTCTCTCGCCACCCAGAGAGAGATAATGATAAAAGTGCCGCTCCAGCTGTTCAAAGCTCTGCTCTCCCAGCTGACTGCCGCATAGATTTAGTCCCACCAGTCCTCCTCGGTCCCGAATCAGGGCAAACTGCTCATCCTTCAGGTTACGGGGGTGGTCGCATAAGGCAGCGGAAACACTGTGGCTGGCGATAAAGACTCCCTCCGTCAGCTCCGCAATATCCCAGAATCCCCGTTCGTTGAGATGGGATACATCCGGCACAATCCCCCATCGTTTCAGTTCCAGCACGGCTTCCCGTCCGAAAGGCTTCAGCCCTGAGGATTCTCCGCAGCCGGAGCCGTATCCCAGTTCGTTCTCCCCATTCCAGGTCAGGGTGAGAATCTTCACTCCCCGCTGCGCCAATGCCTGGATATGCTCCAACCGTCCGGCCAGAGCGGAACCGCCCTCCACCGCCAGCACGGCGGCGCAGCATCCCGCCGTCAGCGCCCGGTCGATTTCTTCCCCCGAATGCACCAGCCGCATCTTACCGGCATACTGCTCCGTCTGGGAAACCGCCAGATCCAAAATGCTTTCACACTGCCGCCAAGCCGCCTCGCCGCGAACAGTATCGGGCATCCACACGGCAAATACCTGCGCCCAGGCATCATAGCGGCGTCCTCGCTCCAGATCGATATGCAGATCATTAACGTCAAGCGGGATCTTTCTTTTCCAGCATTCGTACAGGGTATCGCAGTGCAGATCAAAAAGACGCACACAGATCCCCCGTTTCATAGGCGCCCATGAAAAAGTCAATGGAGACCGGTTCCATGGGCCGCCCTTTTTTGGTGACAATCTCCAGCACATCGAACCGCGGCTGCAAATCGGTGGGAAAGCTGCGCAGATAGAGTCCTGCCGTCTTGATAATACGCTGCTGTTTCATTTCGGTTACCGCCTCCCGTGGAGCATAATACGCATCTTCGCTGCGGGTTTTGACCTCCACGAAAGCAATATACTGGGCATCAGCGGCGATTATGTCAATTTCCCCGAAACGGGTACGGTAGTTGGATACCAGAATGGTATAGCCCTTGGAACGCAGAAAACGCGCCGCCAACACCTCGCCGGCAGCGCCTTTGGATACTCCGGCCAACAGGAATCTTCTCCCTCCCATAAATATTTCCGGTGCGGAGAACGCCTTATTTCATCATGTGGTTTTCCAATGTACGAAGGAAAGTGCGGCGATGCACTGGAGAAGGACCATGAGCCTGCAGCGCGACATAATGATCCTTTGTGCCGTAGCCCTTATGTTTGGCAAAATGATATTCCGGATACAGAGCATCCAACCGCAGCATTTCCCTGTCCCTGCTCACCTTCGCTAAAATGGACGCGGCGGAGATGGAAGCCGACAAGGCATCTCCCTTGACGATTGCCCGAGCCGGAACCAATAACCCTTGGGGGATCCGGTTACCGTCCACCAGAATTAATTCCGGAGAAAGTGACAGTTCCTCTATCGCCCGGCGCATCGCTAAAAAGGTAGCCTGCAGAATATTCAGCCGGTCGATTTCCTCCGGCGTGGCGAAAGCCACAGCATAGGCGGCGGCATCGGCACAGATCACATCAAAAAGCTGCTCCCGTTTTTTCTCCGTCAACTTTTTGGAATCGTTCAGTCCCTCCGGAATCTTTCCGGGGGTAAAAATCACCGCGGCCGCGTAGACGGGACCGGCCAACGGACCTCTTCCCGCTTCATCCACACCACACAGCAGCTGTATACCCTGCTCACGGATAGCTGCGTCATAGGCGATATTATCTGCCGGCTGCTCAAGATTTTCCTGGTTCATCCGTTTTACGCCTCCTTTGATTTCATACGATCATAAAAACCAGGGTGAAAACCGCTGTTTCCACCCTGTCTTATTTATCCCGTCTATCCGCTTTATCCTTCCGGGCTTTCCAAGGTGATACGGCCTATTTTACCGCCGCGGAACTCATCCAGCACCATGATGGCAGCCCGTTCCGTGTGCACCTCGCCGCCGGAAATCAGCATTCCCCGTCTGCGGCCGATCATTTGCAGCAGTTCCCAACCATCCTCCGACAGCTCCCCTTCCAGCCGATACCGCTCCGCCAACAGCTGCGGATATCGCTGAGCCAGAATTTTCAAAAGCCCGCAGGCCAATTCCTCGCAGTCCAGAATTTGATCCCGGATGGCGCCGGTATACGCCAAATGCCGAGCCACCTCCTGATCCTCAAATTTGGGCCAGAGCACCCCCGGCGTATCCAGCAACTGAACCCCGTCCTGGGCGACAAACCAGCGGTTTTCCCGGGTGACGCCCGGTCGGTCCTCCACCTTCGCCTTGCCGCCCCGGGCCATGCGGTTGATAAAGGATGATTTTCCCGCATTGGGAATCCCCAGAACCATCACCCGAATCGGCCTGTTTTTCATTCCTTTGCTTTCCCAGACGGCCAGTTTGTCCGCCAGCGCCTCCCGCAGCAGCACCGTAAATCGTTCCATCCCTCGGCCGGATTTGCAATCCGCCGCCATGGCCGCCGCGCCCGATTTCTGAAACTCCGCTAGCCAGCTTTTGGTGGAGGCTTCGTCTGCCAGATCGGCTTTATTCAGCACCACCAGTCGCGGCTTCTCCCCCACCAAGTCCTTCAGTTCCGGGTTGCGGGAGCTGATTGGAATACGGGCATCGATGATCTCTACAGTGGCATCCACCAGCCCGAGGCTTTCCTTGATTTTTCGTCTGGTTCTGGCCATATGGCCGGGAAACCACTGAATCGTCCCGCCTTCCTGCACCGCTCCAACCTCACTTATGATTCATAATCGTACAAACCGCCGAAGCTCTCAAATGGCCAGATGCGATATACCGCCTTGCCCATCAGATCCCGCTCGTCTACAAACAGCAACCCGGCCTCACCGGAACGGCTGTCGTGGGAACAGCCGGGCCCGCGATTGTCCCCCATCACGAAAACATACCCCTCCGGTACTGTAACCGGACCGTTCATCTGATTGCGCCAGGTCTTTACACCTTCCTGGATATAAGGCTCATTGAGTACCTGTGCCTCAGCCTGTCCCGCCTTTTTCAGCAGTACATCGCCCGCTTCGGTGACTTCCACGGTGTCTCCACCTACGGCAATAATCCGCTTCACCAACGGCTCATTATCATACCGGTTGATCACCACGATATCGCCCCGTTCCGGCTCATAAAGAAAATGGGTGAGGATCAGTCGGTCATAATCCCGCAGGGTGGGCATCATAGAGGTACCGTCCACGCCCACAATGCGGAAAATAAAAGCGAATACCAGCACCACCACAATCAGTGAAAAAACCGCAGCTTCCACCCATTCGTATAGCGAAGCAACGCCTTCCCCCTCCGACTGTTTGGCATGACGCGGAGCAACAGCGAGCTTTTCCTCTTCATTTATCACCATATCATCTCATATCCTTTACAGAAACTGGGACAAAGGCTTCCCGGCCGCCGCTGCAGATAGAGATTAAATCGTCAAAATTGCTGCAGCGGAATCATTATAGCATGTTTCAGCACCGGATAAAAGCGGTTTTTTGACTTTTATAGAAAGAGCTGCTGCAAAATCCTTTGCAGCAGCTCTTTTTCCCGCTTCTTATTTAATGAGTTCCTTAACCTTGGCGGATTTGCCCACGCGGTCACGCAGATAATACAGCTTGCTGCGGCGAACCTTACCATGCCGGATGATCTTCACATCCGCCACGTTGGGGGAATGCAGGGGGAATACCCTCTCGACACCGACGCCATAGGAAACCCGGCGGACGGTGAAGGTCTCGGCAACGCCGCTGCCGCGCTTGGCAATCACAGTGCCTTCAAACGCCTGGATTCTTTCCCGGTCACCTTCGCGGATCTTCACATCCACCCGGACGGTGTCGCCAATGCCGAATACCGGCGTGGTCTCCTTCATGCTGCTGCCATTGATCAGTTTCAGCGCATCCATTGATAAAATCCTCCTTGAATTTCAGACATTCATACCTCTATTGGGCAGAGGACTGTCCGCTTTAATGTCTTGCTTTCGCTTGGCATTAACCCCCACAGCCGGCCGGAAACCGGACGCGGATACCAAATACCGATATAGTTTAGCACAACCCCTTGAAAAATGCAAGAGCTTTCAAATAAAATTTCACCTTTTATTTCATCCGCTTTCTCCCGTTGTAAAGGTAATAGGGTTTGGAAAAGAGATACACCCCCTCCTCATCCGCCTTTTCTAAATCCGCCAGAAAAGCGGCGTATTCCTCTCTTGTCAGGAGGCCATTCCCTTGTTCGGCCACACAACCGATATGCCCGCTGAAATCATAGCCGAAATATCCCTCACCAAACGCCGTCTCCACCACGCTGTGTACGACAACGGCACCGTCGAACAGACCGGAGGTGTGAAAAATTCCGTAGGTTCTCCGGCCGATCCAGCTGTCCAGTTCATCCATCCAGGGCTGCTGCCAGATGGCATAGGCATGCAGCGCCTTGGCGATGAGTTCTTTATCATATCCGTTATAAACCACACTGTCCCAATCGCAGTTGACGCAGATAACCATTCCGCCGGGCTTGAGCACCCGATAAATTTCCCGAACCAATCCGGCGGGATTGGCGAGACATTCCAGCATATCCTTGCAGAAAACAAAATCAAAGCTATCATCGGGAAAATCTAAACCGACCGCGCAGTCCATAACGCAGAGTTCGACACCAGCTGGAACCGGAAAATCCAAAAAACCGGCGTCCCTCTGGTCGATGCCCACCGCTCGGGCGATCCTGCCGGGAAAGCGTTCCATAAACCCCTTCAGCCAGCCTGCGTTCCGACAGCCGATATCCAAAACATGCGCTTCCTCCGGCAAATCCATCAGAGAGAATACAGCCTCATTCAATGAGGAAAACAACATAAACAATCCCTCCAAATAAAAAATCACTGTTTCGGGTTGTGCGCCCGAAACAGTGACGAAAAATCCTCATTCCTCACTCCAAATCAGGCACAGCAGAAAAAGCCCGTACCTGAAATCCTCAGATACAAGCCTCATCGTCGCCGGATAAAGAGTGAGCAGACAGCCATCGTCATAGCCTCCCATTGTTTTTTCATGGTATCATCCATCCGCCCATCTGTCAAGAAAAACAAAGCCGTTCACCGAAAAGACTGTCCATCCCCCGTGGTGACGTCCAGTCGCCGCACCGAAAAAGGAAGAGCGGCATCCCCTGTTTCCCGGCGAAGGATCTCCACCAGCAGGGAAGGGTTCACCGACAGCTCTCCGCCGCAGGGCAGCACCAGCTCCAGCTCCGTCCCACCGTCCGCTGATTCCCGAACCTCCGCGCCGGAGGCTTCCAGCACCGGCTTCAAATCCAGGGTTTTCATGGTCTTCTTTTTGGTCCGTTTCTCCGCCAAGATGCTGGGCCGGGCCAGCAGCTCCCTCACCAAATCGGGAGAACAGCCTAGGGATACCCGGTAGCGGGCCAGCACCGCCTCCCCCGCCTTTCTCTCCGCTGGAGCGGCGGCGTACACATGCAATCCTTCCGGCATCGCTCCATCCAAACGCCGCACCAGTTCTTCCGGCTCCATAGGCTCCTGCAGCCGCAGATCCATGGTCTCCCGCTCCCCCTCATATCCCAGGGACAGCGGGGCGGCGAAGGTGACATAAGGGTGCCGATTGAACCCCTCGGTATACCAAATGGGCAGCTGCGCCCGGCGGATAGCCCGGATCATCGTGCGGTTCAGGTCCAGATGGGATATATACCGAGCCCGGCCGGTTTTGGAAAAAAGAATGCGGATGGTGACAAAATCCTTATGCTCGTTCAACGCAGACGCCTCCTTTCCAGCGGGCGGCGCCGCAGCCGGAGCAATGCTGCCGGCAGTTGGGGGTGGTCTGCGCCTCCACTGCCCGGCGGCTCTCTTTTATCAAAAACGCCTTGCTGACGCCGTAATCCAGATGATCCCAGGGCAGGATCTCCTCATAGGAGCGGCGGCGATTGGCGTAAAAGGCCGGATCCAGGCCGCAGTCCGCGAATACCCTCATCCATTTTTCAAAGTCAAAATGCTCCGCCCAGGAATCCAGGGTGCAGCCCCGGCGGTAGGCTTCCTCAATCACCCGGCTCAGCCGCCGATCTCCCCGGGCCAACACCGCTTCCAGGAAGCTTGTCCGGGCATCGTGCCAGTTGAGAGAGATCTTTTTGGTTTTTACCGAAGCCAGCAGATGCTGCTGCTTTTCCCGCAGCATCTCCACCGTATCCTGAGGTTCCCACTGGAAGGGGGTAAAAGGCTTGGGTACAAAACAGGATACGCTGACGGTCACCGTCACGCCCTTGCCCTTGGGTTTGTTGGGATTGACGTAATACAGGTTCACAATCTTTTGTCCCAAATCGGCAATGCCTTCGATATCTTCCATGGTCTCGGTGGGCAGACCGTTCATAAAGTACAGCTTCACCGCCGTCCAGCCGCCGGCAAAAGCTTTCTCAGCCGTGGAAAGGATCTCCTCTTTCGACAGATTTTTATTGATAACATCCCGCAACCGCTGGGTTCCGGCTTCCGGCGCAAAGGTCAGGCCGCTGCGCCGCAGCACATTGAGACGATTCGCTAATTCCTCTGAAAAACCGTCCACCCGCAGGGAGGGCAAGGAAATGTTGGTGTGCTCCTCCTCCGCCCACTCCAGCAGCATGGGCAGCAGCTCCTCCAACCGGGTATAATCGCTGGTGGAAAGGGATGAGAGGGAAAATTCCTCATATCCCGTTCCATCGCACAGCGCCCGACTCTGGGCGTTGATGACCTCCGGCGACTTTTCCCGCACCGGCCGATAAATAAAGCCCGCCTGACAGAAGCGGCAGCCCCGGATACAGCCCCGGAAAATCTCGCTCATGGCCCGGTCGTGGACGATATCGATGAAAGGCACCACAAAATTCTCCGGATAATAGGCGTGATCCAAGTCCATCACCAAACGTTTGCGAACCTGCGCCGGCGCTCCCTGTAAGGGCGTCACCCCTTGTATCGTGCCATCCCCCTGATAGGTGACTTCGTACAGGGAAGGCACATATACCCCCTCAATCTGCGCCGCCCGGCGGAGAAATTCCGCTTTGGAAGTTCCCTCTCGGCGGCAGCGGCGGTATAGATCAAACAACTCCAGATTGACCTCTTCCCCCTCTCCCAGGGTAAAAAGGTCGAAGAACTCCGCCACCGGTTCCGGATTGCAAGCGCAGGGACCGCCCCCCACGATCAGCGGATATCCTTCGTCCCGGTCCGCCGCCCGCAGGGGGATTCCCGCCAGATCCAGCATATGCAAGATGGTGGTGTAGCTCATCTCATACTGCAATGTGAAGCCAACAAAATCAAAATCCTTGATGGGGTCCCGGCTTTCCAGTGCAAAGAGCGGGATATGCTTTTCCCGCAACAGCGCTTCCATATCGCCGTCCGGCATGAATACCCGTTCACACCACACATCCTGCTGGGCGTTGAACAAACCGTACAGTATCTTCATTCCCAGATGGGACATCCCCACCTCATATAAATCCGGGAAAGCGAAAGCGAAGCGGATTGCCACTTCTTCTTTATCCTTCATAACACTGTTCAATTCACCGCCGGTATACCGGGCGGGCTTTTGAACTCGAGAAAACAAGCCTTCCAATAGCTGGGAATCCATAAAAGCACTCCTTTGGCTTCTGCATTCTAACATATAAATCTGATTTTACCATATTCGCTCCCGTTTTTGAATAGTTTTCTCATAAAAAGAGAGGCGGCCGGTTTTAACCGGCCGCCTCAGAAAACTTGAACGTCTATAAAATCTTTTCATCCCATGTTGAAAATCAATTTCAGCAGCAGCAGGCCGATCACTCCTGGAATCCCCAGCACCAAACAAACCGCCCCGGAGAAGAGATTCAGCCCAAGGGAAACGCTGGTAAACGCTCCCGCCACATTGACCGCCGCCAGAGCACAGACTCCCTGAATACCGGAGCCTGCCAGCGCCCGCACCGGTTTACCCGTGCGGAAAAGCGCCACCACCACCGCGGTCACGATCACCGCGCCCACGATTCCTGCCGCGATTTTCAGCCACAAATCCATTTCCCGACCATGCCTTTCCGCGTATACTCCCGGAAGACAGGTTCCCGGCGGCTCAGCCGCCTCTCTCTTCCACCTGCGTCATTCCGGGCGCCGTGATTCCCTGCAGGCGAGCCATCCGCAGCAGGTACCGGTACCGGGCCCGCAGCGCTTCCATCTCATAAATGCACGCCTCGATCAAATCGCTGTCGCTTTCCATTTCAAAGCGCAGCTTGGCATTGTCCAGCTGGCGGCACACATCGCGGATCGCTGTCAGGAGCTCGTGGGGCTGATCCTCCGTTTTGACGATAGCTTTCTTCAAAGCGTTCCCCATCTTCTTCCCGCCCTTCCAAAAAATTCTTATGCTTAGTATGGGCGGAATATGACAGGGTTAAACACGGGATTCAGAAATTGTTTGCAGAGGACCGGCAGGCACAAAACTAATCCGGCCGGTGGAGATATCACAGGCTGCCACCTGAATATCTATTTTATCCCCAATCGTATAAAGTGGACGGCCATGACGGTCGATCACAGAAGCGCCGCCATCGAAGCGAACCACATCCTCCGACAGGTTTTCCAGCCGGATCATCCCTTCCACCGTGTTTGGGAGTTCCACATAGATGCCGAATTCCGTCGCGGAGGAGACAACACCGGTGAAGATCTTGCCCAGGAAGCCGGCCATATACTCGGCTTTGTAACAAGCCTCACATTCCCGCTCCGCAGTCATGGCGCGAATCTCACACGCGGTGGATGCATCCGCCGCCGTTCTGGCAAAGGAGGCGTATCGCTCCATCAGCGCAGCTTTTGGGGTATGGGAAAGAAAATCCGTCAGAATCCGATGGATCGCCAGATCCGGATACCGCCGGATGGGTGAGGTAAAATGGCAGTAATCCTGCAAAGCCAATCCATAATGTCCCAGGGGATTCTCGCTGTATTTGGCCTTGGCCATGGAGCGCAGCAGCCGTTCGGAAATCAGCCGGGCGTAAGGGGTCTGCCGCGCTTCCTCCATCAGCGCTCGCAGCACCGTTTGAGCTGGCTCGGAGGTAGGCAGCTGCGTTTTAAAGCCCAGCAGACGAACCGCATCCATCAGCAGCGCCAGCTTTTCCGGGCTGGGATTTTCATGTACCCGATAAACGAAAGGCAGCTTCTTTTGCCTGGCCATGGCGGCCACCGCCACATTGGCGGCAATCATGAACTGCTCAATCATGCCTTCCGCTTCCCCGGTAATCCGTGGAAAAATCGCCGCCGGCGTTCCCTGCTCATCCAGAATAAACTGGGCTTCCGTGCTGATTAAATCCATGGTACCCCGGGCTTCGCCGTCTGCCTTCAGCTTGGCGGCCAGCCGTCGCATAATGCGCAGCGGCTGTTCCACCGGCTTATATTTCTCCTGAGTCTCTTCGTTGGCTGTTCCCTCAAAGAGATCGTTGATTTCGCTGTATACGCCCCGCACCTTGGAATTGATCACCGATTTCACCAATCGGGATTTCTGAAACCGGAAATCTCCGTCATAATACAGCAGAGCGGACAGGGTCAGCTTGTCCGTTGCGGGATGCAGGGAGCAGATGCCATTAGAGAGAGCCGGCGGCAGCATAGGAATCACCCGGTCGGCAAAGTAGACCGAAGTGCCCCGCAGCAACGCTTCCTTGTCCAAGGGACTTTTCGCCTGGACATAATGGGAGACATCCGCAATATGCACCCCCAGTACCCAGCCGCCATCCTCGCCTGGCTCCAGAGAAATCGCGTCGTCCAGATCCTTGGCATCCTTGCCGTCGATGGTGAACACCAACGATTCTCTGAAATCCTCTCGGCCTTTCAGTTCTTCGGCAGATATACCGGCCTGTTCCAGCTTTTGAGCCGCCGCCAATACCTCCCCCGGGAAAACGGTAGGAATGCCCATGCTGTCCACAATTGCGTCGGCACAGACCTTAGCGCTGTCAGCGCTGCCATACACCGTGACGGCGGAAGCGACCAGCTCATCCTCCTTCCATTGAACGGAAAACCGGATTTTATCTCCAGGCTGCATCCCCTCCAGCGTGGATTTCCTCACTCGGACCGGAAAACGGATAGCCGTATCCGGCGCGACACAATATCGCCCCTCTTCCTTGGGCAGCAAGCGGCCGACATAGAGACGGGGCCCTTCTTCCTCAACGGCAATCACCGCCCCCTGTGGTCCTCGTTCATCCGGCGCTCCTTCTCGGATGCGCACCACATCACCAGGCAGAGCGTCCCGAAGATACCGGCCGGGAATAAAGCAGTCCTCTCCCCCATCCTCCATCCGGACAAAAGCAAACCCTTTGGAAAGAGAAACAATGCGTCCACGCCGTCCAACAGCGGTGGACAGAGCATATTTTCCCTTTTTATTGCGGGTGATCCTGCCTTCCGCCTCCATCTTCTGCAGCGTCAGCAGCACGCTGGGACGATCCGCTTTTTTTATCTTCATATCGGTCAGCAAGGCGTCCGCCGATTGGGCCTTACTCGCCCGCATCAGCAGCCGCTCAATTTTCTGCCGAAAAAACGCTTCGTTTTTATACCGCATAATTCGTCTCCTTTAAACATCGCCGCACCCTAACAGTATAACCAATTCGATGCTTTTCTTGCAAAACTGTCGGATAAACCCATGTTGTGGATACAGGACTATATTAACACAAACCGAAAATAGAAGAAAGCCGTTTCCCGAAAAAAGGGGAAACGGCTGAAAATATAGATAATCCATCTGCCTGTTTTCTTCTGACAAGGGTATAGATAAACGCAGAGCAAACCATAACGATTTGCCCTGCGTTTATTAAGTGCAATCAGGTGAACTTGGTAATCAGCATACCGGCAAAAACCAAAACAAAGAAGGTGATAGCGATAACCTTGGTGTATTTCGCCAGCTTGGCATCGAGAGTGCGTGCTTTCCCCTTTTCCATGAAAGAGTCCGCCGCGCCGGAAATCGCCCCCAGATTAGCCTGACGGCCTTCTTGCAGCAGTACGACACCGATGATGATTAAAGAAAACACAATCAAAACGATACCAATAATAATCTCCCAAACAGACATGAAGTTCCCTCCGCTCAACTCATTCAGTCATATTCATTAAGATAGCATATTCGCGGACAAAATGCAAGAAGTTTTCTGTTCTCCTTCCGGGAAAACAAATTTTTTTACATATCGGTGCATGAAGCTTCCCGGACGCGGGTATGATAAGTCCGGCGCGAGATACGATTATTGCGTTTGCTGTATCCGCTGCCGGAACCGCTATCGTACGGGTTACACTCCGTCCGGCAGCGGTTTTTTTATGCCCCCGTCACTCCAGCGTCAGCTGTTCCCCGATGTCCTCGGCCAGGGGCATTGCTCCCGCAGCAGGCAGCGATTTGGTGCGATACCGGTTGGATTTGCTCACCATTTCCTCCCGGAAGGGCGCCACTTCTTTGAGCCGATGAGCGCCCTTCAAGGTCATCACCTGTACCCCGATGGTGTTCCGGGTGGATTTGGCGGTTACCGCACCGGTGTGCATCACCAGCATTCTCCCGGATGTGGAGCGCAGCAGGAATTCCCCATCCTCCGGAATATGAAACGCAGCTACCAGCGGACATTTATCGGAATAAGCACCCACCAGCTTGCGACGGTTGGTCTTGGTTGCGTAAGAGGACAACTCCACCTTGGCCGCTTTTCCGTTTTCAAAGAAAAAGAGCAGATAGCCGCTGTAGTCGGTGGTTACCACCATATAAACGGCATTTTCTCCTTCGTCAAAGCCCAGCTTGGTGGCTACATAATCTCCCATGGCGCTGGCCTTGGTATCGGCAAAATCCGCCGCTTTGGCCTTATAAACCGTGGCTTTATCGGTGAAAAAGAGCAGATCCCGGCTGTTGGTGGTTTCCACTGTCTGGATAATCCGGTCCCCTTCTTTCAGTTTGTGCTCGCTGCTCATCCGCAAAGATTGAGGGGTGATCTTTTTAAAATATCCCTCGGCGGTGAAGAAGAGTGTGCAGGGATAATCCGGAATTTCCTCCTCTGCCTCAGCAGCCGCCTCCTCGATCTCGGAAGCATAAAGCAGCTGACTGCGGCGGGGCTGCCCATACTTTTTGCTGATCTCCTGCAACTCGCCGATGATGATTCCCCGGATGCGGGCGGCGCTTTTCAGAATTGCTTCCATCTCAGCGATGTCCCGTTCCAGCTTCTGAATCTCCTCGGTGCGCTTGAGAATGTATTCCCGGTTCAGATGGCGCAGCTTGATTTCCGCCACATACTCCGCCTGAATCTTATCGATCCCGAACCCGATCATCAGGTTGGGGACCACCTCTTCCTCCTCCTCGGTGGAACGAACGATGCGGATAGCCTTGTCGATATCCAGCAGAATCTTTTCCAAGCCCTTGAGCAGGTGCAGTTTTTCCTTGGCCTTGTCCAAGTCAAAGTACACCCGGCGCCGCACGCATTCCATCCGGAAGGCGATCCACTCGTCCAGAATTTCCCGCACGCCCAGCACCCGGGGCACCCCGGCGATGAGAATATTGAAATTACAGGAAAAGCTGTCCTGTCGCGGCGTCATGGCAAACAGACGATTCATCAGCTTGTCCGGATCCACGCCCCGTTTGAGATCGATGGTGATCTTCAAGCCGTCCAGTCCGATCTCATTGCGTACGTCGGATATTTCCCGGATCTTCCCTGCTTTTACCAAATCGGTCAGTTTGGCAATAATGGCTTCCACTGTGGTGGTGGAAGGAATTTGGGTGATATCGATGCAGTTGGCTTCCTTATCGTAGCTGTACACCGACCGAACCCGAACGCTACCCCGACCGGTACGGTAGATCTTTTCCAATTCGTCCCGATCATAGATGATGAGACCGCCGCCAGGAAAATCCGGCGCCTTCAGGGTTTCCGCGAGATCATGCTCGCTGTTTTTCATCAGCGCAATGGTGGTGTCGCATACCTCCTGCAGATTAAAGGAGCAGATATTGCTGGCCATTCCGACAGCGATGCCCATATTGTTATTCACTAAAATAGACGGGAAGCCCACCGGCAGCAGGGTCGGCTCCTTCATGGTGGCGTCGTAGTTGTCCACGAAATCCACCGTATCCTTGTCGATATCCCGGAACAGTTCCCCGGCAATGGGATCCAGCTTGGCCTCGGTATACCGGGATGCGGCGTATTCCATATCGCTGGAATACGCCCGGCCAAAATTGCCCTTGGAATCCACAAAAGGATGCAGCAGCGCCTGATAGCCCCGGGACAGCCGGACCATCGTCTCATAAATCGCCGCGTCGCCATGGGGATTCAGCTTCATGGTGGCTCCCACGATGTTGGCGGATTTGGTCCGCGCTCCGGTCAGCAGCCCCATTTTGTACATGGTGTACAGCAGCTTTCGATGGGAGGGCTTAAAACCGTCGATCTCCGGAATCGCCCGGGACATGATCACACTCATGGCATAGGGCATATAGTTGGTTTCCAGCGTATCGGTAATCCGCTGGCTTTCCACCAGTCCTGCTCCGGCAATATGGGCGTTTTCTGGCAGCTTTTCCAACCCCGCCGCGCTGCTTTTTCTCGTTTTTTTCGCCAACGTTTTTCGATCCTTTCTTCGCTGAATGTGTAAAGCTATACGACCTTACACTTCTTCATCTTAACGCGGCCCGGGACCGCCTCGCCATTCATCCTCATTTTGAGGAAAATTCCGGCCGCGCTTCTTCTTTTTCCGCTGAAAAAAGGAAGAGACTGCCCAAATCAGACAGCCGGCCGCCGCTACGCCCACGGCAGTCAGCAGTACCCGCAGCATATCCGCCATTCCCGCGCTCAGCACCCCGGGCATTGTTTCGATTATCATCAGCTCACATCCACCAATTCCAGATATTGACTGCCCTTTTCCGAAATAAAATCCTTCCGGCCGGAGAGGTTATCTCCCAGCAACACATCGAACATCACTTCGGTGGCCGCCGCGTCGGCGGGCTCCACCCTCACCAGCCGCCGGGTAGCGGGGTTCATAGTGGTCATGGACATCATATCCGGGTCATTTTCACCCAATCCTTTGGAACGCTGAATAGTATACCTGGCGTCCCCGACGGTTTTCAGAATATCCGCCTTTTCCGACTCATTATAGGCAAAATAGGTATCTGTTTTGGTGTTGATCTCATACAGCGGCGTTTCCGCGATGAACACCAGTCCCTTCTCAATAAGGGTGGGGGTCAGCCGATAGAGCATGGTTAAAATCAGGGTGCGGATCTGGAAGCCGTCCACGTCGGCATCGGTGCAGATAATCACCTTATTCCAGCGCAGCAGACTGAGATCGAAGGTCGCCAAATCCTTATTGGCTTTGCTTTTGACCTCCACGCCGCAGCCCAGCACCTTGAGCAGATCGGTGATGATCTCATTCTTGAAAATTTTGTCGTATTCCGCCTTGAGGCAGTTGAGAATCTTACCACGGACAGGAATAATCGCCTGAAAATCCGGATTGCGGGCCTGGATACAGGCGCCCATAGCGGATTTCCCCTCCACGATGAAAAGCTCCCTTTCTTCCACCTTCCGGCTGCGGCAGTCCACAAAGCTCTGCACCCGGGAGGCCAGATCATTGCCTGACTGGAGGGTCTTCTTCAGATTCAGTCGGGTAGATTCCGCTTTTTCCCGGCTGCGCTTATTGATCAGTACCTGTTCGGTGAGCTTGTCCGCTTCCGCCTTATTTTCCAGGAAATAAATCTCCAGATTATGCCGCAGGAACTCGGTCATAGCCTCCTGGATAAACTTATTATTGATGGCTTTTTTGGTCTGATTTTCGTAGGAGGTTTGGGTGGAGAAGGATGAGGAAACCAGCACCAGACAATCCTGCACGTCCTGATAACCGATCTTGCTCTCGTTTTTCAGATACTTGCCGTTCTGCTTAAGATAGGCGTCGATCTGAGAAACAAAAGCCGAACGCACCGCCTTTTCCGGTGAACCGCCGTGCTCCAGCCAGCTGCTGTTGTGGTAGTATTCCTGCAGATTTAGCTTATTGGAAAAGCAGAGGGCCACATTCAGCTTGACCTTGTATTCCGGCTTATCCGCCCGATCCCGGCCTTTGCGCTCCGCCGTCCAAACCTGCACATCGGTGAGCCGTTCCTCCCCCACCAATTCCTTCACATAATCTTCGATGCCGTTTTCGTAGACAAACTCCTCCGTATCAAAGCTCCGGCCGTTCTGGCTGCGGAGGATAAACAGAAGATTGGGATTGACAATCGCCTGGCGGCGCAAGATATCTTGGTAATATTCCAGCGGCACCGCGATGTCGGTGAATACCTGGAGATCCGGTTTCCAGCGGATGGTGGTTCCCGTGTCCTTTTTGGCGTAAGGCTCCTTTTTCAGCCCGCCGATATTTTCGCCGTGCTCGAAATGCAGGGTATAGCGAAAGCCGTCCCGCCGCACCTCCACATCCATGTATTCGGAGGAATACTGGGTGGCGCAGGCGCCCAGACCGTTGAGGCCCAGGGAATATTCGTAGCTTTCTCCTTCATTGGTATTGTATTTTCCGCCGGCATACAATTCGCAGAAGATCAGCTCCCAGTTGAACCGCTGTTCCTTGGGATTGTAGTCCACCGGCATGCCCCGGCCGAAATCCTGTACCTCGATGGAGCCGTCTTCAAACCGGGTGGTGACGATCTTGCTGCCATGTCCCTCCCTGGCTTCATCTATGGAGTTGGACAGGATTTCAAAGACCGCATGTTCGCAGCCCTCCAAACCATCCGATCCAAAGATAACCGCCGGACGTTTGCGCACCCGGTCGGCGCCTTTCAATGAGGTAATACTTTCATTACCGTAGCTTTGCTTTTTGGGAGCCACTGCTGAATCCATCCTTCCCATATGGTTAAACGTCCTTGTTCAGAAAATTCCCATTATATTACTTTACCCTATATCTTGGGGTTCTGTCAAGGAAAATCGCTGTGCCCGATCAAAATGAGCTGTAAAGCCGACAGCTGGTAAATATAGTATCCAGACGGCAACGGCGAAATATGCAGAACAGCAGGAATGTTTGTGACATTCCTGCTGTTCTATTCGCATTAATCGTTGGAACACTTTTCCGCGTCGATAGCCAAAACAACCATTAGCACCAGCAGCGCGTCCCGTGAGTCCGCAACATCGATGGAATAGGTGTCCGTCCAGTTGAAAATCTCCTTGCTCACCGTGGCCACCGGCCGACCGTAAGCATCCTGAATCCGGTAATCCCACCCCATAAAATCGCCGTCGATCTGCCAGCCGTTGCAGTCGATCTGAAATCGCTGCTTAAAAAGAGTGAACTCCTTGGTGATGCAGCCTACATACTGCTCTCCCACATACAGCTCAAACTTCGGCAGAAAGGTGAACACCGCTTCTTTTACCATGCCGATGTATCCGCCCTGGGCGTTGAGGATATGGAGCTTGTGTCCCCAGGAGGGCTTTCCTTCCACCGAAAAAATGGTGCTGCCGCCTTCGTCATAGATATCGTAGCTGTCAAACCAGGAAAAAAAGCGCTGTTTAAATAAAAGCTTCATAGGCCCTCCATCTTTTCTGGATTATTCGCCTTCCTTGGCGCTGTCTGGATTGAGAGAGAGCAGCAGGCCGGCATCCCCGCCGTAATAGGTAGGCATACGGCCATCCCATTTCTCCAGGAACTCCAGTTCGATGATGGCTTCCGACAAAGCGGCGTTCTTGATCTCCATAGCCTCCGCCTCACCCTTGGCCTTGATAACCGCCTGTTCCGCCTCTGTCTTGATCCTTTCCAGATCGTATTTTGCCTTCAGGGCATTCTGCTCCGCCACCTGTTTTTCCTCAATGGCTTTATCAAAAGCGGCGCTGAAGGTCAGATCAGTGATGTTGAAGCTGTCCACAAATATGTACTTGTCCTTAAGCCGTTCCGCAATCATCTCCTTCATCTGGCCGGATATCTCGCTGCGGCGGGTGATGGTTTCCTCTGCCGTATACTGCGAGGTCACCGACTTGATGCATTCGTTGACCGCTGGCGCGATGATCGTGTCTTCATAGTTCAGACTGAGATTCTTGTACAGTTTATCCACACTGGCGCCGTCCACCCGATAATTCAGCGCCACATTTGTGGTGATGGACTGCATATCCTTGCTGGCGGAGGTTCCCCCTTCAATGGTGTATTTCTTCACTCTGGCATCCACATGAACGATGGACTGGGCAAAAGGAAGCTTAAAATTCAGCCCCTCATTTACCACCACATTGTCCACCGCTCCCATGGTGAGCCGTACACCCTTAAAACCCGCAGGCACTACATCAAAGCAATTGAAAACCAAAATCAGCAGCACCAACACAATAGGAACAATAATCAACAGCTTTTTCGCAAATCCAGGGATCTCCACACGTCCTGTTCCCCGCCG
>ENA-UOJE01000867-UOJE01000867.1-human-gut-metagenome-genome-assembly--contig:-C23-NODE-867-length-30772-cov-9.334538_pt1 | contig 30772 bp, 22 predicted proteins | sample MGYA00242341_ERZ723888 | MGnify/ENA metagenome assembly ERZ723888 | reverse complement strand
GGGAAGCGGAGGCCCTTTTACAGCAGACCCTCTATCAGCAGGGTTTGCGGGACGGCGTCCGGCTCCTCTCCAGCCTGGGCGCTTTGGACGGACAACTATAAACAGCGGACCCTTGCAGCTGCAAGGGTCCGTTTATTTTTATTACCTCCTATTTTTAAAACCCTATTCCGAAACAAAGGGAGGAACCCGCTGTTATTTTGCCTCCGGCGGCTGCTTCATGGTAAGGCCGATGCGCTTTTTCGCCACATCCACGCTGAGAACCCACACTGTCACCACATCCCCCACCTTCAGCACCTCAGAGGGGTGTTTAATGAAGCGATTGGTGATCTGCGAGATATGGACCAGGCCGTCCTGATGAACGCCGATATCCACAAAAGCGCCGAAGTCGATGACGTTGCGGACGGTGCCTTTCAGCTCCATGCCCGGTTTCAGATCCTCCATTCCCATCACGTCGGTGCGCAGCAGAGGCGGGGGCAGCTCGTCCCGGGGATCCCGGCCGGGCTTGGTCAACTCCGCCGCGATATCCCGCAGGGTGGGCAGGCCAATTCCCAGCTGCTCCGCCAGGGCTTCCTCTCCCCGCTCCTCCATCCGTTTGGCCAGATCCGCCACCCCGCCCCGGCGCACATCCTCCGGGGTATAGCCGCAGATTTCCAGCAGCGCGCCGGCGGCGGCGTAGCTTTCCGGATGTACGGCGGTGGCATCCAGCACATTCTTGCTTTCCGGCACCCTCAGGAAGCCGGCGCACTGTTCAAAGGCTTTGGGCCCCAGCTTGGGCACCTTTTTCAGCGCCGCCCGGGAGACAAAGGCCCCATTCTCCTGCCGGAAGGCCACGATATTTTTCGCCACCGTGCCGTTGATTCCCGCCACCCGGGAGAGCAGCGGCGCGGAGGCGGTGTTCAGGTCCACCCCCACCGAGTTGACGCAGGCTTCCACCACCCCGTCTAGCGCCTCGCTGAGATGGGCCTGAGGCATATCGTGCTGATACTGCCCCACGCCGATGGCTTTGGGGTCGATCTTTACCAGCTCCGCCAGCGGGTCCTGGAGCCGCCGGGCGATGGACACGGCGGAGCGCAGGGAAACATCGTATTCCGGGAACTCCTCCGCCGCCAGCTTGGAGGCGGAATAGACCGAAGCCCCCGCCTCGCTCACCACCATATAGGACAGGCCGGTGTCCAGTTCCTTGATGAGATCGGCGGCGAATACCTCCGTCTCATGGGAAGCGGTGCCGTTGCCGATGGCGAACACCTCCACCCCATGGGCCGTCACCCACTTTTTCACCTGGGCCTTGGCCTCGGCCAGCTTGGCGTGGGGCGGCGCGGGATAGATCACCCCGGTATCCAGCACCTTGCCGGTGCCGTCCACCACCGCGCACTTGCAGCCGGTGCGGTAGCCGGGATCCAGGCCCAAGGTCACCTTCCCCTTCACCGGGGGCTGCATCAGCAGCTGCCGCAGGTTGACGGAGAACACCCGGATGGCGGCGTCGCTGGCCGTTTCGGTGAGCTGATTCCGCAGCTCCCGCTCAATGGAAGGGAAGATCAGCCGGTCGTAAGCGTCCGCCGCCGCTTCCCGCACCGCCGCGGTGCAGGGGCTGCCCTCCTTCACGTGAGCGGATTCCACAATCCGCAGCGCCTTGTCCCGGTCGAACCGGATGGAAACCTTGAGGAATTCCTCCCGTTCCCCCCGGTTGACGGCCAAAATCCGGTGCCCGGCGATTTTATTGAGAGGTTCATGGAAATCATAATAGAGGGCGTAAACGCTGTCCTCCTCCTTGGCGGCCTTGGACACCAGTTCTCCCCCGGCCATGCACACCACCCGCAGGCGCTTGCGCACCCCGGCGTCGTCGGAGATCATCTCCGCCAGAATATCCTTGGCTCCCTGCAGGGCGTCCTCCGCCGCAGGCACCTCTTCGGTGATGTAGGCCGCGGCCAATTCCAGGGGATCGGGCCCGCCCTTTTCCTGGGCGTAGAGGGCGTCGGCCAGGGGCTGCAGGCCCTTGGCTTTCGCCACTGAGGCCCGGGTTTTCCGCTTGGGCCGGTAAGGCCGGTAGAGGTCCTCGATTTCGGTGAGGGTGACGGCGGCGTCCAAAGCGGCGGCCAGTTCTTCCGTCAGCGCCCCCTGCTCCTCGATGGAAGCCCGCACCTTTTCCCGCTGCTCATCCAGATTGCGCAGATACAGCAGCCGCTCGTGGAGCTCCCGGAGCACCTGGTCGTCCAGGGAGCCGGTCATCTCCTTGCGGTAACGGGCGATAAAGGGAATGGTGTTGCCGTCGTCGATCAGCTTGACGGTATTCTCCACCTGCTGGGGACGCAGATGGAATTCCGCGGTCAGGGCGGCGTTGATATCCATAAAAATTTTTCAATCCTTTCCGTGTCATATCCAGGCAGAGGTCAGACCCCCGCCTTCACCTTCATGTACACCTTCAGCACCGCGGCCTGGGTTTTGGCATCCGGGATGCGGTTGTCCAGCACCATCTGGGCAGCCTGCTCTAGGGAAATCCGCTCCAGTTCCAGGAACTCGTCCTCATCGGGAGAAGCTTCGCCAAAGGTGAGGCCGGTGGCCATATACATGTGGATGATCTCCCCGCAGTAGCCGGGGGAGGGATACAGCTTGCCCAAGTCGATGTATTCCTTGGCGGTGGCGCCGGTTTCCTCCTTCAGCTCCCGCTTGCCCGCCGGGAGCGGTTCCTCGCCGTATTCCAGCTTGCCCGCCGGCAGCTCCAGCAGCACCTCGCCGTAGGGATAGCGGTATTGGCGCACAAACAGCAGCTCCTTCCGGTCGGTCAGGGCGGCGATGCACACCCCGCCGGGATGCTCCACCACCTCCCGGATGGAGGTATGTCCGCCGGGCAGTTCCACCCTGTCCACCCGCATGTTGATGATGCGGCCTTTGTATTTATAGTCCTGGGTCAGGGTTTTTTCGGTGAGATTCATAATGCCGGCTCCTTCATAATAAGATAAAATGAATAGCAAAGTCCGGCTTCTGCCGGACGGGAAGGCGGGATAACATGGGGATCATCACACTCCCCCAGCCGGCGGATTCCGGCGCGGTAAGGGGGATGATTTATGCGCTGCGGGGGCGGTATAGCTTTCTGGACGCGGTGCCGGTGGGCCGCAGCGTGCTGGGCCGAGAGATCATGGGGTTGGTGGTGGGCAGCGGCCGGGAACGGGTGCTTTACGCCGCCGCCTTTCACGGGCAGGAGTGGATCACCTCTCTGGTGCTGCTGCGGCTGTGCGAGGATATCTGCGAAACCCTGGAACAGGAGGGCAGGATCGCGGACATGGATTTCCGCCAGGCCCTGGCGGGCCGCAGCCTCTTTCTGATCCCCCAGGTCAATCCGGATGGGGTGGACATCGCCCTTCACGGCTCCGGCGCCGCCGGCGATTACGCCCAGCAGGTGGCGGATTTGGGCGGGGACATCCACGGCCGCTGGCAGGCCAATGTCCGGGGGGTGGACATCAACCATAATTTTAACGCCGGCTGGCAGCTTTTGCAAGCCATTGAACGGAAAAACGGCATCACCGGCCCCTCCCCCCGCCAATGGGGCGGCCCGGCCCCGGAAAGCGAGCCGGAGACCGCCGCCCTCACCGGCCTCTGCCGGGAGGCGGGATTCCGCCATGTGCTGGCCCTCCATTCCCAGGGGGAGGAAATCTACTGGCGGTATGGGGATCACACCCCCTCCCGCTCCCGGGTAATGGCGGAGATCATGGGGGCCACCAGCGGGTACGCGGTGGCCGATCCCGAGGGGCTGGCCTCCCACGGCGGTTTCAAGGATTGGTTTATTGAAGAAATGGGCCGCCCCGGCTTTACGCTGGAAATGGGCAAGGGGGAGAATCCCCTGCCCCTGTCGGATTTCGAGGGAATTTATGAAAAAGCCCAGGAAATGCTGCTGCTGGCCGCGCTGATGTGATGAAAAATCCGGAATCGCCGGGAAGTTCATTCCCGGCGGTTCCTTTTATCCTTTTACAAATAATTCCCGATACAAGGCCGCAGCTTCCTCCGCCGTAAAGCCGCCGGGGGTGCGGGCGAAATTCTTGAGGCCCGGCCAGCGGGCGGCATAGCCCTTCACCTGTTCAGAGGTCATCCGCACATGCTCCGTCTGAATCAAACGCTCCAGCAGGGCGTAATACGCCTCCCGGCCGCCGCACAAAGCGAACAGCGCCGCCGCCCGCTCCGGCGCGTATTGCTCCGCCCTCCGGGTGAAGGCGGGCAGGAAAACGGCGCAGGCCATGCCGTGGGGAACAGCAAAATCCTCGGTGAGAATATAACCCAGAGGATGGGGAAAGGCGGTACCGCAGGCGTTGAGTACCAGCCCCGCCCACAGGGAACCGGCGTACAGCTGTTCCCGCATATCGGGGTCCGGCAGGCCGGGATTCTCCGCCAGCCAGCCCAGACCGCGGACAATCAGCGGCAGGGCTTTTTCCCCGCAGGCGGTAATCACCTCGCCGCAGGCCGGGGTGAACCACCCCTCCACCGCGTGGGACAGGGCATCCAGGGCGGTGGAAATGGTGGTGTTGCGGGACATGGTATGGGTATAGCGAGGATCGCAGAACGCCATCCGGGCGTAACATTGGGGATCGTTGACGCTTTTTTTGCGGTTCTCCCGGTCCAGGGTAATCACCGCTGTGGCGCTGACCTCGCTGCCGGTGCCCGCGGTGGTACCCACCAAGGCAAAGGGCAGCGCCGGATGCCGCAGGCCGGTGAACAGCTTCATGCCGTCGGTGATATTGTTGGAAGCCAGCCAGGCGGCCGCTTTCGTGGCGTCCATCACCGAACCACCTCCCACCCCCAACAGAAATTCCGCCCGGCAGCTTTCCGCCGCAAAGGCCGCCGCCTGGCACTGGGTCAGCAGGGGATTGGCCCCGATGCCAGGAAAAACGGTGGCCTCGATTCCCGCCTCCTCCAGGGCGGTCAAAGCGTCGTCCAAAGCGCCGCATGCCTTGGCCGCGTGAGCACCGGTCACCACCAGACAGCGCCGACCCAGGGTACGCAGCTGTCCTCCCCCCTGCCGCAGGCAGCCCTCGCCGCTAAAAATCCGGACAGGCATATAAAAGTCGAAATTCATCCTTCTTCTTCCTTTCTTTTTCCGCCCGCTCCGGGAGTTTTTACCCATTCCCGGATAACTTGCAATCCGGCGGTCAATAGTATATCATGGAGAAAAATCCCTGCCGTATTCTCCGCCATGAGCGGATAAACGGCATATCTTTCCATTCATATAAAGTTGATAGCGGTTTTGGCCGTATGTCCCAAATGCACGCCTCCAGAGTGCATACGAAGCATTTACTCCAAGTTGCCACGCAAGGGCATCTTCATTGTGTCAAAAATGTCAGGCGGCTGCCAATAGACAACGCGGAGACACAGCCGGTAAAATCAGATATCGCCTTTTTGAGAGCTATGTCTAGTATACCATGATCCCGGCGGAAGGAAAAGAGAAAAGGAGGAAAAACATGGAGCAAACCGATACCTCATCCCGGCGGCCCCGGCTCTTCCGCTGGGGAGACGCGGCGGTGATCCTGGCCGTCCTCCTGCTGGCCGGAGCCAGTTTTTTTCTGCTGTTCGCCGGAGCCAAGCCCGGCAGCCAAGCGGTGATTACCACACCAGAGGGAGAGATCACCTGGGATCTCAGTCAGGACCATAGTTGGAAAATTACCGGCCGGGATGGGATTCCGGTGACAATGGAAGCGTCAGGAGGCCGGATTCGTTTTCAAACCAGCGGCTGTCCGGATCAGATCTGCGTCCATAGCGGCTGGCTGTCCCGGGAGGGACAATCGGCGGCCTGTATTCCGGCCGGCATCGCGGTGAAGATCACCGGCGGCCAAGGGGACGGCGTGGATGCCGTAGTGGGATAACCAATCCGGGAGGTGTGAAAAAATGTCGACAACCCAAACTATCTCCAAGGCCGAGATTCGGCCCGCCGGCCGGGTGGCGCTGCTGGGGATTCTCTGCGCCCTGGCGGTGGGACTCTCCTTTTTGGAAGGGCTGCTGCCGGTGCTGCCGGTGCCTGGGGCCAAGCTGGGGTTATCCAATATCATTGTGATGTACGCGCTGTCGGCGCTCAATCTGCCGTCAGCATTGGCGGTGGTGTTCGTGAAAGCGGGGTTTGCCCTGCTGCGGGGGGGCACCGCTTTCCTGATGAGTCTGGCAGGAGGACTCTGCAGCACTCTGCTGATGACGGTATTCTTCCGGGGCCTGCACCGCTGGTTCAGCTTTCTCGGGGTTGGCGTGATCGGCGCGGCAGGACATAATATGGGCCAACTGCTGATGTCCATGCTGCTGGTGGATGCCTCCCTGGTATACTATACCCCCTGGCTGCTGCTGATGGCGCTGGCCGCAGGAGCCCTCACGGGAACCGCTCTGAACATCCTCATGCCGGCTTTGAATCGGCTGCCTTTTTCTCCAAAAAAAATATAGAAGAAATGTATTGACAAAGGCGCGTCGGATACTATATAATAGACTGCGTCCTCAGCGAGAGGACATGTGCCAACGGTTACATGGCGGTATAGCTCAGTTGGCTAGAGCATGCGGTTCATACCCGCAGTGTCGTTGGTTCAAATCCGACTACCGCTACCACTGGCTCCTCCAACAGGGGGAGCAATTGCGGCCCGATGGTCAAGCGGCTAAGACACCGCCCTTTCACGGCGGTAACACGGGTTCGATTCCCGTTCGGGTCACCATAAGGGCGTATAGCTCAGCTGGTTAGAGCGCTTGCTTCACACGCAAGAGGTCAGCGGTTCGAGTCCGTTTACGCCCACCAAAGAAACCCGCATGAACACTAGGTTCGTGCGGGTTCTTCTTTTGTCCTTGCGTCCCTTCTCTATTGATTTTGGTCGTTATTGCTGCAAAAACATACCAAAAGAACTCCACAAAAAGACGAGCGGGCGGCAGGGTGTTCCCCACGCTTCCCGCTCGTCTTTTTCAGTCATGGATATACAATGATTGGGTGAACCGGTAGATTAGGCTCAATCGGCGCGGGCTGTGGATAAAGCTATAGAACGGGATAACGGAAAGGAATAAACATGAGGCTCCGTATACTACCGTGAACCACGGTAATTCACTGTAACGCATAACAGCACAAAATAGCCCCTTGTAAATCCGCAGGGGGACATTGTGTTCTAAAAGGGTGAGGTAAAGAAACCGAACGAAAAAAGCCGTCACCAAGGATAACACCTCACAGATCAGGAAATTGAAAATAGCTAAGTAATTCATGCCGCTGCCCTTACGGGTGGCGGTTATTTCATTGCTGCATTCTTCCATTTCGGGCTCCCTAAAAAGGCGCTGTGTCCATTTAGGGGAATTCTTTCGTGTGGAGGCGCATGTCCACGATTTGCATGAAGATGTCTGAAAGATGATGAGGCCGGAGGGATAGAGATATAGGAGACCCAAAAGGGCTGCGATAGTAAGATTGGTAAGGCTCTAAAAACCATTATTAACATAAAAACCTTCGCGCCAAACGGGCACTGGTGACCCGGCTGCCGGAAGCATAAATAAAAGGAACGGAGGCGTTTGTTCGCCTCCGTTCCTTTTATTTAGAGAAATACTTTACCAGGCTTCTACCACCCGCATAGCGGTATCCGCCCATCTGGTCAGACGGTGGGGATCCCCTCTTACGGTAGAAATATCCTTAAGCAGGAATTCCAGGTTGACGCCGTTCTCCTTCGCTAGACGGCAGGTCAGCTCCAGATCCCGGCGGACAGCATCCTCATCGAAGGAATCTGTAGCCAGAAGGGCCGGAGTGGGTTTATTGGACATTATCAGTTTCGGTCCAATCTCTGCGGCAAAATGGGCCCGGTCGCTCCAGGGACTGCAGGACACCTTACGGACATGGGGAATCCTCTTGACAATATCCAACCGGTCATCCAGCCGGTCACAACAGCCATAATAAATCATACCGAATTTTTCCGCCATCCGACTGATATAGGGCAGCTCAAATTCTTCGAACATTGCCGGCGAGATGGAGGTGAACAGCTGTGCCAAACCGAAAGCCCAGCAGTTTTCCGACCGGGGTCCCCCGCCCGTCCCGCTGTCCGGCAGCAATTCGTCGGTGTAAATATAGGAGCAATGACAGATGTTGGCATTGTCATTATGACCTCCGCAGGCATTGGCATCCTCAATGGCGCAAAGTGTGGCCTGGGTCAGCCGCTCCATCGCTGCGTGCAGCAGATCCGGATTATCCATAAAGGCGATATAGGCGTTGTCCACGCCCATATAACCGGAGATGATATCCCAAATGCCCAGATGAAAAGTATGCCCCATGGGTACCGCCGGGGCGATATCACCGAAAAGATCCGCAGCCTCTGCCATTCTCCGGGCAGTTTCCGCCTCATCGTGGGTGATGTGATAATCCGTAATTTTTCGCACATCCTCCAGGCTTTCCAGCTGGTTAATGAAATGATAGGATTTGGCCGTGCTGTCGGCGGCGCCAATGGTCTCCTCCCGGCTGTGCAGGCCATAACCGGTATGATGCAGTGCTTTGGGAATGGAAATAAAGGGATCCAACACCATATCCACCGCAAAATACCGCCATTTGTAAAGTGTCTGGCGCAGATTGTTTTCCACCCCACGCCAATAGGGATCGCCAATCTGCAGAGCCAATTCCTCACAGGCCAATTCATTCCAGGGCAGCTGGTCGATGGTAATCATCGGCCGTTCCATCCGGCTGCGGTTGAGCGCCTTCCACAAACGAATCTTTTCCCGCTGCACCGGCAGAGAGGCGGCCTCCATATATTCCGTCACCAGACGCCGCAGGATATCCCGTTCCATTATGTTCATAACGATTCCTCCTGTCCCATGAGAGCTTTAACCGTGGCGATTTTATGGGGAGGCAAGGTGAAAACAATTCGGTTTTCCTCTGCTGGAAGCAGTCCCTCATCACCGCCGGCCAGATTCAGCAACCGCGCTTCCGTAACCGGAGAAGCAAACCGAATCACCGTCCGGGAGGGGACATCCTCCGGATTATGCAGACGCAGAAGCACGATATGGTCGCCGCCAGATTCCATAGAGGTCATCACCGCCCCTTCCACCGCACATCCCTCGGCCGCGGCGGGGCCTTTGCCCTCCGCATAAACACCCCAAGGGATCAGAGGCTGGGCAAAAGCAGCTGCATCATTGAGAATCACCGCCGCGCCGGGATCGCCGTTATAGGAGCGCAGCGCGTAATGGACATGATATGCTCCCTGCATCTGCGAATTCTCCGACCACCACCGGATACCAGGGCCGCATTCAATCTCACACTTGGTGAGAGTTTGAGTGGTATACACCTTACCGGTGGCGCGAAGAATCGTCAGAGCCAGTGAAGAGGAATTGCCTTTGTTGACCGCCTCATATTCGTGGATACCGTCGCTGAATACAGCTTCTCTTCCCCAAGGTATCGCCAATACCGCTGCCTCCCGCATGGGAAAGGTGGTGATATTCGCCGGCTCCAGTTCCGCTGCATCAAATACCGGCCGACGGGTCAGATCAAAAGCCGTGTCTCCCATGGAGAACGCCGCGGAGGCAGGATAATCCAGCACCACTCGCAGCCGCAGATTTTTGGCGTGATTCTCCACTTTGGTACTGAAAGCCACCGTTCGGCCGCCATCGGCAAGAGACAATTTGCTGCGGATATGCAGGCTTCCCCGGGGAGTATTCAGATCCCAACGGATGAGTGCACCGCAGTCCAAATATTCGATCTTGGCAGGATGTCCTTTCGTTGTAATGGCTTCGCCGGCCGGCGAGAAGGTATAAGTATCCCCATCATCCGGCGTGATTTCAAAATAGTGGGTATCGACAAGAAGGCGGCCGCTGCTTTTATCCGTGATATGCAGTGTACCGTCCTCATGGATATCCACCCGAAGATAATCGCTCTCCAACGGGTGATCCGATTGCGGACGAACTGCGGAAGCCTCGCCAAAATAGTAACACCGATAGCCGCAAGCAGGGATATCCTCCGCGATAAAATCCACATACAGGCCGGTGTATACATCCGTTTCGGTTTCTCCGCCCAGCATGATTCGGGTGGTATCCCCCTCCAACTCGGCAAATTCATTGGTTTTCAACGTCTCGATATCCCGTCGCTTACGGAACACCCGCTCCACCACCGCCCCCGGCACCGGACTGCCGTCGGCATTCACCAGCCGGGTCTGCTCCAGGGCACAGGGAACCGCCACCCGGGCACGCACCCGTCCGCTTCTGGGGAAGGGCAGAGGGTTGTAAACCAGCACCGCGCCTTTTGAAGGCCCGGGAGAAACCGTAGCTCCCAGCTTGGAGAGGCTTTCTTTCTCCACTTCCCGCGCCAGCTGAAAGGCGTTGCGCAGACGGTGCTCGATATCCTCCACAGTCTCATCGGAGGAACAACAGCAGATGGAATCATGGGCGTGATTCTGAATCAACAACTTCCAGGCAAATTTCATAATCGCCGGGCAGTCCAGTCGATTATAGCCGGTATTGCCCCGGCTGTGCAGGGCGGTGAGGGTCCCATCGGTGAGCGCCAGCTTGTTTTCCACCCTCCGGTTTAGCTTTTTGATATCCACTCGGGATGAGAGGGTGTTCCCCACCACAAAATGTTCCTTATAGGGCCCTCGCTGTTCCCCCACCGACAAAGGAGCCGGCAGGGCCTGCATATCCTTAATAAAAGCGTCGAAATATTCCCGCATGGTGGAAAGGACGAATCGTACTCCCGGCACCCGGGCATTCAGCGCTTCTACTAACTCCGGCAGGGATTCCTTAGGTTCCAGATGATCCACGCCCACCACCCAAAGACGGTTGGGCAGGCCAGTGCGGGCGTTATCTCCCGCCAGCAGGGACTCCGCCTGGCGAACAGCCTGATCCGGGGTGTTTTCCAGCCGGTCGATATTCCGCCAGACGGTGGGCAGCACCAGCAGCAAACCATAGCTGTATTCCCCGAAAATTGCCGGCAGGACGGTGCCGTCGGGGGACTGCCAGCGCATCTCCACCCTGCGGTCGCCTGCTATCCGCTGTCCCCTGGTAAACATGGCGGCGTCAAAACCAAACTGAGCGTAAATCTGGGGCAGCTGGGCGGCAAGGCCAAAGCTGTCAGGGGAATACCCCACCGTCAGTCCCCCGCCGAATTTTTCAGCGAAGGTCCTGCCGATCTGCAGATTCCGCACCAGGGATTCTCCGGAAGGAATCAGGGTATCAGGCACCACATACCAGGGACCGAAGGACAGCCGCCCATCCCGAATCATCCCTTCCAGCCGGGAGCGCTCCTCGGGTTTGATTTCCAGATAATCCTCCAGAACAATCCATTGCCCGTCCATGAGGAAAAAGGGATACCGGCCGCTGTCCAGCAGCGACTGCACCTTATCTATCAGGCGGACCAGCCGCACCTGAAAGCGGCGGAAGGGCAGATACCATTCCCGATCCCAATGGGTGCTGGGAATGAGATGCACAACAGTTTCTTTGTCTTGTGTCATGAATGAACCTCCATCCGCTCTGGGCGGTAATATGGCGCGTCAGCCTACCAGACCAGACCGTTCGACGCCTTCAATAAAGAAACGCTGAAATACCGTGTAGACGATGATGACCGGCAGCAGTACCAGCAGCGCCGCCGCACTATATAGAGATCGGACAAAAACCGGATTGAAAATCTGACTGATGGACAAACCGATATTCTCCAGCGCCATCGGATTGCGGACCACCTCGTTGAATTTGAGGGAGAGAATACCCGCATCCATATTCAGATAGATACCGCTGTAATAGGTATCGTTGTACTGCCATACAAAGGAGAAGAGGGCCACGGTAACGATGGTGGTAATGGCATTGGGCAGCATAATCCGGGTGAAGATGCGGATGTGCCCCGCGCCGTCCACATAGGCGGCCTCCTCCAAAGCCGTGGGCATACTGCGGAAGTTCTGGCGAAAAATATAGATAAACAGCCCGTTTTTGATACCGTTGCCTGTCATGGCAAGAAGCACCACCGGCGCGTATCCCCCCACCAGATTCAGCGGTTCTCCCCGAATCGCTTCGATAATGCCGAAAAAATCGAAGCTGCGCATCTGCAGATAAAAGGCGGGAGTAAACAGTTGGGGCGGCACCAGAATGGTAAAAATCACCATGGCGAACAGCACCCGTTTAAAGGGCAGATCGAATCGGCCGAAGCCGTAGCCCGCCAGCAGGCAGGCGGTTGTCTGCAGCAGGGTGAGTCCCACCACATAGGTCAGGGTGGTAACCAGACTGGGCAGATAATTCAGCAGTTCCGGGCCTGCCGCTAGCTGCAGCATGGCGAAGGAGAGATGCTTGGGCAGCATCACCACCGTGGTATCGTTCATGTCGGCCTCTCCCATCAGCGCCCGGGAAACCGTGATGAACAACGGATAGAGAATCATAAAACAGAGGCCGGTCAGCAGAAAGGTGCGCACCAGCGCCCAGGCAAACCGGGTCAGCCGCCCAGAGAGGCGGCTTTTATTGATTGATCCAGACAGTTCCTTCCAGCGAACGGCCTTTAACAGCTTTTGCATCGGCCAGTCTCCTTTCCCTCATGTCCAGTGCCGCAGCGGCGTCAGTCGTTATACACCACGCCTTTGGAAATCACGCCCATGGACACCGCCAGAATAACAGCGATAACGGCGAAATAAATCCATGCCAGGGCACTGCCGTAGCCGAACTCCTGCCGGGTGGCTCCGGCCCCGCTGAACACCGTATCCCGGACATACACCATACACTCGTTGTCGCTGGCCATAAAGGAATCCACCACCGTATACACCACGTTCACCAGCAGCATGGGGGACAGCATGGGAAAGGTGATTTTCCAGAAGGCTTCCCATGCGGTGGCGCCTTCCATATGGCAGGCCTCATATAAGCTGGAGGGAATGGATTTCAATGCAGCCAGAAAGATGAATATCTGCACCCCGGATTTCATCAGGATACTGAACAGCCGCTGCATGGGAGCGATCAGATAGTTTATCATGGTTTCGGTGACTCCCAGCTCCAGGAGATACTGTTCGATCTGCAATTTATCCAGCAGACCTGCGGCGGTGGAATTCTCCGCGATCACATGGTTGAGTTGGTCGGTGTTAACGCTGCCGTTCTGGCTTTGCAGGGTGATGAAGGCACCGGAGGACAGCACCACCGTCAGGAAGAAGATCATCTTAATGACCCCGCTGCCCCGGAAGTTCTGGTGGATGATCACCGACATCAAATAGCTGAACACCAGCACCATGAACACATCCGGCAGCAGCACCAGCAGGGAATTACCCAGCTTCAGCGGAAACTCGGCATCCGACAGAAAGGCTTTCTTATAATTCTCGATTCCCGCCGGAATCAGTTCATAACCCGTGGCGGTCATCTCCACATTATGGAAGCTGAACCACATGGTCTGCAACACAGGAAGAAGAAAGAACAGCAAGAAGCCGATGAACCAAGGCAGAATAAACAGCAAACCGAAAGCACGTTTTTTCTGCACCATATTAAACCGATGTTTCACTGGCGATTCCTCCTTTCACCGGCTATCAGCCGATCAGAACAGCATCCATGGAGGGAACGGTCACGCCGTCCACCACAGCATCCTGCCGGCCGGTATTCACCGCGACAGCTTTTCCGTTGCTGTAAGATGCCCGGAACACATTTTCCTCCGCTTGCTCCAGCGCGACGATATAAGCACCGGCAACCGGTTCCAGCAAAGCGGCGGCCCGGCGATACTGCTCATATACCGTCGCCGCCCAATCGTCGTATACCACGGAATACAGATCATCGTTATCCGAACGGATGATGCTGTCAGCGGAAGCGGCGATCAGCTTGTAGGACGGCACGCCGCCATAAAGCAGATTTTTCAGGAAGTCAGCCTCGCTTTGGGAAGAGAGATTGAGGGGGCTGCCGCTGTATACGGCATAGGCGCCCATGACCATCTGATAGAATGGAACATCATCATCCAGAGCGAAATAATGGCTGGAATCCATTGGCGCTTCCGGAATGTAGGAAGCGAATTTGGCCGTGCGGGCGTTGGCCCCCGGCAGCATCAAATCGAATTCCTCCATCCCGCTGAGGACGGTAACCACCGTGTCCAGCGCCTCCTGCCGGTCGATTCCCCGGCTTTTGCTGTAATCGGCATAGACGCTGCTACCCATATCCTCCACGCACAGCGTGCCGATTTTCAGCTGTCGATAGGATTTCAGGAAGGACTGGGTCAGCTGAGAATAATAAGCAGGTGACAGGATGTATTCTTCTGCCGCAAACTCATCGGTTTCGATATCATAGACATAGGTCCTGGCATATTGCTCGTCGATCCGACGGGCGGCCTGCGAAGTCAGGGATACGCCTTTGGAGGAAGGCGCGGTCTGGAAGCGTACGCCGGGATAGATACCCCCATTTTCCGCAGCCAGTTTCATCAAACCCTTTTTGCCTCCCAGTTTGCCGATGATATCCATCTTCTTGGCGACCTGCTGCTCATAGCCTCCGTTGAACCAGCCGGAAAGCCGCACCACCGGGTTCACCACCCCGTTCTGTTTCAGGTCCCGGATCATGTCGCCGGTTTGGGCAAAGGTGGTAAGCGTCTCTGTACCCTGGTAGTTGATTCCCAGAAAACTCTGTTGAGCTCCCACAGCCCCCACTGTTTCCAGGAACAACGGCAGAGGCGCGTCCGTTTTGCGAGACACATATCCCTGATGCTCCGCCAGATAGGTCCGGTACCAATCCGCCATCCCGGCGTAATCCGCTTTATCGCCGGACAAAAAGGCATACCGAATCCGGATGTCCTGCCGGTATCCTTCCGCTTCCACCACCGTAACCTCGTTATTGCTGTCCCCTACTCCCAGATACATACTGCCCCGGGCGTGAAGCACAAAATTCGGCGCTACGCTGTTATAGGAAGAGTTGAAGCCCGCCGGCGTCACCTGCAGGCTGGACACGGCATCCCCCTGTTCAATAACCGCGAAAAAGGCGTTTTCACCGGTTTTCAGTCCATAAACCGGCAGCAGCGCCGGCTGCGTCCGGGCATGGCTGCCGGTATCGGTGTTCACCAAATCCGGCCCGTAAATCGGCAGATTCACCTCTGTTTTTACCGGGGAAGCACCGGCAAAGCGCATCAAGGCGCCGCTGCCGTCGGGGATCAGGATATAGCCCTCCTCCTCGTTGTCCGCTGCGCCGAAATATCCGTTGAGAGTCAAATCCAAAATGGGATATTCCGCAGGATAAATAATCTGCTCCACAGGGATGCGGGTAACCAGGGTATCCCCATCTAGGGTATACTCCACCGGGATTGTAAATCCTACCTTCTCCCGTACCTCCGCCGTTTCCCCAAAAGCGGCTGCGTCGGCTACCAGATCCTCACCGGAGTATTCGATCTTTTCGAACAGGGTGAACAGATCCTCTACCTTGCTGCCGAAATTGTATTCGCTGTAGGTCCAGGCACTGAGTTCCTCATCCCACACATAACATTCCTGGAATAAAGCCGCCTCTTCCTCCGAGAGAGCCGGATTCTGCAGGAACAGTTCATCCGCCCGCTCCGGAGTCAGCTTCATGGGAATGTCATTTTCCCCAATTCCCATATCACCGAAGGTGTATTCCAGCCGTACGCCGTTCCCTATCCTCCAGGCCTTGATCTGGCCGGTCTCATCGCATTCAGTGAAGGATTCCACCGTTCGGCGGTTGCGGTTGACGATGTAGCTGAACATCAGCTGGGATTTGAGGTAGGCTTTCATATCCTCAGTGGCACCGGCATCCAGGTCCGCTTCTGTCGGATTCGCTGCCCAGATCATTCCCGTTTTCTTATCCTCTATCACGATATTCAGGGGATCAAACCACAGGGAAAGCCGCAGGTAATCGTTCTCTGCCACGTCTACCGTGCCGCTGTCCTCCTCAATGGGGGTCATCGCCTCATAATCGGGGATCACCGGCTCCCGGACGGAGGAAGGCTCCGAAGCACACCCGGCGGCGGATACCAGCAGAAGCAGAACGCACAGAAGCGCGGCCAAGCTTCGTTTTCTTGATATCGGACCCATGATGTCACCTCCCTTTGTCAGCTGCGCAGCCGCAGTTCTTTAAACAGTGCCAGGACAAAAGCATACAGCTGGGCAAAAATATTGTAGAATACAATGAAGATAAAGATCAGCACCGCCATACTTACCAGCGTCAAGCAGGCAGTGGCAACAGCCTTTTGCAGAGTATATTCATGGATCATCATTGTGCCGAAGAAGAGCAGCAGGAAAAACAATGCCCAGGCCAATCCCTGCAGAAAGCGAATATAGATAATCTCGCTCTGGGCGGCGACATGGGTCAGCAGCGTCAAAGGCACCCGAAACAAGGTCAGTACCAAACTGGCATAACCGAACACCATAACGATATCCCGGTACCGGCCCTTGCCGTCCATCAGGGTGGTAACGGACCAGTTGCCCACGGTGAAAACAAAAAACAAAAGAAAAACACTGCGGAATTCCGCCAGGATATCCAATGGGGTACCATACTGATGATTAAACAGGAAAGAGGTGCCGATGCTTTCATAGATATTGGTAAGAAACCACAGCAGCAGGAAAAATAACGATAGTGACAGCCTGCCCCGCTTCTCATGCTTCAGATCCCAGAAGCCGTCCAGCGGATGGGTCAGCACATAAAAGGCGTAGCGCAGATCTTTACGTGTAAACATCGGCTCACCCCCTCTTCCGGCGATGCCGCCGCCAGACAGCCAGCAGGATCAATGCCGCCGCAGCGGCCGCCAGTATAGTCAGAATCAATTGCAGGTTTTCCTGAAGGAACACTGCCCGGTATTTTTCGAATGCCATGCCGTAGCCGCTGACATAATTCTCCCCGCGGAAATTGCCCTTCTTAAAATAATCCATCGCTTCTCCATAAGCATCCTGCCGATAGAGAATACGGCCGATCTGGATATATGCCAATTCGAAATTGCAGTTCATCCGCAGAGTATCCTCCCAACGCTGGCGGCTGGCATCGTAATCCTGGCGGCGGAAAAGCGAATCCGCGTCCTCGATGGCCTGGGCATAGGGCGTACGCTCAAAAACGGTGACGCAGCCTCGGACAGCGTCACACACCAGCAGCTGCCCCGCCGCGTATTCGATGGCCGAGGGGGATTGAAATGTACCGGCCTGGCTACTCAGTCCGCCGAAGGCATAGAGCAGATAACCGTCCTGATTGTAGGTGTAAATCTTTCCGTCCCGGCTGTCGATATAGGAATAGTTCCCCTGGGCGTCGGTACAGATGTCCTCGATCTGGGACATCTGGGTGGCCATAGTCATGTATTCACTCCGGAGCAGCACGTCCTCTCCTCCCAGATTGAGTTTTTTGATCTTATCCGCCTGGTCGGTAGCCTTGGTTACCCCATAAATGAATCCTTCATTGTCCACGCAGAGATTATTGTATTCCAACGGAATAAACTGCAGCATCTTGTCCCGCTGTTCCTTGGTGAGCAGGCTGCGCAGCAAGATCTCCAAAGGCGATGCGCTGACCTGGTTGGAGCCGAGAAAACCGATAAAACGGCCGCTGCCGTCAAACTCCATGATCCCATTGACCTGGGACTGGGCCACCACCAACAAGCGGTCGCCTCCCGCCACCGCCACCTTCCGGGGTGCAAAGATATAATCCGTACCCAGCACCTCATTCTGAGGATTTTCAATGGCTTTTATCCAGCTGCCGTCGCTGTTCAGCACCACTACCCGATGGTTTTCCGTATCCGCGACATAAATTTTTCCCTCCTCGTCCACAAACACCCCTTCTGGTGAGCGGAACAGATCTTCCTCCCGGTCGGCGGGACCGTCCAGCACCATTACCGGCTGCAGCTCAGCCGACATTTTCACCAGAAGCCCTGCTTTCTGATCTACCAGATAAAGATAGCCGTCGGGAGCGGCAAAAATATCGGCGGGCGCCGACAGGGGGATTCCCTCTCCCGCCTTATCAATAATCCGAACGGGATAGAAAGGAGCAGGACATTGCGCACGGCTGAGTTTCCCCTGCCGATAGACAAAATTGAAGCTGTCATAAGGCGTGTAGGCTGCCGCCTGCGTACATAAAACCGCCACGGCCAGCAGACCCGCCGCCAGTCCGGCCATCCATTTCCGCATTCTTTTCACCGGTATCCTCCTTTCCGCTCATTCCTTGATGCCGGAGGCCACCATGGTCTCCATAATGCGGGACTGGGCCAGCAAAAAAAAGACGATGGGCACAATCAGAATCACCACCGATGCGGCGGCGTTGGGACCGGTGCGCATGATGCCACCGCTGAGTACCTGTCCCATGGCATAGGGCAGGGTTTTCATCTCTTCCCGGTAAATATAAGGAATGTTGCCCACGCCCCACAGCGCCTGCATATTGAAGATGGACACCGTTACCAGGGCGGGCCGCACATTGGGCAGGATGATGGAAAACAGGGTGCGATATTCCCCAGCCCCGTCAATACGGGCGGCGTCCAACAGAGAATCGGGAATCTGCACCATGAACTGCCGCAGCAGAAATAGGCTCAATCCGGTGGCGCAGCTGGGCACGATGGCCGCTGCATAGTTATCGATCCACCCCAGACCGCTGATGGTCATATAGTTCACCACGTCGTTGACCACTGGGCTGAACATCAGAGACGCAGTGACGATGAAGAAGATTACGTTGACGCCGGGAGCCTCGCCATGCTTCGCCAGAGGGTAGGCGGCCAGGGAAGCCAGCAGAACATTGATGACAATAGCTGTGGCTGTAATAAACACCGTATTAAACAGATAACGGGTAAAGGGCACCCAGCCATTGCTCATGATATCAAAAAGCACTCGAAAGCTGTTCAGGGTGGGATTATGAACGAACAGAGGCGGCGGATAGATGAACAGCTCGCTGACCGGTTTGAAGGCCATGTTGACAATGAGAACCATGGGCATCAGACTGAACAACCCGAACAGAGTCAGGACGAGAACAATGAAAAAGGTACCGGTCCGGGAACGGTTGGCATGACGGCCGCTGTGGCCGAACAGCTTTCTTCCGGGACGGAGAATCCGGGCTTTCACACTCATTTTCCCACCCTCCTGATCAGCCGCTGTACCAGCATATTGGTTCCAAAACTCAGGGCAAAGATGATGGTGGACACGGCGCAGGCATAGCCCCGCTGGTACCGCAGGAAGCCATAGTCCCGCATATGATGCATCAGGGTGTGCGTGGCGTAATCGGTGCTGGGAAAGCCGGTCATGGCGGTGGCCACCGTTTCAGTGGAAAAGGCGGCCGTAATCGCCAGAATAGCTGAAAGCATCAAGTGAGGCGCTATAGCCGGGAGGGTAATGTACCACAGCTCCTGCCAACGGTTGCGTACTCCATCCACCAGCCCCGCCTCATACAGCTGGCGGTCGATAGTGGAGAAGCCCGCCCGCAGGGTCAGAAAGGAGGTACCCATAGACAGCCACAGCTGTACCACTACCACCACCAGCATCATGTACTGAGGGTCCACCATCCAGCCGATGGGTTCGTTGATGAAACCGAACCGCAGCAAGAAGCTGTTGAGGTAACCGTAAATATCGGCATCGAAGACAATGCCCCAGATGGTGAAGAGTCCCGCACCCGCCATGGTGGGTGCGTAAAACACCAAGGTCATAAATTCCCGCAGCCCTCGGGGCATCTCATTGATCACCCAAGCAAAAAACATGGACAACAGGTAGCCCAGCGGACCGGTGAGCACGGCGAACACCAGGGTGTTTTTCAGGGCAATACCGAACACCTCATCATTGACGAAAAGATTGACGTAGTTATTCCAGCCCACGAAGGAAGGAGACTCAAACACATTGAAGTTGGTAAAACTGATGAAAAGGGAAAGCACCACCGGCCAGATGGTGAAAACGGTAAAGACCAGCATAAAGGGAAAGAGCAGAATGTAAGTGTGCCGATACTTAATCAGCTTTTTCAGCAGGGAGGGACGGGATACCGTCCGGGAGGTTGCGGCTGCCTGCATGGTCTTCAGCTCCTTTCATCCAATCCGAATTCCTTGCGCCGCAGATCAATTTCCTTATTGATAAGTTTGTTGCGGTCCAGCAGAATCTCGCTGCCGTTGCCGCCGATGGAAATAGTGGTGCGGATAGCGGCGTTGATGCTGCGATTTACCATATAGCCGCCCGGCACCTCAGGCAGCGCTTTGACTTGTTCCCGCTGGGTATTGATCATAGCCAGCGTATCCTTGGGCAGGGACATCCGCTCAAAAGCCTCCAGATTGGCGGTGGGCACCCGGGCGGCGGGGCCCATTAAATTCTCCAACCCTTGGGAGTAAGCTGTCTGGGTATCCGCCGACAGCCACCATTTCAGGAATTCCCAGCTGGCCTCCGGATCCTTGGCGTTGGCGAAAATCACCGAACCGGTTACCACGTTGGAAGTGGTACGGTTGATTTCTCCTTCCCGCATAGTGCCCGGCACCGGCGCCATATCCCATAGACCGCGAAGTTCCGGCGCGGTGGATTCAAAGGTGTTGTAATAGGTGAAGGGCTGCAGAATAATGGGCGCTTCTCCTGAACGGAAACGGGACCAGTGGTTCATCTGGGTAGTTACCTTGTATTTGGTATACAGGGACATCAGCTGCTCAAAAGCCTCCAGCGCGGTGTTGCTGTCCAGCAGGGTGGCGCTTTTTTCTTCATTGTAAAACTCGCCACCGTTCTGGAACAGGAACATGGTATACAGCTCCGTTCCGGAGCCCGCCTGGGCCGCATCCGACGTCGCCACATTGGGGAGGCCCACATCCATGCTGTTCTGATGGAGGACATACAAAATATCAAATAGGTCTTCCCAGGTCTGCGGTATCTCCAGGCCCAGTTCGGCCAGAATATCCGTGCGGTAGAACATGGCTAGAAAATACTCCTGCTCCGGCAGGGCGAAAAGCCGCTCCCCCAGGCGGAAGGGTTCCACCGCCTGAGGACTGAACCACTCCAGCACCTGCGGCAGATCCTCAAAACGTGTCAGATCCATCAGAGCGGAACGCAGGCCGTAGTCCACCGGTGTACTGCGGGCCATAGTTAAGGCCACATCCGGCCCGCAGTTGGCCGCCACTGCGGGCAGCACCGTATCCTCCTTCACCAGCCGGATATTAACGCCGATCCCCTTGGCGGGTGAGAAATCCTTCTCTGCCAATGCCCGCAGGGTCTGGGCCTGATCCCGGCCGGTGATCATCCACACATCTACCAGCCGCCCGCTGTCCGTTCCGGTGGAAATGGTGTTGTAATCAGAAAAAAAGGATTGAAAAAAGAGCCTAAGTTCATACCAGATCTTACCCAAAAAGCCGGTATCGGCAGCAGGCAGCTCATACCCAGGCGGACAAAGCAGAAAGTAATCCAGGGTCAGGGGCTGATAGGCCGCATCCAAAGAAAATTCTGACAGAGCGGCAATATTGGAAGAAAAATTATCCAGGCGGACAGCGATGGAATCCGGGTTCCGGATGAAATCCTCGATCTGTACCAACAGCTTCTGCATCATAGAATAGTGGCTGCTTTTTCCTTGCCCCTGCTGTTCCATGGTCTCTGCCAGCCCGCGAAGGATATCCCGCTGGGCGGTCAGCACCTCCAGGCAGTCGGGAACCTGCTTATCAATAGCGTAATCCCGGTTAGGATCCGGAAAGGAGCCGACGATCATCTTGATCTTGCGGTACAAGGCGTTGAGGGCGTATACGCTTTGCTGGGTTTCCCACAGTACCCCGCTCATGTACCCCATCACGCACTCCAAAGTGAGGGTGTAAGTCCGGCCGGCCTCAAAATAGAAAAGGTAAGGCTCCTCTCCTCCCAGCTTGGCTATCTGCCATTGGTTGGAAAAGTGAAATTCCAAATTTTGCGCCTCGGCAAAGGGGAGCTCCCCATCTATGTACAAAGTGCGTGTGGAGAGGCTGCCCTCCATATAGTTTTGCTTGAACCGGAAGGCCAGTTCATACAAGCCGGATTCCGGCACCGTCACTTCATAGCTGATCCACTGGCCCACATCGGCCCAATTGCCGCCGATGGCGTTCAGGGTAACCCGGGTAATATCGGTGTTCTCTGTCAGCGGGGAGGTACGATCGGCAATGGCGCTGAGGGTGGAATCAGATTTGAAGTCGGTTTGTTCCGCTTGTCGTTTATACAGAGCGTCCGCGGATACAGGCTGATACCCCTTGTCCTGATAGGACTGGAGCACCTGCTCATAGGAAGACGGCGCCTTATATGGGCACAGGGTAATGGAGGCCACCGCCATCGGTTCCTTTTGGGCAATGAGTTCGATGGTATTGATGCCCTCTGCAAAATAGAAATACAACGGGTCGGCCACATAGCCCAGCGAATCTCGGACATATACTGTCCGCCAGCGGGGCGCTTCCGTCTGTGCCGGCGGATATTCATTACCGGCGGCGTCTTTTAACGGCTCGGCGGTTTCATCCCGCCATATCCGCTGAAACACCACCGGCGCCGCCTCTGTGCAAGGGACTTCGCCGTTGATTTTCAGATTCCGCTCTATCTCGCCGCCGCTGCCCTCCAGCTGATAATATTCGATTCGCAGAGTATATAAGCCGGCCCGCTCCACAGACACCTCCCACAAAACGGCGGAGGTGCCGTCGGTGGCTGCGGCATTTTTGCCGTCCACCATCTGGGTATCGACTCCCTGGCTGCGAGCCGGGTCGTAATCCGTCCCATGAATTTGAAAGGTCTCCGCCGGTTTTTCACTGTCGGCGAAAGCCTGGATATACTCGTTATAGCTGGTGTGGGTGTAGGCGGAAACGGATGGCCCGTCCGCAGTGCTTTCAGCGTTACCGCCGGATGCCGGTGAATAGGTGAAGAGGATGCTTGCTGCAAGCAGACAGCATACGATTCTGGCGGCCGGTCTCTTCATGCGTCATCACACTCCGTTTCATCCAGGGCGGCCGATAACCGGCCGCGCCGGTTTAGGCGCAGGTCAAGCTGCGGTCCGCCGGCAGTGGAGCCGAACGGATCGAAAAAAGATTTGTTGGAAAGAGGAACGGCGCCGGTTGGACCTTTGAGGAAAACCGGCGCCGTCGCTTATCAGCTCCTGGGAACACCCGCCCAGGCAAAATAATCATCCGGCACGATGATATAGGGATCATGGGCGCCTACGCCCGATACCTTCATCAGCTTGTTGCTGGAAGCATTATACCGGTACATCTGGGAATCACTTTCGCTGCGGTAGCAGAAGCCGTCCAGATATCCTGTTTTCAGCGCCAGGTATCCTTCGGTGATCTTTTCATAGAAAAAAGGATCCTCTTCTCCGCGTCCCGGAATCGATTCCAAAAGCTCCACGGCCTCAATGCCGGTTTCCTCGGCATGATCGTTCCAACTGGAGATCACGATCATCTCCGGTTTGCGCTTCACTGCCGCCAGCCATTCATTGCGGAAGCGGTCGCCGTTTTCCCGGGAGATGGGCGGTGCAGATGTCCCCAGGTTGTTGTGACTGCGGGAAAATCCGGGGGAAATGCCATGGATTTCGGATTTTTCATACTGGACGTCAAACACCCAGCCGTACATGCCGGTCTTGTCGATACCGTACTTATACTGATACGCCCAGCCCTCCGATACATGTCCCGCCGCCGGCCGCATGGTAAAGCGCCCATCGGCATCCTGATAGCCGTAATTTTTGGGGATGTTGAAGTTAACGAACAGGGGCTTTCCTTTCCAAAAGAAGGTGTTTTCCCGGTAACCCGCCGCATAGGCGGCGAAAATATCCAGTTCCGCCTGCATCCCCGCTGTATTGCCGTTGATCAGCGGACGGCCGCCGGCAAAATTAAGCTTGGGTGCTTTATCTCCCAGTTTACGCGCCATGCTGAAGCAGGCGTCGATATGCCGGGAGATATTTCCGCCGTCGGCATAGTGATCGTTGGTGTCGTCCAGGATGAGATAATCGATGCCCCAACGCTTGAACATTTTGAAATCGTATTCCAGCTTGGCTTCATCATCGGTGGCATAATAGCCGAATTTCACTGGCTTGACCCGGGTTTCCTTGCCCCAGTGATGGTTATAGTAGAACTCATCTTTCTCCAGGGAATCCCACCAGACGGTGTACCACATACCTACGGCGGAACTATAATACTCTTTCACTTGCGGCGCCTCCGTTGTCGTTGTTGTAGACGAGCTGTTTATCGAAGGGGGCGGATTGGTGGGAGCCAGCGATGTGCTGGTTCGGGTGGCTTCGGTGACTGCCGATGTGCCGCCGGTAGTGCCGGGAACGGAAGAAGATTCCTCCGTTGTGCCGCTGGATCCCTGGGTGGAAACGGTTTGACCCGGTGCCGTGGAGGCGCTGTCGGAAGGTGTTCCCGAGGGATCGCCGGAAACAGCAGGATCGCCGCAGGCAGCGAAGCTCCCGGCCATCAGCAAGGCCGTCAAAAAACTGACGATGCGTTTTGTTGTCATGGCTGCGCCCTTTCCATCACGGACCTGAAGCAGGTCCTTCTCTTTCTTTGTGCATCGGGAGGCGGAACAATCATTTTCAACTTTCCGCCTCTGCCCTTTTGTCTCATTTTCCCTTGGTTAAGGCCACATATTCGTCGATGCGGCTTTGTGCCATGGGGGTCACCTTTGACAGGGCGCTTTCCATCGTAGTCTCGCCCTTAAACAAAGGATAGATAAGATTTTCATTCAGCATGTCGAACAGCTTGAAGCTGTTCAAATATGCCACCTTGTTCTTCTTGCCGCCGTTCAGCATAAAATCCTTGTTGTTCTCATAAATCCCCTTGTATTCGCTTTTAGAGAAACCAATATCCAGGATATCGGCTTTCTTGACGGCAAAGGGCTTGGAACTGTCCCACACGCACAGCATATCCTGGAGCACACAGATCACCTGTTTTTTCCAGGTCTCGTCCAACTGCGGCGGAACGACATACACCGGGCTGTAAGTGGCGGCATGAATCACATAGTCAGTCGCATCCGGTCCTTTAGGGGGATAGGTATAGCCTAAATCGCTGGCCTTGATGCCTTTAGCCACCGCCTCCGGTCCGTATTCCGGCGCATATGTGGTGAAGGCCACGTTGCCCTGCTTGAACATATCCAGCAGAATAGGATCGCCCACCGAGCCGACATGCGGCACCACTTTGTATTTGTTCAGCAGATCCAGGGCGAAGTTCATGCCCTTTTTGGCCTTTTCCGAATTGAGGTTGAACTTATAATTTCCGGAACTGTCTCGACCAATGATTTCGCCGCCGTTGGTAAGGATGCAGGTGACAAAGAGATACTCATCGTAGTAGCCCCATTGCTCCACACCGCTAGAGGTGGTTTTGGTCACCTTCTGGCAGATTTCCAGGAACTTCTCCCATGTCCATTTATTCTGCTTTACCAGGGTGGCGGGATCCTCCGCACCGGCCTGCCGCAGCAGCGCCTTGTTGTACCACATACCCCAGCGAGGCGGTTCCGCGCCATAATTCAGGCCGTATAAATTGCCGTTCCAGGTGTTCAGATTCCAGTTTTCATCTGATTTCCAATTGGGATCCTGATCAAAGGGATAATATTTGTTCAGCGGAGTGGCCATGCTTTTGCCGATAAAGGAGGGGTAGGTATCATACCAGGCTGCTTCCCAGATATCGCAGTCCGCTTTGCCGGAAATAGCGGCGGCGGACATTTTGTTGACGCACACCTCATAAGAAACCTTGGTAAACTTAATGGTACACTTGTATTTTTCTTCTACATACTTCCAGCTGGCATATTCCAAGGTATTCTTTTTGGGCGCGCCGGAAGGGGTCCATATGTTGATGGTCTTGCCGCTGAGATCATAGGTCGGCGGCGTAAAACCGCCGCTGCCGCCGCTACTGGTAGTGCCGCCTCCGCCATTGCTAGAGGTTCCGCCGCCGTTGCTGCTGGTCTCCGCTATAGAAGAACCGTTCCCGCCTTCAGAGGACGGATCGGATTCCGGTCCGGCAGAAGCATCCGATTCTGTCCCGGGGATGCTGGCATTGCTGCTCCCCGGCTTTGACGCCTGGGAGCCTCCGGATGAATTGGGCGTGCTGCTGGTGGAACTGCCGCAGGCTGCGAGGCTAAGCAGCAGCATGGCCGCCATCGCCAATGATGTTAAGCGGTGAAACCACCGAATTTTGGGCGTATTTTGCACGGTATCCACTCCTTTACAATGGCAGCGGGGCCGCTGCTTCCCTATCCTTTTGGTAAAATAGGCAGCAGCGGCCGCCGCCGGGTTCAAACGTTGAGGGAACAGACTCAGTTTCTGCGACCTTGACGGCCGAAACGGTACAAGGACACGCCGGCGATCATCGTGAGGCTGAACAGGCACGCCATCGCTAACGGCAGAACACCGCTGTCGCCGGTTTCGGGACTCGGCTCTTCCGGTTTGGAATCATCTCCGCCGGGTTCAAGCGCGCCGAAAGTGGAATCAATGAACTTGATGTCATCCACAAAGATCAGGGAGCCGTCGCTTTCCACGCCGGTGATTTCCCGGATGACAATTTCCAGCTTGGTAAATTGCGCCTTTTCCGGGATATCCACCACTACGCTGTTCCATCCGTTATACAGCTGATAGGAGGAGGTGCTGCCGGAATATTTCAGATAGCCGTTCTTATCCTCCGGATAAGTTCCCAGCTTGATCCGGGTGGTTTCATCGTCGCCGTCCTTGTATCCGTAAACATCCACCTGGAATTTCGGCTGGGTATCCATATAAGAGTTGGTGACGTTGTACAGGCTGAAAGCGAATTTACCGCCGCTGATGGGCTGGTCGAATTCCTTGTAGATATTGGTGTATCCGGGGAAATCGTCGTAGTTGAAGAAGTTTTCCATCTCAATGGCGGTGTCACCCTCCAGGATACACCAGGGATTGAGATACTCGCCCATGGGGGTGAGGGACGAGTAATCAGATTCCCAGCCTTCCTCATCGTCAAAGGTATAACCATCGTTGAGGATGGTGGTATCGATTACCCGGATTTCATCGATGGCGAACCATTCTTCCGCAAACCACTCGCCGTTGTAAGCCGGGCCAAGAACGCCAGGGGTGGTGACGTCGGGCTTGAACACCTTGATGCCCAAACGGACAATCGGCACATCCTTGGGCATGGCGGCGGAATAATGATACCAGCCCGCTTTTACGTTGACATGGTCTCCGCTCCAAGCCAGGCCGGGAGCTTCTTCCGGATCAGGAATGGCTCCCAGACCGTAGGCGTTGCCTTCCGCATCAAAAGCGTAGGCTTCCAGAGCAAATACGTTGTGATTGTACTCAAAACCATTGCGGAACCAGAAATAGAAGTCAAAGGTGCCCCCTTCCACCGGAACGGACAGGTCTTTGTACAGGATGTCATAGGGCCGCTGCTCGGTCAACGGATGATTCACCACAGCCATGAACTGCAGCGCATATTCATCCGAATCGGTTTCATGCCGGATAAAGAAATTTTTGATCCAGGACCAGCCGTCGCTTTCGGTGAAGCCCTCTTCATACTTGATGATCCGGGCATGATCCACCAGAACGCCGGCGTTTTCATAGACATCGTTGTTATACCAGCCCAATTCGCTGTCCTCATATACATCTTTGCCGGAAGGACTGCTGTCCGGCGTAAATTCCGTGCGTTCCGGGAATTCGGGGTAGACAGGCGGCGGGTTCTCCTCACCGCCATCATCTCCGCCGCCTTCCTCGTTCTTGTAAGCGGTGCCTACCAGTTTGATATCGTTGGCAAAAAAGACGCTGGCGTCGGCTCCCATCCCTACATCTTCGGTCAGCAGATGCATGCCGATTTCAATTTTCACAATCTCTTTATCCGCGGGCAGGGGCGCCACATAGCGGTTAAAGCCGAAGTACATCTGGTTGCCCGAGGAACTGAACGGCAGATAGGCATTCCCCTCCGGCTGCTGGCCCAATTCATATTTGGTACCCTCCGCGTCATAGGCGTTGGCAAACATCTTGAACTGGGGTTGTCCGGGGACCGTGGAATTGACTCTGTTTTCCATTTTGAAGGAGAGATAGCCGCCCTTGACCGGCTCGGACAGCTCCTTAGTGATGAACTGGTCGGGCTTGTAATCGTCCGGATGGTAGGTGAATCCACCGGTGATCAGCAGTTTCTCACCGTATTCGCCGCCAAAAGGCTCATTAGCGACGCCGGTTGGCGCCAGTTCGTTGGTCGTCCAGCTGCCTTTCCAACCGGTCAGGCCTAAGGACGCTACCTCGTCCGTCATCAGCTGGGTATCCACAAACTTCACGCCGTCGATCATAGACCAATCGTCCAAACCGATGGCAGCTTCGCTTCCTTCAGGCCGATAGATCTTCACCGCTACCCGGTGGATGATCTTGTCTGCCGGCAAATCGGCGCTGTAGCTATACCAGCCGTTTCCGGCATTGACGCCGTCTCCACTCCATCCGGCCAGTGCCAGTTCAGTCAGCTCATGGGCGGTACCGTCAATTTCATAAGCAATCCCCCGGATCTTGAAGGCGTTGTTCTGCGCCTCTTGTCCGAAAACATTGCGGAACCAGAACTGAAATTGGAATTTACCTCCCTTCACCGGCGTGACCAAATCCTTGCAGAGGATATCATAATCCTTATCATTGATGCCCTTGGTTCCTAAGGTATACATCCACTGCACGGCGACTTCATCGTTGTCGTCTTCCCCGTGGAGCGGAATCTTTTCATGAGGCTGGCCTTCGGCGTTGTACTTGACGATGCGGGCGCTGTCCTTAATATCCGTGGAGCCTTCTCCGCGCACCCGGATCTCACCGTTATACCAGTGCAGTTCGGTATCCTCCACCGTCACCTTCTGCGGCTCCTCACCGTCTGCGGCGGTGGTTAAACCGCCGACGCTGAAAATACCCATGCTGAAAGCGATAAGCATAAGCATGGCTCCAATTCTCTTTTTCACCAAAATCACTCCCGTTTTCATCAATTTGGGTTTCGTCTCTTGGCTCGTTTTGCCGAATACGCATCTGGCTTGCTGAAGCTGACCGCTGCCGAAATCCGCTTCTCATCCCTCCTTGCTGCAGAATGGAAATCCCTGTTTTATATTTTTGCCTGCTTGGTGACGAATGCCCGGGTTCAGAGATTGCGAACTGTGAAACATGTTTTATACGCGAAATAGCGTTCTCCCTTTTGACACGCTTTGCCAAGTCTATATAAAACGTTTTTGTTGGCGTAAATTATTATATAAAAACGTTTTACATTTAAACAATATATATACTATCACGTTAAAAATGCCTTGTCAAGAGAGAATATACCTTGATTTATAAATTGCGCTATGTTAAGATAAACTATAGTGGGTCTGCGCCTGTCTTTCCATATTTCGCATGCGCTGACGTGGCAATAAGATCCGTATCCCACGCCGTCGGAGAAACGGCAGATTATTGTGGGGAGAGAATGAAGATGTCCAACATTAAGGAAGTCGCCAGAAAAAGCGGGGTGTCCCCTTCCACCGTTTCCAATGTTTTCACCAATAAGCGGCCGGTCAACGCTAAAACCAGAGAACTTGTGCTGCGGGTCAGCCGGGAATTGAACTATATTCCCAGCGTGATGGCATCCAGCAACATCACTAAACAAACCAATATTATCGGTTTCTTTTTCGATACCGGAAGCGACGATTACTCCGACCTGGATTCCGACATGATAAAAGGGTGTACCATCACCGCCGCGGAAAACGGCAGAAGGCTCACCCTGTACTATGGAATTCGGGATAAGCAGGAATTGTTCAGCACCCTGCGCAGCGGCTGTCAGCCCATTGACGGCGCTATCCTGATCCTACCCCATTCGGACGACATCCGCCTGGACGCTGTAACCAGCCAATCCGTACCGTATGTCATTATTGGCGGCCCCTATGTGGATGATCCCCGGGTGATGTCGGTGGACGTAGACAATAAAAAAGTGGCTTATCGCATTACCTCCCATCTGATCGCTCTCGGCCACAGACGGATCGCCATGTTTAACTATAAAAAGGGATACACCGTTGCCCGGGATCGGCTCAAAGGCTATCTGGAAGCCCTGCGAGACCACGCCATACCAGTGGATGACCGGCTGATCCTCCATATTGGGAAAACTGAGAACGATGGTGTTGAGGCTACTTCCGCCCTGCTGAAAAACTGTCCTTTCACCGCCGTCATTGTCTCCATGCCGGAAGTGGCTAAAGGCGTTTATGCAGTGATCAAAAACAATGGTTTGCAGGTGGGGCGAGATATATCCGTAGCCTCCTTTAACCCGGATTTATCCGGCTTGAATCCGCCGCTGTCGTGTGGAAATCCGGATTATGTTAAACTGGGTTCCCTGGCAGTGCAGTCCTTGATCCGTTATATTCAGGATCCGGATTTTGAAAATCGCCGCACATTACTGGAGGTGGAAACGGTTTATACCGATTCCTGCGGCCCCTGTCCTAGAGGATTGTGATCTCTGCCGCTTCAGAGGCTTGTCCGAGATCATATCATTTTTCGTATCTCTGTACTGCATTTCCTCCTTGGCTTCGTCCATTTTCGCCACCCTACTCTGCAGGATGGAATCAGAGATAGGGGAGACCCTAAAAGAGAGCTGACTGTGAGTAATCCCCCGGGGTATGGATGGAGCAGGAGCGGGTTTCCGAATATCACGGATACTTTGAAATTTGCGATAAATCTTAGAAATGGAAATCTTGCCTATCCTGATATTTCTGCTCCCTAAAAATGAAAGCGGGCAACCCGTCCATTGTGGATAGGCTGTCCGCTCTTTGATTTATACCAGATGAAAAATGGTCTGTTTTCTTTCTATCACAGCACTTCCTGCTACTATCTTTCTGAATGTGGTTTCGTCTACTTCATTTTATCTGGGATCGCTTTCCTCGTTCTCTTTTTCTTTGCGAAACTTATTCTATCTTATCGGCGGATTCATCCCATCCAGTATTGCAGCAGATTCCCGATGGTATCATAGGTGATTTCCTGCCCGCTGTAGGAGGTCATCAGATCCTTCCAATAGGAGCCTGCCGCGGGAGTG
>ENA-UOJE01000864-UOJE01000864.1-human-gut-metagenome-genome-assembly--contig:-C23-NODE-864-length-30871-cov-18.458333_pt1 | contig 30871 bp, 25 predicted proteins | sample MGYA00242341_ERZ723888 | MGnify/ENA metagenome assembly ERZ723888 | reverse complement strand
ATCGTTTGTGGATCGCTCAGGCTCTGGGCTTGCCGCAGTTGGAGCAGAACTTGCCGCTGTTCTTCGTGCCGCACGCGCAGGTCCACTCGCCCGCGGGCGCGGGCTTGCCGCAATTCGAGCAGAACTTGCCCGTGTTCTTCGTGCCGCAGCTGCACGTCCACTCATTCGCGCTCACCGGAGCCGGCTTGCCGCAGTTCGCGCAGAATTTGCCCGTGTTGCCCGCCTGTCCGCACGCGCAGGTCCAGCCTGCCGCCGCGGGGGCCGCCTGCGCCTGCGCCGCCTGCTGCTGCGCGCCCTGCTGATAGAGGGTGCCCATCTGCGCGCCTGCCATGCCGCCTGCCATGCCCATGCCCATAAACGCGCCGACCGCGCCGTTCGGGTTCGCCGCCGCCGTCTTCATCGCGTCGCCGGTCGCGCCCGCGAGATGCGCCGCCGCGCGGGTGGGATCCATAAACGCCGCGTTGCGCTGCATCTCCTTGATCATCTTCTCGTCTTCCTCGTTCGCCGTGACGGAGGAAACGCCGAAGGAGACGACCTCGATGCCGCGCAGGTCGCGCCACTTGGCGCTCAGCGCCTCGTTGAGCGCGTCCGCCAGCTCGACCGTGTGGCCGGGCAGCGCGGAGTAGCGGATGCCCATTTCGCTGATCTTCGCGAACGCGGGCTGGAGCGCGGTGAGCAGCTCGGTCTTGAGCTGGCTGTCGAGGTTCGAGCGGTCATAGTCCTCGCTCACGTTGCCGCAGACGTTCGTGTAGAACAGGAGTGGGTTGGCGATATGATAGCTGTACTCGCCGAAGCAGCGGATGCCCACGTCGATGTCGATCGCCGCGCGCTGATCCACGACGCGGAACGGAACGGGAGACGCCGTGCCGTACTTATTGCCGACGAGCTCCTTGGTGTTGAAGTAGTAGACGCGCTGGTCCTTCGGCGCTTCGCCGCCGAAGGTGAAACGCTTGCCGATGTTGCGGAAAACGTCGCCGATGCCGTCGCCGAGCTTGCCCGAGAAGATGCTCGGTTCGGTGGAGGAATCGTAGAGAAATTCGCCCGGCTCGGCGCAGACCTCCACGACCTTGCCCTGCTCGACGATGAGCATGCACTGGCCGTCCGCCACGGCGATCATCGAGCCGTTGGTGATGATGTTCTCGTCACCCTTGTAGTTGCTCGAACGGCCCGTGACCTTCTTGTGGCCCTTGGTCGCCAGAATGTTTGCGGGCATCGCTTCACAGTAGAAGTATTCCTTCCACTGGTCGGCCATCACGCCGCCCGCCGCGCCCGCGATCGCTTTGATGAGTCCCATACGATAAAGCTCCCTTCTGTTTCTTTCAGCCGGTTTTGCTTGTATTTGCTTGCGATGCATCCAGTTTATCAGAAAATAGACAAAAACGCAATGACCTTTTGCGCTTTCCTGCACGCTTTCATCATCCGGTAGCAGAAAAGAAGGCTATGTTTTTGAATGTTGTTCAAAACACCATATTGCAATTTCTTTACGGCGTGCTATAATTTGAGAACTGTTCAGGAAAGGAGCACTCCCTATGGCACGAAAGCAGATGATCGAGGGCGGCACGAAGAACCGCATCCGCGAGGTCGGAGGACGACAGATCTTTGAGCATGGCTATGACGGCACGAGCGTGCGCGGCATTATGCTGGAGGTCGGCGGCGAGGTCGGCTTGTTCTACTATTACTACAAGACGAAGGACGAGCTGTTCACCGATGTGCTCGACCACTTCTTCGAGCCCTACCGGAAGGACTTTGAGGCGCTTGCCGCCGAGGCGAAGGAAAAGCCCTATCGGGCGCTGCTGCGCTTTTTCAGCTACATCAAGCGCGAGGTGCGCGCCTTCCGCGCGAAGTACGAGGGCAATATGCACCGCACGGTCCGCTGGGCCATTCGCGAGCAGACGCTCACGGTCATCGAGCCGTATATCGAGGACATCATCCGCACGCTCATGACCTGCGGCGCGAAGCCGACGATGGACCCGCACACCATGGCCATTTTCCTCGCGCACGGCCTGGGGAGCTGCATCCTGCACGAGGATGCCGACTGGGTCGACGAGGCGACGGACGATATGCGTCGCACGGTCAACCTCATCATGGGGCTCAGCGAGGAGGAGTCCCGCAAAATGTTTGAAGACGCGGACGGGAAAGCAAATGCTCCCGCTACGGTGGAAGGAGAAAAGGAAAATGAAATGTAAGAAGCTCGTATCCCTGTTCCTCAGCCTGCTGTTGGCGACGGCGCTCGCCGTGCCGGCCTGCGCCGCGTTCGAGGACGTTTTTGCCGACGGCTCCGCCGACGGTACGCGCGACGGCTCACTGTTTCTTTCGGGAGAGACCGTGCGGAGCAGTGCCGCGGTGAACGGCGTTCTGCTCGCCGCGGGCAGGACCGTCGGCGTGAACGGTACAGGAGCGTATGTCATGGCCGCTGGCTATGAGGTGACGCTCGGCGGCACGGCGGAGAACGACGCGTTCCTCGCGGGCTACAGCATCGGCGTGAACGGCGCGGCGCAGCGCGACGTATTCGCCGCGGGTCAGAGCATCACGGTGGACGGCACGGTGGGGCGCGACCTCTACGCCGCCGCCAACACCGTCACCATCACCGGCTCCGTCGGCGGCGACGTGTACGTCAGCGCCGAGAACGTCGTCATCGGCGACGGCGCCAAGATCGGCGGGCGGCTGCACTGCAATGCAAGCGCCCTGCGCTCCGTGCCCGACGGCATCGCGGACAGCGCCGAGCTTTACGACGAGCCGGAAAGCGGCGACGTGAACGTGAACATCACGGTCTCCGAGCCAAGCATCGGCAGCATCGTGCTGCGTAAGGCGCTGAGCTTCGCGAGCGCGCTGCTGCTCGCCTTTGTCCTGCTGTGGCTCACGCCGCTGTGGGAGACGGTGGATCGGAAGTATTACGGCGCGCCGTTCGGCCGGTATGCCAAGGCGTTCGGCATCGGCTTCGCGGTGCTTGCGGGCGTGCCGCTCGCGGCGATCCTGCTGTTTATCTCGAATGTCGGCATGCGCCTTGCGCTGATCGTGCTGTTCCTCTATGCTGCGGCGATCATCGCCGCTCCCGTGTTCCTCGGCTTCTTCCTCGGCGCGCTGCTCTGGCGCGGGGCGATGAAGAAGGAACCCTGCTATTACGCGGAGTTGGCCATCGGTATCCTCGTCTGGCGCGTCGTGGCCAGCGTGCCCGGCCTGTCCTTTGCGGTGGGCCTCGTCTCCGTGCCGCTCGGTCTCGGCGTTGTGACGCTCCTGCTCGGCAAGGGCGCGGCGAAGCCGTCGCCCAAGGCGGAGACGGCTTGCGAGGAGAGCGCGGCGTCCGACCCCGCAGCGCTGCCGGAGGACAGCGACAGCGCGGAGCAATAAGCCCATATCGCACAGCGAAAAGAGACCGCTCGGCGGTCTCTTTTTTGATGGGAACATAATTTTTTATTATGTCTACTTGCAATGCGGCGGCGATTCCTGTAAAATGGTGTCGAAAACTTTTCCGACCTCGGAGGCTGTCATGAAGAAACGAACCTTATTTTTGGGCTTTTTGCTCATGCTTGCGCTGAGCACCGCCGCGCTCGCCGCAGACTACACCGACGTTCCCGCCGACTCGTGGGCGAGGGAGAGCATCGACAAGGCCGCAGAGTACGGTCTGATGAACGGCGTGGGGGAGGGGCGCTTCGGCCTCGGGGAGACCATCTCGCGCGAGCAGTTCGTCACCATTCTGGTGCGGATGTTCGGCTGGGAGAACGTGAGCAGCGAGGATGCCGCCGTCGACATCGCGGATTCGTGGGCGCGGGAGTTTGTCAACACCGCTGCCACCAACGGCGTCATTGACGCGGGCGGAAAATTCCGCCCGAGGGACGCCATCACGCGCCGCGAAATGGCGGTGATGCTCGTGCGTGCGCTCGGCCTCGGCGAGCTTGCCAAGGCGGACGCGGACGCGGCGCTGCCCTTCGCCGACGTGACCGCCCAGCGCGGCTACATCGCCATTGCCTACGAGATCGGCATGACCACCGGCGCGACCGAGACGACCTTCGAGCCGGACGGCACCGCGACGCGCGAGCAGGCGGCCGCCATGCTCGTGCGCGTCTATGAAAAGTACCACGCGCCCACGACGTGGAAGCACGCCTTCTACGCGCTCTCGTCCTACTCGCAGCTCGAGCAGGCCAAGCAGTTCGACGCCGTCAGCTTCGGCTGGAGCCACATGACCTATTCGGCTGAGGAGGGCGCGAAGCTCTCGACCGTGAAGGACGACAGCTCAGGCTTCTACATCCCCGTCGGCTATGCCGACGTGGTCCCCGCGCTGCGCGAGGCGGGCGTGGAGCTCAAGCTCAACGTCTTCATGGCGAACGCGCCGCTCCGCACGATGCTCGCCGACGAGTCCTCCCGCGCGGCGGCGGTCACGGAGATCATGGCGGAGCTGGGGCGCGTGTACCCCGACCTCGGCTACAATCCCTACAGCGGCGTGACCATCGACTTCGAGGGTCTGCGCGCTGCGGACAAGGAGGGCTTCAACGCCTTTATGACGGAGCTTTCCGCCGCGCTGCACGCCGAGGGCAAGACGCTCTACGCCGCCGTCATGCCCGCCGTCTACGGCGACGCCTACTTCGACGGCTACGATTTCAAGACGCTCGGCACGCTCTGCGACCGCGTGATCCTCATGGCGCACGACTACGCGGCGAGCGATCTCACTGGATTTCTCAACTCGCGCTATTACCGCAACCATCCCTGTGCACCGCTCTACAAGGTCTACTACGCCGTGCGCACCGCAGCGCGTGAGATGGACGACCCCGCGAAGCTGACGCTTGCCGTCAGCATGGACGCCCGCGCGTGGCAGACGGATGCGGACGGTCTGCTGACCGCGGTCCGCTCCACGCACCCGCTGCAGACCACCGTTTACAAGCGTCTGTGCCAGAGCGACACCGTGATGGGCTGGTCGGACACGGCCCGCAGCCCGTGGTGCACCTACAGCACGGAGGGCGGACAGCATATCTTCCTCTGGTATGAGGACGCGCGCAGCACCGCCGAGAAGCTCTCCTGCGCCAAGCTCGTGGGTGTGACCTCGGTCTCCGTCTGGCGGCTCGGTCTCATTCCCGATTACGCGGACGAGGGCCTGCACTACGATGTGATGAGCGTTCTGTAAGCAATGAAAAGCGCAAAAAAGAAGAGCTGCAAAAGCAGCTCTTCTTTTTGGTTTTCAAAGCGGTTCGGCTTAGAAAATGCCCTGAGCCATCATGGCGTCGGCGACCTTCTGGAAGCCGGCGATGTTGGCGCCAGCGACCAGGTTGTAGCCCAGGCCGTAACGCTCGGCAGCCTCAACGGAAGCATCGTAGATGTTCTTCATGATGGCTTCCATCTTGGCGTCGACTTCCTCAGCGGTCCAGTAGATGCGCTGAGCGTTCTGAGCCATTTCGAGCTCGGAGACGGAAACGCCGCAGGCGTTAACAGCCTTGGAAGGAGCGACGGTGAGGTGCTTCTGGCTCATCAGGAAGGCCAGAGCATCGTTGGTGGTGGGCATGTTGCCGACCTCGATGTAGTAGGGAACACCGGACTCAGCGATCTTCTTGGCCCACTCCATGTTGACATCGTTCTGGGTAGCGGCGGGCATGTAAACGTCAACGTCCTTGACGCCCCAGCACTTCTGACCCTCGACGAACTCAACGCCGAACTTGTCAGCGTAGGGCTTGCAGTGCATCGGATCCTTGGCGCGCATCTCGAGGATGAAGTTGAGCTTCTCTTCGCCGCAGACGCCATCCGGATCGTGGATGTAGCCGTCGGGGCCGGCGAAATAGGTGACCTTGCCGCCGAGCTCGTCGATCTTCTTCATGATGCCCCAGCCAACATTGCCGTAGCCGGACATAGCGACGCGCAGGCCCTTGATGCCCTTGCCGTCGTGCTTGAGGACTTCGCGCAGATAATAGACAGCGCCGAAGCCGGTCGCCTCAGGACGGAGGATGGAGCCGCCGGTGCAGACAGCCTTGCCGGACATAGCGCCGAACTCGGCAGCGCCGACGATGCGGCGATACTGACCGTACAGATAACCGACCTCGCGGCCGCCGACACCAACGTCACCAGCGGGGCAGTCGATGTCCTGACCGATGTGACGATGGAACTCGGTCATGAAGGCCTGGCAGAAGCGCATGACTTCGCCGTCGCTGCGGCCGATGGGGGAGAAGTCGGAACCGCCCTTGGCACCGCCGATGGGCAGGCAGGTCAGAGCATCCTTGAAGGTCTGCTCGAAGCCGAGGAACTTGATGATGGAGAGGTTGACGTTGGAAGCAAAGCGGAGGCCGCCCTTGTAGGGGCCAAGCGCCGCGTTGTACTGAACGCGGTAGCCGCGGTTGACGTGATACTTGAGCTGATCGTCCATCCAAACGACGCGGAACTCGATGGTGCGCTCGGGCTCGACCATACGCTCGAGCAGGCAGGCAGCCTCATACTCGGGGTGGGCATTGATGACGGGTTCGAGAGAGGTCAGGACCTCTTCGACGGTCTGCAGAAATTCGGGCTCATTCGCGTTCTTGGCTCTGGTCTCGTCCAGAACTCTCTGGATATAAGCATTCATGATAATAGCCTCCTCTAAATTTACTCGTTAAGAGCATTTCGATGGTGCTTCCATCTCGTCTGTTAGACTATCACAAAACAGGCGCTTTCTCAAGGGGGTACGTCCAAAATCGAAGCGTCCGGCTGTGAGAAATTTTTCCTTCCTTTTTGTGCAAAGCGCAGAAATAGAAATGAAAAAGTTTCGGAATTTTGATAATACCTATTAAAATTCCTGCAATTATTCCTTCATGTCATGCTTAACATCTGAATTTTTTCTGTCATGCTGCGGCGAAGCATGACAAAAGGCGATGGAAAACATCCATCGCCTTTTTGCATATTTGCATGGTTTATGCATCCACGCCGCCGGAGGGCTGCGCGTCGTCCGGCTCAGCGGGCATGGAGACGGGCAGCAGCTCAAGGTCGCACGCCTCGATCCAGAATTCGCTGACATGACCGTCGTAGTACCAAACGCGCACGCGGTCGCCCACATTGAGCAGCGGCGCGTAGGGCACGTCCGCGGCGCTCATGCGGACGGTGAAGTCCGTCTCGCCTGTAAAGCGCAGGAAGTAGATGCTGTTGCCGTCAACGACGGCGGAGCGGATCTCGGCGATAACGCCCTCAAGCGAGCGGCGGTCGGTCTCGACCGGCTGGTCGATGCCGGTCTGATCGTCCGAGATCAGATTGCTCTGCCGGAGCATCTGACGGTAGTTCGACTCGCACTCGGCAACGGTCGCGCCGGTGGCGACGATCTGGTACTGGTTGACGTTGACCATGGCGTACATCTTCACGAGCTCGCTCGCGTCCTTGAGCGCCATGAAGTAGGTCGGCTGCTCGGCAACGTTCAGGAGCAGCGGGAAGGTCGCCGTGTAGCGCAGGTTCTGGACCTGACCCTCGGCGCTGTCCATCGCGCTGTACTCGGTCGCGCCGGCGCAGGGGTAATACTTCGTTTCCTTGGTGCGCTGGTTGGAGAGCAGGAAGCCGACGTTGCTCTCGTCGCCGCCGACGCTCGTCACGCCCGTGTAGAGGTAGACGTCGTCGCCCTCGGCGATGTAGTTGTAGCCGTCGGTGGTGACGGTGACGTCGCGCTGGCCAAGGATGGAGTTGATAAAGCCGTTGTGGTACATACCGTAGTAGTCGTACTGCTCGATGATGAGCTCGGCGGAGTAGACGTGATCGACCCACTCGGGCGGTTCGGTCAGGTACTCGCTCTCGCCGGTGACGGCGTTGACGAGCACCGCGCCGTTGTTGTCCGTGCCGCCGAAAAGCCCGATGGTCTTTTCCTTCTTGGCGCAGACCCAGTAGGGCGTGCCGTCCTCGTCGATCTCAAAGACCGGCTCCTCGAACATGAAGGTCGGATATTGGAAGCGGAGGTGGCGGTAGAGGTTGCGGGAGAAGTGCTCGGCGGTGGTGTACTTCATGCCCTCGTCAAGGCGGACGACGTCCACGCTCTGATCGACCATGTCGATGATGAGGTAGGCGGGAAGGCCGGCGGAGCGGTTGTTGAACCACTTGATGATGTCGCCGTAGCGCAGCGGGGTGACGCGCACGGGGCGGCCGTGGTAGTTGATCTGGGTGTAGTCCTCGGAGACCTCGAACTGGGAGACCATGTCGGAAAGCTCGCCGAGCTTGCGGTCGCCGAGCTTCTCGGCGCTGTCCTTATCGAGCATGGGAATGCGGTCGTAGGCGACCTCGGCGATCTCGGAGGAGAAGTCGCCGGACTGGACGGTGAGGAGCTTCTGGTAGCTGCCCGCGCGGAACACGACCCACGAGGCCACGCCGCCGACGACGGCAAGCGCGAGCAGTCCTGCGGCGAGGAAGAACGGGACGGTGCACTGCTTCTTCACGAAGCGGAAGTAGCCCTTGGCCCCCTCGCCCTGAAAGCCGGAGGTCAGCAGGGCGCAGCCGCAGTAGACCGCGCAGAGAAGCAGGACGAAGCCGTAGAACTCCTCGGCGTGGAGGTTGATGGCGGGCAGCTCGAGGTAGAAGTAGACCGCGCCGACGAGGAGGGTGACGAGGGTATTGATGGCGATGCGCTTGCCGGGGGTGCCGACGGCCTTGCGCGGCTTGCGCTCGCGCTTGGGCGCGGCGCTTCCCTCGCTGCCGCCGGCAGCGCTGTTCGCGCCGGAGAAATCAAAGCGGAAGCCGCCGGCGTCGGAGCCGGAAAATTTGATGCCCATAAATTTTTCCTTTCCTTTTGCACGAAGCCGTGCAACAAAATGAAGTTGTTCCACGCTATTATATCACGGCGCGAAGCAAAAACAAGCGGAACGGCGATTTGTTACGGAATTGTTCAAATTTTCCGGCGACGCGGCCTCAGACCCCTTCGCCCACGATGCGGCAGTAGGCGTTGGAGGTCAGGCGGCAGGCGGCGCAGTAGAGCACGGTGAACACGGCGCAGGCGCACGCCGTGACGCCGAGCACGAGCGGAAGGTTCTGAAGTCCGAAGAGCCGCAGAATGCGCCAGATCATCGGCTGGGCAAAGGCGAGATGGACGAAGGCGGCAAGCAGCGGCAGGAGGAACACCATGCGCAGCTGGGCGTTGACACTCGTGCGGATGTCGCGCTTTGTCATGCCGACGCGCTGCATGACGGCGAAGCGGGCGGCGTCCTCGTAGCCCTCGGAGAGCTGCTTGTAGTAGAGCATCAGGACGGAGGCGAGGAGGAACACCGTGCTGAGGACGAGGGCGAGGAAGAAGAGACTGCCGTAGGTGGCGTAGAACTCCGCGCGCGCCTCGGCGGCGATCTCACGGCTCATCTCGGCGGAGAGGGTGCGGACAACGTCCTCCGCGCCGAAGTAGAGCCCCGCGGTGGAGCCGAGCATGACGAGGATCATGGTCGAGAGGATACAGATGACGGCAAGTCCCGCGCCGGAGCGCTTCATACGATAGACGAGCGAGGAGAGCGCGACGAAGTTTTTCTTCTGGTAATAGAACCGGTCATTGCCTTGGAGCGTGCGGCAGAGGGTAACGCTGCCCGCGATGAAGAGAAGGAATGTCGCAAGGATGACCATGACGACCGCCACGAAGAAAACGAGCATCGCGGTGATCGGCTCGGTGATGGTGACGGCGAGGTAGTAGGCTCCGCCGAGAAGGCCCAGGCCGGGAAGGACGAGGAGCCATTGGGATCTGGGAGGACGCTCGCCGAGGCTGTCGCTGCGGAGAAGGCTGACCGCGGAGGCGCGGCGCACCTGCCGCCATGCGTTCAGGAGGAGAAGAAAGAAGATAAACGCATCGGTCAGGACGCAGAAGCGAACCGCGCCAAGATCCAGCAGCGGCAGAGCGGGCAGCTCCGTGCGGGCGAAATGCGAGAGCACGCAGGCGGAGAGCTGCGTGAGCAGCACGCCGAGGGCGAGTCCCGCGGTGAGGGAGACGAGCGCGGAGAAGGCGGTCTCCCAGAAAAGAAGCGAGGTGAGCGCGCCGCGGTCCATGCCGAGGACACTCATGAGGCCGAGCTCCTTCTTGCGGCGGCGGATGAGGAAGGCGTTCGTGTAGAAAAAGAAGAGGAGGGCAAAGACCGCCATGACCCACTTGCCGAGGGTCATCACGAGGCGGATCGCCGAGGTGCCCATGCCGTTTACGCCGCTGCCGACGGCGTAGAGCGCGGGGCTGTCGGCGAGGAAGGCGAGGTCGTAGACCACCGCCGTCATAAAGATGCAGGCGGCGAGGTAGGGGGCGTAAATGCGCCGGTCGCGACGTATCCCGCTGAGCGCCAGACGGGGATAGAAGAACGCATTCATGCCGCGCCGCCCCCCGTCTGGGACGCAGTGAGCGCGTCGGCGATGCGGCGGTAGAAGGCGGTCTCCGTGTCCGTGCCGCGCGTGAGCTCCTGTGCGACGGCGCCGTCGCGCAGGAAGAGGACACGGCCCGCACAGCTGGCCGCGCGGACGGAGTGCGTGACCATGACGATGGTCTGCCCCGCGCCGTTGACCGTGCCGAAGAGACGGAGCAGCTCCTCGGTGGAGCCGGAGTCGAGCGCGCCGGTCGGCTCGTCGGCAAAGAGAACCTGCGGGCGCGTGATGAGCGCGCGGGCCACGGCGGCGCGCTGCTTCTGGCCGCCGGAGACCTCGTAGGGGTATTTTTTGAGCAGGTCGGAAATGCCGAGCCGGTCGGCGAGCGGGACAAGGCGGGACTTCATCTCGCCGCGGCTCTTGCCCTGCAGGACGAGGGGGAGGAGAATGTTGTCCTCCAGAGAGAAGGTGTCGAGAAGGCTGAAGTCCTGAAAGACGAAGCCGAGGTGGTCACGGCGGAAGGCCGCCGCGCGCTCCTCGGGGATCTCGGCGAGGTTCTGCCCGCCGAGGAGGACCGTGCCGCCGGTGGGACGGTCGAGCGCCGCGAGGAGGTTCAGAAGCGTGGTTTTGCCGCTGCCGCTCTCGCCCATGACGGCGACATACTCGCCGCTCTCGACGGAGAAGGTGACGCTTTTGAGCGCCTCGACCTTGGCGCCGCCGAAGCGGGTGGTGTAGGTCTTGGAGAGACCGCTGACTTCAAGAAGGGACATGGGGAAAACTCCTTTCCGATATTTCTGCCGCCATGATAGCAGGCGGAGCTTGTGTTTTTTCTGTGCTTTTTTCTTAAATTTTTCTTGATTTTGCGCGCAGAAAGCGGCCGAAAAAGCTTTTTTCGCTCTCCGGCCGCTTTTTCAGATGAGGCGGTTGTTTACGTTTTCCGCCGCAGGAGGGCAAGGCCCACCGCGAGCGTCAGAATGAGGACAAGAAATTTTTTCATGGGTCACTCCAGATTCAGCTTCCTCGTGAGGAAGAAATAGGTGACGAGGTAGAAAATGAGGCAGACGATCAGCTCGCAGACGAGGGCGACGGCAAAGATGGCATTGCCTGCCTGCACGCCGGTGAGGCTCGACCACGCGGTGAAGCCGTCGCAGAAGAGATTTGCCAGAACCGCGATGGCCGCGAACTGCACGAGCTGGAAGAACACGAGGACGGACACGGCGGTGAGGGCGCTCTTGTGCTTATTGAAGCTGAAGCCGACGGCGTACGCCGCATAGACGATGAGGGAAACGGCGGTGACGCCGAGGACGCAGAACAGGAAGACCTCCAACGCGAAGAGCAGCGCCTGCCCCTGCATCGAGCTGTCCAGCTTGCGGAAGGAGAGGAAGAGGTCGGACGCGAACTGCGGGACCACCCGCCAATCACTGAAATCGAACGCGCCGATCATGCACAGCAGCACGACGGCGAGGAACGCCGCGGCGTACCAGACCGCCGAGACGATCAGCTTGGAGGCAAGGAGTTGGTGCATATTCACCGGCAGCGTCAGGGTGAGGTAGCCCTCGTCCTTGAGGAGATGGTCGCGGAAACGCACGGCGGAGAGCACCAGCGGCGCGAAGCACAGCGCCATGATACCGAAGACGAAGCCGATGGTGACGAGGACCGCCAGCAGGTTGAGCAGCCAGGGAGATTCATTTTGCAGCACGTTCTGCGAGGCGCGCATGGCAAGCGTCAGCGCCAGCATCCCCGCGAAGATGGGCCACATGATGCGGCTTGTGGCACGGAATTCGTGCCGGATGAGTTTGGTCAGCATTTGAACACCTCCCGGAAAAGCTCGTCGACGCTTTTGCCGGTTTCGCCGCGGATGGCGTCGACGGTGGTGTGCCGCTCGACGCGGCCGTTTTGCAGGAAGATCACCTCGTCGAGCACCTGCTCGACATCCGCGATGAGGTGGGTGGAGAGGACGACGGAGGCGTCCTCGTTGTAGTTGCCGATGATGGTGCGGAGAATGTAGTCGCGGGTGGCGGGGTCGACGCCGCCGATCGGCTCGTCGAGCAGATACAGCTTCGCCGCGCGGGACATGACAAGGATGAGCTGGAGCTTTTCGCGCGTGCCCTTGGAGAGCGTTTTGACGCGCTGGGAGACGTCGAGGCCGAGGCGGGCGAGCATCTCCTGCGCCGCGTCGCGGCGGAAGTCGGCGTAGAAGTCGGCATAGTAGTCGACGGTCTGCGCGACGGTCATCCAGTCGGGCAGGGCGTTGCGGTCGGGGAGATAGGAGACGATGGCCTTCGTCTCCGGCGAGGGGGCTTTGCCGTCGATCAGAATTTCGCCGCTCGTGGGGGTGAGCAGGCCGTTGGCGAGCTTGATGAGGGTCGTTTTGCCGCTGCCGTTCGGGCCGAGCAGACCGACGATGCGGCCCGGCTCGATGGAAAGCTCCACGCCCTCGAGGGCGGATTTGCCGCCGTAGCGCTTGGTGAGCGCCTTACATTCTAAAAAACTCATGGTTCTTCCTCCTTTCGGCCTTGCAGCAGGGCGATGACCTCGTCTCTGCCGCAGCCGAGCTTTGCCATTTCGGAGAGAAAATTCTCCACACATTGATCCGCCAGACGGAGCTTCGCGTTTTCGATCATGGAAACATCTCCCGTCACGAAGCGGCCCGCGGTGCGCTGGGAAAAGACCAGCCCGTCGCGCTCAAGGTCGGCGAGCGCACGCTGCACCGTGTTGGGATTGACGCCCGCCTCCACCGCGAGCTCGCGCACCGAGGGCAGACGCTCGCCGGGTCGGAACTCGCCCGCGACGATGGCCTGCGTCAGGCGCTGCGTGAGCTGGGTGTAGATGGGGCTGTCATTGCGGAATTGCCACTCCATACGGTTCCTCCTTTTCTTGATGTATGATTGTATTAGGTGATTAGTACAATAATACATCAGGAACGATTTGTCAAGGGGGTTTGAAAAAGTTTTTGGGAAAACCGACCGTTGTCAAATATTTTTGATGGACAAAGCCCGCTCATTTCCCTATGATGAAGGCAGAAAGGACGGGATGCCTATGGAGATCGGAGCCAAGCTCAGGCAGGCGCGCATAGCGGCTGGGCTCACGCAGGAGCAGACGGCGGAGGCGCTGGGCGTGAGCCGCCAGAGCATATCAAACTGGGAGAATGAAAAGAACTATCCGGACATTGTGAGCGTGGTGCGGCTGAGCGACCTGTACGCGGTCAGTCTGGATGCATTGTTAAAGGAGGAAGCACCGATGTCAGATTATCTGGATTATCTGGAGGAGAGCACCAACACCGTGCGGAGCCGGAGGGAGCAATCTCTGCTGATCCTTCTGTGCGTATATCTGGGCATCTGGGCCGTTTCCGTGCTCTTTTTCTGGCTGCTCACCGGGCCAGACGACGCCATGGGCTACGGCATCGTATTTTTGTGGCTCGTGCTGCCGGTCGCCGCCTTTGTCATTTCACTGCTCATTGGCCGGGGCGGATACGGCGGAAGACAAGGCTGGCTGCTGCCGCTTGTATTTGGCGCGATGCATATGCTCGCGGGGTACGCAACCTTCATGCTGGCCAACATGCTCTCCGTCGGCATCCTGCGTCTGCCGCAGCCGAGTCTGCTGCTGAAGGGAACGATCATCTCCGCCGCCGGTTTTTGGTTCGGAGCTCTGACGCGGAGACGGAGGAGACAGCGCGGGGAGAGCAGCGAATAGGAGAGATCGGACAAAAGAAAAGCCGCCCGGGAGGGCGGCTTTTTGAGCGATACGTTTGAGCAATACATTCAGGTGTTGTCGGGGGCGATGGGGCGGCGGATGAGCAGGGCGCGGAGCGCATGCCAGTTGAAGGGATAAATGGGATACATATAATGTCCGCCGGCGATGGGCCTGGTGGTGACGAGCAGGACAATAATGAGCAGCGTGCCGAGGGCGAGTCCGACCCAGCCGAGGGCAGCGGAGCTGACGAGCAGCACGAGGCGCAGAAGCTTGAAGGCGTAGCCGAGCTCGTAGCTCGGCTGGGCGAAGTTCGCGATGGCGACGAACGCCATGTACGCCAGCACCTCCGGCACGAGCCAATGCGCCTGCACGGCGAAGTCGCCGAGCACGAGCGCACCGATCATGGAAAACGAGTTGGAAAAGACGCTGGGGGTGTTGAGCGAGGCGAGCTTGAGGAGGTCGACGATGAACTCGGTCAGGAGAAGCTGGGCGAGGATGGGGACCTCATACTCGCTCGTGACGGCGAGGAAGCTCAGCGCGCTGTTGGGAAGGTCAGGGTCCTGCACGAGCAGATACCACACGGGCGTGATGAAGAGCGTGAGCAGAAAGACGACCACGCGCAGAATGCGGAGGTATGAGCCGACGAGCGGCGGGAAATAGAAGTCGTTCGCCTCCTGCACGAAATCAAAGAAGCGGGTGGGCAGGATCATGGCGGCGGGGGAGTTGTCCACGAGGACGATGATGCTGCCCTCCATGATGCTTGCGGTGGCGGCGTCGGGGCGCTCAGTATAGCGAACGCGTGGAAAAGGGTTGAACCATTGCCTCTGGTCCATCATGGATTCCGCGATGGACTCCTGTGACATGGAGATGGAGTCCGCGTCGATGGCGGCGAGCTTCGCGCGGACGCGCGCGAGGAGCGCACGGTCCACCTTGTCCTCGAGATAGCAGAGGACGACGTCGGCGCGGGATTTCTCGGAAATTTTGTGACCCTCGAGCGTCAGCTGCGGCGTGCGGATGCGGCGGCGCAGGAGCGCCGCGTTCTGCACGAGCGTTTCGATGAAGCCGTCGTGCGCGCCGCGCAGCACCTTGCCCGAGGACGGCTCCTCCACGCCGCGGGAGGGGTAGCTCTTCGCGTCGATGAGGATACATTCGCCGTAGCCCTCGGCGAGGAGCAGCGTTTTGCCGAGGAACACGGCGGTGGCCGTCTGCCGGAGATCTGCTTCGGCGTTGACCTCGCTGAAGGTCACATAGCGGTCGATGAAGGTCTGCGCGTCGGCGGCGTCGGCGGTGGAGGGCAGGGCGAGCCAGAAGCCGATCATGCGCTCGAGCACCGCGTCGTCGCCGTAGCCGTCCACGACATACAGACGGCAGCGGCGGCCGCCCGCGACGAGGTCGCGGGCGATCATGTCAAAGCAGCGCTCGACGCCCAGCAGGGCGTCGAGCGTGCGGACATCCAGTTCAAAGTGTCCCGTCAGGCGCTCCATGGCGGCTTACCGTCCTTGTCTGTCAAGATAGTCCCAGACGTAGCTGGCGACCTCGTCGGGGGTGCGCAGGCTCTTGGCGCCGGAGACGAGGCGCTGCTGCTCCTCGGGCGAGAGGCCGGCGTAGCAGCGGTTGGCGTTGACGTCACCCGCGAGGAAGGATTTGAGCAGGGTGTAGCCCACGCGCTCATCGGAGCAAAATTCGGAATTGGTTCCCATCGTGAAGATCTCCATTCTGCCGCTCTGCCTTGCGCTGCTCTCCGTCGGCGGCAGATGGAGAGCCTGCATACGGCGCGGCTGCCGCCTGTCGGCGTGCCGCAGATGCCGCGATCTTTTGTGTGAACACAAAAAATCGCCTCTGCACTATTGTGTGCAGAGGCGGTCTTTTCATACGCGGTTCAGACCTCTTTATCAAAATAGAAGAAGGTCTCATCCTCGCCGGCGCGGTGCATACAGGAGGAGAGCATCCTGTAGGAGGCATCGTTTTCCTTATAGCATTTGGCGACGACGTGGGCGAGGTGGAGCCGGTAGAGCGCCCAGTCGGCGACGGCGGCGAACGCCTCCGTGCCGTAGCCGTGGCCCGCGAAGTCCGGCGAGACACGGCAGCCGAGCTCCGCGCCGCCGCGGGAATCAAAGCGGTAGAGGACGACCTCGCCGATGAGTGCGCCGTCGAGCCGGACGGCGAAGTTCACGGCGCGGGAGCGGGCGTAGTCCTCCCGCGCGACGGCGAGAAAGTAGTCCTCGTAGGGCGTGCCGTCGTAGTCCTTGCGGAAGTCGTAGCCCCACCAGCGGTTGCGGTCGTCGTCGAGACAGAGGGCGGCGTAGGCGGTTTTGTCCGCGTCGGTGAGCGCGTCGAGCGTCAGGCGGGCGGTGGTAAGCGTGGGGATCTCGGTGATGTTGACCAGCTCGTTGAGCACGTCGAAGCGCAGCTTCGCGCCGAGGTGGTCGGGCAGGTACTGGAGCTTCGAGGTGCGCAGGCCCTTGTCGCCGGCGTCGTCCTCGCGGTTGAGCCAGCGCACGCCGTCCACGGCAAATTCCTGCGCGAACGCCTGCACGGTGGCGGGATAGACGCCCTCATAGCCGTAGAGGGCTTTTTCGATATGAATTTGCAGCGTGTCGCCGCAGCGCTCCGCCATGGCGACGGAGAGGAGCCTGCCGTCCAGCTCCATGCCGCCGACGAGGAAGTGCGGGCTGCCGGTCATGCGGAGCATTTTCTCGGCGCAGCGCAGCTCGTTTTTCGCCGAGTCGGACGCCTTGGTGAAGACGGCCTCGTAGTCGCGGAAGAACTGCGTGATGAGCGGCAGGTCGCTCTTCCCGAGCGGGCGGAAGGCGGCGTCGGGATAGAGCTTGCGGAACTTGTTGATGTGGTTGCGCTGTCCGGAGTAGCGGCGTCCGGCAAAGTCGCGCAGATCCTCGGCGGCGTAGATATAGTCGCGCCAGACGCGCGGGGAGGAAAAGCGGAAGTAGGGGTAGCGCGCGGCAAGGCGCTCCGCCTTGTCCTGCGGGACGACGGAGAGGACGAGGGGAATATCCCGCTCGCGGCAGTCGTCCTCGATGAGCGTGAGCGCCGCGTCCTCATCGCCGTTGGGGCCGGGAACGGGGTAGTCGAAGCAATACTGACCGTCGATGAAATTGCGGACGATCAGGCAGCCCGCGCCCTCCGCCCACGAGGGGTGCAGGTGGCTGCGCCACATGAGCTTGACGAGGGCAGAGTATTCGCAGAGCTGGTATTCGCAACTTTTATAGTAGCGGCGCAGGCGGGCAATGTCCCGCTGCGTGACAGGAGTAAAGGTGAGCATAGGGTGTTCCTTTTCTTTCGCGTTGTTTTCTCTGCGCCCGCGGGTCGGCGGGCTTCCTTATTATAACCGCTTCGGCGGTGATTACAAGTGGCTTTTGCAACGGCTCAGGGCTGCATTTCCGCGACGACGCGCTTCGTGCAGTCGATGAAGTGACGCAGGCCGTCGCTCGCGGCGTCGAGCGAGCGGACGGCAAGGCCAAGCTCGCGCGAGGACGCCGGCTCGACCGGCAGGAGCTTCACGCCGTCCGTGCGGCCGCGGACGGTCAGCTCGGTCATCATGCTCACGCCGAGGCCGTGGCTGACCATGCTGATGACGGTGGGATCGTCCACCCAGGTCGGCAGGATGTGCGGCTTGACGCCGATGCGGTTGAAGATGCGCATGATGTCCTTATCGAAGCCCTGCGAGGGCATGATGAAGTCGCGCGCCTCGAAGGCGGCAAGCGGGAAGGCGGTCATGCCCTGCGTGTCGAAATCCTTCGGCAGAACGGCAAACATGGGATCGTCGGCAAGATGCACCCACTCGTACTGGCCCTCGTCCTGCGGGGAGACGAGGATGGCGTCCATCTTGCCCTGCGCGAGCAGCTCGTAGGGGACGTCGACGTGGTCGGCCATGCGGATGTCCACGTCCACGTCGGGGCACTCCTCGCGGAAGCGCTGGATGATGCCCGGCAGCCAGTGCATGGCGATGCTGGCGTAGGCGCTGACGCGGATGATCTCCGTGCGCGAGGAGGCGACCTGCTCGATCACGCTGTCCAGCCGGGCGTTGGCCTGCAGAAATTCGCGCACGGCGGGCGCGATGCGCTCGCCCTCCTCCGTGAGGCGCACGCCGCTGCGTCCGCGCTCGAGCAGCGTGAAGCCGACCTCCTTTTCCAGCGAGTTCATCATGTGTGTCAGGCCCGACTGCGTGTAGCCGAGGACCTCTGCCGCCTTGGTAAAGCTGCCGAGATCGACTGCCATGAGCAGGGCCTCTAATTTCTTGCTTTCCATAGAAGTATTTCCTTTCTATTAGGATCGCTCATATTTTTATTATAATACGTCGCTTTACTTTTGGCAAGAAAGACGGTATCATTTGACTAATTTCTGTTTAATTTATACATCTCATTAAAATATATGAGGACGAATTTGACGGAAAACGGAGAGAGAAACGTAGTTAAAGGAGAAAATCACATGGAAAACAATCGCGCCCAATGGGGAAGCAAGATCGGCTTCATCCTGGCGGCGGCGGGCAGCGCCGTCGGCCTCGGCAACATCTGGAAGTTCCCCGGCAAGGCCTTTGAGGGAGGCGGAGGCGCCTACATCCTCATTTATCTGGCCATCGTCGTTCTCATCGGCTTCCCCGTCATGCTCTCGGAGCTGACCATCGGCCGCGCCGCGCAGGCGAACGCCATCGACAGCTTCCACAAGCTTGGCTACCGCGGCTTCAAGTGGGTCGGCGTCACGGGTGTTGCGGTGGCGTTCATCGTCACCTCCTATTACTGCCACGTCGGCGGCTGGGTGCTGCGCTATGTCGTGTCCTACATTACGGAGGCGCAGACGGTCTATGCCGATCCGCTCGGCTATTTCTACGGCCTGCTCGGCTACAACGCCGCGACGGGCGAGACATGGTTCCCGCTGACCGCCATTCTCTTTGCCGCGGTCTTTATGGCAGTCAACGCCTTCATCATCATCAAGGGCGTTGAGGGCGGCATCGAGAAGTTCAACAAGGTCGGTATGCCCGCGCTGTTCGTCATTCTCATTGTACTGCTCGCGCGCACCATCACGCTCGACGGCGCGCAGGTCGGCTTCGCCTATATGCTCAGCTGCGACTGGAGCAAGGTCGGCTTCAACACCTTCCTCTCCGCGCTGGGGCAGGCGTTCTTCTCCCTGTCGCTGGGCATGGCCATCATGATCACCTACGGCTCGTATCTGCCCAAGCATGAGAACCTCGGCAAGAACACGGCGCTCATCTGCACGATGGATACGCTCGTGGCGCTCATCGCCGGCTTCATCATCGTGCCCGCGGTGTTTGCGACGCTCGGCTCCGAGAACGTCGGCAAGGGCGGCGGCTTCGCCTTCGCGTCCCTCGCGGGCGTGTTCGAGCACATGGCGGGCGGCGCGTTTTTCGGCGTGCTGTTCTATATGCTGCTCCTGTTCGCCGCGCTGACGAGCAGCATATCCCTCATCGAGGGTGTGGTGGCGTTCCTGACCGAGCGCTTCGGCTGGAAGCGCAAGCCCACCACCATCATCGTCTGCACGCTGATGTTCCTCATCGGCTGTCTGTACACCATGTCGCAGGCCGCGTTCAACATCAAGGGCATCTGGTTTGACTTCGCCAACGGCGTGAGCTTCCCCATCTTCGGCGACTTCATGGAGTTCCTCACCGACCGTCTGATGATCCCTCTGTGCGCGCTCGGCGTGTGCATTTTCACCGGCTGGATCTGGAAGCCCGCGAATGCCGTGCATGAGATCGAGCTGGACGGCAAGCCGTTCAAGCTGGCAAAGGTCTACAGCGTGCTGGTCAAGTACGTTGCGCCCATCTCCATCCTGCTCATCATCGTGGCGAGCTTCGTCACCGGCACGACGCTGAGCTGAGAATACGAAAAAGCGACGAAAAGCCCTCCGCTCACCGAGCGGAGGGCTTCCTTGTGCGTTATTCCGCCGTGTACAGGCGGCCGTTTTTCCGATAGACGATGTGGACCTCGGGCGTGTTGGTGAGGTAGACGAGCGAGCCGTAGCTCACGCCGAAGTCCAGCACGTCGCCGAGCCGGACGGGGACGGCGGCGTCCTCCACGTCAAGAATGGTGTGGTCCGAGGACGCGCCGAGGACCTCCACGCCCGCGAGGCGCGGCGTGAGGTCGAAGGGATCGCCGTAATCGACGCGGCCCGCGGCACAGAGCGCGCGTCGGCGGATGCCGCGGTCGGTGTATTCGCGCGTTTTGCCGAAGGCGTCCACGGTCAGCTCGCCGACGGGATAGCTGGGCTTCGGCTTGCACTCCACGACCTCCATGCGGAGGGTGAACACGTCACGGCGCAGAAAGTCGGGATAGCAGCCGTAGATGCCGCCGAGGAGGGCGAACTCGCCGATGCGCAGATGGTTGACGCGCGCGGGCAGCGTGCCGTCAAGCACCATGTGGACGGAGGTGGACGCGCCGCCGGAGATGTATTGCAGCTCGCGGCCGATGGCGCGCTCCACCGCCTCGGCGGCGGAGACCAGCTCGCGCAGCTTCTCCGGCGTGGCGGCGACCGAGCCGTAGCAGCCGAGATTCGTGCCGACGCCCGCCAGCTCCAGATGGTCGAGCTTATACTCGACCTCAAGCGCGGCGTCGACCAGTTCCTCGCGGCTCCAGAAGCCCTCGCGCAGATCGCCGAGGTCAGCCATCAGGATCACCCTGTGGCGCGTTCCGCGCTTCGCGCAGACCGCGTTGAGGGCGCGGAGCGTTTCAAGCTCGCTCTGGAGACTCATGTCCGCGACCTCCGCGACCTCCGGAAGCTCGGAGAGCATGGGGATGCGGATGAGAACGCGCTCGCAGGCAACGCCCGCGCCGCGCAGGGCGCGCAGCTGACTGAGACGGGACGAGGCAAGGCTCCGCACGCCGCATTCCGTATAGACCCCGGCGGCCTCCGGCAGCGCCGAAAAGCCCTTGACCACGCCCGCGACCTCGACAGAAAGGCTCTGGCAGCGCTCGATGAGCGCTGCCAGATTTGCTTTCAGCTTGTCAAGGTCGATCTCTAAAAGAGGGTATCGTGCCGTTCCTCTGTTCATAGACCGTTCCTTTGCCGTTTTGATTTATTCCGCCTTAGCCGCAGCCTTGGACTTCTTATAGGGCTTGCCGGCAAGATCCTTGACCGTCCAGCCGATGAGGGCGCACAGCCAGTTGATGAGCGGCATCAGCCAGTTGAACAGAGCCCACGGGCCGTAGCCGCCCGCGCCCCACGCGTTGATGTCGAGGGTGCTGGAGATAAACACGCCGCAGGTGTTCCACGGAATGAGGGCGGAGGTGACGGTACCGGCGCTTTCCAGCGTACCGGAGAGGAGAGCCGGGTGCAGACCCTTCTCTCTGTATTCCTCAGCGTACATACGGCCGGGAACGACGATGGAGATGTACTGCTCGGGCATGACGGCGTTGGAGAGCACGCAGGTGCACTCGGTGAGGAGCACGAGACCCGCGGGGCCCTTCGCCAGCTTCTTGAGGCTGTTGACAATGACCTCGAGCTGGTGGGTGTCCTCCATAATGCCGCCGAACATCATGGCGATGATCGTCATGGCGACGGAGGACATCATGCCGAGGATACCGCCGCTTTCAAGCAGACGGGTCATGGTGTAGCTGGTCTCGGGAGAGAGGGTCTCCTCGAACATGGCGAGCACTTCGTCGCTGAAGTAGTAGCCGTTCATGCCGAAATCAAACACGGTACCCATGTTGCACTCGGGCTGGAAGATCATGCCCATGATCGCGCCGGAAATGATGCCGAGCGTGATACCAGGGATGGCGGGCATCTTCATGGCAACCGCCACGATAACGATGACCGGGGGCAAGAGCAGCGCAGGGTTGATATTGAACACGGCCTCGAGCGCGCCGGAGAACTCCGTCACGCGGCTCATGTCGGCATCGCCGCCGTGATACTGCATGGCGCCGAGAATACCGAAGCCGATGAGGGTGATGACATAGGTGATGCCGGTGGGCAGGATCATGGCCTTCACATGGGTCATAACGTCCGTGCCTGCCATAGCGGGCGCAAGGTTCGTGGTATCGGACAGCGGGGACATCTTGTCGCCGAAGTAGGCACCGGAGAGGACCGCACCGGCGGTCATGCCGGGGCTCATGCCGAGACCGAAGCCAATGCCCATCAAGGCGACGCCCATCGTACCCATCGTGCCCCAGGAGGTACCGGTGGCCAGAGAGGTGATGGAGCAGATGAGAACAGACGCAATGAAGAAGATCGCGGGCTTGAGGACCTTCAGACCATAGAAGATCATTGTGGGAACGACACCGGCGTTGATCCAAACGCCGATGAGGATACCGACGATGACGAGGATACAGACAGACTGGAGGGCTTTATAAATACCGTCCATCATGGACTTTTCGATGGCCTCCCACTTGTAGCCGAGGTAGAGCGCCATCAGCGCGGCGCCCATAACGCCGATGAACATGGGAACATGCGGGTCTGTTTCATACTTGACGATGCCGAGCGCCAATGCGCCGACCAAGATCAGCATGGTGACCAGAGCTTCCCACAGCTTTGGCATACGCGGGGTCCTGGCTTTCTTTTCTTCACTCACTTGATTGTACCAACCTTTCTCTAAATACATGGTGCGCATAGGGCGGGAACGCTCCCGTCCGCGCAGCTTCGTAGATGGTGAACACTGTTTTACGGTATTTGCGAGGGTCTGTGCGCCCGCAGACCGGCAGATGAGACCGGCGGCGGGAGGACGTGATCTTGACGGTATTCCCCCTTTATTCGGTGATTTTTCCCTCCTTGAATGATCAGGAAACGATTTGCTGCGGTCTCCCCGTCCTCCCTCGCCCCCCTGCGAAGGGGAGGACGGGGAAATTGCATGTAAGGCTGATACGGGAAGCGTGCGGCGTACCGATTAAATATGCGGATATTTTAGCATATTTTATGCACGGTGGCAAGTGCCGCGCGCTTGCCGGATATCACAAAATTTACCCCTTGGGCTTGGCGATAACGCTGTGGCGCTTTACCAACCGAGCTTGGTCATGGCGTCGTCGACCGCCTTGATGCACAGGTCGATCTCTTCCTTGCCGGTGATCAGCGGCGGAACGAAGCGCAGGACGTTGCCGTTGGTGTTGTTGATGAGGACGTTGGCATCCTTGTAGCACAGGTCGACGACGGGCTGGCCGCTGGGATGGTTGAGCTGGATGCCGTTGATCATGCCGAGGCCGCGGATCTCGTTGACCGCCTTGGGATGGTTCTTCTCGATGACCTTGTGCATCTGATCGCGGAAATACTCGCCCATGACGCGGGCGTTCTCGATGACGCCCTCGTTGATCATGACGTCGAGCGTGGTGGCAGCCAGAGCGCAGGCGAGAGGACCGCCGGCGAAGGTGGAGCCGTGGGTGCCGGGGGTGAGGGTCTTGGCCGCGTCGCCGCGGGCGCAGACCGCGCCGATGGGCACGCCGGAGCCGAGCGCCTTCGCCATGGAGCAGGTATCGGGCTCCACGCCGTAGTTCTGATGCGCGAAGAGCTTGCCGGTGCGGCCGGAGCCGACCTGGACCTCGTCGAACATGAGGAGGATGCCCTTCTCGTCGCACAGGTCGCGCAGGCCCTGCAGGAACTCCTGAGAGGCGGGACGCACGCCGCCCTCGCCCTGGACGGGCTCGGTCAGGATGGCGCAGACGTATTCATCCATGATGTCCTTGACGGACTGGAGGTTGTTGAACTCGGCATAGCGGAAGCCGGAGGGCAGGGGCTCGAAGTAGCGGTGGACGGCATACTGACCGGTGGCGGTGCAGGTGGCGAGGGTGCGGCCGTGGAAGGAGTTCTTCATCGTGATGACGACGAAGCGCTCGGGATGGCCGTGATCCTTGGCGTACTTGCGGGCGAGCTTGATCTGGCCTTCGTTGGCCTCAGCGCCGGAGTTGGCGAACAGCACCTTGTCGAAGCAGCTGTTCTCGACGATGAGCTTCGCGGTCTGGACGGCGGGCTCATTGTAGAAGTAGTTGGAGCAGTGGAGGATGGTCTCCGCACGCTCCTGCAGGCACTTGACGATGGCGGGATGGCAGTGGCCGAGACCGTTGACGGCGATGCCGCCGACGAAATCGAGGTACTTGTTGCCGTCCTTGTCGAAGACGTAGACGCCCTCGCCGCGCTCCATGGAGATGGGCATACGGACATGGTTGCCGTAGAGATACTTGTCACCGTTTTCGATGACTTCCGCATTGGTCTTGAACTTTTCGATCATGGTAGAGTCCTCCTGTTAAAATTTTATGTATTTTTTACCACTTGATGCCAACGCTCGGCTGTGCGGTGCCGATCGTGGTGCCGGTGCCTTCGGTGGTGAAGGCCTCGTAGAGTACGGAGTGGGGCTTGCGGCCGTCGATGATGTGGACGCTGGTGACGCCCTCCTCGATGGCCTCGACGCAGCAGTCGACCTTGGGGATCATGCCGCCGGCGATGGTGCCCTTGTCTTTGAGCGCCTTGACGTCCTGAATGTTGAGGTAGCTGATGACATCGCGCACCTTGATGTCGTTGCACAGGCCCTCGATGTCGGTGAGGATGACGAGCTTTTCCGCACCGAGCGCGCTGGCGAGCTTGCCCGCGGCGGTGTCGCCGTTGATGTTGTAGGTGTTGCCCTGCCCGTCGGTGCCGACGGGGGCGATGACGGGGATGAAGCCCGCGTCGAGCATGGCGTTGATGGCGTCGGCGTTGACGTAGTCGATGTCGCCGACGAAGCCGAGCTCCTCACTGCGCTTGTGGCAGTGATAGATGTCGCCGCTCACGCCGGAGAGGCCGACCGCCTTGCCGCCGATCTGGTTGATCCTGCCGACCAGCTCGGTGTTGACCTGACCGACGAGGACCATTTCGACCACGCGCATGATGTCCTCGGACGTGTAGCGCAGGCCGTTGATGAACTGCACGGGAATGTTGAGCTTCTCGAGCATCTTGTTGATGCCGGGGCCGCCGCCGTGGCTGAGCACGGGCTTGAGGCCGAGGAGCTTGAGCATCACGACGTCGTGGAGCACGGCGTCCTTGAGCTCGTCGTTGATCATGGCGTTGCCGCCGTACTTGATGACGATGACCTTGCCCTGATATTTTTCAAGGTAGGGCATGGCCTCCATCAGGGTCTCTACCTTCTTCGCAACGTCGCTCATGGGTGGCCCTCCTTAGGTGCGGTAGTCGCCGTTGATCTTGACGTACTCGTAGGTGAGGTCGCAGCCGTAGGCGACCGCCTTGCCGTCGCCGCTGTGGAAGTCGACGATGACGGTGATGTCATGCTCGGTGAGCACGGCCTTGGCCAGCTCCTCGCTGAAGTCGGTGCCGAAGCCGTCCTTCATGACCTGCACCTCGCCGGCGCTGCTCTTGATGATGCAGTCGGCCTTGGTGGGATCGACGTCCGCGCCGGAGTAGCCGGCGGCGGCCATGATGCGGCCCCAGTTCGCGTCGCGGCCGAACACGGCGGCCTTGAACAGGGTGGAGCCGGCGATGGCCTTGGCGACCAGACGGGCGTCATGCTCGGTGGGCAGGCCGTAGGACTCGACGACGATCAGATGGGTCGCGCCCTCGCCGTCGGAGGCGATGCGGCGGGCCATGTCGATGCAGATGTGCTCGATGAGACCGGCGAGAGCCGCCTTGTCCTCCTCGGTCTTGACCTCGACGCCGGAGGCGCCGTTGGCGAGCAGGATCATGGTGTCGTTGGTGGAGGTGTCGCCGTCGACGGTGCACATATTGAAGCTCTTGTCGATGGCGTTGTGCAGCATCTTCTGCAGGTCGGCAGAGTCGCACTTGGCGTCGGTGGTGACGTAGGCGAGGGTGGTGGCCATGTTGGGGTGGATCATGCCGCTGCCCTTGGCCATCGCGCCGATGCGGATGGTGCCGGAGGAGAGCTCGAGCTCGTAGGCGGATTCCTTGCGGACGGTGTCGGTGGTCATGATGGCATAGGCCGCGTCGGAGCCGTTGGCCTTGTCGAGCTTGGCGGGGATGATCTGGCGGACGCCGTCGAGGACCTTCTCGACGGGCAGCTTCTGGCCGATAACGCCGGTGGAGCAGACGAAGACCTCGTTCTCGCCCACGCCGAGGAGCTTCTCGGCCTCGTGCTCGACGGTCCGGGCGTCCTCGATGCCCTGCGTGCCGGTGGCGGCGTTGGCGTTGCCGGAGTTGATGACGATGGCGCGGGCCTTGCCGTTCTTGAGGATCTCACGGTCGAGAATGACGGGAGCGGCGCAGAACTTATTGGTAGTGAACACTGCGGCGCAGGACGCCTCGGTCTCGGAGTAGAGGACGGCCACGTCGGGCTTCTGCGTCTTGCGGCTCTTCACGCCGACGTACACAGCGCCCGCGGTAAAGCCCTTCGGGGAGGTGATGCCGCCGCCTTCGATCACTTTGTATTCCATAGTGTTGTTCTCCTTTTCTTATTCTTACCTTATATAAAATCAGTTCCTTACGGATACATCGGGGGCATCATGAGACCGGTGGTCTCGGGCAGGCCCATGATGAGGTTCATGTTCTGGATGGCCTGGCCGGCGGCGCCCTTGCCGATGTTGTCGATGACGGAGGAGACGATCAGACGGTGGGTGCGGGAATCGAAGGTCGGGGTCATCTCGACGAAGTTGGTGCCGTAGGCCCACTTGGTCTGCACGGGGAGATTGGCCGGGAAGACCTTGACGAAGGGTTCGTCCTTGTAGAAGTCCTTATACAGCTCGTAGACCTCCTCGTTGGTGAAGTCCTTATCGCAGGTGGCGTAGATGGTGACCTCGATGCCGCGGACCTGCGGGAGGAGGTGCGGCTGGAAGTTGATGTACTGCCAGGTCTCGGGCTTCATCAGATCCTTGCCGGTGATGTAGGCGATGTTCTGCTCGATCTCGGGCGTGTGGCGGTGGCCGCCGCCGAGGGCGTAAGCGCAGAAGTTGTTCTCCGCCTCAGTGAGGAGCTTGTTGAGGGCGGGACGGCGGCCTGCGCCGGTGTAGCCGCTCTTGGCGTCGATGACGATGGTGTTGTCAACGATGTGACCGGCCTTGAGCATGGGCTGGAGGCCGAGGGTGGAGGCGGTGGGATAGCAGCCGGGGTTGGCGATGAGCTTCTTGCCCTTGGCCAGCTCGCGGTTCATCTCGGGCATGCTGTAGACGGCGTCATGGGTCATCTGGGGATTGGTGTGCTTGTCGCCGTACCACTTCTCCCAGACCTTCACGTCGCGGAAGCGGATGTCCGCGCCGATGTCGATGATGCGGGAGCCTTCGGCGAGAACGATCTCCGCCCACTTGGCGACCGCGCCGGAGGGGACCTGGATCATCACGACGTCGCTCTTGCGGGCGGTCTCGCGCACGTTCTCCTCGGTCAGATCCAGGATGGTCTGATCATAGAAGCCGCGCAGGGCGGGATGATGGGTGGAGATGGCGTCGCCCACGCCGTAGGTATCGAGAACGTTGACGAGCTCGCCGTCGGGATGGTTGACCATCATGCGCAGCACTTCGCCGCAGACATAGCCGGTCGCACCAATGCAGGAATAATGGATCATGGTGATAGCCTCCTCAAAAATTTTCTGCGATTTGCAACAACGCCGTCGTGGGCCTGCAAACCGCTTCGCGATAGTGTTTAATTATCTACGCATACAGTATATAGTTTTAATGCGGAATGCACAAGAAAAACCTTGTTCTGCTGAACATTCCAAAATGGAATACTTGACAGATGATTCACATTCGGCTATCATGGCCTTAATGCCGATGCAAGCAAGGAGATGAGCGCATGATCCACAAATATCTGGCCTACCTCAAGACCATCGAGACCGGTAGCATCACACAGGCCGCCGCGGAGCTGGGCTACACGCAGTCTGCCGTGAGCCGCATGATCGCGGACCTGGAGGAGCATTGGGACGTCCCGCTGCTCACGCGCAATCGCTCGGGCATCGAGATCAGCTCGGAGGGGACGCAGTTGCTGCCCATCCTTCAATCCATCGTCAAGGGGCAGGAGGAGCTCAGCTTTGCCGTCGGCGAGCTGCACGGATTGCAAAACGGCCTCATTCGCGTGGGCGCGTTCACCAGCATGGCGACCGGCTGGATGCCGCTGATGATCAAGTCCTTCCACGAAAAATACCCCAATATCCGCTTTCAGATCTTCAACGGCGAGTACAACCAGATCGCGACCTGGCTGCGCCGCGGGCAGATCGACTGCGGCTTTCTCGCCCTCCCCTGCGCCAAGGAGTTCGACACGACCTTCCTGCTGCGCGACTCGCTGACGGTCATCCTGCCGCCGAACCACCCGCTGCGCGACGCGGAATGCTTCCCCGTCAGCCGGCTGTCGGACGAGGATTTCATCAGCCTCATGGAGGAGCAGGACTACGAGATCAATTTGTTCCTCGAGCACCTCAGGCAGTCCCCGCGCATCAAGTTTGAGGTCAGCAGCGACTTCGCCATCCTCGCGATGGTCGAGTGCGGGCTGGGCATCAGCGTGGTGCACGATCTGATCCTGCACCCCAACCGCCACGGCATCATCAAAAAGCCGCTCGACGAGCCGTACTACCGCGACATTGCCATCGCCACGAGCGCGGCGGCGCAGCCGTCCACCATCACGCGGATGTTCTGCGAGCACGCGCTCGAGTGGGCGAGGGATACCAGCTCCGTCATCGCCCCCGCCACGGCGGAGGCCCCGGAGTATGCGGAGCTGGCAAAGTAAAGAGATGGGAAAAAGGGACCGTTCTCTGCGGAGGAGAACGGTCCCTTTTGTTGTAAAGGCGGCGTTATGCAGCTTCTCCGGGCAGTGCCCGCGTTTTTTCGCCTGCCTGCCGCCCGGGCGTAAAATCTCCTGTTGACATCCGTGCCGCGGCGTGTACTATGGAGATAACAGATCAAACGGAAGCGAGGAAACGTATGGAATACAGGATAGAGCGGGACTCGATGGGAGAGGTCCGCGTCCCGGCGGACCGCTACTGGGGCGCGCAGACGCAGCGCTCACATGAGAATTTCCCCATCGGCGTCGGGATCGAAACGATGCCCATGGAGATCATCCGGGCGTTTGCAGTGTTGAAAAAGGCGGCGGCCATCGCCAACCGCGAGCTGCTGCCCGAGCGGATGAGCGCGGAAAAATGCGCCCTGATCGGCCGCGTCTGCGACGAGATCCTCGCCGGTGAGCTGGACGGACATTTCCCGCTCGTTGTGTGGCAGACGGGCTCGGGCACGCAGTCGAACATGAACGTCAACGAGGTCATCGCCAACCGCGGCAACGAGCTGGCGGGGAAAAAGCTCCTGCACCCGAACGACGACGTCAATATGTCGCAGTCCTCGAACGACACCTTTCCCACGGCGATGCATATTGCCGCCTGCCTTGCGGTGGAGGACCGCCTTCTCCCCGCTGTTTCCGCGTTGGAGCAGACCCTCCTGCGTCTGGAGGCGGAGAACGCCGACGTGCTGAAATCCGGGCGGACGCATTTGCAGGACGCGACGCCCATCACCTTCGCGCAGGAGATCTCCGGCTGGCGGACGAGCCTCGCGCGGGACCGCGAGCTGCTCACCGCCGCGCTGCCTCCCCTGCGGGAGCTGGCGCTCGGCGGCACGGCGGTCGGCACGGGACTCAACGCCCCCGACGGCTTTGACCGGGCGGTCGCCGCAGCCATCGCGGAGCTGAGCGGAAAGCCCTTTGTCACCGCGTCCAACAAGTTCCACGCGCTTACGTCGAGGGACGAGCTGGTGTTCGCGCACGGCGCGGTCAAGGCGCTCGCGTGCGACATGATGAAGATCGCGAACGATGTGCGCTGGCTCGCCTCGGGTCCGCGCACGGGGCTGGGGGAGATCACCATTCCAGCCAACGAGCCCGGCTCATCCATCATGCCCGGCAAGGTCAACCCCACGCAGTGCGAGGCGGTGACGATGGTGGCGGTGCAGGTCATGGGCAACGACGCTGCCGTCGGCATAGCGGCGTCGCAGGGGAACTTTGAGCTGAACGTCTTTATGCCCGTGTGCGCCTATAACTTTCTGCAGTCCGTCCGTCTGCTGAGCGAGGCTATCGCTTCGTTTGACAAAAACTGCGCGTCCGGCATCCGCGCAAATCGGGAGAGGATGGACGAGAACGTGCGCCGCTCGCTGATGCTCGTCACGGCGCTCAACCCGCACATCGGCTATGAAAACGCCGCGAGGATCGCAAAGAAGGCATACGCGGAAAACCTGACGCTGCGCGAGGCTTGCGCCGCGCTGGAGCTTCTGCCGCCGGAGGAATTTGACCGCATCGTCCGCCCCGAGCGGATGGTTTGAAAGCCTGCCAATAAAAAGGAGAACGCTATGGATTACGCAAAAGAATCGCTCCGCCTGCACGGGGAGTGGAAGGGTAAGATCGAAATGGTGACCCGCGTGCCGGTCAAGACGAAGGACGATCTGTCCCTGGCCTACACCCCCGGCGTCGCGCAGCCCTGCCTGGAGATCCAGAAGGATATCAACAAAAGCTATGAGCTTACCCGCCGCTGGAACATGGCGGCGGTCATCACCGACGGCAGCGCCGTTCTGGGCCTCGGCGACATCGGCCCCGAGGCCGGTATGCCCGTCATGGAGGGCAAATGCGTGCTCTTCAAGGCGTTCGGCGACGTGGACGCTTTCCCGCTCTGTGTCAAGACCAAGGACGTGGACGAGTTTGTGGAGACAGTCTACAACATCTCCGGCAGCTTCGGCGGCATCAATCTGGAGGACATCGCCGCCCCCCGCTGCTTTGAGATCGAGCGCAAGCTGAAGGAAAAATGCGACATTCCCATCTTCCACGATGACCAGCACGGCACCGCCGTTATCACGCTCGCGGGCCTGACGAACGCGCTCAAGGTCGTGGGCAAGAAGAAAGAGGACGTGAAGGTCGTCACCTCCGGCGCGGGTGCGGCGGCCATCGCCATCACGAAGCTGCTGCTCTCCGCGGGCTTCCGCGACATCACGATGTGCGACCGCAAGGGCGCGATCTATGCCGGCCGCGAGGGGCTGAACTGGATCAAGACCGAGATGGCCGAGGTCACGAACCTGAGCCGCAAGGCGGG
>ENA-UOJE01000853-UOJE01000853.1-human-gut-metagenome-genome-assembly--contig:-C23-NODE-853-length-31264-cov-75.481624_pt1 | contig 31264 bp, 28 predicted proteins | sample MGYA00242341_ERZ723888 | MGnify/ENA metagenome assembly ERZ723888 | reverse complement strand
AAGGCCATCTCCGGCTCGATCATCCAGAACTCGGCGGCGTGGCGCTGGGTGTTGGAATTTTCGGCGCGGAAGGTGGGGCCGAAGGTGTACACATCGCCGAAGGCCATGGCGAAGTTCTCGGCGTTCAGCTGGCCGGACACGGTCAGGCTGGTCTTTTTGCCGAAGAAGTCCTGGGAGTAGTCCACCTGCCCGTCCTCGGTCTTGGGGACGTTGTTCAGATCCAGGGTGGTCACCTGGAACATCTCGCCGGCGCCCTCGCAGTCGCTGCCGGTGATGATGGGGGTCTGCACATAGACGAAGCCCCGGCTCTGGAAGAACTCATGCACCGCGTAGGCCGCCACGGAGCGGACGCGGAACGTGGCGGAAAACAGGTTGGTGCGGGGACGGAGGTGCTGGATGGTGCGCAGGAACTCCACGCTGTGGCGCTTTTTCTGCAGGGGATAGTCCGGCGTGGACTTGCCCTCCACCTGGATGGAGTGCGCCTTGACCTCCAGCGGCTGCTTGGCGTCCGGCGTCAGCACCACGGTGCCCTTGACGATCAGCGCCGCGCCCACGTTCTGCGCCGCGATGTCCTTGTAATTGTCCAGCTCCTCGGCGGACATGACCACCTGCAGATTCTTGAAGCAGGAGCCGTCGTTCAGCTCGATAAAGCCGAAGGTCTTCATATCCCGGATGGTGCGCGCCCAGCCGCACACGGTAACTTCCTTGCCGCTCAGCGCTTCCTGATCGGCAAAGATCGCTGCGATCCTCATACGTTCCATATCGTTTCACCTTTTTCTGTGTATTTTTGCGGTAAATTTTGCAGTAAATAGTATTATAACCCAAAGCAGAGTGTTTTACAAGGCTGATTTTTGCAAGAACGCGGCTCCCCGGAACGGGGAGCCGCGCTTTTTCACCGTATGCCCGCGATGAACACGGCGGGATCCTTGTCCCGCTGCGCCTTCGCCCAGGCCAGCATCTCGCACACGTCCACAGCGCCGGTGACCACCGCGCCGTTTTCCCACGTCTCCGCCGTGTGTGCACGCAGGAAATCGTCGGGAGAGGCCGTGCGCACATAGTAGGGGTGCGCTTCGCCGCCCACCAGCGCCGCAGGTGCGGCCTTGTCCGTGTAGAAGCCACGCTTGCCGGAGAGCACCGTCAGGCAGTCCTGCACCACGTTGCTGGCGGTGGGGAACCGGCCGGCGCCCTGCCCGTAAAAGCTCTGGCGTCCCAGCTTCTCCGCCTCGTAGGTGATGAGGTTGAAGTTGGCGGGCACCGCCGCCTCCAGATCGTCCGCGCCCACCAGCGCCGGCTCCACATAAGCGCACACGCCGCCCTGGGCGCTTTCGGCTCTGGCCAGCAGCTTGCAGGCGAAGCCGTGGGACTTGAAGGCCGCGATATCCGCCGCCGTCACCGTCCGGATACCGAAGGTGGGGATGGCCTTCTCCTCCAGCGCCGCGTCAAAGGCGATGTTGGCGGAGATGCACAGCTTGCGCCGGATGTCGTCGCCGTCGATGTCCGCCGAGGGGTCGGCCTCGGCGTAGCCCAGCGCCTGCGCCTCCTTCAGGATGGCCGGGAAGTCCACGTCCGCCTTGTGCATGGCGTCCATGATGAAGTTGGTGGTGCCGTTCATGATGCCGCCCACGGCGCACACCGTATCCAGCCGCTTCACCCGCTCCAGATTCACCAGCCACGGGATGCCGCCGCCCACGGCGGCGGTGCAGCGCAGCGCCACGCCCTGCTTCGCCGCCAGCGCGGTCAGCTCCGTATAGTACGCAGCGATCAGCGCTTTGTTGGCTGTGACCACATGCTTGCCCCGCTCCATGGCGGCGGTGACGTACTCATAGGCCGGGTGCAGCCCGCCCATGACCTCCACCACCGTGTCGATGGCGTCGTCGTTGAGAATGTCGTTCACGTCAAAGGTGACGGCGCTCTCCGGCAGCCCCGCCTTGGGACTGCGCAGCAGCACCCGCTTCACGCAGATATCGTCTCGCTCCGCGGCCAGCTCCCATACGCCGCCGCCTACCACGCCAAAGCCCAGCAGACCGATGTTCATAGCACTACCTCCTTGGAATATCCGGGGATGATTTTTGCCCATTGTACCCGTGTAAGATGCGGCTGTCAAGAAAAAAACGCCCGTAACCGCAGGGTTACGGGCGTTTTTTATCCGATGAGCTTTTCAATCTCCGGCTGGGAGACAAAACCGATGGACTTGTCCGTCAGCTGGCCGTTTTTGAACACCAGCAGCATGGGGATGCTCTCCACGCCGTAGGCCGCAGCCAATCCCATGTTCTCGTCCACGTCCACCTTGGCCACGGTGATCTCCGGATGGTCGGCGGCCACCTGCTCCAGCACGGGCCCCAGCATCCGGCACGGACCGCACCAGTTGGCCCAGAAGTCCACCAGCACCGTGCCGCCGGACTCCAGTACCTTCTCGCGGAAGTCGCTCTCGTTTACATGGATCAATGCCATTTCCGGCACCTCCTTTTTACACTTTCTTTTCCAGGCATACCAGCTCCACGCCGGGGATGCCGTTGAACGTGCCCGCCACGATGCCAGCCTCGGTATAGCCCAGCCTGGCGTACAGGGCGCGGGCGGGCGTGTTGCGGGCGTTGGTGTCGATGCGCAGGTACGGGCGGCCTGTCGTCCGCGCCAGCTCCTCGTAGAAGCGGACGAATGCCGTGCCGCAACCCCTGCCCTTTACGGCGGGATCCACCACCAGCGTGTGCAGCACCAGCACCTGCTCCGGCGGCGCGTCATGCTGCCAGCGGCACCGGCTGTACTGCTCCATCTGGCTCTGGTCGATCTTGGCGGCGGCCGTCACGCGACCCTCGCGCTCCATGACGTACAGCGTCCCGGCGCGCAGGGCGTCCCGCGCCGTCTGCTCCGTGGGGTACACGCCCCGCGTCCAGCCGGTGGACAGCAGACCCTGTTCCTCCCTGTCCAGCAGCGCATCGTAGATGGCGGTCACGGCGGGGATGTCCGCCTCTGTCGCCTTGCGTACCATATCAGGATGCCCTCCTTATTTGGTATATATCCATACCGCCAGCGCGATCTGCGCCAGCAGGATGGCCGGTATGCCCCAGACGAAGTACCAGTGCTTCGTCTTGTGGTGAAACACCCGCATACCCAGCAGCGCGCCGATGCTTCCGCCCAGCAGCGGCAGCAGAAACAGCGTCTTTTCCGGCACCCGCCATTTGCCCTTCCTCGCCCGGCGCTTGTCCGCGCCGTAGACGATGAAGGTCAGCAGGTTGATGACGGCCAGCCAGACCAGCAGCACCGTCCAGCCGCCGGAAGCGGACGCGGCAGCGCCGCTCACTTCTTCAGCTTGGCCAGCTCACAGGCCGTGGCCGTGGCCAGCTTCGCGTTGTTGTACACCAGCTGGATGTTGGCAGCCAGACTGCTGCCGCCGGTGATGTCCTTGATCTTGGCCAGCAGGAACGGCGTGGTGGCCTTGCCGTGGATGCCCTGCTCCTTGGCCTCCTCCACCGCCTCGTCGATGGCCTTGTTGATCACGTCCGCGTCCATGGAGTACTGCTCGGGGATGGGGTTCGTCACCAGCATGCCGCCCCGCAGCCCCAGCTCCTGCTTGACGTGGAAGGCCTGCGCCAGCTGCGCAGGCGTATCCAGCCGGTAGTCCACCTTGAAGCCGGACTTGCGGGTATAGAAGGCGGGCAGTTCCTCGGTCTGATAGCCGATGACGGGCACACCGTGGGTCTCCAGATACTCCAGCGTCAGACCCAGATCCAGAATGGACTTGGCGCCTGCGCACACCACCATCACAGGGGTCTGCGCCAGCTCCTCCAGATCGGCGGAGATGTCCATGGTGGTCTCGGCTCCGCGGTGCACGCCGCCGATGCCGCCGGTGGCAAACACGGAGATGCCCGCCATGGCCGCGATCATCATGGTGGTGGTCACGGTGGTGGCGCCATCGCGTCCCTCGGCCACCAGAATGGGCAGGTCGCGGCGGCTGGCCTTGGTGACGCCCGCGCCGGTCTTGCCCAGATAGTCGATCTCCTCCGGCGTCAGGCCGGCCTTCAGCCGTCCGCCGATGATGGCGATGGTGGCGGGCACCGCGCCGCCGTCGCGGATGATCTTCTCCACGTTCAGCGCCGTCTCCACGTTCTGGGGATAGGGCATGCCGTGGGAGATAATCGTGCTCTCCAGCGCCACAACGGGCTTACCGGCCTTCAGAGCCTCCTGCACCTCGGGGGCGACATCCAGATAACGGTTCATAATACGTTCCTCCTTATGATCTATGCAGATGTGTTATTTCGCAGTGTTCACGATGTATTCAATGCTCTCCCAGCTCATGCCGGGGTGGATCGTCTCCGACGCCGTACACGCCAGCGCGCCCGCGCCGGCGGCCATCCGCGCGCACTCGGCCAGCGGCCTTCCGTGGGCGATGCACGCGGCCAGCGCCGCGGCCATAGCGTCGCCGCCGCCGGTGGCATTGGCCACCTGTACCTTCGGGCAGGGCAGCCGCACGCTGTGTCCCTGCCGGTCAGCGGCGTACAGCCCGTCGCCGCTCAGGGAGATATACACCTGCTCCACGCCCCTGTCCAGCAGGGCGGCAGCAGCCTTTTCGATGTCCGCCTCGTCCCGGATGGGCACGCCGCTGAGCAGCTCGGCCTCCATGCGGTTGGGCTTCAGCGCCGTCAGCTTATCCAGCACCGGCAGCAGCTTGGGCGCCTTGATGGTGGACACCGGGTCGGCCAGGATGGGCGCAGTGCAGTGCTGGCACAGCCATTGCAGCGACGCCTCCGGCAGGTTCGTCTCCACCACCACCAGACCGGCGTGGTTGATGAAATCCAGCCGCTGGCGCAGGAACTCCGGCGTGATGTGCTCGTAGATGCCCATGTCGTTCACCGCCAGCGCCATGTCGCCGTCGCAGCCGTCGATGAACAGGTACGTGCCCGTGCGCCCGCCGGGGATCACCGCGCTGTGGGTCAGGTCAAGGCCGATATCCGCCGCGTTTTCCCGCACGGACTGGGCGAAGCTGTCCTGCCCCAGCACCGTGACCATGGACACCTGCTCCCCCAGCAGGCACAGGTTGTGGGCGATGTTCCGCCCCACGCCGCCCAGCGACGTGGTCACCCGGCCGGGGTTGGAGTCCCGCGCCACCAGCGGCGCGGCGGACACCGCGCCGATGTCCATATTCACGCCGCCCACCACCACGATGTAGGGCGCCTCCCGCAGCAGGTAGCCCCGCCCGGCGATGTATCCCTTTTTCATCAGGTTGGAGATGTGAACGGCGGCGCTGGAGCGGGTGATGCCCGCCTTGTCCGCCAGCTCCTGCTGGGAGATCAGGGGATTTTCCCGTATCCATTCCAGCAGCTGACGCTCCCGCTGTGTCATAGCACCGCCTCCTAAGCAAAATTCGTTTTCTAATCGTATGCTTATTATATACACACATGCTGCCTTTGTCAACAAGGAAAACGCCCCGAAGGGCGTTTTTGTTGTCCGGTACGGCGCTGCCGCGCCGGGAGACGGATTCCCACGCCAGTGACACGGTCACTGGCTCGGAATGACAGCGCGGCGCTGCCGCGCTGACGGGACGTCGGGGACGCCGTCCCCTACGAGGTGCGGAGTCGGGACGTTAGGGACGGCGGGGCGCGCCTTACAGCTTTTGCGTCACATCCCGCAGCCACGCGGACACCTCCGGCTCCAGCAGCGGCGACAGCGTGTCGTACACCCGCCGGTGGTAGTCGTTCAGCCATGTCCGCTCCTCCGCCGTCAGCAGCGACACGTCCAGCGCGTCCCGGTCGAAGGGCGCCAGGGTCAGCGTTTCGAAGCGCAGGAAGCGCTCCTGCTCCGCCGGCTGCACCAGCAGCAGGTTCTCGTGGCGGATGCCGAACGCCCCAGCCTCGTAATATCCCGGCTCATCGGAGAGGAGCATCCCCTCCTCCAGCGCCGGGTGGGGTATGCCCTCCACGAACCGCCAGCGGAAGGACGGCGGCGACTCGTGGACGCTGAGCACGCAGCCCACGCCGTGGCCGGTGCCGTGGTCGTAGTCCAGTCCCTGCTCCCACAGGGGCATCCGCGCCAGCACGTCCAGATTCTCCCCCATGACGCCCCGCGGGAACCGCGCCATGGCCAGCCGGATATGTCCCCGCAGCACCAGCGTGGACATGCGGCGTTCCTGCGCCGTTACCTCGCCCAGCGCCACGGTGCGGGTCACATCGGTGGTGCCGCAGCGGTAGTGCCCGCCGCTGTCCACCAGCAGCAGCCCGTGCCGCTGCAGCGGCACGTCCGTCTCCTCCGTGGGCTCGTAGTGAACCACCGCGCCGTGGGCGCCGTAGGCGACGATAGCCGGGAAGCTGTCCTCCCGGAATTCCGGCTGCGCCGCCCGGCACCGGTGCAGCAGCGCCGCGGCGGACAGCTCCGTGTAGTCCTCCGGATGCGTTTTCATGTGGTACAGGAACCGGCACATCGCCGCGCCGTCCTGCACATGGGCGCGGCGGAAGCCCTCCTGCTCGCCGGCGGACTTCACCGCCTTGCGGCGGGAGGCCGGGCTGTCCGTATCCAGCCACTCCGTATGGGCGAGGCACCCGGCGATGCGGGCGTTGGCCGTGGCGCTGTCCGCCATGACCCGTGTGCCGGCGGGCAGCGCCTCCAGCAGCGCGTATATGTCCCCGTAGGGGCGCAGCGCCACGCCGTCCGCCGCCAGCTGCCGCCGGATGTTCTCCGGGAAGCTCTCCGCCTGGGCGCACAGGACGGCCTCCTCCCTGCCCAACAGCAGAAAGCCCAGAAACACCGGTGTACACGCCACATCGCCGCCCCGCAGCTCCAGCGTCCACGCCGCGTCTGTCAGATCGGTGAGCAGCAGGTACGACGCGTCCCGCGCCGCCATATCCTGCCGCAGCAGCGCCAGCTTCTCCCGCCGGGTCACGCCGCTTTCAAACGCCCACACCGGCGCGGCGGACAGGGGCGGTCTGTCCGACCAGACGCCCTCCGCCGGATCGAAGCCGCCGTCCATGCGGACGCGCTTGCCCGCCAGCGCCTTTTCCAGCGTGCGATACAGCTTTGTGCTGACGGTGCGCCCGTCAAAGCCCAGCGCGCCGCCCTCCGGCAGCTTCTCCGCAAGAAAAGCCGACAGCGTGGGCACGCCCGGCTGTCCGGCGCGCATGAGTTCAATGCCGCTGCCGGTCAGCTGCCGCTCCGCCTGCAGGAAATAGCGCCCGTCCGTCCACAGGTACGCCTCCTCCGCCAGCACCAGCAGCGTACCCGCCGAACCGGTGAAGCCGGAGAGGTACGCCCGCGTCTTGAAGTGGTCGCCCACATACTCCGAGCCGTGAAAATCGTCCGTGACCACCACGCAGGCGTCCAGTCCGCGCAGCGCCATGCGCTGCCGCAGCAGCGCCAGTCGTTGAGAAACAGTCTGCATTTGCATCACCCTTCTTTCGGGGACAGTATACCATATCCGCCGCGAAAAAACATCCGTTTTCCAAATTTCCTTTTCGTATAACGTCCGCCGCTTCCGTGTACAATGATATATAGTCTATAAGGAGAAAGGACTGACTGACGTGAAAAGCCAACGGGAACGGCGTACATGGGAGACAGCGGGGATGCTGCTCACCCTGCTGCTGGGCAATCTGCTGCACTTCGTCTACGACTGGACGGGGCAGGCATCCTGGGCCGCGTACATCTCCGCCGTAAACGAATCCACCTGGGAGCACATGAAGCTGCTGGCCGTGCCGTGGATCCTGTGGACGGCTGTGACCATTCTCATAGAGCGCCGCGCGGACTGCGCCGCGCCCCGCGCCGCCGGGCTGCTGACGGGGCTTATCCTGATCCCGGCGCTGTTTTACACCTATACCGGCATCTGCGGCAAAAGCGTGGACGTGGTCAATGTGCTGATCTTTCAGGCGGCGGTGCTGGCGGCATGGCTGGTCAGCCGTGGTCTGCAAAGACGCGGCTCCCTCAGCGCGCCGCTGTGGCAGGTGCTGGGCATTCTGGTGCAGCTGGGCGCAGCCGCGGTCTTCGCCGTGTGGACGGTCAATCCGCCGGAGCTGCCCCTTTTTGTGGATCCCACCAACGGCACCCGCGGCGTATGACCGTGGGCGAAACGGCACAGCGTCCCGCCGGGGCGCTGTGCCGTTTTTTTGCTGGAATTTTCCATACTTCACTCGTAGCTGTGCAGAATCGCGTAAAATCGCCTGTTTTTGTCGAAACGTGTCGAAAAATGTCGAACAAAAGTGGAATGGTTCGACAAATTACGGTTGCATTTTCCGGGGAAAAGTGTTATTTTTGATAACGGTGTAGCGATTCGTGGTGTGTTTTGATGCGTTGTGCACCGTAAATAATTTGTTAAGGGGGAGCTTACGATGAGTGAGCAGATCACCGTCTGCATAGCAGACAACGACGAGGACTACCGAAGATGGCTGGAACGGGAGCTGGGCAGCGCGGGCGATATCCGCATCGCCGCGTCCGTCAGCGACGGGCGGCAGGCGCTGGCTGCGGTGGAGCAGCACCGTCCGCAAGTGCTGCTGCTGGATCCGATGCTGCCGGGTCTGGACGGCGTGGGGCTGCTGCGGCGGCTGCGGGATGACAGCGAAACGAAGTGCATCCTGCTGTCCGGCTATTTCGGCGACGGCGCGCTGCAAAGCGCGCGGGACGCGGGGGCTTACGCCCTGCTGCCCAAGCCGGTGGACGGCGCGTCCCTGCTGGAGCACGTCCATGCCGCCGCTGCGCCCCAGGGCGTGCGGCCGGCGCCGCAGCTGGAGGCCATGGTCACCGCCATCATCCACGAGATCGGCGTGCCGGCGCACATCAAGGGGTACCAGTACCTGCGGGAGGGGATCATCATCACGGTGCAGAACATGGACGTGATCAACGCGGTGACGAAGGTGCTGTACCCGGAGATCGCCAAGCGGTTCGGCACCACCGCCAGCCGGGTGGAGCGCGCCATCCGCCACGCCATCGAGGTGGCGTGGGACAGGGGGGACATCGAGACGCTGCAAAAGTACTTCGGCTACACGGTGAACTCCGCCAAGGGCAAGCCCACCAACTCGGAGTTCATCGCCATGATCGCCGACAGATTACAGCTGCAATTGAAGCGGAGCTGAGGACGGTCATTCCGTGTTCCTCGCTTTCTGCGGGCGGACAGATACGGCGGGACGACGTGGACGCCGTCCCCTACGAAAGCGAATTTCATGAAAAAATCACCCCGCAGCCGTAGCTGCGGGGTGATTTTGCGTATCCGTTACTGGATGGAGATGGAACTGCTCTTGGGCAGCTGCTTCTTCGCGTTCTTAGGCACGGAGACGGTCAGAATGCCGTCCTCGAACTTAGCGGAGACGTCCTCCGGCTCCACAGCCTCGCCCACATAGAAGCTGCGGCTGCACGCGCCGGCGTAGCGCTCCTGACGGATGTACTTGCCCTTCTTATCGGAGGTGTCCTTATCCAGACCCTTCACGGCCTGAATGGTCAGGCAACCGTCCTTCAGCTCCAGCGTTACCTCGTCCTTCTTGAAGCCGGGCAGGTCAACGTCCAGCTCGTAGCTGTCCTCCGTCTCGCGGACGTCGGTGCGCATCAGATTCCTGGCGTGCTTGCCGTACAGCGGGTCGCGGCCACGGGGCATCATACCAAAGGGATCGCCAAAGAAATCATCAAACAAATTCTCACCAAAAATGCTGGGCAACATACGTCATTCCTCCATTCGTATTGTCCGGCGGCTCCGGTCTTTCTTCCGGCACCGCAGGACTGTTACCACTGATTTGTATACATATCATCCCCTGCGGGAGGTTCGCTTCCGTTTCCCTCTCTCAAGGTTCGGCTTTATTATAGCGCCGATTTTAGCACTGTCAATAGAGGAGTGCTAATGTTCACAAAGGAAGCCATTTTTGTTCACAAAATATACGATTTCTTCCGCGGCAGCCCGGCTCTGCGGGGTTGACAGCGCCGCCGGCGGTGCATTACAATGGCGGTATCATCAAGAAAGAGGGTGCTTCTATGCGCGTGATCGACCTGACCCACACCATCCGGGAGGGGATGCCCGTCTACCCCGGCACAGAGCCGCCGCTGCTGTCCACCGCCAACTCCTATGAAAAGGACGGCTTCAAGGAGACGATGCTGCGCATGTTCTCCCACACCGGCACCCATGTGGATCCGCCCGCCCACCTGTTTGCCGGGCGTACCACGCTGGACGCCTTCCCGCCGGAGCAGTTCATAGGCCGGGCGCTGGTCATCGACTGCCGCGGGCTGGGCGAGGGCGAGGCCATCACCATGGCGCAGCTGCTGCCCTACGGGGACAAGCCGGTGCAGGCGGACTTCCTGCTGTTCAACACCGGGTGGGACGCCCGATGGGGCACGGACGCCTACTTCGGCGACTATCCCTGCGTGGATGACCAACTACTGGACTACATCCTGGCCGGAGAGTACAAGGGCATCGGCTTCGACGTGATCGGGCTGGATCCCATCGCCGATGAGAACCTGACGCGGCACAAGCGGCTGTTCCGGGAAAAGGATATCCTGAACATTGAGAACCTGAAAAACCTGCACCTGTGCGGCAGCGATCTGTTCTCCTTCGGCTGCTTCCCACTGAAATGGGAGGGCAGCGACGGCGCGCCTGTCCGCGCTATGGCGTGGTTTGAGGACTGATTGTTTGTGACTGGTGCACAGATTCCCGGTAACGGCAGGGGCGATGTTTGCCCAATTCCCGCCTTGCAATTCTCTGCAGGGGGAGTAAAATAGCGCTGCAATGTTTTATACCGTCGGTCGTGGGACGCCGTACCCAAAGGGCGTTTGCTCCGGTGCAGAACGCCGTCCCCTGCGGCATACGGTGATACACATATAATAAGGAGGCACTCACTATGACCTATCAGGAGATCCTGGCCAACGCCCGCACCTGCATGGGACCCTACTGCAAGTCCTGTCCCATCTGCAACGGTGTGGCCTGCAAGAACACCGTGCCCGGCCCCGGCGCCAAGGGGCTCGGCACCGGCTTTATCCGCAACTACCAGAAGTGGCAGGAGCTGTGCGTCAACATGGACACCATCTGCGAGAACGTGCCGGTGGACACCACTTACAGCTTCTTCGGCAAAAAGACCGCGCTGCCCGTGTTCGCCGCGCCGGTGGGCGCCATGCAGCTGCACTACGGCGACAAGTACGATGACCTGACCTACAACGACATTCTGGTGACGGCTTGTGCCGATGCCGGTATCGCTGCCTTTACCGGCGACGGCACCAACCCCGCCGTGATCGAGGGGGCGGCTGAGGCGCTGAAGAAGAACGGCGGCTGCGGCGTGCCTACGGTGAAGCCGTGGAATATCGACCTGATCCGTGAGAAGATGGCGCTGGTGGAGTCCGCCGATCCCTTCGCCATTGCCATGGATATCGACGCCGCCGGTCTGCCCTTCCTGAAGAACTTGACGCCGCCCGCCGGCAGCAAAACGGTGGACGAGCTGAAGGAGATCGTGAGGCTGGCGGAGGGTAAGCCCTTCATCCTCAAGGGCATCATGACCGTGAACGGCGCGAAGAAGGCGCTGGAGGCCGGCGCCAGCGGCATCGTGGTCAGCAACCACGGCGGCCGCGTGCTGGATCAGTGCCCCGCCACGGCGGAGGTGCTGCCCGCCATCGCGGACGCGGTGGGCGATAAGATGACCATTCTGGTGGACGGCGGCATCCGCACCGGCATGGACGTGTTCAAGGCGCTGGCACTGGGCGCGGACGCGGTGCTCATCGGCCGCCCCTTCGTGAACATGGTCTACGGCGGCGGCGCCGAGGGCGTGCAGGTCTATGTGAACAAGCTGAAGGCCGAGCTGGAGGATACCATGGCCATGTGCGGCGCCCACAAGCTCAGCGACATCAAGCGCTCCATGATCTTTGGCTATTGAGCCGGGAGGACGTGCTTACTATGAAGGCATTACTCATCAACGGCAGCCCTCACGAGAAGGGCTGCACCTACACGGCGCTGCGGGAGCTGGCGGACACGCTGGAGGCCGCGGGCATCGAGACGGAGATCGTACAGGCCGGCAAGACCGCCCACGCCTGCAACGCCTGCGCCTCCTGCAAAAAGACCCACCGCTGCGTATACGATGATCTGGTGAACGAGACGGCGCCCAAATTTGCCCAGGCGGACGCGCTGGTCATCGGCTCGCCGGTGTACTACGCGTCTCCCGCCGGCGGCGCCATCTCCTTTATGGATCGTCTGTTTTTCAGCACGCCCTACATCGACAAGACCATGAAGGTGGGCGCGTCCGTCGTCTCCTGCCGGCGCGGCGGCAACACCGCCACATTCGACGCGCTGAACAAATACTTCACTATATGCGGCATGCCTGTGGCCAGCAGCCAGTATTGGAACATGGTCTACGGCAACACGCCGGAGGAGGTGCGGCAGGACAAGGAGGGAATGCAGACCATGCGGACGCTGGGACGCAACATGGCGTTCCTGATGAAGTCCATCCAGCTGGGCAAGGCGCAGTTCGGCCTGCCGGAGAAGGAACCGGTCACGCAGACCAACTTCCATCATTGAAAAAAGCACCCCCGCAGCCGATGGCTGCGGGGGTTCTTTTTTGTGGGGTCTGCTTTCCGTGGGGCGATGTCTGCATCGCCCCGCCACAAGCGCCACCAATAACCGCCTGTAGGGGACGGCGTCCACGTCGTCCCGCCGTATCTGTCCGCCCGCAGAAAGCGAGGAACACGGAATGACCGTCCTCAGCTCCGCTTCAATTGCAGCTGTAATCTGTCGGCGATCATGGCGATGAACTCCGAGTTGGTGGGCTTGCCCTTGGCGGAGTTCACCGTGTAGCCGAAGTACTTTTGCAGCGTCTCGATGTCCCCCCTGTCCCACGCCACCTCGATGGCGTGGCGGATGGCGCGCTCCACCCGGCTGGCGGTGGTGCCGAACCGCTTGGCGATCTCCGGGTACAGCACCTTCGTCACCGCGTTGATCACGTCCATGTTCTGCACCGTGATGATGATCCCCTCCCGCAGGTACTGGTACCCCTTGATGTGCGCCGGCACGCCGATCTCGTGGATGATGGCGGTGACCATGGCCTCCAGCTGCGGCGCCGGCCGCACGCCCTGGGGCGCAGCGGCGGCATGGACGTGCTCCAGCAGGGACGCGCCGTCCACCGGCTTGGGCAGCAGGGCGTAAGCCCCCGCGTCCCGCGCGCTTTGCAGCGCGCCGTCGCCGAAATAGCCGGACAGCAGGATGCACTTCGTTTCGCTGTCATCCCGCAGCCGCCGCAGCAGCCCCACGCCGTCCAGACCCGGCAGCATCGGATCCAGCAGCAGCACTTGCGGACGGTGCTGCTCCACCGCAGCCAGCGCCTGCCGCCCGTCGCTGACGGACGCGGCGATGCGGATATCGCCCGCGCTGCCCAGCTCCCGTTCCAGCCATCTTCGGTAGTCCTCGTCGTTGTCTGCTATGCAGACGGTGATCTGCTCACTCATCGTAAGCTCCCCCTTAACAAATTATTTACGGTGCACAACGCATCAAAACACACCACGAATCGCTACACCGTTATCAAAAATAACACTTTTCCCCGGAAAATGCAACCGTAATTTGTCGAACCGTTCCATTTTCGTTCGACATTTTTCGACACGTTTCGACAAAAACAGGCGATACTTCGCTTTTACGCAAGATTCCACTCTAAATATAGCATGTTCTCGTGTGACACCCCTGCCGGACGCGGCATAGACTGGACTGCGGGTCATGCCCGCAATCTGAACACAGGAGGCCGCACCATGGCAACTTTTACCAACCAAGCGACCCTGACCTACAACGGTCAGACCACCACATCCAACGTGACGGTGGGTGAGCTGGTAGAGACGCTCACCGCCGCCAAGACCGCCGTCGTCCCCACCTACGACCCGGACGGCCGCGTCACCTACGTTATCTCGCTGGTCAACAGCGGCGCCGCCCCGCTGACGGGACTGACCGTCACCGACGATCTGGGCGGCTACACCTTCAACGGCGCCACCGTCTACCCTCTCAGCTACACCGCCGGCTCCGTGCGCTACTACCAGAACGGCGTTTTGCAGACCGCGCCCACCGTTACCGCCGGTCCTCCTCTTGTCTTTACCGGCATCACCGTGCCCGCCGGCGGCAATGCGGTGATCGCGTATGAGGCCGCGCCCACCGCCGCCGCTCCGCGCAGCACCGAAGGGCTTGTCACCAATACGGCGACGGCCACCGGCGCAGGACTGGTGAACCCGGTAACGGCCACGGAGACGGTGTCGCCCACCGCCGCGCCGCGGCTGTCCATCAGCAAGTCCCTCTCCCCCACCACCGTGACGGAGAACGGGCAGCTGACCTACACCTTCGCCATGCAGAACACCGGCAACACGGCGGCGGACGCCGCAGCAGGCGCTGTTGTCACCGACACCTTCGATCCCCGGCTCAGCGGTCTGACCGTGACCCTCAACGGCACGGCGCTGACCACCCCGGCGCAGTACACCTATGATGCCGCCACCGGCGTGTTCGCCACGGTGCCCGGCGTCATCACCGTACCCGCCGCCACCTTCACCCAGGACGCCGCCACCGGCGCGTACAGCGTTACCCCCGGAACCGCTGTGCTCACCGTCACCGGCACGGTGTAAGAGAAAGCCCTCCGATATGCGTGACCGGGTAGGTTTTTTGACAGACTGAGTAAAGCCCTCCGACCGGAGGGCTTTACTTATGCTTATTCCAATGCGTCGTGGCTTTCGAATACGTCGTTGATGCTGCCGTAGCGGTCGGCGGGCTTGTCCGGCTCCGCCGGAGATGCGCCCTTGGCCATTTGCAGCTCCTGCCACTTCTCGCGGGTGATGAGCAGCTGCCGGGGCTTGCTGCCCTCGAAGGGGCCCACATAGCCCCGCTCCTCCATCTGATCCACCAGACGCGCGGCGCGGGAATAGCCCAGCTTTAACCGCCGCTGGAGCATGGACACGGAGGCCTGTCCCGTTTCCAGCACCACCTCCACGGCGGCGGGCAGCAGCTCGTCGCCGTCCTCGCCGTCGGCGGGTGCATCGGCTGTGCCGCCCTTGGAGCCCTTGTCGGACTTGGCGTCCACCGCCTGCTGGATCTTCTCGATCACGTCCTGGTCGTAGTGTGCCTCGCCCGCCTCGTCCTTGACGAACTTCACCACCCGGTCGATCTCCTCCGGCGTGATGAAGCAGCCCTGCACGCGGGTGGGCTTGGCATCGCCCAGCGGGAAGTACAGCATGTCGCCCTTGCCCACCAGCTTTTCCGCGCCGGTGGTGTCCAGAATGATGCGGGACTCCATGGAGCTGGCCACGGCGAAGGCGATACGGCTGGGGATGTTGGCCTTCATCAGGCCGGTGATCACGTCCGCCGAGGGACGCTGGGTGGCGATGACAAGGTGCATCCCGGCGGCACGTCCCATCTGTGCCACCCGGCAGATGGATTCCTCCACCTCCTTGGCGGCTACCAGCATCAGGTCGGCCAGCTCGTCGATGACCACCACCACCGTGGGCAGCTTCTTCACGTCCTCGTCCGTCTCCGACAGGGCGTTGTACCCCGCCAGATCCTTCACGCCCTTTTCCGAGAACATCTTGTAGCGCTTCATCATCTCGAACACCGCCCATTGCAGGGCACCGGCGGCCTTTTTCGGGTCAGTGACCACCGGGATCAGCAGGTGCGGGATGCCGTTGTAGGGCGCCAGCTCCACCATTTTGGGATCCACCATGATGAACCGCACCTCGTCCGGCGTGGACTTGTAGAGCATGCTGACGATCAGCGAGTTGGTACACACCGACTTACCGGAGCCGGTGGTGCCGGCGATGAGCACATGGGGCAGCCTGGCGATGTTGCCCACGATGTTGTTGCCGCCGATGTCCTTGCCCACCGCGAACGCCACCGGCGACGGGTGGTTGATGAACTCGCGGGACTCGATCACATCCCGGATGCGCACGGCGGTGACGGTGCGGTTGGGCACCTCGATGCCCACGGCGGAGATCTTGTTGGGCACCGGGGCGATGCGCACGCCGCTGGCGCCCAGCGCCAGGGCGATGTCGTCCTGCAGGTTGGTGATCTTGCTGAGCTTCACGCCCTGATCCAGCGTGAACTCGTAGCGGGTGACGCTGGGGCCGTGGATGACCTCCCCGGCCTTGGCGTCCACGCCGAAGGATCGCAGGGTGTCCGCCAGGCGCTTGGAGTTGTTCCGCAGCTCCGCGCCCACCTCGGTGTAGTTGCCGCCCCGGTTCTCCTCCAGCAGGGTGATGGGCGGGTAGCGGTATGTCTCCTCGCCCTGCGCCAGCTCCTGCTCGATGGCGTCGCTGACCTCCTGTGCCGCCGTCTCCACCTCCTGCTGCAATTGGGCTTTTTTCTGCTTGTCGCTGAGGGGCTTTTTCGGCGCGGGTGCCTCCGGTGCGGCTGCCGTCTCCTCGCCGCCGATGGGCGCGGGAGGCGTTACCGGCGGGCGCAGCACCTGATCCGGCGTGCGCACGTCCTCGCTGCGCCGGGGGAAGAAGGAGGTGGCGGGCGGGATGACCGCGCCGTCGTTCTCCCCGTCCAGCGGAATGTCGATGCTGGGGCGCTTCTTCCGCTTCGCCGCCGGCTTTTTCTCCGATACCGGGGCGGATGCCGGGGTGAAGTCCTCCGGCAGGTCGTCAAAGTCGTCGTCCTCGTCCCGGCGCAGGCTCTCGCCGTAGCTGCGAACGCGCTCCGCCGCCTCCTGGGGCGTCATATGCAGCGCGCCCAGCAGCGCCGCCAGCAGCAGCACCACGAACACGATGATGGATACCACCTTGCTCAGCAGCGCCTCGCAGCCCACGGCCAGACCGCCGGCCACCACGCCGCCGCAGCGCAGCGCCTGACCGTCCGCCCACAGCTTCCCGGTTAGGCCGCCGCCGAATTCATACGCGGTGCGGCACAGCGCCAGATGGCACAGCACGCCGATCAGCAGCGGCAGCACCGCCACGCACACCGTGCGCAGGATCACCGGCCGTCCCTTGTGCCCCAGCTGGATCACCGCCACCGCCGCCAGCGCCGGCGCCGTCAGGTAATAGCCCCAGCCCAGCGCGCCCCGCAGCACGCGGGCGATCCACGTCAGCAGCAGGGCGTCTACGTTAAAATAGCTCACCAGCACGCACAGCGCCAGCAGCGCGCACACGATGCCGCCCACCAGCCGCGCGGCGGCGTTGTACGCCGGAGGCGGAGGCGGTGCAGGTGCTTTTTTGCGTCCGTTTCCTTTCTTTTGTGTCGATGCCATAGTTTACCTCACTTAATGCCCTGCAGGACGAGGGTCAGCACGCCCACCGCCCAGCAGTAATACGCAAACGCGCCGAAGCGCCCCTTTTCCGCGATGAATTTCAGCAGCCGGATGCACAGGTAGCCCACCACCGCCGCCGTGACCACGCCCACCAGATACATGGGCACCTCCGCGCCCACGATGCCGGTCTTTACCGCGTCGCCGATGGAGAGGATGTTGGCGCCCAGCACGGCGGGGATGCTCAGCAGGAAGGAAAAGCGCACGGCGAACTTCCGCTCGTAGCCCACGAAGCAGCCGGCGGTGATGGTCATGCCGGAGCGGGACACGCCGGGCAGCGTGGCCACCGCCTGTCCCACGCCTACCAGCAGGGCATCCAGCCAGCCGGCGCTGCGCTCGGTCTTGCGCCCCTTGCGCACACGGTCGCACAGGAACAGCAGGAAGCCGGTGAAGATCAGCGCCGCGCCCACAAAATACATGTTGTCGCCCAGCCCCTGCACCGCCTTGCGGATGGGCAGCACGGCGAACAGCGGCAGCGTGCCGATGATGATCAGCAGGATCAGCCGCCGCGCCGGAGGCACCGGCGTAGGCGTGGTGCGGTGCGCCAAATCGCGGATGCCGCGGAAGAACTCCACCACCATGTCCCTGATATCGCTCCAATAGGCGATGAATACGGCGATCAGCGTGCCCAGATGCAGCAGCACGTCGAAAAATTCCGGGATGTCGCCCGCGCCCTCCATGTTCAGCAGGTTCCGGGCGATCGCCAGATGTCCTGAGCTGGAGATGGGCAGAAACTCCGCCACACCCTGTACCAGTCCCAGCAGAAAAGCCTTCAGATATGTCATTACGCACCTCACGTCCCTTGTGATACGACCCATTATACCTTCCCGGCAAAGGGGAATACTGTTCCAATATAACCAGAGTATACCACAGCGGCGGAGAAAATGCCACCTTTTATTTGTGACGCTGCTGTCACCCACCCTGCCGGGCGTACACCGCCATCGGGAGCAAACAAAAAAGGAACCGCCGGGGCGGTTCCTTTTTTTGTATGGGACGGCATTGTCAATCGCCGCTCTCACCCAGCCAGAGCTGGATGGCGGACATGTGCTGCGTGCGGGCGCGCTCCTGACCGAAGCCCCACTGAAGCACCCGCCCGTCAAAGGGATAGACCGGCTTTGTCTGGCAGATATAGTTGCCGTAGCTGGTCAGCACGTCGGCTCCGTCGGTGCGGAAAGTGTCATACAGCACATACACGCGCACATCCTCGGCACGGGAGGGACGCGACCACTGCGCCACGAAGGAGTCCGCGCTTCTGGTACCGAATATGTCCGTGATCTGCCCGCCGTCATAGGTCAGTCCGTGCAGGGCGGCGGTCTGCTCCTGCCCCTGCCGGGTACACAGCAGCCGCCCGCTGCAAAGAGTACCCCGCGTCCAGTCCTGCTCCACCTTCCACGCCGGCCAGACGGTCATGCCCTCGGTGTAGCGGGCGGCGGGCTGGGTGTCGTAGCGCAGGTGGTGAATAACGATATACTGTCCATCCGCCAGCTCCACCGCCACGCCGGTCATGGTCTGCTCCAGCGTGTCATACGCCCGGTAGACGTAGGTATAGCTGCGGGTGCCATCGTCGTTTTTGGTGGTGACGGTGCGGTCGAATCGCAGAGGATAGGCGGGGTCGGCGATATAGTGGGTCAGGGTGATCTCGCGGTATTCTGTGTCGTTGTACAGTTTATCCGTCTCCCGGTACACCGCTCTGGCACCGGCCATTTTCGCCACCTCGTCGGCGGTGAGGTCGTCCAGGACATTCCGGGGAAAGCCCTTTTGCAGCAGCTCCTGCCGGATCTGTTCATCCTGCGGCGCGTCATCACGGAGGTGCAGCGCCGCGGGGAAGCGCTGCCCCAGAAACATGCACAGCAGGACGGCGGCCAGCAGCGCGCCCAGATACGACCACAGCAGCACCCCGTTGGAAACGCACACCGGGGCGGCGGTGACGGCATAGCCGGTGTCCGCCAGCGAGCGGAAGAGCTTGGCCAGATTCCGCAGGATCAGGACATACACCAGCAGGAGGAGCAGCACCAGCAGCGTATGGGTGCCAATAATGGCCAGCGCCGCGAGAAGAATATAGAAGATCACCAGCGCACCGGCGGCAGGGGCGGCGGGCTTCTCCGCGCCGGCGCTGCGGGATACGCCGATCATGCCCCGCCACAGGCAGACGTACACGGCCAGCTGGAGCGCCATAGCCGTGTACGCCGGCGCCATGCCCGCCTCCACCGGCAGCGCTGCCAGCACATAGCAGGTGCTGCGCACAGCCAAAGCCGCCAGCGCCAGCCGGAAGCCCCAGCGGAGGGAGGCGTTCTCCCGCCGCAGTATCCGGAAGCCCAGCACCAGCAGCGCCGCGCCCACGGCGGTGAGGATCACATCCAGGTTCAGGAAACGCAGCGTGATGGTGGTCAGTCCCAGTCCCCACAGGATATAGTGCATGGCGGTGTGCCACGGGGTGACGGTATCCTGCGGCGGCGGAAGGGCGGACGCGTCCGCAAAAAGCATGTTTTCAAAATTCCGTTCATTCTCCACAGAAATCACCTCCCAGCTCCTGACGCAGCTTCTGTCGGATGCGGTAGAGCCGACCCTCCACGGCGCGGGGCGACAGGCCCAGCTCGGCGGCGATCTGGGCGGTGGGCTGGCGGTACCAGTATTTGCGGTAGAACAGCGCCCTCTCATCGGAGGGGAGACGCGACAGCGCGGCGGTCAGCTGCTGCTGGCGCTCCCGGCGCAGCAGGGCATCCTCGGCGCTGCCGTCGCCGTGGGGCAGCCCCTCGTGCAGGGTGACGTCCTCCGGGTGTTGGGCGCGGAGACGGTTCAGGGCGCTGTTCCGCGCCAGAACCGTCAGCCATGTGCGGAAGCTGCCGCGCTTTTCGTCATAGAGCGACGCATTCTGCCACAGCTTTATAGATATGTCCGCCAGACACTCCTCCCTGTCCCGCTCGTCCGGCAGCAGGGGCTTGAGGACGTAGCGCAGCAGCGGCGTGTGGCGGCGGAGAAGCGCCCGGAGCGCTTCCTCGTCCCCCTGACGGAGACGGTCGATCAGGTCTTTTTCGTCCAAGGCGGTTCACCTCCTCTATGGGACTATACACGATTTTAGAGGAAAACCCACGGAGATGCAAGAAAAAAGCAGGCGGCGATGCCGTCTGCTCAGGCGCACAGGGCGGACAGAGTCGTCCGCCCCTACAAAGCGGGCGGGCAAAGGCAGCAAAAAAAAGCAGGCGGCTATGCCGTCTGCTTTTTCTCATTTCTCGTTCTTCAAATGCTCCAGCGCGGCGCAGGCGGCGGACTGCTCCGCCTCCTTCTTGCTGCGGCCGGTGCCTGTGCCGATCTCCGCGCCGTTGAGGGTGACGCGGAAGGCGAACTCCTTGGCGTGGTCGGGGCCGGAGGAGCCGGTCAGCTCGTAGCGGAGAAGCTGGTCGCTCTTGCGCTGCACCAGCTCCTGCAGCTCGGTCTTATAATCCCGGCGGCGCTCCTCCACCTGCTCCTCCCGCTCCTTGTCCAGCAGGACGCGGTGGATCAGGTCGCGGGCGGCGTCCATGCCGCCATCCAGATAGACGGCGGCGAACACGGACTCCGTGGCGTCGGCCAGAATGGAGGGACGATGGCGGCCGCCGCCCTGTTCCTCTCCCCTGCCCAATTGCAGGCAGCTGCCCAGATCCAGTGCCTGCGCCACCTCGTGGAGGCTCTCCTCGCAGACGAGGGCGGCACGGCGGCGGGTCAGGTCGCCCTCCGGCAGATCGGGGTGCTTTGCGTACAGGTATTCAGCGGTGACGAAGCCCAGCACGGCGTCGCCCAGAAACTCCAGCCGCTCGTTGCTGCGGATGCCGGCGGCGCGGTGCTCGTTGGCATAGGAGCTGTGGTAGAGAGCGGCGCGGAGCAGGGACGGATCGCGGAAGGTATAGCCCAGCTTTTTTTCCAAGATTTCCATGTTGTGCCTCCTGAAAAAATACGACCCCGCGGGGTCGTATTTTCTGTGTTATAGAGTATATAACTGAATCAGCCCAGCTTGCTGTTGAGATAGCGGACACAGTCGCCGACGGTCTTCAGACCGGCCAGATCCTCTTCGTCGATCTCGCCGATGTCGAATTCTTCTTCCATCGCCATGACCAGCTCCACCAGATCCACGGAATCGGCACCCAGGTCGTCCACGAAAGAGCTGTCCATGCTGATCTCATCCGCGTCGATAGCAAACTGCTCGGCGATCAGATCCTGCATCGTTTTGAAGATCTCCTCCATAGTGCGGGTATTCCTCCTTCTTTGCTTGTTTTCTCCGAAAATAATACGGCAATCCCCGTGCAGTGTCAATACCTTTTTGGGAAAATTATGCAGTGGGAAGCTGCATTTTGTCTATGTGCTCCGCGATGGCCTCCGTGATGCCGCTCTGTGCCACCTGAATGGCCTGTCCCACGGCGTTTTCGATGGCCTCGGCATTGGAGCCGCCATGCGCCTTGATCACCGGCCGGGAGATGCCGATGAAGGCGGTGCCGCCCACCTTGTTGGGGTCGAGACGCGCCTTGAACTCGTTCAGGCCGGGCATGACCAGCAGGGCGGCGAGCTTCGTCAGCAGGTTCTTTTTGAACATGGTCTTCAGGGCGCTGCCGGCGAAGGAGCCCACGCCCTCGATGGTCTTGAGCATGACGTTGCCGGAAAAGCCGTCGGTCACGATCACATCGCAGCCGCCCTTGATGGCATCCTTGGCCTCGATATTGCCGATGAAATGCAGGTCGCCCCGGCCGTCGGCCTCCCGCAGGAGCGCCAGCGTCTGCTTTTGAAGGTCGGTGCCCTTGGAGTCCTCGGCGCCGATGTTGAGCAGCCCCACCCGGGGACGCGCCACATTCAGCACACGCTGGGCGTAGAAATTGCCCAGATAGGCGAACTGAAGCAGATACTCCGGGGTACATTCGGCGTTGGCGCCGCAGTCGATGAGCACGGCGGAGCCGGTGGTGGTGGGGATGACGGGCGCCATAGCCGCCCGGCGGATGCCGTGGATGCGCTTGGTGATGAGAGTGGCGCCGGTGAGCAGCGCGCCGGTGGAGCCGGCGGACACGGCGGCATCGCCCGCGCCGTCCCGCAGGAGCGTCAGCGCCGCGCCCATGGAGGTGTCCTTCTTCCGGCGGAACACAGTGGCGGGATCGTCGCACATGTCCACCGTCTCGGTGGTGGGATGAATGGCAACGCCGGCGGGCAGCTGCGCCGCGCCGCACTGGGCGGCGGCGGCGCGGATGGCCGTCTCGTCGCCGGTGAGGGTGATGTCGCAGCCGAAGCGGGCGTGGGCGCTGAGCGCGCCCTTGACGATCTCCAGAGGGGCGTTGTCGCCGCCCATGGCGTCGATGATGATGTTCACAGAGAGAGCACCTCCTCTTTCACGGTGTCCAGAATGGCCAGAGAGCGCTGGCTCAGCTCGGCATTCTTGTTGCGCTTGCCCTTGACCCGGTGATCCAGCGGCGGTATGATGCCGAAGTTCACGTTCATAGGCTGGAAGTCAGCCACCGTCTCGTTGCTGATGTACAGTCCCAGCGCGCCGATGGCCGTCTCCTGCGGGAAGTCGATGGGCGTCTGTCCCTTCAGGCGGCGCGCCAGCTCCACGCCCACCAGAAAACCGCTGGCGCAGGACTCCACATAGCCCTCCACGCCGGTCATCTGACCGGCAAAGGCGATACGGGGATCGCTCTTGAGCCGGTAGTAGCGGTCAAGGAGCCGGGGCGAATCCAGATAGGTGTTGCGGTGCATGACGCCGTAGCGCAGGTACTGGGCGTCGTGCAGGGCGGGGATCAGGGAGAACACGCGCTTCTGCTCGCCCCATTTCAGGTGGGTCTGGAAGCCCACCAGATTGTAGATGGTGCCGTCAGCGTTGTCCCGCCGCAGCTGAACCACGGCATAAGGCTCCCGACCGGTCTTGGGGTCGGGCAGGCCGCGGGGCTTCAGGGGGCCGAAGCGGAGGGTATCCTCGCCCCGGCGTGCCATGACCTCAACGGGCATACAGCCCTCGAACACGTTGGCGTCCTCAAAGCCGTGTACCTCGGCCTCCTCCGCCTTCACCAGCTCCTGCCAGAAGGTCAGGTATTCCTCCTTGGACAGGGGGCAGTTGATGTAGTCGGGGGTGCCCTTGTCGTAGCGGGAGGCGAAGTAGGCGCTGGTCATGTCCACGCTGTCGTAGGACACCAGCGGGGCGGCGGCGTCGAAGAAGTTCAGGGTGTGACCGCCGCCCAGCTTCTCGGCGATGGCGTCGGCCAGCGGGTCGGAGGTCAGGGGGCCGGAGGCGATGACCACCGTGCCGTCGGGGATGGCGGTGACCTCGCCGGGCACAAGGGTGACGAGGGGGTGCGCCAGCAGGGACTCCGTGACCATGCGGGCAAAGCCCTCCCGGTCAACGGCCAGAGCGCCGCCGGCGGGAACGGCGGTGGCGTCGGCACAGCGGAGGATCAGGCTGTCCAGACGGCGCAGCTCCTCCTTCAGCAGTCCCACGGCGTTTTCCAGTCCGGCGCCCCGGAGGGAATTGGAGCAGCACAGCTCCGCGAAATAGGGCGTTACATGGGCGGGTGTGGTCTTTTCCGGCTTCATCTCGCGCAGGGTGACGGGAATGCCCCGCTGCGCCAGCTGCCAGGCGCACTCGGAGCCGGCCAGACCCGCGCCGATCACAGTTACAGGTTCCATTTATTCCTCCGCCTTCTTCGTGGTCTTTTTGGTGGTGGCTTTCTTTGCGGTGGTTTTCGCGGCAGTCGCCTTCTTGGTGGTGGTTTTCCTGGCCGCCGCAGTCTTTTTCGCCGCAGGCTTCCTGGCGGCGGGCTTCTTTTCCTCTGCCGCCGGCTCCGCTGCGGGAGCGGATGCGCCCTCCGCAGGCGCTGCCGCCGCGTCCTCGGTCTTGCGGCGGCGGTAGCCGCGCTTGTCCTCCGGCAGGAAGTTGGGGCACTCCGGGTTGGCGCAGAAGGGCTTGTTGAAGCCCTTGCCCGCCTTTTTGAACATGGTGTGGCCGCAGACGGGGCAGTCGTCCTTCACGGGCACGTCCCAGGTCATGAAGTCGCAGGCGGGGAACTTGTCGCAGCCGTAGTAGGTATAGCCGTTGCGGGAGGTCTTTTTCAGGATGCGTCCGCCGCACTTGGGGCAGCGGCCGGGCATCTCCACCACCAGCGGCTTGGTGAATTTGCACTCCGGATAGCCGGGGCAGGCCAGGAACCGCCCGAACCGTCCGGATTTGATGACCATGTTGCGGCCGCAGAGGTCGCATTTCTCCTCCGTGACCTCGTCGGGCACCTTGAGATAGACGCCCTCCATGTCCTTTTCCACTTTTTCCAGATTCTCGTGGAAGGGGACGTAGAACTGGCGGATCAGATCCTTCCATTTCACCTGACCGGACTCCACGTCGTCCAGCTTCTGCTCCATGCGGGCGGTGAACTTCACGTCCACGATGTCCGGGAAGCGCTGGCACATCAGGTCGTTGACCACGCCGCCCAGCGGCGTGAGACGCAGGTACTTGCCCTCCTTGATGACATACTCGCGGTCGAGAATGGTGGAGACGGTGGGCGCATAGGTGGAGGGGCGGCCGATGCCGTTTTCCTCCATGGTGCGGATGAGGGTGGCGTCCGTATAGCGCGCCGGCGGCTGGGTGAAGTGCTGGAGGGGCGCAAAGCCGGTGGGCGTGACCTCCTCCCCCTCGGTCAGCGGCGGGAGGGGAGATTCCTTCTCCTCCTTGTCGTCGTCGCGGCTCTCCTCGTACACGGCGGTGTAGCCGGCGAATTTCAGGTTGCTGGCGGAGCAGCGCAGGGTGTGGTCGCCGGCGGCGATCTCCACGGAGATGCTGTCGTAGACGGCGTTGGCCATCTGGCTGGCCAGAAAGCGGCTCCAGATCAGGCGGTAGAGCCGGTACTGCTCCTGCGTCAGGTCGGACTTCACCCGCTCCGGCGTCAGGGACGGGTCGGAGGGGCGGATGGCTTCGTGGGCGTCCTGCGCGCCGGCCTTGGTCTTGTAGACACGGGGCGCGGCGGGGTAATAGGCCGCGCCGTAGCGGGAGTGGATCAGCTCCTTGGCCTGTGCCTGCGCCTCGTCGGAGATGCGCAGGGAGTCGGTACGCATGTAGGTGATCAGACCCACGGTGCCCTCGCCGGTGATGTCCACGCCCTCATAGAGCTGCTGGGCGATGGCCATGGTGCGGCGGGGCGTCATGTTCAGCTTGCGGGAGGCCTCCTGCTGTAAGCTGGAGGTGGTAAAGGGCGGCGTGGGGCTGCGCTGCTTGTCGGTGCGCTTGACGGTCTTGACGGAAAAGGTCTGCGCCTGCAGCTCCGCCACGATGCGCTGGGTGTCGGCCTCGTCCTTGGGCTCGTACTTCTTGCCGTTCACGCCGTAGTAGTGGGCGGTGAAGGGCGCGGCGGCCTTGTTCTGCAGGTGGACGTCCAGCGACCAGTATTCCTGCGGGACGAACTCCGCGATCTCCTTCTCCCGCTGCGCCACCAGCCGGATGGCCACGGACTGCACACGTCCGGCGGACAGGCCGCGGCGGATCTTCTTCCACAGCAGCGGGGAGAGCTGATAGCCCACGATGCGATCCAGCACGCGGCGCGCCTGCTGCGCGTCCACCAGATCCTGATCGATGGCGCGGGGATGCTGGATGGAATCCTGCACCACCTTTTTGGTGATCTCGTTGAAGGTGACGCGCTGCGCCTTGTCCTCCGGCAGCTCCAGCAGGTGCTGCAGATGCCAGCTGATGGCCTCGCCCTCGCGATCCGGGTCGGTGGCCAGGAACACGGTCCTGCTCTTGCCGGCGGTGGTCTTGAGATCCTTGATGATGTCCTCTTTGCCCTTGATGGGGCGGTAATCGGGTTCAAAGTCGTTGTCCACGTCCACGCCCAGCTTGCTCTTGGGCAGGTCGCGCAGATGTCCCATGCTGGCCTTGACCACATAATCGGGTCCCAGATATTTGCCGATGGTCTTGGCCTTGGCCGGGGACTCCACAATGACCAGATTCTTCTTTGATGCCATAGTTACTATTTACTCCTTTTTCAGCTCCACCGTGCGCAGGAAGCTGCGCGTACCCTGACGGCTCACATAGCCGTCGATCTCCAGCACCGTCAGCGCCGAGAGAACACGGCGGACGGGCAGATCGGTCAGGAGCGCCGCGTCATCGGTAAGGGTGGGAACGTCGGTTTGCAGAACGGACAGCACGGCGATCTGGTCGTCGGTGAGTCCGGCGGGGTCGTGGGAAATGTCCAGCACCGGCAGCGCCGGGGCGGATGGGGCGGCGGGTGCCGCAGGTTGGGCGGGAGCGGCCTGGCTCTCCGGCGGGGTCGAGCCCTTGGGCAGGGGCGGCAGCTTGGCGCGGAGAGGCCGCAGCTTGTGGGGATAGCGGCTCTCGTAGAAGCTCAGCACGTCCCACGCCTCACACACAAGGCCGGCGCCCTCGCGGATGAGAGCGTTGGTGCCGCGGCTCATGGACGCGTCGAAGGGGCCGGGGACGGCGAACACCTCCCTGCCCTGCTCCAGCGCGGTGGTGGCGGTGATCAGCGCGCCGCTCTTCTCCGGCGCCTCCACCACCACGGTGGCAAGGCTCAGGGCGCTGAGCAGCCGGTTGCGCACCGGGAAATGATCGGCCTTGGGCACGGTGCCAGGCGGGTATTCCGACAGAATGACGCCGGTGGCGGCGATGTCCTGATAGAGGCGGCGGTTCTCCGCCGGGTAGATCACGTCGGCGCCGCCGCCCAGCACAGCAGCGGTGAAGCCGCCGGCGCGGAGCGCACCCTTGAGGGCTTCGCCGTCGATGCCCTTGGCCATGCCGGACACCAGCAGTGCTCCCTGCTTGCTCAGCTCATAGCCCAGCTGGGAGGCGGCGCGAACGCCGTAGGGTGTGCAGGATCGGGTGCCCACCACCGTGACGGCCACCTCGTCATCGAACATGGGCAGCGCGCCCTTGCCGTACAGCAGTATCGGCGGGTCAAAGATGGTGCGGAGCCGGTTGGGGTAGAGACTGTCGCCCATGGTGAGGATGAACTGCCCGTCCCGGGCGCAGTCCGCCAGCACCTGCTCGGTGCGCTCCAGTGATTTATCCGCCAGCAGCGCTGCCTGCGCCTTGGTGATGTCCGGTATCAGCAGCAGCTCGCCCTCGTCGGCGTAGTAGATGTCCTCCGGGGAGTCGAAGTGCTCCAGCAGCTGGAGGCGGGTGCGGGTGCCAAGGCCGGGCAGCGTGGCCAGCCAGACCCAGTATTTCAGTGCGGCCATGTCAGTTCCCCTCCTCGGCGCGGTACGCCTCCCACAGCAGCACGGCGGCGGCAGCGGCGGCGTTCAGCGATTCACAGTGGGGCGTCATGGGGATGCGCAGCGTCTCGCGGCAGAGCGCCAGCGTCTCGGCACGGGCGCCCTGTCCCTCGCTGCCGATGACCAGTGCGCAGCGGCGCAGGTCGCGGCTGCGCACGTCCACGGTGTCGTGGCGGAGGGCGGTGCCGTACAGGGGCAGCCCCGCGCCGTACAGCAGCGCCGACAGCTGCGGCAGCGTAACGGCATACAGAGGCAGGCGGAACACCGCGCCCATGGAGGCACGGAGGGTCTTGAGACTGTACGGGTCGGCGCAGCCGGGCAGCAGCAGCGCCCCGGTGCAGCCGAAGGCGTCCGCCGTGCGGAGGACGGCTCCCACGTTGCCGGGATCCTGCACCCCGTCCAGCACCACATAGCGGCCGCCGGGCAGGCTGTCCGGCGGAGACAGGGCGGGCAGGGCGCACAGCGCCAGCGTGCCCTGGGGCGTGGGCAGCGGAGAGACGGAGGTCATCACGTCCGCCGGTACGCTGACGCGGCGGACGGCGTCCGGCAGATCAGCGGGAAAGGGCACGCCATCGGCGGTGATGACGCACTGCACGGCCACGCCGTGGTGCAGCGCCTCGTCCACCAGCTTGGGACTGTCGCAGAGAAATGTGCCGGTCTGACGGCGGTATGCGGCGGAATCCAGCTTGCGGACGTGCTCCAGCAGCGGATTTTTGCGGCTGGTGATGCGCTCGGTCATAGCGATGCCCCCTCTTGCAGAGAATATTCTTTATAATATAGGTGTCAGTCCAGAATGTCAACAAAAATAACGCGGCGCCCCCTGAACAAAGGGGCGCCGCGCTTTCCGTCCATGCAATCGCAAACACAGACGGAGGAGGGTTATATTCACCGCTTGGTAAGAGCGGGAACCGCGAGGTTTTAATTCACAAGGGCTTTATAATGCGCTGTGATGCCACTATCCATATCCTTGAAACCGGCTACCTTAACGGCATCGGAATTGTACTTGTTGTTATTCATAGCAATACCATTCCAACTACCAAGGTTGGCTGCATCCTTAACGGAGTTGTGTACGCTCAGAATGTTAGTGGTGTTGACAGTGTTACCGGTGATTGCGATTTTCGCATCAGCATAGTTAACAACTTCCGGCGAAATATTCACATTTTGGATAGGTGCACAAAATTCGACGGGGAATTGTTGTGATTTTGACGGATGGATTTGTGGAAGGAGGACGGATTGCCGCGGCGCGGCGCGCCTCGCAATGACAGCGCGGCAGCGCTGTTAGGGCGGACAGAGTCGTCCGCCCCTACAAAGCAGAACAAGAACTGTGCAAAAGGGACGGCGGGACGCCGTCCCTTGCATTATCTTTGCAGCTTACAGCGCGTGGCCGCTCTGCTTTATGACGGACACCACCTCGTCCACGCAGGCGCGGCAAAGGGCGTCGTCAGGGGCTTCCACCATGACCCGCAGCAGCGGCTCGGTGCCGGATTCCCGCACGAGAATGCGTCCGGTGTCACCCAGGCGGCGCGCCACGCCGTCCACCGCCTTCTGCACGGCGGGATCCTGACGGGCGGCCAGCTTATCCCGGACGCGGACGTTCTCCAGCACCTGCGGATAGATAGTCAGCCCCTCGGTGAGCTTGCTCATGGGCTGCTTGCGCTCCAGCATGACCTCCATGAGCTTCAGGCTGGTGAGGATGCCGTCGCCGGTGGAGGCGTACTTGGAGAAGATGATGTGGCCGGACTGCTCGCCGCCCAGCGTGCAGCCGTTCTTGCTCATATACTCGTAGACGTACTTGTCGCCCACGGCGGTCTTGGCGTAGCGGATGCCCAGCCGGTCAAAGGCGCGGTACAGGCCGAAGTTGGACATGACGGTGGTGACAACGGTGTTGTGGGGCAGCTCGCCCAGCTCCTTCATGTGGCGGCCGCAGACGTAGAGAATGTGGTCGCCGGTGACGACAGCGCCCTTTTCGTCCACGCAGAGGCAGCGGTCGGCGTCGCCGTCGTAGGCGAAGCCCACGTCCAGCCCCTTCTCCACCACGAAGCGGCGGAGGGCGTCGATATGGGTGGAGCCAACGCCGTTGTTGATGTTGAAGCCGTCCGGTTCGTCGCCCATGACGTAGGTGGTGGCGCCCAGCGCGTCAAAAACGCTTTTGGCGATCATCCACGCGGAGCCGTTGGCGCAGTCCAGACCCACCTTCTTGCCCTTGAAGGAGAACATGCCCAGCGAGATCAGATAGCCCACATAGCGGTTGCGGCCGGCCGACCAGTCCACGGTGCGGCCGATCTGCTCCCGGTGCGCCAGCGGCAGCTGCGGCCAGTCGGTGTCGAACACATGGAGCTGGCCGTCCAGATAGTCCTCGATGAGGGCAATGGTGGCCTCGTCCATCTTCTCGCCGGAGCGGTCGATGAGCTTGATGCCGTTGTCGTAGAAGGGGTTGTGGCTGGCGGAGATCATGATGCCGCAGTCGAAGCCCTCCGTCCGCGCCACATAGGACACGGAGGGGGTAGTGGTCACGTGGAGCAGGTAGGCGTCCGCGCCGGAGGCCACAAGGCCGGAGGCCAGCGCGTACTCGAACATGTAGCTGCTGCGGCGGGTGTCCTTGCCGATGACCACGCGGGCGGGGTCGCTGTCACCGGCGCGGCGCTTGCATTCGCCGCAGTACCAGCCCAGAAAACGCCCTACCTGATAGGCGTGATCCGCCGTAAGGGTGACGTTGGCTTCGCCGCGGAAGCCATCGGTTCCGAAATATTTGCCCATGATGAACGGTTCCTCCCTTTATCATCGCTGGGCGGCGATATCGCCGCTGCGCTTATAGATGCTGTTCTCCGGGACGGTGCCCCGGACGGAGGACAGCGGGTAGATGCGGGTGTGGCGGCCGATGACCGCGCCGGGGTTCAGGACGCTGTTGCAGCCCACCTCCACGAAGTCGCCCAGCATAGCGCCCACCTTCTTGCGGCCGGTGTCCAGGCGCTCCGCGCCGTCGGTGACGACCACATGGGTCTTGTCGGACTTGACGTTGGAGGTGATGGAGCCGGCGCCCATGTGGGACTTGTAGCCCAGAATGGAGTCGCCCACATAGTTGTAGTGGGGCGTCTGCACATTGTCGAAAAGGATGACGTTTTTCAGCTCCACGGAGTTGCCCACCACGCAGCCCGCGCCCACCAGCGCGCTGCCGCGGATGAAGGCGCAGTGGCGCACCTCGGTGTCGGGGCCGATGATGCAGGGGCCGGTGATGGAGGCGGTAGGGGCGACGTGCGCCGTCTTATGTACCCAGACCTCCGGGGCAAAGGGCAGGTAGTCGCTGTCCAGCGACGCACCCAGCGTGCGGATGCAGTCCGCCAGCCCGGAGAGCGCCTCCCAGGGGTAGGTAAAGCAGGAGAGATACTCCCCTGCCAGCGTGTGAGAAAGATCATAGAGGTCGGTAATGGTGTACATGGTGTACCTCCTGAGTGTGGTTGGTCTACTGTACGGGAACAGCATGCCCGTTATTCCACGGGGAAGATGAATTTCAGTGCCAGAAACAGGGCAAAGACGATAGGCGCGGCGATGAGAAAGCGCTTGCAGTTCTTGTGAGCGCGCTCCGAAAGCGCCTCGTTTTCATGCTCGTTCTTCCAGCGGACGTAGCTCCATCCGGCGCCCAGCAGGCACAGGATGGGGGCAAAATACAGGCCGATCAATGCAACGTAGGGCATAGTGGCACCTCCCTTTTTATCGGATATAGTATACAGGAACGGCGCGGAAAGGTCAAGAGAAAAGGAGCCGCGTCTGCTGACAGAAAGGAGCCGCGTCTATTAGGCCGCCTGGCATAAGAAAACATACGCCGCAAAAGGCGCGTTTCGCGCAGC
>ENA-UOJE01000847-UOJE01000847.1-human-gut-metagenome-genome-assembly--contig:-C23-NODE-847-length-31509-cov-7.647581_pt1 | contig 31509 bp, 30 predicted proteins | sample MGYA00242341_ERZ723888 | MGnify/ENA metagenome assembly ERZ723888 | reverse complement strand
ACATGGCGTTGGGGGTAAGGATATTTTTCTTGGCAAAGTCGTCATAATCATATATACCGCTGATGAGAACGCACATGCCGTCCTTGAATTCCGCCAAAGCCTCTTTCTTATCCTTGTCTCTGGCCCTATTCTGGTCAACCCAGATGGTGACGGTTATGGAGTTGGTACGGTCGGTGATATGGAAAGTGTGCCGAATCTTGACGCCGTCTCGAAAAGCGCGGGTCTCATACCCGAAAACCTCGCCCCATACAGTGACCGTGCTGCCATCCGGCTCCAAAGAGCGCAGCGGAGTAGGTCTTTCCCGAATGGGCCCTCCAAACAAGGGGCGGGCGGTATCCAAATATACCGGCAGTCCATCCTCCGGCGGCTTGTCTGCATTAACAGGCGCTTTGGGCTTAGGTGCGGCCTGAGTGGATGCTCCCGGCATTGGAGGTGGAACCACAGCTACCGCATGAGCAGCAGCCTCCGCCGCGGCCTTGGCGGCCTGAGCCTCCCCTTCCTTCACCATCGCCTGATAAGCGTCGCTTTTAGTATCTATCTCCGTCTCTCCATCAAGCGTAAGCGTAATCCGCCTTCCGAACATCTCCCGCAGCAGCTGTTCCAACTGGCTGTCGGTTTTTGTCGCCTTCAATACGTTGGAACCGCCATGATGCAGAACAATAGTAAGATGATCCCCTTCCAACCGATATTCGGCATCATTGAAGGTACCATTCACAGCCGCACTGCGGCGGCGCAGAAATTCCACCACAGTAGGAAAGCAGGCTTCCGTCAGAGAATCCGCCGGATAAACAGGCAGAAATTCTGCTGTACGCAAAGAGAGAGCCGCTGCCACAGCCTTTTCTGCCGCAGCTACCGCTCCAAATTCTACAAAATGATCAAATTGCAGCCGCACCGTCAGCCAGCTGTCGGCTTTATCCAGTTCTATTCCCCCAACCTGCGCGCTGGCAAGGGATTCCATCATCCCTTTATCCCGCAGAAGGGAACCGAATACCTGTTCAAAAGTAGGATTGCTCATCTTTTTGGACATTCCTTTCTGTTAGAAAGAAGGCCGATCATCATAAAGTCTCGATTTCCCGCATCAGTTCCTCTACCGCTCGGCTTTCCTCCACCGTGCGCACTACCTCTCCTTTACGGAAGATGGCCACCTTTCCTTTGCCGCCGGCCAGCCCCACATCCGCTTCCCGAGCTTCTCCCGGCCCATTGACGACGCAGCCCATCACCGCTACCGTAATAGGCTTATTCACGCTTTTCAGCCGTTGTTCCACCTCCGCTGTAATGCCGATCAGGTTCACTGCGGTACGGCCGCAGGTGGGACAGGAAATCAGTCTGGCTCCCGACTGGCGCATTCCAATGGCGTGTAGCAGATCGATGCCTGCCGCCACCTCTTGCTCCGGATCCGCCGTCAGAGAAATCCGGATCGTGTCCCCAATACCGTGGAGCAGCAATGAACCGATTCCTGCCGCGGATTTCAGCAACCCCATTCTTTCCGTTCCCGCCTCGGTCACCCCCAGGTGAAGCGGATAACTGCTGGCTTCCGCCGCTAACTCATAAGCCCGCACCATGGTTGGCACATCGGAAGATTTCATGGAAAGGATGATGTCAGTAAAGTCGAATCGCTCCAACAGGGAGGCATGATACAGGGCGCTGTCCCGCAGCGCCTCAGCGGTGGGACTGCCATATTTCGCCAATATTTCTTTTTCCAGGGAACCGCCGTTCACGCCGATCCGAATGGGAATATGACGATTTCTGCAGGCATTCGCCACTGCTTTGACCCGGTCCTGGCTTCCGATATTCCCTGGATTGATTCGGATCTTATCCACACCGGCAGCGGCGCATTCCAACGCCAACCGGTAATCAAAATGGATATCCGCTACAACAGGAACCTGCACGGCTTCCTTTAAAGCGTCGATCAATCTGACGGCCTCCTTATCCGGAACCGCCACCCGGATCAATTCACACCCCGCCGCTTCCAACCGACATGCCTGCGCGACATTGCCCTCCACATCGCTGGCGGGGATATTCAGCATAGATTGAACCGTCACCGGGTGACCGCCGCCAATAGCTACTTTTCCGGCATAAACGGTTTGGGTTTCTCGATTTGATATCATGACATGGTCTGTCCTTTCCGGTCTCCGCGGAAATAGCAGCAAGGGGATCCGCCCGTTCGCGGTTCGCGCACAGGGAATCCCCTTGTCAGCTCATCTGTTTTACCAGCCGCCCCGCAGTAAACGGCCGATATCTCCGAAGGTTACAAATACCATTAAAACCAGCAGCAAAATCAAGCCAATGGCATGAATTAAGCCCTCATACTTAGCGGGAACCTTGTGCCTGGTCACACCCTCGATGATCAGAAATACCAGACGGCCGCCGTCCAATGCTGGGACTGGCAGCAGGTTGAATACCCCTACGTTGACGGTAATCAAGGAAATCATAAACAGCAGATTTCCCAATCCCACCTGCCAGTGTTCCTGCTGTACCGCATCCTGTACCACATCGCCGATGACGTCTACGGTTCCCACCGGTCCTGCCAAATCGTTGCGGTTAAAATTGCCGGTGATGATATCGCCAAGAGAACGCCATACCATCAGCGCCACCGAGCACTCGGATTTGGCAGCCTGAACAAAGGTATTACCAAACCCCTGTTCCACGCCCAGCAAAATGAAATCGTATACCAGGTAAGTCCTTCCAGATTCTTCATCGGTTTTTACATCAAAGGTGACATCTGGCAGGGTGACCTTCTGCTTTTTACCATCCGTCTCCCGGCGAACCACCATCTCAAAGTGTGCCTTGCCGTTTTCGCTTTTGCTGCTTTGCAGAATAGAGGTCATATCCAGATCGCTGAATATCGTTTTGCCATTGATCTTCAGGATCTCATCCCCAGCGCGCAGGCCGGATTGATAACTGGTGGCTTTTTCCTCCAGTTTGGCTATGGTGGTGGTGGCATACAGACGTTCTCCCTGGCTGTTGGGCATGGTGCAGAGACCAAAATAAACCACCAGCAAAACAAATCCCAGAATCAGATTCATCGTAGCGCCGGCGATAACGATCAGCACCCGCCGCCAAACTTTCTTGTCGCAAAAAGCCCGGGATTCCTTCTTTGGCTTTACTGTTTCCTGCTCCTGAAGCACCAGGGACGGCTCCGATAATGCCGTCTCAGCCGGTTCTTCCTTTTTGGGAAGCGCAACGGCTCCAGCACCTGCCTCATCCTCACCCTCCATAGAGCAAAAACCGCCGATAGGAAAAAGACGCAGGGTGTACTTGGTTTCCTTTTTGCCGAACTGCAGCAGCTTGGGTCCCATACCCATGGCGAATTCATTGACCTTCACGCCCATGAGCTTAGCCATAATAAAATGTCCCAATTCATGGACAAAAATTATCAAACCAAAGATTAGAATGGCCACCAGTATTTTCAATATCAACGACAGAATCGACATCATAATTTCCAAACGGTTGTCACCTCACATTTTATTGCAGATTTCTCTGGTCAAGCGCCGGGTTTCTCTGTCAACCTCCAGCACATCTTCCACACTGTCAGCCTGCGGAAGTGTGCGGACCTGCTCTGACAATTTGGTAATGGCGGTGAAGCCAATGCGCTCTTCTCTGAATAAAGCCACGGCATCCTCATTGGCGGCATTGACGGCGGCCGGATATAAACCACCCCGCCGAATCGCCTCCCGGCAGATGTTCATAGCGGGGAAAGCAGTATTGTCCGGCTCATAAAAGGTCAGATTTTTCCATTGCGCCAGTCGCAGCTGTTTAACCGGTGAGGGCACCCGTTCCGGATAGGTCAGTGCATACTGGATAGGAATACGCATATCCGGTACGCCAAGCTGGGCAATCACCGAAAAATCATCATATTCAATCAGGGAATGCACCACACTTTCCCTATGGATCACGATCTCAATCTGTTCCGACGGCACATCGAAAAGCCAACGCGCTTCTATCAGTTCCAGACCTTTATTCATCATGGTAGCGGAATCGATGGTAATTTTCGCTCCCATGCTCCAATTGGGATGCTTCAGTGCGTCGGCCAAAGTCACCTGTTCCAACTGTTTTGCTGTCCGCCCGAAGAAAGGTCCGCCAGATGCCGTTAAAATCAGTTTGTGAAGAGCTCTGTTGGATGGCGGCGCACCCTGCAAGCATTGAAAGATTGCCGAATGCTCACTGTCCACCGGCAGCAGTTTGACCCCCTTGCTGACAACCGCTTCCGTGACAAAAGCACCGCCTGCCACCAGCGTTTCTTTGTTTGCCAAAGCCACATCTTTGCCCGCCTTGATCGCGGCCATGGTGGGCAGCAATCCCACCATGCCCACAACCGCATTGAGCACCATATCCGACTCTTCCAAAGATGCCGCGGCGCACAACCCTTCTATCCCGGATAACACGGTCACCGGCAAATCCCGCACGCGGTTCTTGAGGTCCTTCGCCGCTTCCGCATTATATAATACCGCCAATTGAGGGCGATACATCCGGATTTGCCGCTCCATCTCCTTTACCTGTGAGCCGGCAGCCAATGCGGTGATAGGATATCCTAGCTTCTCCGCTACATCCAGCGCCTGCAGGCCGATGGAGCCAGTGGAACCCAATATAACCAGCCGCCTGTTTTTTTTATCCATCCTTGCAGACTCTGGAGTCATTACCTCGCCTCCGAATATTCGCTTAATACACCAGCGGAAAATACTGTACTGTCAGCAGGGTAAGGGGTGCTACAAACATCAGGCTGTCGAATCGATCCATAATACCGCCGTGTCCCGGCATGATGTGGCCGAAATCTTTCACCTGGCACTGGCGTTTAATAATGGATGCCAGCAGATCACCCAATACCGATAGCGGCGCGCAGATCAGCGCCAGCAACGCCACCTGCCAGAGATTTACCGTGGCGGCAATTCCCATATGATTCAGATACAACTGATAAAGGTATCCAGCCAGCACACTGCATCCCACTGATACCACAAAACCTCCAATCAACCCCTCCACAGTCTTCTTGGGGCTGATTTTTGGACATAGCTTGTGCTTGCCGAAAAAGGTACCGATAAAATAAGCGCCGATATCGCACAGCCAAGCCATCACTATAGCGAGAAACACATAAAATAAACCGTCGCGGTCATCTCCACGTCCGCTCATGGGACGCAGATAGGCCAAGCAGGAAATGGAAACCGGAACCAAAATGGAAACAAAAAATACAAATCCCGTCCGCTCTACCTTCAGACTGTCATGATAGATGATCTGAATCACGACCAATACGATACAGTAAACCAGTACCGCCGCCACTGCAGGACGTCCGCGGTCCAACACCAGCAGAAAAGGCGACAGGATGGAAAAGGCCATAGCGGCCGCCACCAGGCCTCGATGGCCGACAAAGCGGGTAACAATCAGCATCTCATACATAGCCAAACCGCAGATCAGCGCCATGGCAATATTCAGAAAAATCGGCGGAAGCAGAATCAGCACCACAAGAGCCAATGCCGCTCCGATTACTCCCGTTAAAATCCGCGCTTTCATATGTGTAACCCAGCCTTTCCCGGCCTTCCCGGCTGCATCCGCCGGGAAACCATCCTACTTTTCCTCATTGAAATGGGGATCAAAGACCGCCGAAACGCCGGTTCCGACGGGAATATTCCGCTATCGCCCGATCCAAATCTGCCGCTGTAAAATCCGGCCACAGGATCTCCTCCATAAACACATATTCCGCATAAGCGGACTGCCAGAGCAGGAAATTGGAGGTTCGGTATTCCCCGCTGGGACGCAGAATCAGATCAGGATCCGGCTGTCCGGCCGTATAGATCCGCCGTGAAAGCAGCTCTTCCGTAATATCCCCCGGACGAAGCGTTCCCTTTTTCACATCCTCCGCCAGACTGCGCGCGGCCTGGGCGATCTCCAGACGTCCACCGTAATTGATGGCAATATTCAGGGTCATTCCGGTTTTATGAGCAGTGGACTCTTCAGCTTCACGCATCAGTTCACGGATATCGTCCGCCAAGGGTGTAAAATCACCAATAAAGCGGGTACGGATGTTTTCGGACTGAAAATCCTTCAAAGACTCCCGCAAGTATTCCCGCAGGAGATTCATAATTGCATCCACCTCATCCTTGGGGCGGCTCCAGTTCTCGGTGGAAAAAGCATATACCGTGAGATATTGTATCCCTATTTTTTCACAATATTTGGTAATTTTACGAAAAACCTGTGCGCCGGCGGCATGCCCTGCCTGCCTCGGCAGACCGCGTTTTTTTGCCCAGCGGCCGTTACCGTCCATGATAATGCCGATGTGTACAGGCAAAACGCTCTTATCCACTGGCGGCACTGGTGTTTTTTTCTTCTTAAAAAACATGCTGTTACTCCTATCACGCCGCCGGAAAGCGTGCTCTTCTCTCCAACATGGCGAACTCCCGCGCATACCGACGCAGGAGTCTTTTTTGAAGGGCTGCCGCAAAATACCTCATTCTGCAGCAGCCCTCTTTTTTAGATTTCCATGATCTCCTTTTCTTTGACAGCGGCCGTGCCGTCGATCTCTTTGCAGAACTTATCGGTAAGGTCTTGCATCTTCTTTTCAGCGTTTTTCAGATCATCCTCGGTAATCTCGGATCTTTTCTTCATATCCTTAAGCTTTTCCATAGCGTCACGCCGAATGGAACGCACCGCGATTTTTGCTTCCTCGCTGTATTTATAAACACCCTTCACCAGCTCCCGCCGGCGTTCCTCGGTCAGCGGCGGAAAGATCAGACGCAAAACAGACCCGTCATTCTGCGGATTCAAGCCAATATCCGAAGTGAGGATTGCCTTTTCAATTAGCTTCAGGGTGCTTTTGTCCCAGGGCTGAATCAGCAGGGTACGAGCCTCCGGAACGGATACCGCCGCCACCTGGTTTACCGGTGTAGGAACGCCGTAATACTCTACCGTCACCTTATCCAGCACATTGGGATTGGCACGGCCCGCCCGAATGGAGGCGTACTCCCCCAGAAGAGCATTCACCGTCTTGTTCATCTTTTCTTCCGCAGTTTTAAACACCTGTTCCATCTTCCCTTACCTCCGTTCGTTTTTTGAAAGCTCAGCGGACAACAGTGCCGATTTTTTCGCCGCAGATCGCACGCACAATATTTTCCGGATCATCCAGATTAAAGACCAGGATTGGAATCTGATTGTCGCGGCAAAGAGTAGCCGCCGTGGAATCCATCACCTTGAGATCGCGGTTGAGGACATCCATGAAATCCAAGGTATCAAACCGGACCGCCTCAGGGTTGGTTTTGGGATCACTGTCGTAAATTCCGTCCACCATACTGGCTTTGAGGATAACGTCCGCCTCGATTTCCGCCGCCCGGAGAGCCGCAGCTGTATCGGTGGAGAAAAAGGGATTGCCGGTACCGCAGCCGAAAATGACCACCCGTCCTTTTTCCAGATGACGCACCGCCCGATTGCGGATGTAAGGCTCGGCGATTTGATTCATAGCAATAGCCGTCTGTACGCGCACATCACAGTCCAGCTGCTCTAGGGCATCGGCCAAAGCTAAGGCGTTGATGGTAGTAGCCAGCATTCCCATATGATCCGCTCTGGTGCGATCCATCTTACCGCTGGAACGGCCCCGCCAGAAGTTACCGCCGCCGACAACTACGGCGATTTGTACTCCCATATCCGCACATTTCTTTACCGCGCCGCAAACCTTTAAAACCGTGTCGAAATCCAGACCGGATTTGGCATCTCCCGCCATGGCCTCACCGCTGAGTTTCAAAAGCACCCGTTTATATTGTGGCTCCATACATTCCACGTCCGTTTCCTTGTATTTTCAAACGAAACCACCATTCTTTTGGCATACCGATCTATCCAGCAGCGGCAGGTGGCCTTTCATTCCATCATTTTACTATATTCCCCCTGGCCTGTAAAGCCATAACGGTAAATTCTATGTGAATTTTATCCCTTTTACCACCGGTTTTGCCGTTGCTTGAACGGAATCGCTTCATTAACCGCGCCGACGGTACTCACCGCTTTCCCGTTTTTTATACCGTTTGGTAATGGTGGGACGTCCGGTAATTTTGCAGTCAGTCATGGCAGCGATGGTGCTGTCCACCTCATTTTCCGGTATAGAGACCACCGTTTCATCGTCAAATATCTCAATTTTGCCGATATCTCTTCCGGAGAGATTGGTTCGTCCGGTGATCGCTCCTACAATATGGTTAGGCGCTACTCGACTGGAGCGACCAATATTGATGGTGATCTTCTGATAGCCGCCGCGGCGAGCTGTACGAAAATCGGGACCTGCGGAGGATGGGAGCTGTCGGATTTCCGGAATATCCTCATCCCTCCCGCCGAAATAAAGCTGCATAGCTGCCGCAGCAATCTGCAGAGGCTCAAAGCCTCTATCAGCCAGTTCCGAAGCCATTTCCTTGTAAGTGGAATTCTCCTCCACCGCACCAACAGCGTCTTCCATTTCCGCCATGGCTTCCAGCCGCTTACGGAACCGGATTTCCTCCGGCCTGGGGATCTCCATACGGCGTATTTCTGTTTTCGCCATTCGGGCGATCTGCATCAGCTCTCCCACCTGCCGCCTGCCGCTGCAAACGGTTACCGCCTTGCCGGATTTTCCCGCCCGGCCGGTTCTGCCGATGCGGTGGACATAATATTCCGTGTTCTGCGGAATATCATAATTGAAGACATATTCGATCCCGTCCACGTCGATTCCCCTGGCCGCCACATCGGTGGCTACCAGAATACCCTTTCGACCCTGTTTAAAAGCCTCCATGGTTTTGGTTCTCTGAGACTGCTTCATATCTCCATGCAGTCCCTCCGCATCCAAGCCGTGGGCGCTGAGATAACTGGTGACCTCTTCTACCATTCTCTTGGTATTGCAGAACACCATGGACAATCTCGGTGCATGATACCGCAGCAGCAGCGCCAGAGCGTCCATTTTTCGGCCCATGGGAACGTCACAGTAAGTCTGTTCAATATTCTCCACCGTTTCCTGCTGCCGGCGGATCTGCACCATTTCCGGATCCTTCTGATACTGGCGCGTTATCGCCAGTATAGCCGGAGGCATGGTGGCGGAAAACAACACCGTCTGTCTTTCACGGGGTGTTTCCGACAGGATGGTCTCAATATCCTCCCGAAAGCCCATGCTCAGCATTTCATCCGCTTCATCCAGCACCACCATGCGGACATGCTCCAACTTCAAGGTGCGTCGCCGCATATGATCCATCACCCGGCCAGGGGTGCCCACTACGAGATTGGCTGCCCGCAGCTTAACGATTTGTCTATCCATCGGTGCGCCGCCATATACATCCGCCGTGCGGATGCCTGGCGTATAGCGAGCTAGTTTGCGCAGCTCCTCACAGGCCTGGACAGCCAATTCCCTGGTAGGGCAAAGTACCAGTACCTGGGCGCTGGTGCGAATTTCAGAGGAGGTATCGATGCATTCAATCGCCGGTATGCCGAAAGCCAGAGTCTTTCCTGTCCCGGTTTGGGAACGGCCGATTACATCTCGGCCTTCCTGCATCAGCGGTATGCTCTGTGCCTGAATATCCGTCGCGGTGATAAAGCCCATCTCCTCCACGGCGCGGCGTATGCCGGGGGTTAGGGTCATGTCTGCAAAAGAAACTGGATTCATCAGTAGGGATCATGCCTTTCTTCTAATCTTCAATCAGATTTTATTTTTACTTTTCACTTATAGTATTGCCGAAATTTTCCAGTACACGCAAGAAAAAAGCAGGGACTGCTCGCCCTGCTTTTTGTCAGTTATCAAATCCGGCAAATCGAACAATTGATTATAGCATTTATAGGATATACCGTCAAATGGTTTTTTTCCATAATTTGTGTTAAAATAGAAAAAGTATATAATCTGTATCACAGGAATAACAACCGGGAGGAACTAGTATGTCCATTGAAAATATTTTGTCCGCCAGCGCCGCCAAATCCTATAAAACAGATCCGGCAGGCGTGGTTTCCGGGGTGGTCGAAGGAATCGCTTTCCGGGCAAGGATACCGGAAGGCCAGTTGGAGATGTCCGTCAATCTGCCAGAGGCTAATCTTGCCAAACTGCAAAATAAGCTCGGCAGCCGATATCCAGGCACTACGGTGGCCTATCAGAATTTCGGCATTGCGGTGACTTTTCCAGATATGGCCGAGATGTCCGGCGAGGACTTCACAACTTTTCTGGAAATCGCCGCCAAAGATGCCGGAAAACTGATCGGCGTTTCCTACGACGATAAATTTGAGAAGGATCGGGAACCGTTTCTCTCTTATCTTCGGGGAATTGCCGGCGCTTTGCTCGGCGCCATCATCGGGGTACTCCCCTGGTTTCTCTGCAGCTACTTTCTGAATTGGGGACTGTGGTTCCTAGGCTTCCTTGTAAGCACAGTTTCCTTTTACGGTTACCGCCAATTTTATGGTACGCACAACACCACTTTCGCCACAATCTGTATTGTATGCAGCACCATATTGGCCGTTATGCTTTCTCAAACCGTGGAACTGACCCTTTCGCTGGCATCCTATATGCCCAATTTTGCTTTTCCGGATTCCTTGATTGCCTATCTGCAGCAGGGCGGCTGGAAGGATCTGATCGGCGGTTCGCTCTGGGGACTGCTGGCCGCAGGTGCCGGTCTGGCGGTTATTGTTAAGCAAATTACCATTTATACCCACGAGCCCTGGTTCCTTCGTCGCAATAAGGGCAGAAGAAATAAATAAACAAAACCCGGCAGAGCTGCTCTGCCGGGTTTTCTCTTCTACCTTCAGTGGGTTTCCTTCAGCACTGACAGCACATGGTCAAGTATCCCTCCGGCCACGTCCACACCGGAACAGGCTATCAGCGCCGCCATATGAGCATTGGAATTGACCTCACATACCAGAGGCCGGCCTTCTGCGTCGTGAAGCAAATCTACTCCAGCAAAATCCAGCCCCAGCAAACCGCAGCATCGCTCGGCCAATTGGATTTCCTCATTGGAGGGAGCGTACACCTCTGCCCTGCCTCCGTTGCCGATATTGGCACGAAAATCGGATGCGGATATCCGTCGCATGGCGGCGATCAGCTTTCCGCCCGCCATATACAAACGGATATCCCGGCCAGCGCTGGCGGACACAAATTCTTGTATGATAAACGGCCGTGCCGCCATTTGATCCATAAGGACATACAGTTCCTCCTTATTTCGAGCCAGATAAACCTGACCTCCCAGGGAACCGTAACACTCCTTCACCACCATTGGGAATCCAAATCGTTTTTCCGCCCGATCCAAAAACACTTTTCCCGGTTCATCCATCTTTAGATAAGTCATGGGAGCCACCATCGTATCCGGCATGGGAATTCCTTCGCGGACTAACACCAGATGGGTAGCGGCCTTATCGTCGCAGAGAGCTATCGCGTCCGCATGATTGAATACACAAAATCCACAAGCTTCCAGCGCTCTGGCCAATCGCACGTCCTTATCCCAGAAAAGCACAAAATCCGCGGCCGGCATTCCCACAACCGCCGGGCCGTCGTGACCGAATGCTGCTGTCAGTAGGGTATTGGGAATCGCCATAAGAGATATATGCCGCTTTTCAGCCGCCTCTTGTAAGCGTAAGACCGGATCCGACACCCCTTCCCTGTTCCAGAAGCCGTTATAAACAATTGCACCTTTCATGCGTCGTCTCCCCATCCGGTTATGTAAAGCTGTGTTCCACTGTGGCTACGACAAACAGCCGCGGATCCACCGTCTGCACACGTCTCTGAATCTCCGCGCAGAGTCCTTTATTCTCCTGAGTATCAAAGGGGAGCACCAGATCAAAGATAAGATTGGTATGGGTCTCGCCGAATACCACGCGGAAATCATGCATATCCATCCGGGGATCGATGTCCTCCAGAATGGTCTTAACCAATACCTTCAGCGACTCCACACGTTCGTCCTCCGTGTCCACCGGATCCATGTGAATACAGACAATCGCATGATATTTTGCCATCAATTCCTTTTCAATGCAGTCAACGCGATCATGACTGCGCAGCAGATCTTCCCGGCAGGGCACTTCGGCGTGGAGAGAAATAACGCAGCGGCCGGGGCCATAGTTATGGACCATCAGGTCATGCACTCCCACCACACCGTCGTGAGCCATCACGGTTTCCCGGATAGAGCGCACCAATTCAGGAGAAGGTGCCTGACCCAGCAGCGGTGAGATGGTATTTTTCATAATGGAAACGCCCGACCACATAACAAACAGCGCTACCGCCACGCCGACATAACCATCGATGGCCAACCCGCTGATCCAGCCCACAACAGAGGAAACCAGCACCACTCCAGTACAGATCACATCATTGCGGCTGTCTGCCGCAGCCGCCTTCAGCGTCTCTGAATCAATGATCCCGCCAATACGACGATAAAAAAGCGCCATCCAGAGCTTACCGCCGATGGCCATAATCAGGATCACCACCTGTATCGCGCCGAAATCAGGAAGGGTGGGATGCAGAATTTTATCAAAAGAGGCGGTCACCAATTCAAAACCAGCCACAATAATCAACGCAGCCACCACCAGCGTGGACAGATATTCCATCCGTCCGTGCCCAAAGGGATGCTCCTGATCCGGCGGCGCGGCGGATAGCTTGAATCCTACCAGTGTCACAACGGAGGAACCGGCATCCGAAAGGTTGTTGAAGGCATCTGCCATCACCGCCAGGCTGCCCGCCAGCAAACCCGCTGCCAGCTTAAGTAGGAATAAGAGGATATTAGCTGTCAATCCCGCCGCGCCGGCCAGACGGCCGTATGCTAAACGGACACGGCTGTCTCCCGTGTCCGACGGATTTTTGACAAAACGTCGGATAAGAAAGCGCGTCATATGGATTCATCCTTTCCTGTTAAAACTCGGCAAACTGCTGCAGATATTCCGCCACACCATCCGCCGTGTTAGGACCGATAACCTGATCTGCCGCCGACTGCACTTTGGACTGGCCGTTTCCCACCACCAGGGCCACATCTGCTGCCGTCAACATCGGCAGATCATTGAAATTATCGCCAAATGCGACGGTTTTGCCCGCTCCAACAAAGGATTTCAGCCGCAGCATTCCCTGATCCTTACCGCCTTCATCGCTGAAAATCTCCAGGTACCAATTATTATCGTGATAATTATCCTGATACAGCACATGTTTGATGCCGGGCAGCATCTCCAGCGCATCGCCTATTCGCTTCAGCCGCTCATAGGTGTCCTGGGTGGAAAAATAGATAGCAGGTATGGAACAATCAAACTCCTTCACTTGTTGAAAAAGAGGACCGAATCCCCGGCTCCTCTCCTGGATGAACTCCCATTCAAACGGACAAGTAGGATTGGTATAACTGACCGTTACTCGATTGCCATTCACCCGGTAGAGCAGCGGTTCCTTCCCTTGTTCCCGGCAAAGTTTCACCACGGCGGCCACCGTATCCCTGTTCATCAAGCTGGCGTCCACAATGCGGTCCGCCCCCATATCATACAGCAGAGCGCCATTCATCAGGATCAGCGGCAGATTAAAATGAATGTCTCGCAGATTGATAATGGATACGCCCATCAGGCTTCGAGCAGTATCCACCGAAAAAAGCAGCCCACGTCCAATCAGATCGTTCAGAATTGCTGCGGTTTTGGCAGTAATTCGGCCCTCAGAATTCAACAATGTGCCGTCCAGATCGCTGACATACAAGGTCTTCAATCCGATTCCTCCGTTGCCTTATTATAAATTCTCTTATAGATATATTCAAAATACAAGTCGCCGTAATGATGAAATTCTCGACTGCGAACCATCTCCATCAGTTGTTTCCAGCTGACCCAAGCGGCGTCAGCCACCTCTTCCGTTTGAAGCCGCAGTTCTCCGATCTCCATGTCCCGTGACAGAAGCCATAGACTGCAAAAGGAATTCCGACGCCGCAGCCGACCCAGATGCTGCAGCTCTCCTGGAGCCGTGTCGACGCCCAATTCCTCCCGCAGTTCTCTTCTGGCGGCGGCCTCCCCTTCTTCTCCCGCCAAAGCCGAACCACCGGTGACCGCCCATACGCCGGGCATCAGCTTAAGGTTCTCCGCTCGGCGCTGAATCAGCATACGGCCGCTGCTGTCCACAATCCAGATATGGACCACCAAATGATACTGCCCCGGCCTGAGCCGTTCGCCGCGCAGCATGGTTTTTCCCGTGGGATTTCCTTTATCGTCCAGCAGACCCCAGCGTTCCGCCATTTTGTGTCCATCCTTTCTTTTGATATGTTTGGAGTATATGGTAATCCATTTTCCTCCAAATGTCTACCGCTATCCATTATTTTGTGCGGAATCTATATCCGCATAAACAAAATTTTTCTTTCACGGCATCTCTTAAAAATCCCTTGCCCGCTGCTGGCAACAGCGCGCAAGGGATTTCTGTTCAAGTATTTATTGCGCTGTAATGATCAATGTTCCCGCTTCATCGGCAGAAACAGCAATAGTCCGCAAGGGCTCATCGCAATGCTCCACGATCAGGGCAGCGATTTTGTCCTCCACCTCTCGCCGGACGGCACCGCGCAAATCCCGGGCCCCCCGTTTGCCGCCAAAAGCCTTGGCGGCCAGCGCGGCGGCTGCATCGGACGTCCAGCTGAAAGCGATATCCCGTTCCGCCAATGGCTGGACCAGTTCCTTCAGCATCAGATCCGCAATACGAGAATAATCCTCCCGCTTGAGAGGACGGAAATAGACAATCTCATCCACACGGCTGATGAATTCCGGACGCAGAAATTCACCAAGGGCTTTCGTGGCTTTATCCCGAGAAGCTTCAGCATCGCTCTTGCCAAAGCCCATCAGGTTCTCCCGGAACTGGCTTCCGGCATTGGACGTCATGACAATAACCGTGTTTTCGAAATTTACCACCCGACCATGGGCGTCTGTAACCCGTCCTTCATCCAGGATTTGCAGCAGAATATTCAGCACGTCCGGATGGGCTTTTTCAATCTCATCAAACAACAGCACCGAGTAAGGCTTGCGCCGCACTTTTTCAGTCAATTGTCCAGCTTCATCATAGCCGACATATCCGGGTGGAGAACCGATGATTCTGGAAACCGCGTGTTTCTCCATGAATTCGGACATATCCAGCCGTATCAAAGTTTCCGGCGTATCAAATAGTTCGGCTGCCAGCACCTTCACCAACTCGGTTTTGCCCACACCGGTGGGTCCAACAAAGATGAAGGATGCCGGGCGGCGGCGGGGGCTGATCTGCACCCGACTGCGGCGAATGGCGGCAGAAACCAGTTCCACCGCTTCATCCTGACCAATAATTTTTTCCCGGATGCGTTCCTCCATTTTCGCCAGTTTGGAAAGTTCACTCTCCTGCACCTTGGACGCAGGAATACCGGTCCAAAGCTCGATAACCTTGGCCAGATCCTCTTCTGTCACCGGGGCCTCTGTGGCAGCGGGACGCAGTTCTTCCGCCTCCTGTTCTACTTTGAGCAGTTCCGCCCGAGTGTTGGCTAACTTTTCATAATCAATATTTTCCTGGCTCATCTCCCCCTCTTCATCCTGCTTAAGGGTTTGAGCCCGGCGCTGCAACTCCGCATAACGGTCGGCGCTGCTGTTTTTCAATGCTGCGGCCGCGCAAGCTTCATCCAATAAGTCGATGGCTTTGTCCGGCAGAAAACGGTCGGTAATATACCGCTCGGACAGCACCACCGCCCGGCGAACCAGCCCCTCCGATACACGGACGCCATGATACGATTCATAATAGTTCTTTACTCCCGAGAGCATGGCCACTGTATCGTCAACAGACGGCTCCTCCACCGTCACCGGCTGAAAGCGCCGTTCCAAAGCCGCATCCTTTTCAATATGCTTGCGGTACTCATTGAAGGTGGTCGCGCCAATCACCTGAATCTCGCCTCGGGACAAGGCAGGCTTCAGAATGTTGGCGGCAGACATACTACCCTCGGCGTCTCCCGTACCCACCAGGTTGTGTACCTCGTCAATGAAGAGAATGATGTTTCCCTCCGTCTTTACTTCATCCACCAAACCCTTAATACGGCTCTCAAACTGGCCACGGAACTGGGTACCGGCGACCAGGGCGGTGAGATCCAGCAGATGAATCTCCTTTTCCAATAAACGGGGCGGTACGTTGCCGGCGGCGATGCGTAAGGCAAGCCCCTCGGCAATGGCCGTCTTGCCCACGCCAGGTTCGCCGATAAGGCAAGGATTATTTTTCGTCCGGCGGGATAGGATTTGTACCACACGATAAATTTCACGATCTCGACCGATGATTCGATCGATGCCGCCTTCTCTGGCCTTTTTCGTTAAATCTGTGCAGTACAAGCTGAGAAACTTACGTTTCTTTTCTTTTTTCTTCTGTTCCGCGTCGGCCTTATTGCTTTCCTTATCCTTGGCAGGCGTACCGGCTTTCCCCATTTCACCGAAAAGATTCTGTAAAAAAGGGAATGTAGCAGCACCCCCCGGCTCAAAATTCTCGTCTTCTCCCTCTTCGCCGTTCAGACTCATCAGTTCACCGATCTGCTGATCCATTTGTTCCATATCGTCTTCCGTGATACCGAATTTATCCAGCAGATCCCCTACAGGTTTAATTCCCAGTTCCTTGGCGCAGGTCAGGCACAAGCCATCGTTGACGGTTTTGTCTCCTTCCATGCGGGTGATAAAAACGACCGCCGGCCGCTTCTTGCAACGCGAACAGATCATGTGCAACCTCCTGTCGGTCAGGCCGATTTCGAACTATTCTGTGAATCGGCCGCCGTAATTTTTCCGTCGGAACCGGCGGGCATGTTTTTCTTGATACCGAAAAACAGGCGGATATATTGAAAAAAAGAAAACAGCATCAGCACGCTCACCAACACAATCAGTACGATTCGCAGGGCAAAGGGCATATTAGGCAGCAATACGATCAGTGCCATTGCTCCATAAAAAACGAAGGTGGAAACCTTACCATACCATTTGGCGCCGTGGACCGCCGCTCCTTTCTTCAGCAGAAACAAACCGCCCACCGCCTGAGCCAATTCCTTGAGAAAACAAATCACCACCAGTGGTATCAGCTCCCGAAAGCGCATTGCCAAGCAGATCACCACCACTACCTGAGTGATTTTATCCGCTACCGGATCCAGCATCTTGCCCAGATCGGATATCTGGTTAAAACGCCGGGCGATGATTCCATCCAAGGAATCGGTCAGACCAGACAGCACCAAAATCCCGAAGGACCAGTAAAGCAGTTCCGGTCTCTCTTTGCTCATCAGGTACAGAGCAGCGAAAACCGGCAGCAGCAGCAGCCGGAATATCGACAGCGCATTAGGAATCGTCATCTTCAGTTCCACATTGAACACTTTCATACCATCAGGCCTTCCCGTGCCCCCATTTCCCGCACCGCGGGAGGCACATTTTTATCGAGAATCCACCTTTTTCCCGGTGTGCTTATTTTGCTGCCGGCGCAATAACCTGGAGGATATCCTTCAGCACATCCGACAAAGGATTGTGCTCCGCTACAAAGCGAACCAACATGGTGTCACTGATATCCTTGTTGGTGATGAACGCGTCGCTGGAGGAGGAAGCGGCAATGAGCTGAAGCACCGTAACGACAACAAAAATCAGCACCACGCCTTCGGCTATACCCACCACTGCGCCGAGTCCGCCGTTCATCTGCCGCAGAATCGGCAGGGTGAATACCCGACTGATTAAGTTGGCCACAAGCGCGACCAGTATCATCAAAACAATGAAAAGAATAAAGAAACAAAGGGTACGCAGCAGCGCCACCGCCACCGGCCGTATTGCTATCTTCACCACCGAGTGGGCGATGGACTCCGCCGATCCGTTCAACGAATCCTTAATCTCCTGCATAATCTGTTCCGGGCTGCCCATTCCATAGGCTTCCAATGCATTTGTTACAGGGCCGGGAAGCTGATCCAGTACCGCTTCAATTCCCGCCGTCACCGAAGCCGTGTCGGTAGCGGTCATTTTCGAAGCAATGGTTTCCTCCAGTTTGGCCGCGGCAAAGGTATCGAAAATACCCGCCGCCAGCGGAATGCTGGCCGCACCGGCGACTATTACCGCAAGAATGCACCCCACCAGCTTGATAGCTGCCTTAATAAAGCCTCGCTTATATCCAATGAAAATCGCTAGAAGAAGAATTAGTATGACCGCAATATCCAGAATATATGCCATCAGACACGCCCTCCTTGTATTCTATCATACGCATTTTCCGACGCCGGCGGGTTATCGGCGTTTTAGGTTTTCCCTGTCAGTATACCACAATTTTACACTATACACAACTGCACAAAAGGATTGATTCGATTAAGATATTCATAAATATAGCTGTTCCGCAGGGTCCAAACGGACAGCATTACCGACTCCTGCTCAAGGTAAGGAATGAGCGTTTCCAATGCCACTCCCAGCGCGAAAATGACGATAACGCCTGCCGCCACGCCGCACACGGCAGATCCCAGACGCCGGGCGGCGTTTGGTTTGCGGGGCGGCGGAGCCAGATTACTCTCCACCGCTTTTGCCGCCAGATGCAGCAGAACCGCCGTCAGTACAAAAAGCAGAATAAAAGTCAGTCCTTTGGACAACGCCTGACTATACCCAACTGTCATAGCCTCCAAAACTGCTTCTGATGTTTTAGCTTGTTCATACGCTGCGGTTACACTTTTCGGGTCAGCGCCATATCTCTCCACCAGCTTCATAAAAGGAGCGGGACACTCCGCCACCATTTTACCCAAATCCAAGCTGTGAACGATGTCTTTCCCGTTGCTGCCATGCGGTGCTGAAAACAGATCCGCCAGATCATTTCCAGCCCGCCGTTCCACAATCGGACTGACGACATGATCAGATACCGTGTTTTGAAGGACACCGCTTAGAAAAAAAGAAAGAGACAGCGACAGAACCAGCGCTCCCAGCGTCAAAAGAGCACTGGAAAGAGAACGTCGGAAAAAAAGATAGAAAATACTGGCCAACAGACCTGCGCAAACTAAATCCAGTACAAAACTCATAGCGCGCCCTCTTTTTCCTCTGTTTTAAAGCTGGTAATCCGTCAAACTTGTCAGCCCCAGCACAATGGCCTTGTCGCCTAAACCACAGACCAGCCGTCCGTCGGCAGGGATTTCCATGGATTTGTCCAATCCCTTACCGCCAGCATGAAGCAGCTGACCACCAGTTAGAATCCAATATCCGTCCTTTGCCGGAGAAATGTCACGGAAAGAACCTTCAAAATCGGCTTCGTAGGCCACATCCCCTGTAGGCTTAATCATCAGCAGGCGGCCGCCGTCGGTATTGCCGTATCGGCGTAAAACCAAAGCCGCGGAGTCTTCCCCCTCTGACAAACCAATCAATTCGTAATCCGTATAGCTGTGTTTCTCAAACAAACTCCCTGCAGGATTGGCCACCCAGCAGGCGTTATCTCCCACTGCCAGCACGGTGCCGCCGGGAAAATAGGAAACCCGGCAGAGCATAATATCTGTGTCAGCATATTCTTTAACCGGTACGGCCGCAGCACTGTTCATATCATAAATCTGCAGGCAAGAGCGCAGCGCGCCGCCCTCCGTGTTCAGAGATATCAAGGCAATCTGTTTTCCATCAGGGCTGACAGCGGCATCCACCACCATATTCTCCGCACTTTGCAGAGCATACAGCTGCTTGCCTTGTTTACTGTAAACCAGAACCTCCGACATATGACTCTGGGAAGAACCGGTCACCAAAATCACATTTCCCTTGGTATCAACCGAGGCGGTGACGATTTTATTTTTCAGAGGCTTATCCAGCACAACGGTGGTTTTTCCATTTTCCGTTTTTTCATTATTAGCAGGAACATCCAACAAAGTCCCCGCCCGTGTTTCCAGCCGAAAGCGAAGGCCGTCGGCCTCCGCTATCAGGAGATAATCCCCTGCTGTACGCAGGATAGGCTTGGCATACCCATGCAGCCGCCGGTCCACCTCGCCCCCCCGGCTGTTGTAAAGAATCAGAGCATTATCGCTCAGCAATGCAGCATTTCCCTTCAGTTGGGCCATGGCTGTGATTTCACTGCCCACAATCTCCACAGGAAATCCCGCCCCTTTATCACCGCCGGAAAATTTTTCATCCAGCCAGATTACCAAACTCTCAGGCGCTAAGGTATCCCAGTTCTGATAAATCCAGATGCCGGTGACAAAAACCGCAGCTACAATCAGCAGCCGCAGTCCCACGCGAATAAGGAAACTGCGCCGCCGGCGTTTTTTGCGGGGAACCTCCTGCAATACCGGCGATTCTTCTGAAACAGACTGTTCTGAAGAAGGGACAAAAGACTCCTGTCTCGGCAGGATAGTCTCCTCCGTATGTATGGAAGCCCTTCGCTTTTTTACGATCAGATCCTTCTTTTTCGCCATTTGGCACCGCCCTTTTCGACTGAAAAACCATGGCTATCCAGTGAATTTATTCCGGTGGATAAAAAACAGAATCAAGATACAGACCGCAGGCCGGTGCGGTTTTCCCCGCCTGTGCCCGGCTGCCGCTGTTCAGTATGGCGGGAATCGAACCTGCTTCCAGACGCCCCGCCTGGATATCCAGCAAGGTGCCCACCATGATTCTGACCATATTATAAAGGAAGCCGTCGGCTTCCACTGTATACACAATCAGATCCCCTTGCCGCTCTACCTCTGCACGGCGAACAGAACGCTCGGTGCTTTCCACAGAACTGCCCGCGGCACAGAAGGCAGCGAAGTCGTGAAAACCTATATAGTCTGCCGCCTGTTTGGAAAGAAAAGCCGCATCCAGCGGCTGGCGGCAGTGAAAAGCGCGCCCTTCCCAAAAAGGATTTCGGTCCGAAGCATTCCATATACGATAGATATAGCGTTTGCCCAGCGCCGCATAGCGGGGATGAAAATCCGCCGCTACCTCCCGGCAGCCGTAAACAGCAATGTCACGGGGCAGGTAAGCATTAAGCGCTTTGGTCATTCGACCTTCCCGGAGAGGGCAATCGGTATCAAAGGTGCAGCAGAACATATTAGCATGCACACCGGAATCAGTACGACTGCAGCCAATAATTCCCGAACGTACGCCGGTAAGCCGCTCCACTGCGTCCTGCAGCGTCTCCTGAACGGTGACGCCGTTTTTCTGTACCTGCCAACCGTGATACCGGCTTCCGTCATACCGCAAAGTCAGCAGCAGACGCTGCATAAGTCCTCCCCCTTAACACATCATTACAGCGCTTTGGGCACCAGAAAGTTCAGGGCGATCACGACGCCCAGCATTAGGAGAAATATCACCAAGGATCCTATATCCCGCTGATGGAGATGCAGCTGTTTCATCCGGGTTCGGCCTTCTCCACCCCGGTAACAGCGGCATTCCATCGCCATGGCTAACTCATAAGCTCGGCGGAAGGAAGAAACAAACAAAGGGATCAATATAGGAATCAGCGCCCGAATCCGCTGCAACAGGCTTCCACTTTCCATATCTGCTCCTCTTGCCTTCTGGGCAGACATAATTTTATCGGTTTCCTCAATAAGGGTAGGAATAAAACGCAGAGCAATGGTCATCATCATCGCCAGCTCATGCACATTGACATGTAATACCTTCAGTGGCTTCATCAGCCGCTCTAGCGCGTCGGTCAGCGCGGTGGGCGAAGTGGTATAGGTCAGCAGAGAACTGCCCGCAATCAAGCAGAGGATGCGGATGGCAATAAAGAGGGAGTTGATGAGGCCCTGAAGAGTTATGTGGATAATCCACCAATCCACCAGAACGACTTCCCCCTTCACATAAAAGATATTGATAAAGGAGGTGAAGATAATCAAAGGCAAAATCGGCTTGACGCTTTTCCAGATCAGTCGGACTGGCAGCTGGGACAGGGCTATGCTTACAAATAGGAAAGCGATGGCAATACCCAAACCCACCCAATTCTGCGGAACAAAAACCGCTACGATATACCCAAAAGTAAGCACCAGTTTCATTCGGGGATCCATCCGGTGCAGCAGGGAATCGCCGGGGAAAAACTGCCCGATGGTGATACCACTAAGCATGGGCCTTCCCTCCCTTCAGCAGCAGTGGCAACAGCCGCTGAGCCGCCTGCTCCACCGTATAGACATTATCCCCCACATTGATGCCCTGATTCCGCAGTTCCATAAAGACGCGGGTAACCGAAGGGATCGCCAAGCCTATGGCGGTCAGCTCATCCGCCCGTGAAAAAACCTCCGGCGTGGGCGCATACATCGCTACACTGCCGCCGTTCATCACCAGTACGGTTTTCGCCACCCGGGCGATATCCTCCATACTGTGGGAAACCAACAGCACCGTGGTGCCGTTTTCCTTCTGATAAGCAGCCACCTGTTCCAGAATCATGTCCCGGCCCTTCGGATCCAATCCCGCAGTGGGCTCGTCCAGAATCAATACCTCCGGTTGCATGGCCATGACACCGGCTATAGCTGCCCGGCGTTTTTCGCCTCCGGATAATTCAAAAGGGGACTTTTCCAATAAATCGGCTTTCAGTCCCACAAACTCCGCCGCCCGGCGAACCCGCTGATCAATTTCTTCCTCTGGCAGCTCCATGTTCCGGGGACCAAAGGAGATATCCTTGTATACAGTCTCCTCAAAAAGCTGGTGCTCAGGATACTGAAACACCATCCCCACCTGGAAGCGAACCTGGCGGATCTTTTTCGGCTCCTCCCAAATATCCTTTCCCTTCACCAAAACCTGTCCGGAGGTGGGGCGCAAAAGGCCGTTGAGGTGTTGCACAAGGGTGGATTTTCCCGAACCGGTATGTCCGATTACGCCGATAAAGTCGCCCTTTTCCACCGAGATGGAGACGTCCTTCATCGCTGTCTTTTCAAAAGGCGTACCGGGAGAATAGATATAGGTCAGATTGCGGGTTTCGATCACGGGCATGATTGTGTGGTCCTTTCTTGTAAAGGTCTCTAGGCATTTGAAATCCACAGCAGCGCTATTGCCGCAGCAGCATAGATAAAGCGGAAACGCATTCCTCGGCAGTCAGCACATCCGGCGGCAGAGGAACTCCGGCCTGCCGCAGAATGTGGCAGAGTTCGGTGGGCTGTGGAACATCCAATTCCACCGCACGCAGTTCCTCTACCCTAGCGAATACTTCCCGTGGGGCGCCGTCCAGCAGAATATGTCCCTCATCCATTACCACCACTCGGTCGGCTCCAGCGGCTTCATCCATATAATGGGTGATCAGCACCACTGTCATACCCCGTTCCCGGTTAAGACGATGGATGGTGTCCAGTACCTCCCGCCGACCCTTTGGATCCAGCATGGCGGTAGGCTCATCCAGCACAATACAATCCGGCTGCATAGCGAGGATTCCTGCAATCGCAACCCGTTGCTTCTGGCCGCCGGAGAGTTTGTCCGGCGCGTGCTCACGATAATCATACATATCCACCGCTTTGAGCGAATCATCCACCCGCCGCCTTATTTCGGCGGGTTCAATCCCCAGATTCTCTGGTCCGAAGGCCACATCCTCCTCCACAATGGTGGAAACCAGCTGATTGTCCGGATTCTGCAGCACCATCCCCACCATTCGGCGGATGTCGTATTTTCGTTCCTCATCCGCGGTATCCAGCTCCTGCACCAATACCCGGCCGCCGGTAGGCAGCAGCATGGCGTTGAAATGCTTGGCCAAAGTGGATTTTCCCGAACCGTTATGCCCCAGCAGCGCTACAAAGGAGCCTTTTTCTATGGACAGATCAATCCCGTCTAGCACCATACGCGGCGCCTCGTCGGGATTTTCATATTGAAATGTTACTTCCCGTGCAGTGATCATATCCATAGGCCCTTCTCCCATCTACCTTTCATTATACGGAGCAACGTTTGACATCTTTCTAACGATCCCTTCTCAGCCCTTCCAGATGGCTGTAGCGCCGCATGGCAACGAAAAACCACTGCGAACCACCGGCAAACCGATCTCATCGGCAGCAGCTTCTCCGCCGAAGCGTTTTTCCAGCAGAGCTCCTAGAATATATCGCATCACCGATGGCGATAACCCAGCCGTGTAAGAATTGATGATAAAAAACAATGGGTGATCGGAAAGCAACGCCGCGCATTGTTCCACCAAGGGATAAATCTGCTCCTCCAGCTTCCACACCTCTCCCCCCGGTCCGCGCCCGTAAGAAGGAGGGTCCATCAGAATGGCGTCATAGGTGTTTCCCCGCCGCTGCTCCCGCTGGACGAATTTGCCGCAGTCATCCACCAGCCAGCGGATGGGCTTATCCGCCAGGCCGGAGGCGGCAGCGTTTTCCCTGCCCCAGGCGACCATCCCTTTGGAAGCATCCACATGAGTCACGTGGGCGCCGGCAGCAGCACAGGTCAAGGTAGCACAGCCGGTGTAACCAAATAGATTCAGCACTTTCACCGGTCGTCCCGCATCCTGGATCATGGATGTCATAGCATCCCAGTTCACCGCTTGCTCGGGAAACACCCCTGTGTGTTTAAATCCCATGGGCTTCAAATTGAACCGCAGATTGCCGTAGCCGATCTGCCAGCTGTCTGGCAGCGGTTTTAGGCGTTCCCACTGCCCGCCGCCGGTGCTAGACCGGCGGTAACGGGCATGGGCACGGCGCCATAAAGGATCGGTTCGGGGAGTATTCCAGATCACCTGTGGATCTGGACGAATCAGCACCACATCGCCCCATTTTTCCAGCCGCTCGCCGCCGGAGGCATCCAACATCGTATAGTCTTTCCAGTTTTCAGCCGTTCTCATGGGACGTCCGCCTTTCTGTGTTTCCTGCGCTTTCGGTTAACGTCTTCAGTCCGCGATGGCAGCTTTGATTTTCTCTGCCAAATCCACCGCCAAGTCATTGATGGTGTCGAAATCCTTGCCTTCCACCATTACCCGCAACAGCGGCTCGGTACCGGATACCCGAACCAATACCCGGCCGTCCCGGCCCAGGCTGTCGCCTGCGGCTTTAATTTGAGCCGCCAGTTTTTCATCAGCAGCATATTTTGCTTTCTGTTCCGCCGTAGCCCGTACATTGAGCATCACTTGGGGATAACGCTCCATCACACCGGCTAGACGAGAGAGTTTCCAGCCTTTTTCACGACAAACGGAAAGCAGCTTGATAGCAGACATCTGTCCGTCTCCCGTGGTGGCGTGTTTGAGAAAGATGATATGACCGGACTGCTCTCCGCCGATCATATAGCCGCTTTTTACCATTTCCTCCAGCACATAACGGTCTCCCACCTTGGTGGAAACCGCCGCAATACCGTTTTCTTCACAGCAGCGGAAAAAGCCTAGATTGGACATGACGGTCACTACCGCTGCGTCACCGGGGAGCTCACCTTTTTCCTTCATATCCAGCGCCAGAGCGGCGATGATTTTATCACCATCCACCAGGTTTCCCTGTTCATCTACCGCCAGACAGCGGTCGGCATCCCCATCAAAGGCCACACCGGCAAAAAATTTCAGCTTCTTTACAAAATCGGACAGCTGCTCAATGTGGGTAGAGCCGCAGTTCTCATTGATATTCACACCGTCCGGCTGGTCGTTGAGAAACACACAGTCTGCGCCCAAGGCGGAAAACAGCTTACGGGCAGTGGCGCTGGCGGAGCCGTTGGCGCAGTCTACTGCCAAACGCATCCCCCGCAGATCCACATCGGTGACAGTGAGCAGATGGCGCACATAATCGTCCACCGCGTTTTTGCATCTGTTTACCCGGCCTACATCTCCGCCGGTGGGACAGGGAGGCGTCTGCGCGCCATCCAGCACAATGGCTTCGATTTCCTCCTCCAGTTCGTCGGACAGCTTATATCCCTCGCCATTGAACAGCTTGATGCCGTTGTATTCGCAGGGATTATGAGAGGCGGAAATCATCACGCCTGCGTCCGCTTCATAGTGCTTTACCAGATAAGCCACCGCCGGAGTGGGCACCACGCCCAGCAGAGAGACATCCGCTCCCACAGAGCAAAGGCCAGCCACCAGCGCCGCCTCCAGCATATCGGAGGAAACACGGGTATCCTTGCCGATCACCACCCGGGGACGGCGATGCTCCGTCTCCAGCAACACCATCGCCGCGGCGCGGCCGATAGCCATAGCGATTTCGCAAGTCAGTTCCGAATTGGCTACCCCGCGGGCGCCGTCCGTACCAAACAGTCTTCCCATACTCATACCTCTTTCAGCAAAATTTTCCCACAATGCTTTTATTCATCATCGCCCGCCACAAACAGGCGTGATTACCTTTTATCGTACAATGATGCCCAGCACGCCCAAAGCCATACCTGCCAGAATCAGAATCAATGACAGCCGCAAGGGCGCGGCAAATTTTTCCTTCTGCAGTATTTTAAACTGCTCCTCGGCAGAAGCTTTATTTTCTTTTAGCAGGGATTTCCATGTCTTTTGCTCCCTGTTCTGGGTGACGATCATCAGCACAAAGCCCGACAGTGCGCCAGTCAGTCCCAGTCCGATTAAAAACCAGTACAGCATCCGTTCGCTTCCTTTCTACTTCCGATCAGCCCAGCGTCATCTGCCCCATATACTCGATTCCCAAATGGGAATAGGCCGCCGGCAGCACCACCCGCCCGCGGGGGGTACGCTGAATAAATCCGATCTGCATCAAATACGGCTCGTATACGTCCTCAATAGTGACGGATTCCTCACCGATCACCGCCGCCAGTGTATCCAGCCCCACCGGCCCGCCGTTATAATGCTTGATCATAGCCTCCAGCATCCGCCGGTCCACCATATCCAGCCCTAATTCATCCACTTCCATCCGGTCCAACGCTTGCCGGGCGGTATCCGCTGTTATCACGCCGCCGCTCATCACCTGGGCAAAATCCCGCACCCGCTTCAGCATTCGGTTGGCGATTCGAGGGGTGCCCCGGCAGCGGGAGGCAATTTCCAACGCGCCATCCCGGTCGCAGGGGATATGCAGGATATCGGCGCTGCGCATCACGATTTCTCCCAATTCCTCCGGCGAATAGAGCTCCAGCCGCAAAATCACGCCAAAGCGATCCCGCAGAGGCGCGGACAGCTGTCCAGCCCGGGTAGTGGCACCGATCAATGTGAACTTAGGCAGCGGCAGATGAATGGAGGCTGCGCCCTGTCCCTTGCCGTTGATAATGTCAATGGCAAAATCCTCCATGGCAGGATAAAGAATTTCCTCCACCGTTCGGGATAACCGGTGGATCTCATCGATAAACAAAACATCGCCCTGGTCCAAATTGGTGAGTAGCGCCGCCAAATCTCCCGGCCGTTCCAAAGCCGGTCCGGATGTGATGCGGAAATTAACCCCCATCTCTGCGGCGATGATGGCCGCCAAAGTGGTTTTTCCCAATCCGGGAGGACCATACAGCAACACATGATCCAGCGCCTCGCCGCGGATTTTGGCAGCATCCACAAACACCGACAAATTCTGTTTGACCTTTTCTTGTCCGATATACTCCTTCAGCGCCCTGGGACGCAGAGGATTGTCGCCTTCGTCCTCCGGTATATATTCTGTGGAAACCAGGCGGTTTTCATAATCCATTTCCATCTCCGCGGACCCCTTCCTCCTCGATGCTCAAAGCTTTTTCCCACAACTGCGGCAGTAAGCGTCCTCCCGCTTGACCGCCGATCCGCAGGACGGACAAAAAGCGGTATCTTTCATTTGCTCCCGCGGCTTTTCCAGGGGATCAGGTTCCTCTCCAGCTTCCGTAATATCGAAAACCGAATAGCGGTTTTGCCCCGTCGCATTGCGGAAATGATAAACGCCCTGAATGACAGCAAGAATTATAAAGCCGATGCCAAACAACACAAAAAATCCGGGAGCACCCATCGTTGCGGCGAGAATCGTCCATATCACTCCGAAAAAGGCCACAAAGACCGCGCCGATGCCTCCCATAAAGGAAGGACCTCTGCCCGGTTTCACGCTTTTCATACCGCAACCAATCCCTTCGCTCGTTCAATGTTTGCCCAAGGATTTCAAAGCTTCCCGCACCAATGTTTCCACCGGGAGCGCGCTGTCTAGTTTCCCAACAGCGGCGGATGCCTCCCCGGCGGAAAAACCCAGCACTGTAAGAGCGGAAACAGCCTGGGTGGCGTTGCCTGAAGCGGAAACCACCGCTGTCTCCGCCGGCATTTCCATTCCGGCAGACACCTGCAGCGCTCCCACTTTATCTTTCATTTCCAACACAATACGCTGAGCCAGTTTGGGCCCCACGCCGGAAGCACGGGTCAGGGTTTTATAGTCTCCCGCAGCGACTGCCAAGGCCACTTTTTCCGGAGAAAGTTCGGATAAAATCGCCACCGCAGCCTTGGGCCCCACACCGGATACCGCCGTCAGCTGTTTAAAACAGTTCAGTTCCCCTTGCTCGGCAAACCCAAACAAATCCACTGCGTCTTCACGGACGCTGAGGATGGTATACAGCATAACCTCCGCGCCCAGCGCCGGCAACTGCCGGGCGGTATTCATGGTGATAAAGCACTTATAGCCAACGCCGCCGCACTCCACCACCGCTGTGCGCGGTTCCATGTGAATCAGTTTTCCGCGAACACTGTATAGCATCGCGGCACCTCCATTTCCTTCTTATAAATCCCCGCCGATGATCCGCCGTTTCAACGCCGTACCACCCATTTGTCCATGGCAAATGGCAATAGCCAAAGCGTCGGCGGTATCGTCTGGCTTCGGTACCTCCCGAAGCCCCAACAACCTTCGCGTCATCTCCATCACCTGGGGTTTTTCCGCGCGGCCGAAGCCGGTCACAGCGCTTTTCACCTGCAACGGTGTGTATTCAAATAATGGTACCCGTGCCTTTCGGGCGGCCAGCAGCACCATCCCCCGGGCCTGCGCCACATCGATGGCTGTTTTTTGATTGTTCTTGAAATACAGCTTTTCTACCGCCATCGCGTCCGGCTTTTTCTGCGCAAGCAACATGGACAGTTCGTCATAAATATACTCCAGACGGATGGAAAAATCCATTCCTGCGGGTGTGGTGACTGCGCCGAAATCCAGCGGGGCGAACCGCGCCCGTTCATAGCGCACACAACCCCATCCCACAATGGCATATCCAGGATCAATTCCTAAAATAATCAATGTAAACCGTCCTGTCCTTTCCAGACAAGTTGTCGTCTCCATATCTTTTCCAGTATACCATATTCTTCATTCTCCGGCAATATCCCCTTTGAGTGAAGTTTGGAAAAAAGTAAATTAAGAGAATCCGGACAAAAAAGATTTTCTGTGAGGAGGATTCTTGCCCATGCTGCTCAAGTAAAACTAAGTGCGCTTGTCCAAAGGCAAGCAACACACTGCTGATGAATGCCCAGAGCTGCTTTTGGCTGACAAATAACTGAATTTGTGTTATGATAGAACAAGTTAGCAGATTGAATATGGCGGTTATCAGACATTAACCTCAGATATGTCTCTGTACAATTCAGTGCATCTTTTGTGAGAGGAGTGTCTAGTATATAGTGGAGAAATTAGAAGCAAAAGATAGAAAAAATTTTACAATTCTAACAATCTGCCTGCTGGCAGGTATTGTCATCGTCTATGTTGTGATGAGTATGGTTTTAAAGGGCAGCAAAAAATGGGATATTTGTCTGGAAGATTTCGATGCGTATCATGAGAATTTCCAAGCTATGGTTCAACTGTCCGATTATCTTGCCAAGGAACAGCGTTCCTCCATTTTATTCGTGGACACAGAAAAGCCAGTCATCACGGATTTTGATGGAAACACTGTTATTCTAGGTAAAACGGAAGCCAATAAACTGCGGAATATCCAAAATCTTTTTCGTTCCAAAAACCTTTCTCTGAGTATGATCTATGTAGATGACGAAGGTATCTCCTTCTCTTCCCTCGACGAATCTTATGCAATTATGTATACCCGGGAAGATCAAGCGCCATCTCAGCACCACTACCTAAAAAACTATAAGGAAATTTCGACAAAAAAGATTCGTCCCAACTGGTATCATGTGGTCTTTTCCTAATCTGTCCAGTCTATCATAAATCATCGGGCGGAGCTTCTGAAATGAAAGCTCCGCCCGATGATTTTGTTTCTCTCTTTTTAATTTAAATTTGTGGATAAGAAGGATATTCGGGCCCAGGCCCAACAGTCTTTTTTAGGTCTAACACCACTTTGAAAAGGTCGCCGTCAATCTGAATATTCATCGTTCCTCCCTGCAACTCCATCAGACTGCGGGCTATGGAGAGTCCTAATCCGCTTCCTTCTGTATTACGGGACTGATCGCCGCGAACAAACCGTTCCGTCAGTTCCTCGGGCTCTATATTCAAGGGATCACGAGAAATATTTTTCACAGAAAGAATCACTTCTCCCGACAATTCCGCCAAATCCACATATACTCTGGTGCCGTCCATAGCATATTTTACCGTATTACCGAAAATATTGTCCAGTACCCGCCACATATGCCTTCCATCGGCGTACACCATCACCGGCTGTTCCGGAAGATGACACATTAAGGTGATTCCACGCTCCTCCAGACGGGATTCAAATTCTCCACCAGCTTGCTTAACCAGCTCCCCCAGATTCAGCATCTCCATGTTGACCGCTATATTGCCAGAGGTTACTTTAGAGGCTTCCACCAGATCGGCCATCAACTGTCCCAGACGTTTTGATTTTCGTTCCAACACATCGATATATTCCAAAGCTTTTGGATCTTGAATATCGGTGGTTTTCAGCAGACCAACATAACTGATGATAGATGTCAGGGGCGTTTTGATATCATGAGAAACATTGGTGATGAGTTCAGTCTTCATCCGTTCGCTGCTGGTAGCTTTCTCCACGGCGGTATTCAAGGCGCTGCCGGTACTGTTCAGATTGCGCGCTATTTTGGCGAAAAGGGAAACGCTGCTCACATCCACTACCCGGCCCAGTTCGCCTGCCGCCATACGATCAGTAGCCTTCTTGATTCGGTCATACTGAATAGCGGCCAGAATGCCCAGAGTCAGAACAGCCAGATTGCTGAAGAACCACAAGATAGCGGAAAAGAAAGAGCCCTGCCACAGGCCGAAAATCGTCAGGAGCTGAACGATAAGATAAATGCAAACCACAAGACTGACCCGCAGGGTGATAGCAGTGTGCTTGACCATCGTTATAATGAGGCGTAGAAAAAGATAAAGAAATGTTGTGCGATACAAATTGCCGGTTTTGGCGCGCCGTACCACCGAAAGAACCAAGATCAGCATATAGATAACGGTGATAATCAGAAAGAACAGCAAAGGAAGAAAATCATAATAAGAGAACACTGCGGCGAACAGCAAAACGGCGATCACCAATAAGGGTTCCAGCCAGATCTTATCAAAGCTGTTGATCACCGGCTTTTCTACATTCGCCTTATGTCCGGCGGCGGCAATCAGGAAGCAGAACAGTACGATGGTTACCAGGCCGGATAGAACCGTTGCAATGATAATCGGCATAAACAGCTTCTTCAGCCGGATGAACAGCTGATTTTCCTGAGAGAACTCGTCGGTGTAGGGCAGACCGCTGCGCACGCCGAAGGATATATGCCATACCGTTTCTTTCTGACCCTCTTCTGAATAGATGCTTTCGTCCAGGCGGTTCATTTCCCGTGGGGCGATCAACTCCTTCAGATCCTCTCCAGCAGCAAGATTAGAGGCCAGCAGCTTGCCACTGTCATCATACAGGCTCCACACCAGATTGGAGGATTCGGTAATGCCCAGCTGTCTTTCCAGC
>ENA-UOJE01000846-UOJE01000846.1-human-gut-metagenome-genome-assembly--contig:-C23-NODE-846-length-31523-cov-8.651996_pt1 | contig 31523 bp, 22 predicted proteins | sample MGYA00242341_ERZ723888 | MGnify/ENA metagenome assembly ERZ723888 | reverse complement strand
CTCCACCGGTTTCTCCGCCGGTCTCTCCACCGGTTTCTCCGCCGGTCTCTCCACCGGTTTCTCCGCCGGTCTCTCCACCGGTTTCTCCGCCGGTCTCTCCACCGGTTTCTCCGCCGGTCTCTCCACCTTGCTCCGCAAATTTCACCGCCTGCATATCGCTTAGATATACGACAGCGCCTTCGGACAGATCAAAACCGATTCTGAATGCCTGATACTGGCTCTCTCCAATTTTGCTGGCATCGGCCGCTTTGATCGCTGCCCAGGTGGTACCGTCGTCGCCAAGAGCAAACTCCGCACCCTTGTCGCTGTACCGGTAAACCATGCTGTCCAGGGGGAAATCATACGCGGTAAAATCGTTGGAACCACCCTTAACCGTAATTTCCTGCTGCCAGCGGTTGGCGGCCTCATCTTGATAATGCAGCTTCAAAACCGCATCACTGCCGGGATTTTTGATGTAGATCCGGATGGCATCCGAAACATTGGCGGTTCCTCTGCCGCCGTCCATGGTGATCGCCTTGCTCAGGTTGACGTTGGCCCCCGGCCCAGGAGCCGTGATTTTCAGCGCCGCCGTTTCCTTATCCACAGCACAATTGGTGGTGGACGGATAATTGCGGAAATCATAGACATTGCGGATCGTTTCATCGGTAGAGTATGTGACGGTGGTTAACTTGCTGATGGATAGCTCATCGGCTGCGTTTGTGGAATTGAAGCACAGGGTCATGGTATAAGTGTTATAGTTATTCGCCGTCAGTTTGCCGGCTTCCTTGGCCGCCGCCCAGGTGGTGCCTCCCTCCACCAGATTGCTGGCCTCACCATTGTTGCTGTACCGATAGGTAAAGCTGTCCAGGGGATAATCATAAGCGACGAATTCATTGGAGCCGCCCTTGATGGTGACCGCCTGCTGCCAATGATGGGCTAAAGCATCCATAAAATACACAAAAAGGCTGATATCGCTATCTGTAGAATTCTTGATATAAAGCCGGATGGCGTCAGCGCCGGATAAGTTTTTGCTGAAGCCGTTGCCGCTGCCGATATGGTTATAACCTCCGGAACTGGAATTCGTAATTTTCAGGTAGCCGCCGGTTACATCCTTCGCGGCGTTGCCCGACCAAGTACAGTCTTCGTTAAACACATATTGGAGTGTATTGGTATCCGGAACTGCTCCGACCATCACCAGGGGCATGCTCGCCAAAAGAACCATTGCGGATAGACAAAACGCCAGGAACTTTTTCATGCACATTTCACTCCTTTTTATTTTAGGGATCGCCGGTTCAGGATTATACCGACTTTTTCTTGCGGATCACCAGGAAGTAAACGGCGGCGCCTGCGCCGGCCAGCACCACCACGGCGGCAATTACAATGCCCACTATAGCACCGGTGGACAAACCTCCCTCTTCGTCGCCGTCCACGGGTACGCTGCTCTCGTTGGCCTTGGTGGTCTTGGCGGCCTCGGAGGCAGCGGGCTTGGTCTCATCCGGCTCGGTAGGCGCCGCAGTGGTGGGCGCTTGCGTGGGAGCCGCAGTAGTGGTGGGCGGCGGCGCGGTGGTGGCGTTGGGATCATATTTGCCGTCCTCATCCACCAGTGCGATATCGTCGATGGTAAAGAAGGTGCCGCGAGAGGTAACAACTGTTATAGTCACAGCTGTTACGGCGGTAAGATCCAGTTCCTTTAACGTGCACCAGTCCTTCGGTACAAACGCTGAAAAGGGCAGATATTTTTCTCCCGCCGACGTCATATCGAATTGGCCGTCAAAGGGGGTAGAAGTGCCGTCTTCCTGGAGGCAAGCAAACTGGAACACCACGGTGTTACAGTCCCCGTCCTTCACATTGATCCGCACCCCTTCGAACATGGACCAGTCCTCGTTGACATCCCGACCGATACCGCCCCAGCCAACATCCTGCTCCCAGGTGAGCTTCAATTGGTGGCCCTCCTTGCCGTCTGGTAACAGCTGCATGTTTGATGTGGCGCCCCCGGCAACCACCTTCCAGGTCTGGGCCATTCTCTGGGCGTTGCCGCCGTAGCCGTCGAAATTCTCCCATATCCGTACGGTTTCCGCGGCCGAGGCCGTCATGACGGCGCTGCAGGTCAACAGCGCTGCCGCCGCCAGTGAGATCAGCTTCTTTTTCATTTGTTTGCTCCCCTTCTATATAAATTTGAGATTGCCTTACGCCTGTAACTGCGGGATTTTCCATTCCAGTTCGGACAGCCAATGGGTGCCGGTGAGAGAAGCAAAGCCGATGAATATCTCCCCTGGTTCTCCCTGGTAAAGCTTCTCCGCGTCGTACTTTTTCCGGATCTCAAACATGGAGGGATTGCCGGGAATGGGGACCCGGGCCGCGCCGGGAGAACGGTTTACATCCTCCTTTTCACCCTTTCGGCCTTCCTCGCCCGTTTGGATCACCAGACGCTGCCACCCGCCGTTCAAAGGCAGCACCGCCACATAATCACTGCGATGGAAAGCCGGAACATATTCGCAGCCGTCGTGATCCAGAATCAGTCTGCCATCCAGCCAGACCTTCAGCGGGCGGGTTCCCTGGGCCACCAGAATCGTTTCCGGGTACAGTGCCGGCGCCCGCAGTTCGGCCATGTACAGATGCCTTCCATCCGGAACCGGCTGGAAATGAGCCGCTGCGGAAACCTTCACCGCATTCCGAAACAGTGCGTCCGGCGGACATTCCTCCCCGTCATAGTCGCAGGCAATCCGCAGAAAATCGATGGTCTGCACCAGCCCCGCGCTTGCCTCAAATCGGCAGTCATCGCAAACAATCCGAAAATCCAGGGGATTACGGGGAATACGGCGTCGCGCGTCATTGGGAGCCTTTATCGAGAAGGAAATCGTCTGTTCCCGGCCTTTTTCCAGCTCCAGTTCAAAATTCTGCGGCTCTACCGCCCACCCGTCGGGGACATGCAGCTGCAGGGTTCCCCGGCTTTCACCCCCTAAGGGATTGGAAATCAGCGCGGTGAAATCCGCCGCTTCTCCCGGCGCCAGGGCAACCCGTTCGGGATAAATCAGCCGAATGGTGAAAGGCCGGACACTGATAAGGCTCTCCGTTTCCCGGTACCGTTCCCGCAGTCCCACCAGCCGGTTATCCGGCGCCCAGGGAGCCGCCCAGCATGTCTGCACGGCGGGGGGCGCGGTGAACTGAGAATTGGAGCCGTAATACTCCAGCACCTGCTGGCAGAGATCCGCCACCTGATCACACAAAGCCGTGATGGTAGCCACCTCATGCATATTGCTGATACAGGCGGACAGAACCAGATCATCGCCCAGTGGGCGGGTCCAGCGCTCCTCGAAGCCGTCGGGATTGATTGTTCCCAGGATAGCGCCCAATGTGGCCGCAGTGCAGTCCGCATCGTAGCCAAGTCCGGCGGCGGTGCAAATGGATTTTCCGAAATCGCCCTCACCTGCCATCCAGGAAAGCAGGATAAAGGACAAATTGATGGCCACATCCGTCCAGTTCTGCCGGAAATAGGTGGTGAGGATCTTTTCCCGAACCGCCAGCGGATCGCGGCATTCCTCCCACCAGCGAATGGTATCGGTAAAGGCGTGATACATCCGGCCCTGCGGATCCAGATACGAAAGACCGGTGTGGATCAGTCGCTGCCGGTCGCTCTCCACATAAGCGGCGCTTTCCACCGCCGCCAGGAAGGTACTGGCTTCCACCCCGTCGGCGCAGTGGTCCACACAGGCATCCTCCCGGGCCAGGCGTACCGCCAGATCAGGATCTCCCGGCGCCAGAGCGGCCCAGAGCTCGGTGCGGATGGCCGCTCCCATGCCTGCATAAAACTTGTTGTCGTAATAACCGCTCATCGGCGGATAAAGGCCGGTCTCCAGATTTTTAACCGCCACGCCGTATTCATCCGGCAGCGCCCGCATATGTTCCAGCCAGCCGTCCGCCAGATCCCGCCGGTTTACCGGCAGGCCGCAGCGGCGGATCACCTCCAGCCAGACAACCTGCAGATCCAGATCGTCGTTGGCCACCATGCCAGTGGGCACGGGATCATAGTAGGTAACTTCCTTTGTCCCCAAATAGCCCTCCAGCGGCATCCCCAGCGTGCCGCCGATGGCCTTGCCCACAAAACAACCCCGCAGTTTGCGGCGGTAGGCCGCGTAGTCCAGCATGATCATTTGGTTACCCCTCGCTCCCTGTCTTTGTCTTTACCGCTATCACCCACATTTGGCCGGGTGCATACCAATATTGGATGGACTCTTTCAGCCCACGGGGAGACAGCGTCACTTTGCCGCCGGTGCTGCGCACCTCAAATATCTCCGCAGGCTCATGGAACTCCACATAAACCGAAGCGGGTTCCCGCTGGCTGTTGCAGACCACCGCGTAATAAAGATGATCCGGATCGGCTTCCCGGCGGAAGCGGGAGACAATCAAGGGCACATCGTTGGTAGCATATGCCTTCTTCACATAAGGATCCCGGGATTCCTCCAGCAACGGGAAGCCGCCGTAGGCGGTGCCCACGTGATAGGCCTGTTCCAGCTTGAGCTCGGTGAACAGCTTGCCGAAAACATCCTGAAACAGCCGGTTCTCGGTGGATACCCAGTTGAAGGTCTCCGTGCGCTCAAACAGTTCGTTGATAGGCGCCACCCGATAGTTGGCGTTGTAAAATCCGGAATACAAAAACCAATAGAACAGCGCCTGCACGCCGTGAGCCACCGCCGTGTTGATCTCCCAGCGGATGTCGTCTTCAGTGGGACAGCGGTACATCATGTGTCCCACCGCCAGGGTGGTGTACCATAGTTCGATCCCCGTTTCCGCCGCCACCTCTTGAAAGATGCGCAGATTACGGAAATAGGTTTCCAGCGCCCGGTCGGTAAGCTGACCATGGAGCTCTTCCAGCTGAAAATAGCAGTCATAGCTCAAGATGCCGATACCGGAGCGGCGTACAAAGTCCAACAGATACTGCTTGTAATCCGTCTGGATGGCCACCCGGGCCTCCACACCGCCGTACTGATCGCTGTACCAGGGTAGCAGATTCAGATACTGCTGTTTTTCCGGACACAGCTCTTTATAAACCTGTACCGCCCGAATGGCCTGTTCCGTCTGATGCCCATCCGGTTCATCGCCCAAGTGAAAACCATAGACCGCCGGATGCCAGGCGAAATCCGCGATCACCTGCCGGGCGTCCTCCTCATAATGACCGTTGTCCACATTGTGATAGCTTGCCCGGGCATCCTCCACCAGTACCTGAATCCCCTTTTCCTGGCAGGCATCCAGAATTTGAATAAATTTTTCCTTATCTTGCCCGGGATAATATCTGCCGCTGGTGGTGAGGGTTGTACCGAAATCCACCCAGTCCTGCACCGCTTCCGGACCCAGCTGGGTGGCGTGCAGGATATTCCAGAACCCGATGGGATAGTTGTTGTGTACCATGGCTGTAGTCCCTTTCGTTTTTCCCTGTATTGGGGTCCCCTCCGGCGGGGAGGTAGGACCGTTGATGATAGTTTGCCTGATGAAGATTGCCGGGTGCCGCTATGCGGCTGCGGCACCCGGCCGCAGTGAATGGTTATTTACGGATGACGCGGATATCGTCGAGATAGATAAACCGGTCGCCTTCGCCCTTAAAGCTGAAGCTGACATTGTCGATCAGAGTCAGATCCAGCGTCACACTCTGATCCTCCCACCAGTCAACCACCTTAAAATCGGTGAAGGGAATCTCATATACCTTGCCTTCGGCGCCGTCGATATCCATGGTGTATTCCCACGGCACGCCGTTGGCGACAAACTGAATGATAACCGTCTGCGGTTTGCCGTCGCCCTTGGCCCAGAAGGTCATGGTGTTGTTGGTGTTCCAGGTGATGTTGAGGTTCTTGGTAAAGCCGCCCCAATCGCCTTCCGCCGGATCGAAGCTGTAGTAGATTTTACCGGCATAGTTGCCCTCGTGGGCGTTCTCTTTATCCAGATAGATTTCAAAGTTGGGATTGCCGCCGGTGATAGAATAGAGCTTGGTGGAGGGAATCGGCTCGTTCTCGCCCACCGTGTATTTCTCAAACAGCTCCAGATTCTTGGGACCGGACGGCAGGTCCACTTCCTTGACCTCTAGCAGCTCGGCTATATAGGCGTCCGCTTCAGCCGAACGGTTTTCAATGGCTGTGGCCCAGGCCAGGCCGCTGTAGATGCAGTCCCAGGTGGCATTGTAGCCGATCAGTTCCATATCGTCGTAGAGGGGCTGTACCTTGCTGCCCTCAATGGTGTGCAGCTCCTGGAACTGAGCCTCCAGCTCGTCGGTGAAGTGCTGCTCGGTTTTGCGCTTTTCAACCGCTTTGGTGGAATTTTCATTATTGAGAGCGTTGTACCTTTCCACAGCATTGTAAGCGATAGCACCCTGAGGATTCTTGGCGCCCTTGGGAATGATGTCCCGTACGATAACGCTGTAGGAATAATGGGTATCCAGGTTGGGGTCCCGGGGCAGGGGAGCCAGGCCGGCTTCACCCTTATCCACAACCTTCTGGATTTCCGGCAAACCGATGACGTTGATGTCGAAGATCAGCATGCCCAGCTTGCCCTGGCCGAAGGTATCCACCACCTGACCCACATTGCTCAGGCCGCTCTTATCTACATATGACATGTCGTAAATCAGGTTCATCGCCCGGGCGATATCCGCATCCCGCAGATTATTGGTAACGGTCATGGTGTCGGTGTTCAGCATGCCGAAGGGCTTGCCGGTGGTGTAGGCAAAAATCTGAGGACGGTAGAAGCCGAAGCCGTACACGTCCGTCTGGCCGTCGCCGTCGGTGTCGTCAGCCAGTTCATTGGCCGCCTCCCGGAAAGCGTTCCAATCCCAGGTACCGTTCTGATATTGCTCCCAGGGATTTTCCAAGCCCGCGTCTTCAAACATTTTGGAGTTGTAGATCATGCCGCTGAGCATCTGCAGACCGCGGATGAGGAAATAATGCTCCTTCTCCCCCCACTTTGTCTCGTCATAAGCGTCCAGTAGATCCTTATAGAAGGGGTGGGTAAAATCGATGTATTCATCGATGGGCTGGGCGATATTGTTGCTGATGTAGCTATGGCCGCCGCGGCTTACCCGGATCAAATCGGGAGAATCATCGGTGAGCACCAGGGTGGCCGCCCGTTTAAAGACCTCATCATAAGCTACATTAATCACTTTTGGCTCCAGGCCGTACTCGTTTTTCAGCAGCTCCTTATCCTCGTCGGAAACCGTGATATCGGTGCCCAGGATGGTGAAGGTACTGCCGGTCAGCTTGTTCAGCTCCGGAAAAGCCAGATCGCCGGTGACCTTGCTTCCAGTGGGAAGCTTGGTCCCGTCGCCAGAGGACGAACCGTCGCCGGGTTTGCATCCCGCGCAGAGAGAAACCACGAACAAAACCAGTACCGCCAAAGGGAGAAATCGCTTCTTCATTCGGATCCTTCTTTCTCTTCAAGATAATAAAATGCTCAAGGCATCTAGAGCCATTTTGGCATCAGCCTACCAGGCCGCTGCGCTCCAGGCCGGTGACAAAGTACCGCTGGAGGAACAGATAAATCACCAAAAGCGGCGTAATGGCTAATAAACAGCCGGCCTGCATACGGGTTGCCTTCAAATAGGGATTGGCGCGGATGGCCTCATAGGCGCTGTCAATGGAAAAAGCAGAGCTCAGATTTGCCAGCGCGGTGGAGACGGTTTTGGTGTTGGTGAAATACATGGACACGTTGTAATAGTCGTTCCAGTAAAACACCAGGGAGAAGAGGAACACCGTCAGAAAGGCCACCCCCGCGTTGGGGATGATGATGCGCAGAAAAGTCTTTACATGGCCGCAGCCGTCGATATAAGCCGCATCCTCCAGCTCCCGGGGAAGATTGATGTAAAACTGACGGAAGATGTAGATGAAAAGCCCGGATTTGATCCCCACGCCCAGCGCCGCCGGTAGATACAGCACCCAGGGAGTGTCGATGAGATTCACGGCGAAATCCTGTCCGGTTATCAGCTGGATCAGATTGGTGATGCCTGCGAAGGTAAAGTGCTTATACATCATGTAAGTAGGAGTGTAGGTCACGGTGGGGGGCACGATGATGGTGAAGATCACCAAGCCGAAAATCAAGCCCCGGCCTTTAAAATGGAAGCGCGCCAAGCCGTACCCCACCAGGGCACAGGAAATAATCTGCAGCAGGGAGGATACCACCCCCAGCAGCACCGAATTCTTTAGGGAATTTCCATAGTCCATAAAGCGGATGGCGTCCTGGATATTCTCCATGGTAAAGTTTTTAGGAATCCAGATAACCGCGGGGTCGCCGATGTCGGCGGGCACCCGGAAGGCCATGCTCAGCATATAGATCAGCGGGTACAGGATAACGAAGCTCAGGCCGAACAGCAGGAACGCGCACAGACACCACCAGAGGACGCGGCCCAGACGGCGCTCTCCCTTTTTCAGCTTGGTCTGGTTGCGCTCCAGCATCGCTTCAGCGGCAGCGCTGGCGGCTTCATAGCGATTTTGCAAACTGGCGATAAAATGCGGTTGCGGCAATGCCGATCACCTCCCGTCAGATATAAGACACACGTTTGTTGACAAATGCATACACGATTGCCAGGATCACGACGATCACTACAAAGTACATCCATGCCAACGTGGCGCTGTAAGAGAACTTCAGCTCGGAGCCATATCGCAGAATCAGCCGCATGGTCTCATTGGAATAGGAAGTGAAGTGATCCACGATGGTGTATACCAGATTCACCATCAGCATGGGGGTCAGCAGCGGAAAGGTGATCTTCCAAAACCGTTCCCAGGCGGTACAGCCATCCATATCCGCCGCTTCATACAGCTGTTCCGGCACCGTCTGCAGGGCGGCGATAAAGAGCAGGATCTGTACGCCAGAACGCCAGGACAGCTCAAAGATACTGTTGGTGGTAGTGGTAATCAGTTCCACCACCGATTCTCCCAACCCCATGTTGCGCATCATGTCGGTCAAAGCGTTGACCTGGAACATGGAAGAGGACTTCTCCCCCGACATCAGCAGCTGGGACATCACATCGCCGTTGAGAATCTCAATTACCACACCGCTGGCGATGATCACCGGCAGAAAAAACACGGCTCTCACAATTAGACGGCCATGGAATTTCTGGTTGAGCACCAACGCCATCATCAGGCTGAACACCAGTATGGTGGGCACCTGATAAGCCAGATCCTTAAAGGTGGAAACGAAGATACGAACAAATTCCGCGTCGGAGAACAGCGCCTTCTGATAGTTATCCAGACCGATGAAGAAAGAGGTGAAGCCGGAGGTGGTGATGGTAAGATCGTTGAGAGAGTAATAAAAGGATTGGATCAACGGCCAGAAGTAAAGAGCCAGGAATCCGATCACAAAAGGCACGGTAAATCCAAACCCAACCAGCGCCTTTCGTCTTTCGTACGGCAGTTTCATTTACAGGAACTCTCCTTTCTCCCGCTCAGCTCAGCCAGTAACGGTAGCCGCTGGCGCCCACTTCCTCGTCCCGGTAGACAAAGGGTTCTTCGGTGAAATTCACCGCCACCTCGGTGCCGTCCGCATACACGGTGAGGGTTACGCCGTCCGCCAGCTGCCGGTAACCGGTGATAGTCTGCCCGATGATTCGGCTGTACAGCGGCTTCAGCGCCTGATACTGCTCCGCCGCCTGATTCACATACAGCGTATAATCCGCACAGAACAGATTATCATAAACCGTGTTTAGCAGGTTCTCCTTGCCGTCCGGATCAATGAAGGTATAGTGGAGCAGGGAGCCGCCCTGTACCGCCCGCAGCAGAGCGGTTTGCGGATTGGCGGCGTTGTTGATGGCTTCGGACCCCAGCAGCTTGCTGCCGTGGAACACCATCTGATAAAAGGGAACGCTTTCGTCTAGAATATCGTATCGGCTGGAGGCCACCGGTGCGTCCAGAATATGCTCCGCATAAACGGCGGCATAGCTGTTGCCGCCGGAAACCATCAGCCGTAATCCCTCTTCAACGAACCGGCTGTACAGCGCCGTCACCGCGTCTTTGCTGTCGCTGCGGTTATACTCTCGATAGCCGTAATCCGCGTACAGCAGCGCCGCTGTCTGACCGGTGCTGAGATAGGGATTGTTCAGCTTGGCATAGGAAGCGAGATACTTTTCTCCCACTTTGTTGAGCTTGAAGGGAGAGAGCAGCCATTTCTGAGGGAAGCGGTCATCAGAAAAATAGGTAGCGATATCATGCTCATACAGCGTGGTGGGAATATTGCTGATGCTTTTGGCCGCATAACCGCTTTTCCCATAACCCAGCTGCCATTTGCTCACATAGGTAAAATCTCCGTCCAGATAAACCTGGATGCTCTGATCTGCCAGCAGTTTTTTCAAGCCGCTCCGGCCGCCCAGCTTCCCGTCCGGTGTGGCGCTGTCCGAAACCTTGCCACGAAGAAGATCGCTGCTCCAGTTCTGATAGCGGACCACCAGCTGTTCCATGCCCTTTTTCTTCAGCTCCGCCAGCATCTCCGCGCAATCCTCAAAGGTGGTCACCGGCAGCACGGACATAGAGGGAATTCCCAACACCGGCTTTTCCTTGTACACACCTCCCAGCACGTCGATGTATACAGGGGGTGTATGGTAGTCGCCTGCAAAATCCTTCATGCCGCCGGCCTTCAGCACCTCTCGGTATACTGCGGCCATACCGGGCAGATCGGCTTCCTCCCCCTCCAGAAAATAGTAATCTACCTGAATGGGCGCTGTGGGCAGGGGAGCGGTGGAATACAGTGTCACCGTCCGGCTGTTGCCGGTGCTTTGTCCCATGACATAGGTGTCGGTTTTCCGCAGGGCAAACCGGCTGTACACCGTGTTGTAACTGCTGTTTTTGCCGGATACCGACGCCTCCAGATAAGCCAGCCCATCATTTTCCGCTATGACGCCCAGCATGGCGCCTTCCCCGTTTTTCACACCGAAAACCGGCAGACGCACGCTTTCCGTCACCTCGATTTTCCGGATAATAGAAGCATTGGGGTCCTTACCGTATACCATGGCGCTGTAACTGCTTAGGTTTTGCCGTCCATTATTGAAGCGGATCAGGGCGCCGCTGCCGTCCGGGACAAACAGCCAGCCCTCGTCCGCCGTGGAACCAGCCCCCATACTGGGCAACAGCTGGATTTCGTACAGATAATCCTCCCCATATTCCTCAATATTCTCTGTAACAACTGTTACCGAAACGTGGTCATCCTTCAGCACGATCTCCAGGGGAATCCGGATTTGAGGACCGGTAAAATCGTAGGTAATCCGTACTCCTTTATCGATATTTTGAATAGACATCCCCTTTTTCTGCACCGAACCCGCCTGACTGCTCACCGTATCCAGGGTATTGGTATCGGGATTGCCGTACTTGATAATCATCAGCGACTGCTGATTCATCTTGTTCTTGCCTTTGGCCAGGGGGTCCTCTCCGGCATCATAGGGAACGCTCCACCAAATGCGGCCGGCGGCGTTCTCCACGGCGAATTGGCCGGTTTTTTTGTCCACATACAGCTTCAGCCCGCCATCCTGCGCCGCTGCCTGCCAGTCGGAGGGAATGATCCCCGCCGCCGTCTCACCTACTCCCTCTTTCTCCGGTTTTGACTCCTCAGAACCGTCCGAATCATCCGCTTCATCCGTGTTATCCGTCTGGGGCGCCCCCTCCCGGAGCACCGTCTCCTCTCCTGTTTCCGGATCCGCTTCCGCCAAGCCGGAGCCGGAGGAGGCCAGAAACACTGAGCAGAGAAGCAGCACGCCCAGCAGCAGGGACAGCGCCTTTTTGCGCACGGTTGTCATGTATAAATCCCGCCTTTCTCACGCTTGCTCATACCGCCGTAACGGCTGCGTCAGCTTTTCATCATCCGGAAATTGATCTCATTGTAAATATCCTCAAAGAAGTGGAAGGTCTGCTGGAATAAGCTGAACAGCAGCACGGCGATAAACGCCACCACTACCAGCAGGAAAAGCGTCAAAAGCACGCTCATCAGCGTTTTCAGGAAGCTGTAGTCATGCAGCACCATCAGCCCCGCAAATAGAAGGAAGGCACTCCACAGTATGCCGAAGCCGGATACCCAGGTGATGAACATCCCTTCATCCGTAGCCAGGACATTGCTCATGATTACCGTCAGCACCACACTGAGCAAATAGGGAATCAGTGAGACAGCGGTGACATAAAAGATTTCCCTCATCCGGCCTTTGCCGTCCAGCAGGGTGGAAACCGCCCAGTTGCCGATGGACCAGAGCACCAGCAGCAGCACCGTACTGGCAAAGATCAGCAGCACGTTGATCTTCAGCGGATCCTCATAATTGAAGGGAAAGCCAGTGAACTGCCGCTGTACGATCATCGCCGCAAAAAGCAGCAGGGACACCAGCAGAGCGAAGGGGGTGGAATACCGCCTGTTTTCCTTACAGTCGGTGAAGCCCTTCACCGGATGCCGCATGGTGTACCACACCCAGGAAATCCGGCGGAATTTTTCTTCCTTCTTGACCTTCGGCCGCAGACGGCCGGTCTTTTTCAGGATGAAGCGCACCAGCTTCCAGATTACGATCAACAGAACCAGCACCACCACAACTACAGGGATTATCACCTGCAGCCGTTCGTTGCGGAACTGCTTATACGCTTTGCCATAGCCCTCCCGATCCTGGCCCTGACGGAAATAGGTCATGGCGTTCTCGTAGTCGCCACTTTCATAATAGGCTTTGCCGATGCCGATGTAAGCCAGCTGACAGTTGCTGTTCTCCGCCAGAATTTCCTCCCATTGATTCCGGGAGGCTGTATATCTTCCTTCGTTATACGCCTTGGTGGCGCTGTGAATCTTCAGGCAATACGGCGTGGGCTTGAACACCGTGATGCTGCCTTTGGCGGCGTCCAGCACCAGCAGATTCTGTCCCAGGGCGTCCACCGCCACCGGGTTGCCGAAGGTTCCGGTCTGGTTGCCTATTCCCCCGAAAACCGAAACCAGCATGCCATTGTCGTCATATTCGAACACCCGGCCCCGGGACATATCCAGCGCGTGAATAAAGCCATCCCGGTAGCAGATATCCGTAAAGCGCGACTCATACATCTCCGAGTTGTACCACACCCGTTCCAGATCGCCGTAGAATCCCGCGTACTGGCTGCTGATCACCTGAGCGCCGCTGAGAACGTTGGTGCTGTTGTGATTGAACTTTTTAATGTGGTTCTTATAAGTAGTGGTAATCAAGGTGGTGGTATAAATGAATCCCTTCTCATCGATATCCAGATTGGAAAATTCGATGGGGACATATTTGTTCATCTTCTGCCGCTGTTCGGCGGTGTACAGCTTGCGCCAAAAATTGTCCAGTATAACCGACAAGGTCACCTCGGTGGTGTTGGCGCCGAAATAACCGGAAAACCGCCCCTCCGGCGTGTAAACCACCGCCCCGTGGTAGATGCCCTTGCACAGCAGATATGTGTAGCCGGTGTCGTCGGCCACCACCTTCATGGGCAGAAAATCGATGCCGGTGAAGTTGACCTCGCTCTGAGGCTTGGACAGCAGCCGGACCACCCGGCCGTCCTCGCTGCAGATCACCACCCGCTTGTTTTCGGTGTCCGCCACATAAATCAGGCCGTCCCCGTCCACAAACAAACCGTTGGGGGTGGCAAAGGAGGCGGATATAAGCGCCGCGTCCTTCTTCTCCTGATCCGTCAGCCCCAGTTCCTCCGGAGCCAGCTGCAATTCTTTAATTTCCCGCACCAGCTGAAAATTCTTATCCAGTATCACAATGCGGTTGTTGCCTGTATCCGCAACGTAGATCCTGCCCGTTTCCTGCTGCACGAACATATCCTGCGGCAGTTTGAAGGCGGTGGTTCCCATATCCGTCGCCAGATAAAACCGGTCTGGGGTGTAGGATTCCGGCGCTTCCACCGGATTTCCCCAGTAATCATAGGTATAGCTGTTGTAGACCTGCTCCGCCGCGGCACTCAGGCCAGCAGTGACGAGCAGAAGCAGGACCACAGCCACACATGCAATCTTTCTTTTCAAGCCTTTCCCTCCCACGTATGGATGGAGACCGGGCACATCTTCCGCCCGGAAACTCTGCTGTCAGCCCTGTCTTATTCCTTGATACCGGCAAACGCCATGGTCTTGACCACGTTGCTCTGGGAAATGATGAAAAAGACGATAGGCGGCAGCATCAGGATCACGGTGGCCGCCATTCCTACGCCCATACGGGCCATGGCGTTGCTGGCGGTGATCTGATTCAGCGCCGTGGGCAGCAGCTTCAGATTTTCATCAAAGATAAAGGAGGTACCGGTCTGGTTCCACACCGCCTGGAAGGTGAAAATAGCCAAGGTCAGCCAGGCGGGCTTGACGTTGGGGAACACCAGGGAAAAGACGATCCGGAACTCGGAAGCGCCGTCCAGCCGGGCGGATTCGATCAGGGAGATGGGAATCTGCTCCATAAACTGTTTCATCAAAAACAAGCCCATGGAAGAACCCAGCGCCGGCAGAATCAGCGCCCAATAGGAGTTGATCATCCGCATTTTCGCCATGATGATATACTGAGGAACCGACGTCACCTGGGAAACGAACAGCAGGGAGGCCACCACCACTGCGAAAATAGCGTTCTTCCCGGGAAAATCGTTTTTCGCCAGGGGATAAGCGGCCATGGAGGCGATGACGATCTGCAGCACCGTACTGGCAACGGCGATAAACAGCGAGTTAAACAGATAACGGGTAAAAGGAACCTCCGAATCCTGAGAGAGGGTGAAAAGACTCTCAAAATTCTCCAGAGTGGGGTTGATTACATACAGCTTCGGGGGGAAAAGAAATATTTCTTCAAAGGGCTTTAAGGAGCTGGCTATCGCGTAGACCAGCGGCAGCGCCATAAACACGCCCGCCAGCACCAACAGCAGATAAACCAGAAAATTCCCGCCCCTGGAACGGTTCAGAAGATTTTTCTTCAGCTTCATATGCTTCATTCTCGCGTCCAATCCTTTCTCGTCAATGGCCGATGCTCTGCAGCAGCTTGGTGATGGCCTTCTGAGAAAGCAGCATAACAATAAACAGGAATCCGGCCATGGCCGACGCGTATCCCATCTCAAACCGCAGGGTGCCGTAGTCGATGATATGGGTCACCACGGTTTCAGCGGAATATTCCACGCTGGGAAAACCGGCCAGCCGCATGGATACCTCCGCCACCGAGAAGGAGGAAATAATCTGCATCACCGCGCCAAACACCAGCTGCGGCACCATGGAGGGCAGCGTCACATGCCACAGCTCCTGGAACCGGTTGCGGATACCGTCGATGGCCGCCGCCTCATACAGGGAGGTATCGATGCTCTGCAAGCCAGCGATAAAGGCCAGGAAGCCGGTGCCCAGACTCATCCACAGCTGTACCAGGATCAGCACGGTCATGTTGTAGGCAGGATCGCTGAGCCAGGCGATGGGTTCGTTGAGAAAGCCCATACGCATCAGCGCCCCGTTGATGATGCCGTATTGATCCGAGCTGAAGATGAACAGCCACACGGTAAAGGCCTGCCCCGACAAAGCGGGGGCATAGAATACCGTGGTGCACACCGCCCGCAGCTTGGGACGCATCTCGTTGATCAGCCAGGCAAAGAGAAAACAGAGAAAGTAGCTGATCGGGCCTGTAAACAGGGCGAAAATCATGGTGTTCTTCACCGCGATAAGGAACACGTCGTCATCGAAGAACATCCGCATATAGTTGGAGAAGCCCACAAAGGTAGGGCTGGAAATCATATCATAGTTGGTGAAGCCCAAAACAATGGACAGCAGAACCGGCAGCAGGGTAAAGATAAAGAAGAATACCAGGAAGGGAAACAGCAACATATAGTTCTGCCGCCCGCGCCAGATCCGGCTCCACAGGCTATAGGGGTCTTTCACCCGTTTCTCTCGAGCCATCGTTCCACCATGCCTTTCTGTCTTTCAGTCTTAAATCATCTTGCCGAGGCGGACACTATTGCGGCCCGAGATGGTATTCCTCCAGCTTGCGTTGAATCTCTTTGTTGGTCTCGTTGGTCCAGTAACGCAGCATTTCCCGGGGGTTCTCCAGCCGGTATACGCAGGCGCGGAAAGCGTTGTCCAGATTTCGGGAGGTATAATAGCCGCCGGGCACTTCAGGGATTTCCTGGATATTTGCCCACTGCTTCTCCAGCATCTCCAACTCGTCTGTGGTCCAGGGAAGATTGGCAAAAGCCTCCCGGTTGGCAGTGGTGTAACGGGCCGCCGTGCCGATGGTCTCTTCCACCTCCAGGCCGAATTCGGTCTGGGTATCCGCCCGGCTCCACCACTCCAGGAACTTCCAGCCCTCCTCCTTTTTATCACTGCTTTTCAGCAGGATGCCGCAGGTACCCGAGCCGACAGCGGTAGATGAGGCGGTGGTGGAATCGGCCCGCAGAATGCTTCCGTCCTCCTGCCGTGTGCCCGGAATGGGCAGCATTTCCCAGCGTCCCATGATTTCCGGCGCCGCCACATGCAGCTGGCAATAGAAGGAATAGGCCATGATGGTTAACGGCATCTCGCCGGTACGGAACCGGTTGTAATCATCCTTGAAAAGGGAATATCCGTATTGGGTGTAGAACTGCACCCATTCCAGGAAACTTTCATTTGCCACATCGCTGTCAAAATCCATGGCCGTCAGTGTATCGTTATAATACTGGCCGCCGTTTTGCAGCAGCAGCATGTTGAACACGCCGGCAGGCAGGCCCACCTCCATGTTGTTCCGCTGGAGAATGGGCGCGATTTCATACAGGTCATCCCAGGTTTCCGGCGGCGTGAGCCCCAGTTCCTCAAAAATATCGGTACGGACAAACATCATGTTGAAGCTTTGGGTTTCTGGCATGGCGTAGGTGTGACCGTAAAAGCGGTAGGGATCCATGGCGGTGGGCATGAACCTATCCACGGTTTCTTCAAATCCCGGATAGGTGTCCAGCGGTTCCAGCGCCCCCCGCATTGCCAGATTAACCGGCTCGCTCCGGGCGACGTTGATGGCCACATCCGGTCCGATATCCGCCATAATCGCCTGGACCAGCAGCGAGGAGGTGACCAGCTTCAGGCGTACCGGCACGCCGGTCTCCTGATAAAAGGATTTGTCCGCCAGCTGCCGCAGAATATACATTTGATCCGTACCGGTACCCACCCATACCTCCAGGCATTCCTCGTCCGGGGCGTCGGTGCCCACGCTGTTGTAATCCAGCACAAAGGAGGCCATAAAGGACTGCACGCCATACCACAGCTTTTTCAGGAAGCCGGCGTCCGCCTTGGGCAGCGGGGTATCGGGAGCCATGACGGCTATGTAATCCAGCTCCAGCGGCTGCTCCTTTACCGACATGATCCAGGAGGCCAGGCCGGAGATGTTTTCCCGGAAGTTACTCAGCCGCTCGGGAATGGTATAAGGGTCCTTGACAAAGCTCTGCAGCTGCTCTGCCACCCGGTACAGCAAAGCTGCCTCGGAGCCGGAAAAGCCGGTCATGCTTTCGATAGCCTCCGCCTGGCTCTGCAGCGTTTCCGCCGAAGTCAGCATAATATCCAGCAGCCCCGGGATCTCCTTCTGCAGCTCATAGTCCCGGTACAGATCGGGAGAGGTGCTGGTGATCATGATGATCTTGCGATAAAGGGCATTGAGTTCCTGCTGGGTTTCATCCAGAATCCGCAGAATCGGGGCCATGTCGCCGGTGGTAACCTCCATCCGAATGACGTGGGTCATCCCCGCCTCCAGGTAGAAAAGGTAGGGATCATCGCCTCCCAGCGCCTGCACCTGCCAATTGGCGCCGTAGTTGAACCGGACGCCGTCCAGCTCCGCATAGGTCAGCGCTCCATCCAGATAAACCCGGCGGGAAGTGAAAAATCCCCGAACGGCGTTCTGCCGGTAACGCAGCGCGATTTTGTAATAACCGGTCTCGGGAACGGTATACTCCCACTCAATCCATTGGGACTGGCTGGTCCATTTATCTCCGCCGATGATGTTCCGTTTGGTCAGAACCGGATCGGAAGGCTCGGTCAGCGGGCTGGATTTATCATAATCCGCCCGCAGAGCGGAATCGGATTTGCCTGCGGGACGCTCCGCCTGGATCTTCTGTATATACCCTTCCGGAGCGCCGCCGGTTTCCGTCGGCCTGATATCCTCATACGACGGCGCCTTTTCCGGCTGATACAGGCGGATAGCGCCCACCGCAAAGGGTTCCCGCATACAGGTCAGGGTGATGGTGTTGGTTCCCGCCTCAAAATAAAAGGCATAAGGTTCGGTAAAATAGCCTTCCACATCGGAAAAACTCTGCCGCATCCAGCAAAGCGTCTCCTCCTGGGAAGGGGTCAGCTGATTGCCCAGGTTATCCGTTTCAAAGTCCTCATCCGCTGCCAGCGCATCGGTGTAACGGCGATGGAAGGTGAACTTTCCCGCGCCGGAGAAGGGGACGACGCCATTGACGGCCAGGCTGAGTTCTATCTTTCCCCGTTTGCCTTCCAGGGGATGGTACAGCATCTCCAGGCAGTACAGGCCCGCCTGTTCCACCTGGACCCCCCAGGTTACAGATCCGGTTTGATTGGTCCAGAGAGCTGCGTTTTCTTCGCCTTCATAGGAGGCGACTTTTTCCACTTCGGCTCCATCGGCATCGATGAAGTCGCCGCCCTGTATCACCAGATCCGCCTTCGGACGCGCCGCGCCGTCGTGAGCCTCCAGATAGGCGGCATAGCCGTCTGCGGTGCCCGGTTGGCCGGTTGTCGTCTCTTCATCGGCAGCATCCGTTTCCGCGGTGGCAAACCACACGCCGGAAGGCGCCGCAAACGCCGTCAGCAGCACCAGCGTCATCAGCCCCGCCGCTATTCGTAACCGTTTCAGCTTCAACAGTCATCCCCCGTTTCAAAATAACGGCCATATCGGCCAGCCCTTTATCCGTCAGCCGATCATATAAAGGGCAGCGCCTCCGGCAGGCAACGATACGTCGATCCGATCGGCGGAAGCGCTGACAGCTTTCTCTTCTCCGCTGGTCGTGTCCAACATGCCGATGGGTTTGGCGCTCTTGAGAACAATGGTTCCCTCCATCGCCGCCTCATAGCTGCGGTTGACGATCATCAGATAAGTCCGGGCGGTATCATCGGTGAAGGTGGAAACCAGTGCGTTGTCCGGCAGGGACGCCAGCAAATCGCTTTCACTGAGTTTATCCGTGTAATAGTGCTTCTCTGCCTTTTCCAGCATGGAGGTGTGGTACAGCTTGCCGTAATCTTTGTTCAACAGATAATTTCCGAAAAGCAGCGCCTGCCGGTTGGCCTCCTTCACTCCGTCGAACAATTCGGTTTTGTAAGCGCGCTCATCGATGACGCTGGCCAGGGAATTGTAATAGCTGATGCCCTTAACGCCGTAAGCAATGGCGGAATTGAGCTGAAAAGCGATTTTCTCCGGCGTCATGCCGCCGATGCCTTTATCGTGCATAAAAACACCCAGAGATTGAATGTAGCACCAGAAGGGCTTGCCGGTTTCGATGGAACGTTTACGGAAGAAGCCCCAATCCCGCCACAGGTCATTGACCGACAAGTTGGCGATACAGGCTTCATTATTGAAGAAGACGTAATGGTCCACCGACAGCACATCGGGATCGGTGGCCGCGAAGAAATCATTGCAGTATTTGGCAAACTGGCTGTCGTTTCCGTCACCGGTTTCCGAGGCCCAGGTATAGTTGCCGTAGCTGGGGAAGAGATTCATGAACATCAGCTTGGTAGGCGCCAGGGAACGCACCAGATCCGCCCGCTCTCTCAGCAGCTGGTACAGTTCCGTATCATAAGCCGGCTCATCTCGAATCAAAAAGCCGCGGATGGTATCCGCATACGGCTCGTAGAATTTCATTCGTTCCTTGATCTGCTCTTCCGTGACATTGGGGTCGGTGAAAGAAATATCGGACGGCAGTGCCGAAACGCCATATTTTTTGCAGGTTTCCAGCGCCAGCAGCATTTCCTTGTCGGAAAAATTGCACAGCTCGATCATATTGAAATTGGCTTCCTTGTGATACTTCACCGCCCGGTCGTTTTGGGCGTCGTTGGCGCCGGAGGGGATCCCGACCAGAGTAGAGATGATAAACTCATCCGGCGTCCAGCGTTCGCCATCCGGAAAACCGCTGTTCGATGTGCCGGAGGAGGGGGTGCTGTCCATGCCGGACACAGCGGACGATGGGGAAGAACTGTCTCCGTTATCCTTGCATCCGCTCAGAGGCAGCGATGCAGCCAAAAGGAAAGCCATAGCCGCCAAGGCGGTCAATTGTCTTTTCATACATTGATTCCTTTCCATGGTCGTTTTGTTTTCAGCCGAGCAATCCGTGTATCCTTAATCTACCCGATACAGCAGGTATCCCCCTGCGGGAATCTCCACTGCCAGCTCAGTCAGGGCGCCGGTGGACGCTGCCAGGCTGTCCTCCAGGGCCTGATACCGGCGCAAGCTCACCGCTTTTTTAAATACCAGGCGACCCGCCGCCGCATTGTTATAATTCTTATTTGCCACCATCAGATAGCGTCCCCCCGCCTCATCCTCAAACACCGACACAATGGTTTCGGAGGGGATGGCCGACAGCAAATCGCTTTCCGCCAGATTATCCAAGTACATCTGGTCCCGCACCTTCTGCAATTGCCCCGCACCGCTGTGATACAAGGCCACCGATGTTTTATCGTACAGGAACCTGCCGACCTGGAGGGCTTCCTCGTTGATGGCCTTGACGCTGTCGTACATATGCGTTTTATCTCCATTGGCGTCCAGCAGCAGGCCGTAGGAGGTGAAATAGCTCACCCGCTTCACCCCGTAGGCCAGAGCGGCGTACATCTGAAAAGCGATGCGCTCCGCTGTCATATTGCCGATATCTTTACTGGCGGAAAAATCCCCCACGCCCTGTATGTAGAATTCAAAGGGCTTGCCAGTCTCCTGAGCCAGCATACGGAACAGCCCCATATCCCGCCATAATCCCTGATCGGCGCTGAGAACATTGGGATTACAATCTGTGTTATGACCGAAAACATAGTAATCCACCGACAGCATCTCGGGATCCGTGTTGCGGATAAATGTATCCACATAATTCCGGTATTGCCCATCGGCCCATGTGTAATCGCCATAGCTGGGCAAAAGATTCAGATAGAGACGCATATCCGGATTGAATTCCCTCACCCAGCCGATTCGTTCCCTGATCCGGGAAAACTGGGCGATTTTCGGTTCATCCCAGAGAATATAGCCCAACAGAATATCCTCATAATCCTTGTAGGCATCCAACGTCTGCTGCACATGCATCTTGCCAATATCCCGGCTGTACTCTCCGCCTCCGCCCAGATAGGGGTCGGCGACGATAGCTGCGAGTTCGTACTGCCGGCAGACATCCAGCGCTGTGCGGATAACCTTACGGACGCCATCTGCAGCAGGACCTTCCAAGCTTGGATCCGCCGTATCCACATTGGTAATCTCAATAGTGGTGAAAAAAGCCTCCTTCGTCTGCCGGATGACTTTATCGTACATGACACGGTCGCCACTTCCGCCGAAGGCAAAATATGTGGAGATATGAAACTGGTCCCATCGCTGTGCCGGATGTTGGACTTCATTCGTCGACAGGGCTGCCGTTTCACTGGGTTCCGTTGAGACATCAGGCGCATCTGCCGCAGCCGATGAAGGCGCGCTTCCCACCTCGTTCTTTCCGCCGTCGGATGAAAGGGATGCGCCGCAGCCAGTCAACAGTGTCAGCGCTAATGTCATTGCCAGGAGCAGAGCCAGATGCTTATGAAAACACATGGTGATCTTCCTCCCTGATATTCATTTTTCCATTTATTCCAGTGATTGAGCGGTAACCGTATCCGTCTCCATTTGATCAACCCGTCCTCCCGGTCCCATTGTCAGCAGGGAGCCGGCGGCTTGAGCCTCTTCCGTCCGGATCAGACGGATATTTTGCAGGCACAACCGGCGAACCCGGCCGTTTATGTATAAATAATGGGGCATAGGAGCGCTTTCCGCATCCTGATAAATCGTCAGGCCGTCCACAATCAATGCTCCGATATCGCTGACATAACCTCTTTTTTCCGCCTGGGGATGAGGCTCATGATACGGCTGGTCTATCTCAATGATTGGCCGGGAATCGATGGGCTGGTGGTGAGCGATATTTCTCAGGGTTAGCACCTCAAAATTGCCGCCGATCCGAAAGAGAAAGGGCGTATAATGGGTGTATTTCGGCGCAGTCTGACGCAGATCCACATTCTCAATCAGGATATTGCCGTAACTGCCGCCCTCCCGCTGCGTGCCGTAAAACCAGGGATTCAGAAAGAATCCATAACTCTTGTAGGTACCGGTGACATTGCGGACCGTCACCCGATCCAGCCGTCCCAACCCCTTGGACAGCATACGAATCCCCTGATCCGCCTCCTCCAACTGCACCCCGTCGATAAGTACGTCGGTAATGGAGGAAACGCCATCCCCTTCATCAGGCGCCAAAGCGATAAAATCATCCCCGGCAGTGCCCCGGATATTCCGCAAGGTCAGAAAACGGCCGGGTCCCCAGAAGTGGATACCGTCCTGGTTGCGCAGAAAACCCAGATGCGGAATATCAATATGGATGTTTTCCATACAGACGCTGTGAAAATTAGCAACATGAATGCCGAAAGAAGCCTGATCGCGAATGGTGACGTCCCGTAGCGTCAGTTCTTCCACGCCATACCATTTCATGCACATCACCCAGTCCCGGCCTTCTTCCGGCCAAGGACCTTCCTCATGCTTTTCTACATGATGGGCCTGGTTGCGGCAGTTCTGGTTATAAGTACCGCCGATGAGCCGGATATTCCGATCCATCCGCTCCCCTGCCAAACGGGGATGGGCGTTCTGAAGCAGCGGTTCACTGCGGTGGTCATCCAGATAAAAGCCGCAGGAGGCGCTCACACATTCAATGGTCGTGTTGGAGTGAATCCGCAGTCCATCCACCAGGGCCGCACCGTCCATCACCAGATGCAGGCATCCCCAATCCTCCGCTTTATCCAGAATCGCCTGCAGCAGCGCCGTTTGATTGGTGCCGCCGCCCCGGGACACATCGCTGTCCAGCAGCAGGTATTCGCCCGCATATACAGTGGCTCGTCCGCAGGTCGGCTGAATATCGATTGATTGCATTTTTCGTCTCCTCTCAGACCATTTTTCTTTTTATATAAGATTACCGACAGCTGCTATTGGTTTTTCTTGCCGGGCATTTTCATTTGTACAGTGCCCTGTCCGCATGCTCAGGCCGGAATCTTTACATTGTTGTACAATTTCCAAATGAATCTCATGCGGTTCATGTTTAAAATACCATGATTCTTCCTTTTTGGCAGTGTATTATTTTGTGATGAATGTAGTGTATTTTATGATAATCATCCATTTTAGTCTTTCGGTGTTCTGATTATTTGCATAAATTACCATTATGCATTCGCGGACAGTCATGCTGTCTACTTATATTCCACTTATATAAAATCCTGCACACCCTGCAAAACTCGTCGAAATATGCAGGATGCTCAATAAAATCCTGCATATTTCGCATTATCACAAGAATCACTACAAAATCATAAAATTCATGCCTAGTTCCCGCATCCCTGGAGCGTTATACTAAAAATGGGCAAAAAAACTCCCGCAGCCATTCAGCTGCGGGAGGGGTTAATCCTTATGCCGGTTTCGCCTACGGAATTCACAGGGAGACATCCCGGTATAGGCTTTGAAGAGCGCATAAAAATATTTACGCTGGTTAAATCCGACATTCATAATGATGGATTCCACCGACTGGTCGGTTTCGGTCAGCAGGGTCATAGCGGCCTGAATCTTCTTTTGATTGAGGTACTCCGTCAGCGTCATTCCCACGTTATCCTTAAAAAGCCGGCAGAAATAAGTGGAGGAGTAGGAAACATAATCGGCGCAATCCTTAAGGGTGACATGCTGATAGTTTTTCTCTATATAATCCAGAATGGTGGCCATGTTGGCCTTGGGATTCGGAGAGCGATCCGCCTGGATTTTGGATTCCCGAAACAGGGTGACAAAAATCAGATTAAGATAAGCGTTGAGCACATCCTGGTATCCGATTTCCTTACGTTCATATTCCCGCTGCATTTTAGAAAATATGGTGTCGATCTCCACAATGGAATGGGGCTGGAGGGAGATGATGTTGGGCAGCGACCCGGCTCTGTCCTTGAGTCCCACGGGGATCTGCCGGAATACGCAGTTGATGACGCCGAAGCTTTCCGCATCCTTGTCCGGATAATAGGTATGCTGATCATTGATCCCCAGAAAAACAATATCGCCCTTGTTGACCTTATATTCCCGGTCATTGATCAGCTGCGTGCCGGAACCGGAGAGAATGTACTCAATCTCATAAAAATCATGGGTATGCCTTCCAAGGAAATTACAGCGATACATTTCATCCAGCGGCGTATCGTCATAAGCGATGACAACCTTATCTTCCGGATTGATCAGTCTGATCTTGTACTTCAGATGATCGTTTTCCCAATCGGCGCTGAACACAGGCTTAATTCGTTCGAACATGGAACGCTCCTTTCCCCACCCTTGTTTCCACAGGCCAACAGAATTAGTATACCAGATATTATTTCGCATTTCAAGATTTTTCATATATTTATTCTAAATATTTTATCGTTATCGACTCCCTATTCATGCAAATACGCCTAATATTTATTTTCCATTTTTTGCCAATTTTTTGAGGGGGATTTATATGATTACCACTAAGAAAATGCAGCTGACAAAGGGAAAGCTGTCCCTTCACGTTCCCTTCTTCATCAGCGGTGAACTGGCGGAAGAGGCGGCGTTGCTGCTAACCGCCTGCGCTCGGAAGCTTGTTGTCGCATCTGCCGACAGCGGCGCTGCTGAACACCAGGGCATACCTATGCTCATATCCACGGACCGATGTCTCGCCGCGGAGGGCTACCGGCTGCGGATTACTCCGGCAGGCGTGGATATCGCCTGCCGGGACCGGAATGGGCTGCGCAACGCTCTTGTCACCCTGTCTCAGGCGCTTCAAATGGATTCCGGCGTCTACACTCTCCCCTGCCTTGAAGCGGAAGACTGGCCGGAGAGTCCTTTTCGCTGTATGCTGATCGATATGGCCCGGGAATACATCGAACCGCAGCGGGTAAAGGAAATTCTGCGCCGTATGGCCATGGCTAAGATGAACAAAGCTATTTTTCATCTAATGGACTCTGCCCATTACGCGCTGCAGTCCCATCGGTATCCTCAGCTGAACCGCAGTCCTCTGCGGCAGTATACACCCCAAGAGATGCAGGAACTGGTGGAATATGCCGCATTTTGGGGAATCGACGCCATTCCCTCCCTCGATTTTCCTGCTCATGCCACCCATCTGCTGGACTGTATGCCGGAATTCGCCTGTCGTGTTGACGATAGTTTTAAGCCCAGTCAATGGGCCCTGTGCATTGGAAATGAAGAGTTGTACCCTTTTATTGAAAATCTGTATCAAGAGGTATATACTGTTTTCGACAGTTCCTTTATGAATCTCTCCGGAGATGAATTGGAGTTTCTGGACATCCGCACCCAGGATCTCTGGGTCAACTGGGAGCACTGCGCGGTCTGCCGGGAGCTATGCCGCCGGGAACATATTCACGGCAAACGGGAAATCTTCTATTCCTTTATCCGCCGGGTACACACCATTTTGGAGCGGATGGGCAAACGGATGATCATGGGGAACGACAATATCGATATCGCCTCTTCTCCCGCCATTCCACGGGATATTCTCATTTTTTGGTGGCGGGTTCCAGCTCCCGGCCGGGGCCCCTGGGAGGGCTGCTCCATGGAGCGGTATCTGGAAGAGGGCTTCGAACTGCTGAACTGCGATTATCCGGAATGTTACATCGATCTGTATATGACCGATGAGAAGCTGGCCGATTGGAATCCACTGAAGCGTCCTTTCTGCCCGCCGTCATATGAGAAGCAGGTACTGGGCAGCTGTCTGTGCGCGTGGGAGGGAAAAACACACTTCTCCTGGACCCTGCCATCCGGTATCCAGATGTTCGGCGAAAAGCTCTGGGATCACCGGGATCAGGCGTATGACACCGTTTATCGGCGGGAGCTTACCCGGCGGGTACTGGGTCCGGACACGCCGGAGGGACTGGATGTATTCACCCCGCTGGGCGGCTGTCTGCTGCCGCAGGACGAAGACGCCGCCCGAATGGGTTATCCCGATCACGTATCCCGGGATCAGCTGCCGCTGCTGGAGGAAACCGCCGCTCAATTGGCCGCCTACCGCTCTGCCGGGGGACGGGAGGACCATCTGGCAGATATATATATCCGCTGTCTGGAATGGATGCGGAAACAAGTAACCAACAGATAAGGGGAAATGGCTATGCTGCTTCGGGGCGGAAGCGTACTGCTGCCGGAGGGAGAATTCCGGCAGATAGACTTGTTTATCAGCGGCCGCCAAATCTCCGGTTTTTCCGGCGAAAAAACGGGGGAAGAACTGGATATATCCGGCTGCCGTGTTCTGCCCGGCCTCATTGATCTGCATATTCACGGCTATCGGGGACGCTATGTGATGGATGCGGACGCATCCGGCCTGCGGGAGCTTTCCCGGATGCTGGCGGCTCAGGGGGTTACCTCCTTTCTGCCCACCACCGTCGCCGCGTCCGAGACGGAACTGCTGCCAGCCCTTTCCCGTCTGCGGGATTTTCATATGGCAGAAGCTCCCGGCGCGCTGCCCCGAGGCATCTATATGGAAGGCCCCTTCCTCTCGCCGCGATTCAAAGGAGCCATGCGGCCGGATCGCCTGCGTCTGCCGGATCGGAAGCTGGCGGAAACCTATTATCAGGAATCCGGCGGAACCCTGCGCTTTCTGGCTGTAGCACCGGAACTGCCCGAAGCGTCGGAACTGATTCAATGGTGCCGGGAGAGGGAGATCCAGCCCGCAGTGGCTCATTCAGCAGCAGAATACAACCAGGCGCTGCAGGCCATGGAGGCGGGAGCAGATCACGTCACCCATCTGTTCAACGCCATGGCGGATCCCCGGCACCGTCAGCCAGGAATATGGGGCGCGTTGCTGGACTGCGGTGCTACAGCCGAACTGATTACGGATGGTTATCACGTACATCCCGCCTTTATCCGTATGGCCTATCGTCTGCTGGGGGAGGAACGGCTGATTCTGGTCAGCGACGACACCCCACTTTCCGGCCAGGGAGACGGCGAATATGAAATGGACGGCGTCTGCAGCCAAATCGTCAATGGTGTCTGCCGTCTGGCGGACGGTACCATCAACGGCAATGTTCAGCCCCTGCTCTCCTGCGTACTGCGGGCGGCTTCCTTTGGTATTCCATTTTCGGCCGCGGTGCGTATGGCCAGTGCTGTTCCCGCTAGACGTCTGGGAATCGATAAGGAAACCGGCAGCATCCAGCCGGGCAAGGATGCCGATTTGCTGGTTCTGGGACCGGACGACCGGGTCCGAATGACCTTGGTCCGGGGCCGTATCGCCTATTCCAGCGGCAGCTGATACAATGCCGCTGGACGATTCAAGCCGAATGATCCTTGGTCGGAGTTGGTGGATGCTCTGCCTGCTCCATCACCGATTGGGCGAACTCCAGCGACCGCAGTACAGTCAAAGCTCCCTCCTGCCCCTTGTCATTCAGGCTTAAAAAGAGGGCGTTCAGCTCTGCGAGCTTCTTGATCTGCTCACTTCCTTGTGGCATATCCGCAGCTCCCCTTTCTTAAATGTGTTATATACTCAATATAGCACACAAAAATAAGGCTGTCAACACTAACCTCTCTACGTTTTTGTGTTGACAGCCTTATTTTTGTGTTGTAATATAAAAACATACCCTCGTGGATGAAAGCAAGGCAGGCATTCCCATGCGGCATAACAGGCCGCCTTTTGTTCGCTGAGGATATCCTCGCAGAAGGAGGTAGAAGAATTGTCCAATCGAATCAAAGCCGTGCGCGAGGCGTTCAAGCTGTCTCAAAGAGAATTCGGCGAAAGGCTGGGGGTCAGTCGGGACGTCATCAGCAACTTGGAATATGACCGTGTCCAGCCGAAGGAGCTTTTACTGCGCCATATCTGTCAGCTGTATGGAGTGAACGAGCATTGGCTGCAAACCGGCGAAGGAGAGATGTTCGACAGCAGCCCGGCCGATACGGTCAAGTTGGATGAGGCTTTACGCATCTTCCGTTCTTTGCGTCCCGAATTCCAGGATTACGCTCTGGATCAAATCCGTAAGCTGGCCGAACTCCAGGATAAGCAGTGAATCAAATCCATAGCAGAATACCGGTCCCTCAACCAAAATGAGGGACCGGTATTCTGATGTGGAAAGAGAGGCGCGGATACGGCGCGCCCTTTTATTCACCCGCCTTGAAATTGTAAACAGGCCTGATGACTCCAACAATCTCCGCCGTTGGTGTGATGGCTTGTACAATCTCCGCCATATCCTTATAGGCCATGGGGCATTCATCCAAGGTCTCCCCGTTCACAGATGTGGAATAGACCGCTGTCATCTGCCGCCGGAACTCCTCCACGGTAAAGGTTTTTTTGGCCGCCGCACGGCTCATTCGCCGCCCTGCGCCATGAGGCGCGGAGCAGTTCCAGTCTGCATTTCCTCGGCCGATACAGAGCAGGCTGCCGTCCCGCATATTGATGGGGATCAGCAGCTGCTCCCCTTTTTTCGCGGAAACGGCGCCCTTGCGCAGAATCATGGCATCGGTATCGATGTAGTTGTGGATGGTGGTGAATGCCTCCTCCGCCTCCATTCCCATACCATCCAGAATATCCGCCGCGATGGCCCGGCGGTTGATCGCCGCGTACCGCTGAACAATCCGCATATCGTGGATATAATCCTCAAATAAATCGTCTGCCACATAGGCCAGTTCCCGGGGAATCGCCGTGGCAGCGCGGCCTTTCAGCGCCTTAAGCGCGGATTGAATCTCTCTGGCCCGTCCCGCCTCCTTGTAAGCGGCGATTAGCTGTTGTACCGTCCGCTTGTCGCAGCCGTTCAGCCGGGCGCAGCCTTTCTCCTGATACAGCTTCGCCACCTCGTTGCCCAGGTAACGGCTGCCGGAATGCACCACCAGGTACAGCCGTCCCTTATCGTCTTTATCCGCTTCTATAAAGTGATTTCCTCCGCCCAAGGTACCCACAGACCGCAGCGCCCAGTCCGCATGGATGTCGCGGAAACACCGCAGTGAGGACAGCTCCGTCTCCTCACTGAAGCGGTGGGGCGTTTCCCGTACATTCATACCGGCGGGAATCCGCTCATGGATCAGACCGTCCAGCTTCTCCAGATCCAGTTCCCGGCTTCCCAGCCGGATCGTTTCCATTCCGCAGCCGATGTCCACCCCCACCAAATTGGGCACCACCTTATCGGTTATGGTCATGGTGGTGCCGATGGTGCAGCCTGCACCGGCGTGGACATCCGGCATAATACGGATCTTGGCACCTGCCGCGTATTCCATATCGCACAATTGCCGGATCTGGGCGGCGGCCGCTTCTTCTAGGCTATCGGTAAAAACCTTCGCCGTATTGTATTGACCCTTAATTTCCAGCATCATTTGCCGCCTTTCTCAAAGCCTCACCGCATTCCTTCAGAAAGGCTTTGATCCATAATGATAAAAGTTTACGCTCCCTTCAGTATCTTTGTCAACTGCGCCAGCAGATCCCCGCCGCCCGTCACCGAGATGCTGCCCACATTCTCGCAGATTTTTTGCAGATATTCCAGCTCCTTGAGCTTATACAGCGTCTGGTTTTCCTCCATCAGCCGGGCGGTATTCAATAGGCTGCGGGTGGAAGCCACTTCCTCACGGCGGGTGATGACATTTGCCTGAGCTGTTTTCTCCGCCACCAGCACCGTGTTCATAATGGCGCGGATCTCCCCCGGCAGAATGATGTCCTTGATGCCGGCGTCGGCCACGGCGACAAAGAATTCCCCTTCCCGCTCTTTCAGACGCTGCAGGGCAAATGCGGCGATCCGCTCCTTGTTTTCCAGAATCTCATCCAGCCGGTATTGTCCGATAACCTCCCGCAAGGCCAGCTGCAGCGTAACGTGCATCTGTTCCTCGTAGTCATCGATTTCCGTAAAAATCCGGACGGTGTCGGCAATCCGGTACCGGCAGATGAAGTTGACCCGCAAGGTCACCTTATCCTGGGTCAGCATCTCCTGCCCGGTGATTTCCATCTGCAGCAGCCGGGTATCCGCCAGCTTTACGTCGATCCGCGCGCCGTTGTTCCAAAAATAGTAGGTGCCCTCATCCAGCAGCTTGATCAGCTTCTGATTGACAAACAGCAGCGCCTTCTGATAGGGAGCCACCTCCACCTTGCGGATCAATTCCAGGGGAATCCGGTCGCAGATATAGCGGGGGATATCCTCTCCCACCTCCGGCTCCCGCATATCCGTCAGCCGGAACTCATGCTTATCATAGATGTTCCAGAAAGCGTAGCGGCCGCTGACCAGGCAGTCGGCATATTTACCGTTTATGTAGTGCAGCGCCGCCATCTCATCGGGAACATCCGCCACCGCCAGCTGCTTTTTCAGCTCCGTGTCCCTGGCAAATATCGATAAATCATACCCTCTGGCGTCAAATGCGCCGTCGATGGCCTGTTTATCCACCCGCATACCTGAGCGAAAAAAGCGGTACCTGCCCGGCGTCAGCATTCTAACGAAGTTCCCATCCTTAAACAGCAAACCTCGCTCGTTTTCTTTTACGATGATTTTCATATCCATCATTCCTTTCCCCGCTAATCGCTGCGGGATGATCATGTCTCATTCGATAGAAGCTGCACGCCGTCAAGCCGTATGCTGATTGCGGCGGAAGGCTTCAGACGGCAGTTCTCCCCTGCGGAAGCTTATGCTTTGGCAGAGGAAACCGGCCGCCGGTATCCGCCTTCCGGCAAGGCAGTCATCATACTTGCCTGTCGGCAGGCTCGGCGGCGTGCCTCCTCATCTTTCACTGATGGGTGCAGAACACCCTTAAGAGGGCGGGAATTTCACCCGCAAACCAAACCATGGCCAGTCTCGAAAGGACTGCTGGGGACTCGAACCCCAATTTTCGCATAGCCGCAGGCATGCACTTCGGCAGCGCCCCGTGCACCGCTGGAACCGGCAGTTCCCTGCTAAGCGGCTTTGCAGGATTTACTATACAGGAAAATCTTCCCTTTATCATGGAAAAAAAGCTGCGAACATAAAGAGGGAACCACCCGCGGGCGGTTCCCTCTTTATGTTTCCGTTTACCACAATTGACGTTGTTTATCCAGTCGTGCCCGGATCAGGCGGATAAATCCCTCCGGTGCCAGTACCTGCACCAAAGGCCCGAAAGACAGCACCCGGATCAGCACTTCTGTTTCATCGCTCTTATAATAGGTGAGTTCCATCTCATATTCGTCCTTCCCCGTCTGCCGGGTTTCCTTGGCGTAGTCGGCAAAACCCAGCATACACCGCTCCAATGCGTTGCGCTGATCTCGTATCCGAATCAGCACACGTTCCGTCCGGCGGCGCAGCGGCGGCAGCACTTCTTCGTCAAATGCTTCCAATATTTCGCAGCCATAGATACGGGCCAGATTGATGATGTCCAGCTGATATCTTCCCTGGCATAATGCTCATGTACGGTAAGGAAGCAAGCAACCGAAAACAAGAGATAGACCGCC
>ENA-UOJE01000841-UOJE01000841.1-human-gut-metagenome-genome-assembly--contig:-C23-NODE-841-length-31680-cov-6.257265_pt1 | contig 31680 bp, 38 predicted proteins | sample MGYA00242341_ERZ723888 | MGnify/ENA metagenome assembly ERZ723888 | reverse complement strand
TTCCAGCCAGTTCTGAACGATTTCCGACGGAATCCAGAAGCTCCCCAGTTTGAAGTCGATCTCCTCAATTCGCAATGGTTTGGGCTGAACAGCTTCCAGTGCCGGAACATTCTGTGGAGCAAGTTCACGGGCAATCTGCAATTTCTTGACGACATTACCGGAAAGATAAGCACTTTTGAGTTCGATTTTCCGGGATACTGGATCTTCAAAGAATTCTCCGGAAGCAAGCAGCTGCACCTTTGCTTCTTCCTGCTCCAGTTTCATCATGGATGCAATGTATTCAATATCAATTTCATGCCGGTAAGCGTATGAGATCATACCAGCCTGTACGATATTTTCCGCACTTTCCGGCTCTTTCCACGGGTGCTGTGTCCGTTTGGTATAGATGTCGCCTTTTTCATAAATCAGATGATTGGTCTTGATCCCGTCAAGAGAGGTTTCCACTGCTTTGCGGATGTTTTCTGTGGCGGCAAGTTTCAGATAGTCCGGATCTTCCTGCATGTTACGGTGAACGATCTTGTTGTTGAGGCAGCCGAAGTTTTTAACGTGGAAGTCATAATACTGATTCATCAAATTGCGGTAGTGCAGAAGTCCGGATTCGGTCGCATGGGGACTGAGCTGTAATTCCAGCAGCTTGTTCAGCGTCTCTTTGAAATTGATAAAATGCAGTATCTTCCGCCGCTCATTACCGGAGAAGTCCTTGCCGTTTTTGTCGGTGAACAGAATCCCTTTCTGATTACGGCACTGCCAGATTTTATCTTCATGCAGAAACAGACAGTATTCACGCATGGGGCGCGGCAGTTCAATTTCCGTAACAGCGTCTTCCATTGTTCCAAATAGATCCGCTTCCGGCTGGGCGATTTGCTGAACATCCATTTCCGGAAGTGTCAACAGTTCTGTCAGAAGCAGATTTTCATACGGTTTTACTGTCGCACTTCCGGTATTGCCGTACATTTTGCCGGTATTGGATGGAATACCGAGAATCTGTTCCGGATGCTTGGCAAAGTATTCATTGACCCGCATAATTCCTGTATCATCAGGTGTTTCTATCGCCTGCAAGTCGATGAACGGCTCTTTGTTTTTCGCACCTTTTTGAAAAACAAGGATATCAGCCACAACTTCTGTTCCGATTTCTTCAAAAGCTGTATTCGGCAGACGGATCGCGACAAGCAAGGCGGCTCGTGAGGCAAAATTGCTCCGGGCATTAATGGATTTGGAATCCATTGTTGAGGCAGAGGTCAGGACAATGGCAAGTCCGCCCGGTTTCAAAGCATCCAATGGCCGCCCGATACAATAGTTATGCAGATTATATCCCACATAGTCTGAGTCATGCGGTCCGACCTGGTCGAATGGCACGTTACCGATTACCAAGTCCAGAGAGTCCCGCTTTACCAGCGTTTTGGCTATATCGTTGATAATGATTTTCTCATTCGGATAGAGCTGTTTCATAATCCTGCCGGAAATGTTGTCTATCTCAATCGCCGTAAACTTGCCGTCAATCTCGGGCGGCATCATGCCGATAAAGTGTCCGACACCAGCGCCGAATTCGCCAAAGTCTCCTTTAAGAATTCCGGCTTTCCGGGCAATCTGCCACATAAAGTCGATCAGAAATTTTGGCGTATAATGGCTATTGAGAGTAGAAGCCCGCGCCGAAACATATTCCTCTGAAGTCAGGACTTCCCGCAATTCGGCGTATTCTTTAGAGAATTTCTCATTCCCGGAATCAAAGACTTGCGGAGTTCCGCCCCAGCCGCAATATTGAATCAGGATTTTACACTCTTCATCCGTGGCGGATCTGCCGGATTTTTCCAGCTCTTTCAGCAAACGGATTGCGGAGATATTGGCGGCAATCTTATGCTTTGCTCCCGCAGGATAGAGGATATCTTCGGCAGTAATGCGGTAGTTTTGGCGTTTTTCTGTGATGGGGATTACCGGTTTAACTACAACCGCCTGCGGTTTGACTGCATTTTGCAGCATTTCCAAAGAGGGCAATGTCAGCTTTTCTTCCTCAGCTTCCAGTTCAAAGTAATCAAGCTCAAATGCTTCCATGATTGTGTATTTCCTTCTCTTATGTTATTTCCCGGTCACATTTCGTGCCGGGAAATAACTATCATCATACTTTTTCCGGTGCGTAAGCATCGGGTATATGAGTGTTGAAAACACAGCACAGAGTATATTTTTACCATCCCATCCCTTCTTCTTCCGTTGTTGCCTGCTGTGGTGCGATTTCTTTGACTTGGGGTTGAGCTTGCGGAGTTGGTTCGAGATTTCCCGTCCCTTTGAAAATTTTCTGGTAAGGCTCCGGCATACGTCCGCACCATTCGCGTAAACAGCGGTGGAATTTTCCAACATCCAGTTCCTTGGCTTCTTTCGCGTACTTCCGGCAATCATCAATGTACCGTCTGATTTGACCTCCCCAGTAAACATCGCTTACAGTCGGATTTTTGATCTGAAGAACTTTCTGTGAATAGAAATCCCTGATTTCAAACTTATCCAGCTCGGCAAACTTTTGAAGATAATCAGCGTCCGGATCTTCCTGCTTGAAATACATAACGGGATAGTCATATAATTCAGGAATTGGCGTTGTCAGTTCTTTGGCTTCAGAGATAATTTTTTCGGCATAGGTCATGAATTTTGAGCAAATTCCCATTTTCCCCCAAGTGTTCCGCCAGTGAATATTGCCGTTATAGGCATCGCCGGCGATCTCACACAGTGTCTCCATGACTTGATAACGCATTCCGCTGCACATTGCCCAGTGGTGATAATCAAGCGGGCGAACATTGCTTTCTGCAGTATTGGCGATCACGACATAAATGCTTTCATAACAATCTTCCACGTCGCATTTGTATGCCTTCAAACTTTTTAATAATGTGAAACTCATGCTGCCTCCATTCCGATTTTGCTGATGGTTTCAATCAGATCCATTCTGGTAAATGTCAGATGCGCCGTGCAGGATTTTCCGGAGAATCGGCGTTTTCCGGGAAGACACGGCAACTTGCCGGATTCGTTCCGGGGTGATTTTTTCATGGTATCCTCCATTCTATTTGTTATGGGTATATTCTTGACTTAACGTTTGCATTTCTTCATATCCCGGGGTGCTTTGTCATTTATCAGTTTGTTGAAGTATTCGATGTTTTCTTTATTCCCTGTACGATGGTATCGTCCCAGCAGCATTCCGGTAAATGGAATAAATACGATACAGGGACCAAGTTCAGGAAAATACGGTTGAACATAGACGTTTACCGGAAAAAACTTATATGAAGCACACAGTTCGGCAACCCGTTTTTTGTAGAACGGCGGACGGTTTACGGGTAGATATACGGCAGTATCCCGAAAGCATCCCTGTTTCAAAAATTTCAGTCGACAGGCGTAATCTTCATTTGGATCAAAGTTTTTTGTTCTCATAATTCTCTCAAAATTTCTTTCAGTGAACGTTTATAGCGGAATGTGAAGCCGGATTTTTCTTCGACTTTCATATAGCGTTCTGCCAGATCCGGACGGTTCATCGCTCCATTCCGCAAATCCTTGTCACAGGCAAATACGCATAAGGCGCAGGAGAGCCGGTCATTACCATATTCCGTATATGCCGGATGGATCAGCAGATGGTTGTCATGAATATTCTGCCAGACTTTGCCGACTTTCCAATCCAATATCGGCCGGTAGCAGAATACCTGTCTGTTACCGGCTGTCAGGAGTTTATGCGGTTCAAAATCAGCAAGGTTTACTCGATGTGTGCTTTCCTCACGGCGTTCTCCGGTAATGGACAGGACTTTGGCTTCCTGTTTTGCCGGATACAGATGCCGGATATATTTTTCGATTGCACTGGTTTTCAGGGCAGTACACCATCTGCATTTCATGCTGGGGAATTTACCGCGGGCTTCCAGATAATCCGGAATCGTACACCGGGGATATACAACCTGTAACGGAATTCCAAGTTTGCGGCAGAAGGATGTGGAGAAAGCAACTGTCGAATCCCATTCCGCCCCGGTATTTGACAGAATGGCAACAATCCGGTGACGAACATTCTGCTTTTCCGCTTCCTTGATTGTCTCAATCAGAATATTGGAACTGTCTTTTCCCCCTGAAAAGTTGACAAGCAGTATATGATATGGAGTTAAATCAATGTCCATTGGTGTTGCTCCGATTAAAAATTGTTTCAGATAATTTTTCCAGGCGGTCAGAATCTAACTGTGCCAGAAATATCATCAGGTTATGCTTGAACAGAGAGTATTTTCCCCGTAAATACCCACCCGATTGCGAGGTGTCAAAATCCGGGTAAATCTCTTTGCAGAAATCCTCAAATTGCAGATCACGGTGATACGCCAATAGATTTTTTAAGGTTTGTTTGTGCATAGCGGTACTCCTTTCTGATTTTGTAAATACCTTCGGTGCGGTCACTTTCCGTGCCGCACCGAAGTCAGAAAGGTTTTCTTTTTTTTGATGAGGATAGAGATTTTATCTTTATGCGGCAATTTCGCCGACAAAGACATCAATGCCATGTTCCTCAATGGCTTCGTCCAGCTCCTGAGAGTATTCTCCGCTTTCATCATCATACTCAGGAAAAAACTCATCCGGGATATAGACATCGGTCAGTTGACCATTCTCAAACTCATATTGTCCGAGTAATTGGAAGCCGCATTCAAAGTAGAAGATGGTCATGCGTTCGATTAAAGCAAGGGAACAGAGATATTGTGTCCACTCCAAGGCTTCCGAGTGAGGCAACGACCAGCGGACTTCGCCATATAACTCTATCTCCGGCCCATTCCTTTCCCAGTGGTAAACATTCAGATATTTCGTTTTGCTGCCGAGAAAGACAGCCTCCCGTTTTTTCTGTGCTTTTTCAATAACAGGCTTCAGCTTTGATTCAAAAGTTTTTGCCTCATCTTCAGTTTTGAAAAAGATTTGCAGATTGGTTTCACAGATATTTGCCATTGCCAGCCTCCATTTAGGACGCAAGTTCCAGATTCTCTTCCCGGCAGACGACCTGCAACAACTCTGCTTCATGGAGAGCTGCCAGCCGGATTGCTTCCTGCTCGGCTTTGCCACCTTTGCGATCCACGCGGGTTTCGTTCAAGAACTTTTTTCGACCACGTCCCAAAGTGAATGCTATCATGTGAGTTTGTTCATCACGTTCTATCGGAGAAATTGACAGCCAGTATCCACGCGGTTCATTAATTGCATTGAAATTATTCCAACCGCCAAGAGAGTAATATACCTCGATCTGGAGTTCTTCTTTGCCGGTGGTTTTACGGTACTTCGTGCTGATTGTTCTTTTGCTCATGCCGTTTGCTCCTGATTTGTTTCTGCGTTAAATTCCTGTTTTGCCCATTCCAAAGTATAAGGATGACGGAAACTTTGCCATGCTCCGCAGCTCGGAGCCCAGCGGAAGCCCCGGTGTTTCAGTTTGTCCCGGACTTCCTTTTCCGGTTTGCCGTCGAAAAAGATTTGCAGCCGGTTTTCAGGAGCATTATCCACGATCTTTCCACCGGGGAACGGAAATTCCGGAAGTTCACCGTTTGCCTCAACCGTTTCGACCTCTTTCTGATACTTGGAAACGGCTGCAATACGTTGTTTGAGACGGCGGATTTCAGCGGAATTGTTTGTGAGCCGATAAGACGGGAACCCGACTTCCTGCCAGCTTTCTCTGGGGTGAAGCATCTGATACGCTTCATCGCGGCTGTAACTGCATTTCTGCATGATAAATTCGATTTTTGCTTCTTCGCTTTTGCTGCTGCGGATCACTGTATTGACTGCTTTCATCGTCTCCTGGTACATGGTAAGAGCATTGAGTTTTTTGTTCAGCTTTTCGAGAGCCTGCGGGTCATCTGTCATAATTGGCATAGGGTGTTCTCCTATTTGAGATTTTACCCGTACCTGACCGGAACAGTTCTTTTGTTCCTCACTCAGTCGGCACGGTCACTCGCCGTGCCGTGCCGACAAAAAAAGTTTTATTTCTTTTGATTAGGGAAATGAGATAATATCAGAACATATTGATTATCAAGTCGCTAAAATCAATTGTCATCAATAAAATATGCGATTTTAGTGAGCAAATAGCATTTTATTGAGAACAAGAAATCAGAAAAAAGTTTATCAATAAAACTTGAATTATCAATAAAACAGCGTATTTTATCGATAAAGAGTAATTTTATTGATAGAGGTGATTATGGTTGATCCGCTAAAATTGCAAGGCTATATTGAGGCGATTGCAGGGAAAGAAATTCCGCTTTCCCCATTCGATCCGTTAGACCGGTTGCCGCTGTATCTTTGCGGATACAGCTTCCTGGCAGGAGAGTTTGATGGTGTCCCGTATCTTTTTGCCTGCGTGGAAAAGCAGGAGCTGACACCGACCCAATATCTGAATCAATGGGAAAAGCTGCAAAATGTTTTGTCGGCGAAGGTGATCTTTGTCTTCGAGACACTTCCGGCGATAAAACGCAACCGTTTCTTTCAGCTTCATATTCCCTTTATTGTGCCGGATAGCCAGTTCTATCTTCCGCCCGGTATCAATTTTTCTGAGCGCCAAAAACGTCAGGTGGCAATTGGCGAATTTTTGTCCTATCCGGCTCAGCTTCTTGTGATCCGGGAGATCCTGTTTCATGATGTTTCCGGTGCAATACAGAAAGAGCTTGCTGTAAAAACCGGTTATACTTCCATGAGTATTTCTTCTGCAATAGAAAATCTGGAGCAGTTCGGGCTCTGCCGGGTAGAGAAAAAGTGGAAAGAACGTTTGGCATATTTTCAGCTACAGGGAAAAGAACTGTGGGAAAAAGCTTTGCCTTTGATGCGTTCACCTGTCCGGAAAAAGGCGTACATCAGCTCTATTCCGGAGAATCTTCCCCTGTCTGGAATTTCAGCCTTGTCGCAGTTGAGCATGATAAGTCCAGACCCACTGCCGGTTTATGCGATTTCTTTTACGGATAAAAACAGAAAATATATTTTATCTAAGGTTGCTTCGGAAGATATCGCAGACTGTCTGCTTGAAGTCTGGCAATATAAACCTCTTGAGATGCCGGAAAACAGAGTCGATCCTCTGTCGCTTTACCTTTCCATGAAAGATGAAGATGACCCGCGGATTCAAGGTTGTTTACAGGAAATGATGGAGAATATAAAATGGTAAACGGTATGCAGGAATTCCGGAATTACTTTGCTGAGTATTCCGATTCTTTTACGATATTGGGGGGTGCTGCCTGTGATGAGTGGTTTTCGCAGGCATCGTTTCTTTTCAGAACGACCAAAGACATTGATGTGGTTCTGATTCTGGAAGCAAAAAACAAGGAGTTCTTTGAACGGCTATGGAGTTTTCTGAAAGCCGGAGGCTATCAAATATGGCAACGTGCGGACGGAAAGAAAGCCTTTTTCCGCTTCCTCTCTCCGGAGAACAGGAATTTTCCACAGATGATAGAAATTCTTGCCCGTCCGGAATTTGCTGTTGCTGTTCCGGAAGGTCAGGAAATTGTGCCGATTTATGTGGATGATGAAATCTCAAGTTTGTCTGCCATTCTGCTGGATGAGGCTTACTATCAGTTAATTCTGCAATACCGAGAGATCAGTGCCAGCGGTTTGCCGTTGGTAATACCTCCTGCCTTGATTCTGCTGAAAGCCAAAGCATATCTGAATCTTGCGGAAATGAAAAATGCCGGCAAGTTTGTAAAAGGCGATGACCTGCGGAAACATCGGAACGATATTTTCAGACTGTCTTATCTTTTACCGCCTAATGAAGTGTTTCAGACTGCTGAGGCTGTAAAAAATGATTTGCGTGCGTTTTTGGAAATCTTTTCTCCGGCATCAGAAGAATGGCAGGCTATTCAAAATGCACTGCATCAATCCGCACTTCCGGAGTTTTCAGCGGATTTTCTGTTGGAGCGCATCCGAAGATATTTTGGAGTTTAAAGCATCTTCTGAAAATTACAAAAGTTGCTCTTAATCTTACTTTTTGGTATGGTTAAAGGGGGTTTTTGTGCAAAAAAACGGCATAAAGTTGTTCTTAACCATACCTCACGGTCAATTTAGGCGGCTTTTTTCATTACTGGAATTTCTATCATTTGGGGTATCATTCTTCCATTTTTCAGATTGAAGTAGAGTTCTGAATAATCCAGTCCGCCGTTTGGGAATAACTGCCAGATAATTTCCAATACTCCGGTTGCAATGAACTGGTTGATGAACAGCCCGTGATGTTCAAGAGCATCTGCGGCGGAACAACTGGAATGTTCCGGTTCATCCAGTGTGGGATCATATAATTCAGGATGATTTACCCACGGATACGGCAGTTCCGGCAAGCCGTTGCCGCAATATACCTGTCCAAAGTCCAGACCGCACCCACTGTCGATAAAGTAGGCATGAGGGTATTTTGACATGGCATTCCTGATTTCAGCACGGGATTTACGGGTGTCCACCGCTGAAATGACAATCAGATTTCCTCCATTGAACCATTGAGTCGGCAGAAAGCGTTCCGGTTTTGCGTGCCACTCCAATCCGAAATGATAGTTGTAGCGGCTGACCAGTGTAACGGCTTTGTTCGTGCCTATTTCCGAGTTCACAAAAAGTTGTCTGCCGATATTGGCATGAGAAACAGTGTCATGATCCCAGCATCGGACACGCATCCCGTGCGGATGTCCCAGTTCAAGCATGGCAAGATGAAGCCGTACAAGTCCGGCAAGGATCTGCGAACCGGTCGCCCCGGCGCCGATCAGTTCCACATTGACCGGAGACGTATAAAATTCAGAGGGTGTTTGATGTTTCATGACAGTATGCTCCTCAAGGTTCTGGTTGCTTTTACAAGATGCTTGTTCGGAAATCTTCTGCACATCCCGTTTTCACAGTCCCGAACTATTTTCTGCCAGAACCGATCTAAACCACCACGGAATGAGATCGTTTTGAATGGTCTGCCGTTCAAATGAGAAAAATGTCCCCGGAAGAAAATATCAATCGCGTTTTCGGCATAGTCAATGATATTTTTGAAGTTGAGATTGTGCATCTCTGGCGGCGCACAGAAGCGGTAATCTGAAAAAATATTGGTAAACGGCGGGTTGTATAATTCCGCGTTCAAATCCGGTCTCTTTTTTCCCTTGACCGCCCAGCAGCAGAGATTTTGCTGTCTGATCCGGAACACCAGACTCGGCCACAGAACATTTTTACCGGAAAGTTCATTGAGAAATTGCCGTTTCTTTTCAGGAACATTGAAATAGATCGGACGAAGCCGGCTGGGTTCAAACCAGATCACTTCATTTCTCGACCATGCAATGACTTCCGGCGGCATAAAAGTCATCTTCTGCTTCTGATTTTCGGAGTGAAAGAGTTCTTCCAAATCAGAAGCCACAAGACTTTTTCCGGCAAGCAGTTTATGTTTTTCAACCTTATGAAACGTGGCTATCGTATCGCCGCCTCTCTGATAAAAAAGGATTGCATGATTCAACTGATAGGAAATATCTTGTGTGGGACAACTGATGTCAAGCATGCGTGTACTCCTGCCGATAGGGTAAGAGGAACTCCATGCAGGCGGAAAAGTATTCCAATGCCTGCCGCAGTTCCAGTAGGGTTACAAGTATTTGCCGGGTATTTTCCGATTGTAAATGCCATTTCAAAGTTCCGATCCCGTAGTCGCTCTCACATTGAGCAATATCATTTCCGACCCGGTCAAGGGCATCACATAAAAAATCATAGGATTTCCGGTCAAGTCCGACAATCACCGGCGGAAACAGATAATTCGGGAAGTGGAAATGGACTCTTTTCAGCCGGCACCATCTTTCCCGGCAATCATGCAGCTTTTGAAGTTCTGCGGGAAATTCTCCGGAATAGTCTGCTTTACGCTCTTTACGACAGAATGACCATTCCGGGACATACTCTTCAAATTCCGCATAGGATACAGGAATCTGTTCATTGACATATTCTTTTGCATCACCTTCCGATTCCCCCATATCAATGTATTCATGATACCGTTCATTCCAGATTTTCTCCTCATTTTCCTCATTATACCAGCAACTGTAGGAAATGAACTCATAGACATTCTCCGGAGTTCCGATTGAGACAGGGCAGTCGCTCAGCATCCGGAGAATGTATTTGCCAAGCCCCGGATGAGTCTTGTCATAGTTTGCCAGAACTTCGCCAAGCGGACAGTAGTCTCCGGTAAATTCTGTTATTTCAAAGGTAATCTGTGCATCTGTTTCCGAATCCGTGTAATCGCAATCAATGCAGTTACTTCCGCCAATCTGCAATGACATACTTAAATGATCATATACCTGTTGAGGCATAAAAGTTTTCACCCATTCGTCCAGAGATTTCAGCAAAAGGTTTTTGGGATTTGAAAAATCCTTGACCGTTATCGGATAAATTTTATCCAGAGCCGCCAGCATCCGGCAGGGCAGCTCTATATCTCCGCAGCTTTCTATTTTCTCCGGAACGGATGTGAGTATCGGAATCGTCAAATAATCGGGGGCAGGACTTCCGGGCTTACCGGAGTAACTGCGGCGCTTTTTGCCGCCGCCAGAAGTTTTCCTGCGCAGAGATGGTTTTCCGAAGAAAAATCCTCCGGCTTCAATCCGAGTCTTTTCTGTTTCAGAAAACGCTTTTCCAATGTCTGCCATGTGATTACTGCCTTTGTTTTTTCAGCCGTCTGTTCCAACTTTGATCTCCACTTTGTAATTCTGTTCGCCGTTTGCGCCCGGTGTCGGCCCCTTAATCTGGGCATTGGTCAGTTCTGCCCGGAGAAGTGAATGGAACTCCAGCACTTTTTCCGGCGGCATGGACGGATCAGGATCATCCAGCTTCAAGCCGTTAAAATTAAAGTTGCGTTTGACGGGTGCAGTTGTGATTGTGTCGCTCATTTTGTTTTGCCTTTCATGTTGTTGTTAAAATCCGAAATCAAGTTCGGGCTGATCATCTTTTTCGTTGGAGACCGCAGTTGATTTTGCAGTCGTCTGTGCTGCAACGGGAGTATCCTCCTCATTGTCGTCATAGTCCGGATCTTCCGATTCGGTTTTCTCTTCCGGTATATCCACGGCATTCAGTTTTGCTTCGATGGCTGCTGCTTTGAGCTTTTCAAAATAACCGGGCAATGCCGCTTCAAATTCCTCATCAACATTTTCTTTTGTTCCCTGACAAATCAGCGGGGTGTCTTTTCCGTTACTGATGCCGAGGATAAAATCGCCATCCGGTTTCTTTTGGATTACGAGGCGGATTGTATGCCCCATTGCTGCAAACTGGTAGATTGCGTCATTCATCGGTGATACCTTTCATAGTTTGTATTCTGTTCAGTCGGCACGGTCACTTTCTGTGCCGTGCCGACAACAAAAAAGAACATCTGTTAATTGATGCATACAGACGATTTCTTTTACACTGCATCTTTATGCCGCCTGTGCTGTGATAATTGAGGAAATAACAGGTTCTTCGACCAGTGAAAATGGCGGAATAAAACGCCAAAACCACATCAATACAGCCTGATCTTCCATGCTACCAAGCCATTTCTGATAATTCTCGCTGACGTATTCTCTGGCGAACTCATCACTCTGCTGAAAAAATGTTTTGATAATACATTTTTTGTCGTGCAGAGAACTGGCGTGCCAGAATTCGAGTTTTCGTTTTGACAATTCTTTATAGATTTTTTCTTCCCGGCGTTTCTGTTCCGCTTCCACCCGCCGGATTTCTGCCCGACGCTGTTCTTCTCTGCGTCTGGCAATTTCAGCTTCGCCTACTGTAAATGCAGTAGAATTCCACATGACCATTGCCAGCCAGTCGGCTCTGCGTTTGGTCATCTGGTGTTCTTTATCCAGTTCCAACACACCGGTCCAGCGAGCTTCCAGTTCATCGAGTTCCAGTTTGTCCAGTTTTGCCCGGAACTCATCATACATGATGATTTTTTCCAGTTCCATTGCCCTGTAAATTTCTTCCCGATTCATATCGTCTCCTGTTGTTAAATGGAAAATTCCCCGGTTCACAAGCCGTGACCGGGGAATTCAGAGACAATATTTCAGGCGTAAAACGCCTGTTGAGAAGCTGATGTTAAAACATAAGGGCACTTATTCCGTTCCATATTTCAAGAAACGAAGCACCGGTTTTGCCCATTCATTTTGTTTTTGAATCGGAAGCGACTGATACCATTCTGCCAGCTCTTTTGCGGAATAAAATATCAGTTCATCACTCGAATATGCACTGATAAGCAATATAGCGGCTTCTATTTCGCTTGGCATATCAGAAAGTCTATGAATGATATGCGATTCTTTGCCATTGTGTTCTTTGTATTTCAGAGATGCAACATATTTTTTATAGTAAGGATCATCTGGGCTGAACAGTTTATCTCCAGCTGCAACCAGATTATTGAATGTGTCGTCCCGTCTCGCCAGCAGACAACAACGATATGTTGGCCAATAGGCAGTTTTATACTCCATCTCATACATTTTCCGACACATGTTGATTACAGATGCAGCAGGAACAGAATTGATTGACGGCAACCTGTCACCTTCAACCGCAACTACAATTATGTTATTATTGTTTTTCGGTTTCCGGAGCAAGAACAGAATTTGTATGAGCATGACAATAAATGCCCCGTATGTTGCACAGAACATTAGCTCCAATTCCGGATATTTCCCCGAAATTGGCGTCATGCTCCACAAACCCCAGAGTGAGACTGCTGTAAGAATAAAGGTAAGAAATCCCAGTATTACAGACGAGTTTATTTCTTTTTGCATAACTGTCTCCTATTTGCTGATTGGCATGTGTTTGCGCTTGTCTTTTTGGGCTATTTCCGGAGATTCTTTAATGGAACGTTCCTTTTCCGGCTCCTTTGCTTTCATGCTTTCACCTGGGGATGGTAAAGGAATTGCAGACGTTTCATCTGCAGTCTGCTCATGGCGTGCTTTCAATCTTTCCTGTCTGATATTTTCCGCATCACTCAATGATGAACAGACCTTCCATTCTATTGAACTGCCGTTTGCGGCGAACTCCGTCCGGCTTTGCTCAAACGGATCTGCATGAATTACGGTACTGACATTGACATCGTTATCAAGATCCGTTTCAATCCGCACAGCATATTTGACCGGTGGAGTCGGATTTTTTCTGTCAATGAATTTCTGCCAGTTCCAATGGGCGGAATCCGCTTCTTCAATGGACTGAAAAATAAATGTTTCAATGTGCCTTTCGCAAATGTCATCGTAATGGATATGGCTTCCGGGCGGATCTGTCATTTCCTGAATTTTGCTGAGATCGTAGATATTCCGGTCTGTTTTTACCACAAAACCGTAAGTCGGAGCTTCCCGTTTAGATTTTTTCTTTACGGGAAAGTCCTGATCTTTCTCACCCAGAAGCCGTTTTCTGCGAAGCTGCGGATATACTTCTGCGGCATACGAGCGCATGATGTCACGTCCGATTTCCTGTAATCCGGTATTGATAATCGGACGCAGAAAGTGATCCGGCGGCAGCAGAATTTTGTCATTAAGATATTGACAGGCAAGTTGCGCTCCGATATCGCCAGCTGTTTGCAGATACTCCATTCTGATTTTTTCCACATCGCTGTATTGGGCAAAGCTGTAATTGCCATGCGGTCTTCTGCCCAGTTTCACCTGCCGCAGTTCTTCCAGAGCCATTTTTCTGAATTCTTCTGACGGGAATCCATCTCTGATTGAAGCGAATTGTGCCTGTCTTTCCAAAGTGTTGTATAGGTTATTCAGAGAACTCATACCTGCCTCCTGTTCTGCTCATGAACGAGCGTTAATGCGACGCTGCGGAATTTCAATGCGGTTTCATAATCCGGGAAAACCTGTGTGTAACAATCTCCGTCCGGCTGAATATGCAATGCAGAGGTAATTTCATCACCGACCGGATATATTTCGCCTATTTCAATGTGTCCGTTTGTTCCGTAAAGTTCTTTGAAGCAGAATTTTCCTTCCGGCAGAATATTGCCATCATTCAGAACTTTGCAGTTGACGAGAAATCCCCATACCATATTGGCAGACGTATAAAACTGATTATACAGGAGATAACTGCCGCGGGCGGCAGCGAGTCCAGCCAGTTGATGGAACTCCGCAGGAACGCCGCACTCTCCGCGGACAGCGACGATCTGCGAACAGTGGATTTTGGCTCTGTCCAGAAAAATATCCTGATTGTCATATTCATCGGGGGACAGTTCCAAATTGAACAGAGTCAGAAACATTTCAAGTAGAAAGTTTCTTTCATCGTTTTTGACCGCTTTTTCCAATATGCCATGAACGTATTGCCGCACTCCGATCTGCCGAAGCGGGGTGTTGCCGAATGCCGATGCAATCAGATTCATACGTCGGACAACAACAGGGAACAATTCAGCCATATCATTCTGATTGAATGTCGGGACACTGGCGACTTGCCATTCTCTTTGAAAGAGGGAGAGCTCCATGCAGTAATAATTTCCGTCCTGTTTCCAGAATACGGCTTGCAGATTGTCCCAGGGATTTTTCAGAAGAAGTATTTCGCTGAGATCCCATTTTTCAATACACTCTTTCATCCTCTTATCGCCGGTGTTTCGTCCATGCCTTGCGGCAAAGGTTGACGGCAGGATTCCATATAACTCATCAAGCGTTATTGAACGGAAGCCGGTATTATCAGGCTTTCCCCTCATAATTTTGGCAAGCGTGGAATCGAGAAATGTTTTTACGGTATCCGGCATGGCATACCGGAATAACTGTTCTTTCAGGATTGGCATAAAATGACCTCCTCATCTGGTTTAAGTTTTTGTATTATGAATTGATCCGGCTTTTCGGGCGAGACTGTCAGCCAGCCGGATATTGGAGTGGAATCATGCAGTAATACGGAGTAGATGACTTCCCGGATTTTCCGTTCAATGTTGCTTCGGAGTTCCCGTGCGCCATTACGGGTATTATCAATGGAACGCAAAGTTTCTTCTGCAACCGAGGCTGAAAATCCGTAAATATTGATGTCATGAGATTTTTTGTATTGCGGCAGCAACAGTAGAAAAAACTTCTTGGCGATCTGTCGCAGATGTTCCGGCTTCAACGGGCGGAAAATCAGGATTTCATGCCCGAACTTTCCAAAACGGGCGACAAACTCAGGGCTGAAACGCTCTTTTAACTGCATTTCCAAGTTCTGTTGCAGACGCCGTTCTGATAAATGCTTGATGTTCTGGAAAACCTGCGCACCGATATTGGAAGTGGCAACGATAAAGAACTTGCTCAGATCATAGGTCTTATTGTTGCTGAGTGTGATTCTGGCGGCATCAAGCTGCTGGAGCATGATGGTAAAGATTGCCGGATGGGATTTCTCGATTTCATCATAGAGGATCACTCCTTCTGAGCATTGTTCCAGAAAAGCTCCCATGCGTCCGGTACTTTTCCCTCCGGGAGTACCGATCAGGTTCATCAGAGCTTCTTCGCCAGCCTGACGGGAGAACTCCGACATATCCAGCCGGAGAAAGTTTTTATCCGCACTTCCATACATATATTCTACGGCAGCACGGATGCACTCGGTTTTCCCGACCCCGGTCGGTCCAAGCAGGAAAAGTGTTCCTCTGGGGCGGTTGGCAGTGCTGAGGTTGCACCAACCATACTTCAAGGCATTTGCCAGTTGCGGAAGAATCAAGTCCTGCCCGATGATCTGTTCCGTCAAATACTCCGACAATTTCTCCGATTTCTGGAGAAACCTTGTATAATGACTTCTTTCATCTACACAATCTTCTTTCATCTTCTCATGTTCCTTTCAAGTTTTTTTAGATTTTTTTCGATTGATGACTTGTATTTTAGATTTTTCGCGCAATCTTAAAAATAGTCTTTATTGTAGGCTTTAATAACAACTACTATATAAGCAGTCCGACAAAAATCAAGTACAGAAAGGAGAAAAAGCAGGAACAAAAATACATTTTTATAAAGTAGTCGTTATTTTAGGGAAGATGCAGGACGTTAACTAACAGAAAGGAACAACGATTATGACGGTAGGAGATTTTTTGAGAAAGAAAAAGTATGCATGGGCATTGCTGGGGCTGATGGTGCTTCCGGCAAAAGCACAGGCGGCAGTCCAGCAGGTAACGCTGGAATCAGGTTTGGGTTACGTTGGCTATTTCATCGTCGGGATGATTATGCTGACGTCGCTCATTTTGATCGGTGTCGGCGGCTATCAGATGAGCCAGGACTCCGGCAAAGGAAAAATGACCGTGGCAGCCGGGGTGCTGATTCCGGTCTTTCTTGCCGTGGTGTACTACATCTTCAAAGAAGTCTTGAAGATCGACCTGACCTTCTCGCCCACTCTGTAAAGACGGTGCAGGTATGAACGAAATCTCAGCAATCAACATTACCCGCAATCCGGCTCAATCTGTGGCATCCGTAGTAAAGCTCTTCGGCTTCCGGGTGCGCGGAAACACGGTATATGTGTTTTTCTCCGGGCTGGTACTTGGGGTATTTGCTGCGATTGCGGTATATCCGGTTCATATTGCTTTGGCAGGCGTTGCAATTATCGTCCCTCCCGTTTTTTCAGTCGTGTTCATCCGGAGATTCATCGCGGACAAACCCCGCGGTTTCTTCTGGTTCTACCTCGATGAAAAAATGCAGGGGCGTTTTTTGCGTAAGCCGAAACGGACAGGAGGTGCTTATGTTACAGCTTCCTGACGGTTTCATAGTCCAGACGGAAAATCCCGATGACAGTTTCATTGTTTACGGGGAGCTGTCCCCGAAAGGATTTGTCTCAAAGGGCCACCGGCTTGAGCTGCCGAATCTCGGAAATGCCGGAAACAGTCTGAAAAATGACCTGTTTCTCCGGCTTGCCGGCTGGCTCGCATCGCAGACGCTTGACAAGCGTATTCAAATCCGTTACACCCGTGACGCAGATTACCGGGATATCATGAACTCTTATACGGAAGCAACGGAAAATTCCGCCTCTGATGTATGGAGCAAGTATATCCGCAATAAAATTGCAGAAGAAATCAGCGGCAAGATCAAAAAGCGCGCTTTACGCAGGGAATATATTGACATATATTTCAGTAGAAAATTAGGTGCGTTTCTGCGGAATGGCTTCATTCCGGAGTCGCACAATGAACGTACGGCTTTTGAACATGAGGTCGGCGCCGCTTTCGCAAATGACAGAACTGATTTAAGTGCATTTCTGACGCTGCCCGTCAGACCACTGGATTCGGTCTCTTTATTCCGGGAATTTTACCGTGCTGTCAACAAGTCCGCAATGGATTTGGAGATAGATTACGGCTCGGTATTCGACTGCCGGTTATCGGAAATTTATTCCTGCGAATATGCGGGTGTCTCCTCCTGCGACCCCGGTCATGCCGCTTTCACTTCCGATGGTTACTACCATAATATCTTTACGCTCCATGATTTTCCGAAAACAGACCTTGTGCCGTTTTACGGTTCAAAGCTATTGGAAAACTCCCTGCAAAACCTTACCATTGCAGTCAACATAGAGCCGCAGGATGTGGAAAAGACCATCGAAGCAAAACAGAAACACTGGAAGCGTGTGCGGGCTGACCTGTTGGAAGAAGAAAGTGAAGTCGCCGCATCTGCCGGACTGGATGCTCTGACAGAGCATATCTACCGTCTCGGCAAAGGGGAAGATTTTCCGCTGAAAGTGGAATACATCATTCATACTTGGAACAAAGACCTTGCGGAACTGCAAAGCGATTCCACCGTGTTGAAGCAGGCGGCGACATCCATGTTCACCAGTCTGGATACTTACGATCTGGGATTGCAGAGTCTGCATAACTTCACCAAAACACTGCCCGGCTATCTGTTCTATCAGCGTCGGGATGCGGTGTTGGATTGTATGCACAGACCGCTGGCGGCGATTCTGCCGTTTTCCAGTTCATTTGTCGGTAAAGGCAAACAGGGAAACATTCTCTTTGAGGGTGATCATGGCAATATCATGACCTTTTCTTTCTTTGACGGGAATACGCCGCAGCACACCTTGTGTCTCGGTCAGACCGGTGCCGGAAAGTCGGTGAACTTCGTATCCATCTTGTCGCAATGTTATCATGAATTCGGGAAAGTGGTCATCATTGAGGAAGGAGGCAGTTATTTTAACCTTACCCGGATTTATGGAGATGAAGCGCAGTACATTGTGATTGACCCCAGTGCCAATCTGACACTGAACTACTTTGATACGGGCGGTCTGCCGCTGACTCCAAGTCAGATTGAATTTGCCACCACGTTTCTTACTGCAATGTGCGGAGAGAGTTCCGATCTTGAAAAGATTCAGGACCGGTCTGCAATCATTACACCATATGTAGTGGCTGTCTATACCGATGCCTACAACGAATGGCGCAACCGCCACCGCAAGGAATTGGAACTGGCGGCACGAATGAGTTTGACCATCGAGGCAATGATTCCGAAATTGCCGCTGGATCAGAACACGGCATTGGACGCATTTTTTGAACTCCGGGAAATCCTTTCCAAACCGGAAGCGGATTTAGAGGGATTTGAAGCGGAAATGCTGGCACTTCACAAAGGGTGGACGATTCAGCAGATCAATGACTGCATCATTGATGACCCGGAAACGCTGCGGAATATTTCATACGCGTATATGGGGAGCGGTGATATGCCGTATCATTCTCAGCTGGTCGAAGCGATACGGGAAACGACACTTTCCAATCTGGAGAAGTCAGAAACGAGCAGGATTGCGGCACGGCTGGCAGTTTATTCCATTGAATCCGGCAAAGGCTGTTTGTTCGACGGGAAAACCACGATTGATCTCTCGAAACGCTGGATTCACATTGAACTCGGTAAGATGGCGCAGGCAGGCAACGCCCTTAAAAATCTGGTGGGCATTGTGATTAACAATCTGGTAAAGAACCAGATCATCCCGCAATATGCCGCGGTCGGTTAAAAAGGCGTATCTGTTTGAGGAAGCGTCCCGTTTCCTGCTGATTCCCGGAGCGGCGGAGATCATGAAGCAGACATACGCTCAGTTCCGCAAATTTTGCTGCGTGGCAATCACCATCACACAGTCCATTGCCCAGATGGCGCAATCCGGCGTCGGTCAGATCATTATGACGCAAAGCAAGCTGTTCCTTTTTCTCAAGAATACAGATGCTGCGGAACTGGACTTGATCCGCAACTACATTGCGCTTTCGGATGAAGCAAAGCGGAACATCATGGAATTTCCGGCTCCGGAGCATTTACCGGAGGGGAAGCGTTTTTCAAGTTTTCTCCTGTATGCACAGCGGGCGGACTATCCGATGGTAGGTGTTGGCAGGAACTATGCGAGTGATGCTATTCTTTCTGCCGCAGCGACAAGCGGAAGTCTACACAGCAGGATCAATCGTCTGCTGAAAGAACTTGCCGTCTATCGTAAAGACCTTAATTTTGCCGATCAACTGCTGTTGGCGACCGATCTTCTGACCGAAGACAACAAGCTCTTTTATGTGCTGAACAAGATGGAACGTCTGCTCGGACCGAAAGTTGCGCCTTTGCTGGATGAGGCTAAAATCGCTTTCCACGAAATATTGAAACAAAAACAACTTAACTGAAAGGAATTTTTATGCAAAAGAAATTTCTCTTGCCGTTATTGGCACTTCTCTTTATGGCCGGAGGCGAATGCTTCGCTTCCAAAGTCATCTATAAAGCCGGTGTATCCGGCAAAACCGTTGCTTTTAACTTTCCTGCTTCCTGTGTCGGGCATCAGGCATCCATCTGGGCGATCGGTTTTAAGCGCGGAGAGAACATTACTGTTGCTCTTACGTTTACAAATCCATCCGGAACGACATTGGCTACGGCAACCTCGCATTACAACAATAAGTACAGCAACAGTTCCAAAACGGAACAGGCGATACTGAACTTCACATTTCCGGTTGTTGCCGGGTCTTATACTCTGACTTTGGGCGGCAACAGTGAAGAAGAAAATATCGCTCAAATCAGCAACACGCTTGTTGTCTGCTGGGGATGTCCGGGAGAAGATGTAACGGTTATCCGGACAGAAATGGTTACGGAAATCAACGATCTCCGTGGAGAGCTGGCTGGTGAAATCAATACAAAAACTGCTGCTTTGCAAGGACAGATCAATACTTTGCAAACCAAACTCAATGAAGCGATTCTCAAACATAATGCTGATCAGACCGCATTGCTGAAAGAGATCGAAAGTCTTAAAACGCAGATTTCCGGATTGGAAACCGATCTGCGGACACGTATTGCATCTTTGGAACAGCAGCAGTCCGGTTATCTGGCACAGCTTGAGGTACTGAAAGGCGTTCATGAAAAGGACGTGGCGGAAATCAATCAGCGTCTTGCTGAACTGGAAGCCAAACTCAATACCGATATCGCGGGATTGAAGGAAAGCGTCAAAGAACTGACTGCCGAAGTGGCTGTATTGGAAAAAGAATACTCCAGTTCCAGTGTCGATGTCAGAAGTTCGATTGAAGCATTGGAAAAAGAGCAGACCGAGCTTCGGCATGATTTTGAATTGCGGGAGCAGAAGCATCAGTCCGACATTGCGGCCATTCAGGCACAGATTAACGCAAAAACCGAGTTGATCCGGGCAGAACATTCGGCAGATATTGACCGTCTCGAAAACTCGCAGGAGCGTTTGCAGGAAAAGATTGATATGGCAGTTGCCGATTTCAGGCAGGAGTTGGTAACACTGAACAATGTCTACAAGGATTCTGTTGCGGAACTGAAAAATCAGATTGCTGCCACAGAAAGCAAATTGGCTTCCGAGGTTTCCAAACTTTCCGCAACCGACAAAGATATCTATGACAAGATTTCCGATTTGCGTGAAAAACAGGCGGATTATTACGCCCGGATGGAAGTTCTGAAAGTCACGCATGATAAGGACAAAGAAGCTCTTGAAAAAGAGATGGCTGCCATTGACTCCAAGTATAAAACGGAGGTTGAGGCAGTTAATGCCAAAATTGATATACTCAATGGGCAGATTTCGGATTTGCAGGCAAAACATGACAGCGATGTTGCCGTTCTCCAGCGGGAAATTGATTCCAATGTCAGCAGACTGGATGAAGATATCCGCAAGATCTATCAGGAACTTTCTGCATTGAAAGAGGAGCAGAAAGCCTACCAGACCGAAATTCAGAAGGCTTTGGATGAAGCGTTGCTGCGCCTCAATGAACTTGACAAGTCTGTAACGGAGCGTCTTCAGAATCTGGAAAACCGGATCAAGTATTCCACCTATTCCGATGAAAAACTGGAATCGCTGAAAAAGGATTTTGAAAAGCAGATTCAGAATAAAGAAACCGAAATTGCCAACATTGATCTTGAAATTCAGGATTTGGCAGCGAAAGGTCTTGATACGTCTGCAAAAGAAATGACCCGGACCCGGCTTCTGAGCGAGTTGACGAAACTCCGCGGTGAGTTGACTGACATTGAATTTGCCATTGAAATCCGGCACAATGAATCCGAGTTTGCCGCACATGAAAAAGAGATTGCTCTTTTGAAGTCGGAACTTGTTGCCCTCCGACAGTCGCATGACTTGGAAGTCAAACAGTTGCGGGATGATCTCATTGCTCTTGAAAACAAATATCTGCAACTTCTGGATGAAGTCAAACAGAGTGCTGCCGGAGAAAATGCGGAACTCAAAAAACAGCTTGATAACCTGACTTCAAAGGTGTTGGCATTTGTGGATGCTTTGCGGAGTGAACGGGAAGCCGGTGATACCGAGTTGAAAGCCTTGCTGGATGCTATGGATGTTTCTCATAAAGAGCTGATTACCAAGCTTGACAGCAATATTGCAGATAAGCTGGATAAGCTGAAATTTGAATCCGACACGCAGTTTGAGAATCTCCGGACGACCATCAATAACATTGCTTATCAGCAGAGATTCAACACTGGCAGTGCGGCTCAAAGTTATACCCTGCCAAGCTCACAGGTGCAGGATGTTCCTGCTGATTCCCGTGATCTTCGCGTCAGTCCTGACGCTTCGCTCAATTCCATTTTGAACTAACCGGAAAGGAGAAATTGGAATATGAAACGAATTCTTTTTACCATGTTTGCCACGGCAATGGCAGTTACACTGTTCTGCGGTTGTTCCAGTTCGCAGATCGCCGGCACTCAGGTTTCAAGTCTGCTCTCGCCGGCATTAGGGCTCTGCGGAGCTTTGGCTGGCAGTTATGCCGCCAAAGATGAAGATGACGGCACTCAGCTTGCCGTAACCGGAGCTTCTGCCGCAGGTGCGTTTATCCTGGGGCAGTTTATTGAACACGGATTTAAAGAAGAAAAAGCCAAAGAATACCGGGCTGGTTATGATCTCGGTCGTTCCAACTCTGTCAAGGAGCTGTACTGGCTTTATCAGAAAATGCACCAGGCGGAAGACGGGGACACCCAGCGTTCCCGTATCTATGAACTCCCGGTGCAGCATCCGAATGACGGTGTGAAATACATGCCGGATTCCATGACAATTTCAATCACAGAATGAGGTGGCATTTATGAATCAAAGATTCAAACATTTCGTATTTTTTATTGTAATGGCGACAGCGTCCCCTGCATGGGCGTTTTATGCCGTTCATGACAGCGTAACATACGTTCACAACACAGTCAAGGCGATTCAGGATGAAATTTATCAGCAGATGGATTTGGATTATCAGGTGGAAAATCTCGGCAAGACCGGTGAAATCCTGAAAACAAGTATTGATACACTGAAAGTGGCGAAAGACACCTATTCCACCTGCGTTGACATGTATGATACTGCCGTTACGATTTCCAATTACATTGGCGATCCACAAAAACTTGTAGCATACATGAACCGGGAGTTCTGGCATGAAGATGATATCCGCTATGCTCTGAACATTACCCGTGAAGTCATGGATATGGCAAATTCAAAGGTTGCCAATACCGGAAACATTGAATACATATTGCGGCAGATCGACTATTCCGTTGCCGGAGCTGAAATTCAACGCTCGAAAAACCTTGCTCATACTCAGAAAGGCGCAATCGCCGTTCACAAGTTTATGGATGAATGGGGACCGAAGGCTCTGCTGCAACTTACCGATTTGAACCGGGAAGATCAGAAATTCGATCCACGGAATTCCAATCAGGTTGAAATTCAGCACGCCACCTACAAGAACGGGATTTGGCAGTCGAATACGCTGGGGCAGATGTTTGCTGCCCAGACCATGCACTCGGCTATGGTCGCCCGGCAGATGTATTCCGATAATCAGCGGCTTGACGAGCAGGATTTGAAGAAATCGGAAGCTATCTACAATGCCCGGAAAGTCAATGAGGCATCGGTGGAATCTCTGGAGTCCACCGGCTCTATCGGCAATAACTTCATCGAGCAATTTATCAACCGGTGAGGTGAAAAATGTCGGGCAGTTTGACATTTCAAAATGTAAACCAGGTCATTCTGAATACGCTTGACCAAATGCACAACGTCTGTCTCTGCTTTGCCCTGCTGCTGATTTTCTTATCTGTCTATCGGAATTATCAGGCTTTCGGGGAATTTCTCGGATTGAAGTATCTGGCAGGTGTTCTGCTGGCATTGGTGCTGATCGCACTTTTTCCGATTATGGCGGAACAGCTCTTTAAAGGGATACTTACATGGGGGCTGGAAGCCGGTCGGCGGGTTGAGGAATCAGTCAGGATCATGCTGAGTGTGGAAGTGGATGGCTCATGGTATGAAGCGGTGGTTATCGGCATTGCCAACTTGTTCTACCGGGGCGGGATCTGGATCGGCAAGTGCATCCGGGATCTGATGATCCTTGTGTTGTGCGGTCTCTTTATCGTCTTAAAGACTTTATCGCCCATCTTTATTGCCATGCTGACCGTGCCGGAAACAAAGTCGATCGGGGTCAATTTTCTGACAATGACTTTCGGCTTTGTCATGGCTCCCTTGTGCATGGTGTTCGGTGATCTCACAATGGTCTGGACGGTCTGTCAGATTTGGGAGCATACCGGCATGGCATCGGCTGTGGCGGCGGCGATCGGAACATCCGGCGCAGTTTCCGGAAGTCTGGCTCTGCTGGCGGCATCTCCGCCCGGAGCGATTGTTGTTGCTGCCGGAGCGGTCGGAGCACTGATTGCATTTTCCTGTGCTTTTATTCTACTCTGCGTGGTGATGTATGTCGGAATTCCGTGGGCGTGTATCAGCCTGTTCCGTGGCGGCGGCATTGGCAATGCGCTGGCAATGACACTGAACACGGCTTCAAATGTCATGGCGATCACCAAAGCCGGTCAGGGTACGGAAAAAGGTCTCAGCAAAGACGTTTCCGAGATGCTGAAACGCGGCTCCGGCGGCGGTAATTCCGGTGGCGGAAACACTGGCGGAGGGACGCAATGATACGCTCATTTCTTTGCCGGTGTCATGGATTTTTCGTAAGCCTCCATCTGGATTCTGTGCCATTTGCGGGCTTCCTCGATCTTCCGCTTCCGGTCGGCTTCCGCCTTTTCCCTGGCAATGCGCTGAGCTTCGGCTTCACGGGCAATAATTTCAAGATTCCGTTTGGGTTCTTCGGATTGGCCGCAGCCGGTCAGGGCAATACAGAGGATGATAGGCGTGAATGTGGTGATGATGATTTTTCTCATTTTCTTTCTCCGTGGTTGAGTGGTTGTGAACGGTTTTTCCCGTTCGCCCCGACGACGGGAAAACCTGAAAGGAGGTAATTTTCATGTGTGAACGAGAGAAAAACATGTATGAACTGGTTTTGCGAGAACGTAAGTTTTTCTGTTTCTGGATCATACTACATCTGGTTTGCATGGTATCCTTGCTGGTCGGTCTCTTGTTCGGCTATCTCTATATGAAGATGCCGGACAGAGTGATCGTCCTTGCAAGAGATCATACCGTTTATCTCGGCAATTCTGCCCCATTAGATGCCGGTCGTGTCATCGAAGATGTAGCACTCCGGGCAACTTATGCTTTGCTCTCCCGCCGCTATGATGTGGAAGATAACCGGGCAATTTCATTCACGTTTACAAAACGCGGTCAGGGACAGGCAAAAGGTTATCTCAACGATACGGCAGAGATGTTCAAGAAACGCCAAATCTTTCAGGAGATCGAATCCGTCTCTGTAGAATCCGCCATCCTCAACGGTCAGCGTCATGCCCTTGTAAAAGGGACGCTGAGTCGTCGGGGGATTTACTTCGGACATCCCTACCACAATAAACTGGATTTCGCCTTGATGATGCGCTTCGAAAAAAGCGAATCCGACAAGGATTTGCCTTACAAAGTGGCAGGTATGAAATACTGGGAGGAGGAAAATCATGACTGACAAGGAAATGGCTAAATTGAAAATGACGATGGGAATAATGCTTTTCTTGTTTTATGCGATGCCTGTAGCATGGTTTCGAGAAAAACCGCCGAGGTTCGTAAATTTCCGTATTTTCTTCCATTTTGTACTTGGATATCCGTGCTGTTGGCTCCTGCTGAAACTTCATGAGAAAGGATATAGACAACATGTTTGACATGACAACTAAAGGAAGAATCCGGCTCCTGATTATTGCAGTGCTGTTTTATATCCCGCTGTCATTTCTGACCCCGATCCTGATGTATCAGCTCCGGGATAACAACCGCCTGATTGTCATTGACGGCAGAAACTCCTATCACATTACGGAGTATGCTGACAATGAACGGCTTGTCCGCCTTTACGAATACACGGCACGTCTGGCGATGGATGCGCTTTTTATGCGTAATCCCAATGGACTGGACCGGGCGGATCTGTTCGATGAGATGTATTCCGGCGATGCCCGCAACAAAGCACTGGATATGCTGAAAGCGGACATGGAGAAATTCGGCCGGCAGGATATGCACCAGAAAGTTGAAATCCTGCGGATTAAAGTCTTGGAAGCGGACAGCAAAAAATCCTTCGTGGAGATAGAAGGACAGCTTCTCCGCTTTTATTCGGTCGGCGGCAAACGGGAAAGCTCCGTGGTTAAATTCGGTTCAACTGTGAGTTTGAATACCAACTTTGACCTCGGAAAGAATGCTTTATACCCATTCATTGTTTCCGACTTCACCTATACAGAAAACTGAAATTGAAAGGACGCATTATGCAGAAACACAAACTTTTCACTCTCGCTCTGCTCTGCGGCACAGCCTTTGCCATGAATGCAACGGAACTGCCGGAATCGGTTCAGAAAAACAATCTGTTTCAGGAGTTCCGGCTCGGACAGGGCATGATCTATGAAGTCTATGTTAAATCCGGCGATGGCGTGACCACCGTTACATTCCCTTCGGCAATTTCCAAAATAGCCGGTGTCAATGTGGCAACGGATGGCAGCAGTGATTTTGTGATCGCCGCCAAACCCGGCTCTTATTACTTCAATATTATGGCTCAGAAGAAAGGGGCAACCGGCACACTGACCGTCATTCACAATCGCCAGACCTATATCCTCTATTTAAAGCAGGATGACACCAAGGCGTATGCTTCGGTGAATTTTTCCGCTTCATCGGGCGGTTCGTCTTCTTACTCCGGTAAGAGCGTTTCTGTAACTCCGGCACGTCTGCTTTCTCTGATCGACATGACAAAAGGCTATGAGCTTTTTAAAAAGCGTTATCCCTCGGAAGTCCGGGATACGGTACACGTCAAAAATCACCGCTTTTCCAATTACGGCAAATTCAAGATCGAACTGCTGGAAGTGGTACGTTTCAACCAGGAAGATACGCTTGTTTTCAAGCTCCTTATGCACAACGAGTCGGCAGAAGAAATTTCCTACGACAAGTTCAGTTTTTCAGCGCAGGTCGGCGGCAAGACCTACTACATGAGTTCCGCCGATGCCAGCGGAGTCATGCCGCAGAAATCGGCAACCTGGGCATTCTTCACCATTACAGGGACACCGGATGGCGGCAGGAACAACCTTGCGCCGGATAATGAGTTCATGGTCGGTGTGACCGCCAAATACATGGTAGAAGAATCCCGCATTGTCGAAACGCAACAGGGAAAAGTTCAGGAGAAAGCTGTTGATCCTGTGGCGGAGCGTCTGAAAGCGCTTGCGGTTCGTCTCAAAAAGAAACTTGCGGAACTTGAAAAAACTGAAAATACTGTTGAGGAGATAAAGAAAAATGAGTCTGAAGCTGTTCCCGGAAATACTGCCGAAAAAGCACAGGAAGTACCTGCCGCCACGCAGGATATACTGGCAGCGCCCGCTGAGGATACGGTCATTTCGCAACAGGAAAAGGTAACGGAATCAATAAGTTCCTCTGGAACGGCTGGCGAGGAACTGCAACAAATCCCTGTTGCAGAAAATGTTTCTGCTGCAACGGAAGTAGAAGCGAGGTAATTTATGAATTTGAGGGAATTCTACAAGAAACTGCGAAGTCCTATGGGGACAACTCTGCTGTCCCTGGGCGGGCTTGTCCTGCTGGTGTTGCTCAGTTTGCCGTTTCTTCTGCGGACGGATGCCGGTAAACTTGAGATCAATCGAACTGGCAGCGGCGAAGGAACTTATGATATCCACAGCAATATCAAGGCGATTGCCAATATCCCGTTGACACGAGGACAAAATAGTGCCGAAGCAAAGTTGCATTCCGAAAGTAAAGGTGCGCCGAAACCTCCGGCAATGCCGGGGCGTCCGGCAAGTGCTTCATCGGATTCCAAGGTATCGCCTCCGGTGATGCGTGGCGGTTCTTATTCCGGCAATGTCGCTTCAACAGGTAGAAAATCGCTGATTACCATTATTGACGGAGAAACTGCGGCGACAGGAAACAAGGAGTTTATTTCAGAACGTTATGCTCCGTATGGTCGTCTGATCGCCTGCAAAATGGTAAACACCGTTGAATCCGGTGATACTGATACGCCTCTGATTGCCTTTGTCACCGAAGATTTGTGGTGGATCAACAGCAAGGGAGAAAAGAAACTTATTATCCCGGCGGGAACGGAAGTTCACGGAACAGTGCAAGGGGCAAAGCCTCTCCGCAACCGTCTGACTACCGCCAACAATTTTGTTCTGGTCTGGCAGGCCACAAGCAATATGGTAGGCTTCGAGTTGCAGCTTAAAGGCATTGCTCTGGAAAAGTCCAATGCCGCTGAAACGAAAAATCTTGCCACCATCAGCGACATGGCAGCCGGGATTCCCGGTCAGGTGATGAGTAATGAAAATCTTGCCAAGTTCCTGATGTACACTCTGGCGTTTGGTCAGGGAATGGCACAGGGGTTTCAAACCAATGAAGTTTATACTTCTGCTGGCGGTGTCGTTTCCACGCAGGAGGGAACGACCAAGAACGCTCTTTCCCGTGGTGCGGAAACTCTTGCTCAGATCATGCTTCAGGATGTTTCCAAGCAGATCAGCAAGGAATCCTACTATATCCGGGTCGCGGCAGGCACAGAGTTTTATCTCTTTGTCCAGCAGGTGATTAACCTTGATGATGCCAAAGTCGCGGATACGCTTCTCAACAAACTTGAAACCGAGAAAATTCAGGGCGCACAGCAGCCTCAGTCTGCCCGGAATGTTCTCAATGCCTTTTCAAAAAACAGAAACTAACTAGAAAGGAAAACAATCATCATGCAAAAGAAACTCATCTACACCGTCAATGCAGGTCTGCTTGCTCTGCTGGTCTGCGCCGGTTGCAAAAGCAAAGAAGTGCCGCCTCCGGAATTTGTAAACATTCCGGTCTATGTCGCTGCCCAGACGATTCCGGCAGACAGTTCCGAAAAGGTCAGAAGCAATCCGGTCATGCGTTCCTATGCTGTGGGACGCTATGTCGATCCCAACCGCAGGAACGTAATGCACGAACAGCACACCGTCTATCGTGAAGAACAGTCTCCCCGCTGGAACTTGATTCCGCAGCCGGACGCCGATCCGGTTCTTATGGCACAGAGGCAGAAGCAGGAACGCTATGCCGATGCGATTTCCGGACAGATAGCTCTTGCCGCACAGGATATGCGTGAAACCCATGCAATAGTGAAAAAGGTTCTGGAAAGCCAGACTTCACTGGAAGCCAAAGCAAAAGAACTTACCGATCTCATTGAAGGACTCCAGAAACGGTATGGCATTGTTTCCGGCAATCTCTTGAAATCCTCCGAATACATCAACAAACTGGAGGGCGACTTGCAGAAACTCCAGCAGGAAACGGAATTACTGAAACTCCAGCTCCGCAGAAAGGGTAACTAATCATGCGAAAATTCATCTTTCCCGCCATCATCGTTGCAATGTTTATCGGGCTTTTCACCTACTGTGCCGTGCTGTCTTCCCATTGCTATGTGCTTCGTGAAAAGCAGGCTCGCCAGGAAGCAATTCTACTGAAACAGTCGGAAATCATCGCGCTGAACACCGTTGCCATTAAGACATTGGTCTCAGCGATGTCGGATAAACCACAACATCAAACAAAGAAAGGACTCAAAATGGATGCAATGCCGTGAGCAGGCATTGGCGTGACTTTGGTCAGTAGCCAAAGTTTAACTAACACCAAGTAAACTCAGGAGAGACTCATGAAATCATGCACAGAAAAACAAATTGAAACCCTCGAAAAACTTTACCTTTCGGGAAAATTGGATGGTTCGCAGGTCGGTGATTGGAGAATTCTTTCCCGTGACAATGCAGATCGCCTTATCGTGAGTTCCCAGAATAATGCAGAAGGAACTTTCCAGCCCATAACTCAAAATTTGAAAACGGCATTGCTGCATTTTATTCAGGAAAGGGAACTTGCCATGGAAGAAGATTTGTTGCGTTTCATGCCGCTCTCCGTTGCAGAAGAAATGGCCTGGACCTTCAAAAGTGCAGGCAAAATTTCAGATAGAGATATTTCTCATGCCCAGTGTTGCAGAATTCGTGTTCTGATGGGAAAAGGCTTTTTGAAATACCGTCCCATGTCGGAGATCAAAAATCTCTCAAACAAAGCCGCCAAAGCTCTGATTGCTGAGGGTGAGGAAAATGCTCTGAATGAAGAATAATCAGGAGGTTTTTATGTCAAAACTTTTTATTATGACGGGAACAAAAGGCGGAATAGGCAAATCCCTTGCGGCATCGCTTCTTGCAGATGTTGCATTGGATTGCAAACACCGTCCGGTTTTGTTCGATTGCGATGACGAGAATCGTTCTCTATCAAACTTTTACGATAAGAAAAATGAAAATTATATCGTGAAAGAAATTGACATGAAACAGAAAGGTCGCTTGGAATTTCCCCTTGATACCGTTGTTAACGGGATTGTGGAAATCCAAAACGACAAGAAAAGTTTTCCCGGTGAAAATTCGTTCATCGTGGATATGAAAGCGGGAACTTCCAGCGGGACAATGGTGTGGTTGAAGTCTTTTCCCTTTGCGACACTTAAAACGATTGGAGTTGAGACTTGGATTGTGGGTGTTGTTACGTCGGAATGGGACAGTTGCAAAACACTGTTGCCCTGGCTGCATGTTTACTTGACAGCCGAGATGCAAGCACTGGTGAAAATTGTTATCGTGAAGAATGAGGTTGCAGGTAATGATTTTTCATTTTTTGAAAATCGGGTTCAGGAAGTTTTTGATGTTTCCGGTATCGAATGTGATTGCATCAAGTTACGGGACTGGGGAACAAAATACCAGTTCCTACTTCCGGAAAATCATTGCAGCTACGGAATGATTGCTGATGGCAGAACAAAAGAGATCAAGGATCTTGGTTTTATGGATGAATACCGGATCAAGCATTATTATTCCGAAGTCAGTGCTGAATTCCGGAAACTCTTTGCCGGAGACGGAAAGACTTCTCCGGCAAAAGACAAGAAGGTAGAAAATGGCGGCTGAAACTTTTGCAAGCAATATGTCTGACCGCGATCTGGCTGCCCGTCTGATCCGTATGGGGGCTATCGCTCCTATGGATCTCGATACGATCAACCGAGACCGTATTGAAGAACTGGTCGCAGGGCTGCCCACTGTGTATGCGTGCCGCTACACGGCTACGGATTTACAGGGGGCAACTATTCAGATCGACTGTTTTGACCTGACTCCGGAAGGGCTGAACCGTCAAATGCTTCATGAATTGGCGGGACAGAAACTTCAAACCGTTCCGGAGCATACGCTTGCAGAATATTCCCCGGAGGCGTGGAAAGGTTTTCTTCAACGGGATTTCGATTCCGTGGATCGGAAGCCTCTCTTGAAGCAGTTCCGCCGATGGGGAATGCCGCTGGATTCTAAAAAAGTCAGAAATGGATTTTGCAATAATCCGGAATTGAATGAACAGCGGGCAGTTGAAATGCTGAAAGCGGATCAGACTGATTTGCTTTCCCGTCTGGTCAGAATGGGTGTAGTAGAGCCGATGGATCTTGAAAATGTTTCCATTCCGCAAGCTGATGAAATAATCAAGTCTCTGCCGGCTCTGATCGAATCGGAAATAGTGTGGCAAGGTGAAAATGACTATGAAAGGAGACGCTTTATCAACCTTGCGGAGTTTCATATCGGCAGCCGCGGATTTCAGGATATTGAAGATCCTTTTTCCGAGGGTGTGACCGATGACGAGTTGCGGATTCCGCTGCATGAAGAAGAACGCCCCGTCTATTATTCCAATGAAGGGGCATTGCAGGGTCCGAATGTCCGGTCAAGCGCACATACGCTTCATTTGCAGGAAAAACGGTTCATTGCCAGTCAGGAAGGACTGGAAAATCTGATCGTTCATCGCCGGGAAGAAATCACAGGCGGTTATGCCTGGCTGGATTATTTCCGGCAGGGACAGGAAGAGGCTTTGCCGAACAGATCCACAAAGGCATTGCGGAATGCGTTCAAGACATGGGGTATTCAACTGAAACGCGGTACGCTGGAACTTGGGTTCAGCAAAGATGCTGCGGCAAACAGAGAGGAGGCAATGCTTTCTTAGAATTTATCCCTAAATAACGCCTAATTTTCTAAAAATGATAATACTTGCTGC